>FWPV01002419.1_pt1 | contig 46057 bp, 44 predicted proteins | sample 2228371 | NCBI WGS metagenome assembly FWPV01 (sample SAMEA103939776, study PRJEB20133) | metagenome | reverse complement strand
CCTCGATCGAATCCAAACAATTTGACTGATTTTCCTTTGCTTGGATTTTATTGATGATTTTCAGTTTTGTAATTCAAGGTAATATATGAAAGGATTTATATTTTTGGAATATTGCAAAATGACTAATATCGCGGTTATAATTGTCAATTGGAACGGGAGGAGATATTTGAAAGACTGTTTTGATTCGCTTCAGAAGCAGACCCGCAAAAATTTCAAAATAATTTTCGTTGACAACGGATCAGAAGACGGTTCAATTGATTTTGTGAGGAAAAATTATCCGGAAACGGAAATAATCCGGCTCAAAAAAAATACTGGCTTTTGTTTTGGATATAACACCGGAATCAAAAAAGCGTTTGAGGATGAAAATATAAAGTACGTGATTGTTCTCAACAATGATACTAAGCTGGATGAGAATTATATTGAAGAAATAGAGAATTGCGCGAAAAATCATCCGGAGGCGGGAGCGATCCAGCCCAAAGTTTTGAACTTTTTTGAGCCGGGAAAAATCGATTGCGCGGGAATATATATAACGCGCGACGGGACGGCGCACAACAGGGGGTATGGCAAAAGTGAGAAAAATTTCGGCGAGATCAAGGAAATTTTCGGAGCGAACGGGACGGCGTCGCTTTTCACAAGAGTTGCGCTGGAAAAAACCAAGTTCCGGGACGGAGAATATTTTGACAATAATCACTTTGCTTTTTATGAAGATGTGGATTTGGCTTGGAGACTGCGGCTTGAAGGATTTGAAGCTTATTTTTGCCCGAAAGCAATTGTTTGGCATATTCACAGCGCTACAGTCGGAAAGTTTTCTTTGTTGAAGGCTTTTTATCTCCATCGAAATTATTTCTTCACTATTTTCAAAAATTATCCGGCTGGTATAATGATGAAGACATTGATCCGGCGATTTTGGAGTTATGTTCAGTTGGTTTGCAATGTTTTCAAAAAAGAAAAAAGAGAAACACAGTTCATAAAAGGATACGGAAAGGGACAAGTGGCGGCAGTTATTCTCAAGGCCTGGGGAAACGTTTTGGTGAATTTGCCAAAAATTATCAAAAAAAGACAATCCGTTCAAAAAAAGAAAACGATCAAAAAAGAGCAAATTTGCCGCTGGCTAAAAAATTGATTTGTGAATTTTTTTTAACCTTTTTCGCATGAATAAAACAAAAATAAAAATCGGTTTGCTGCTTGCGGCGCTCTTGGGAAGTCTCGCGTTTTTTTCTGCCGCCCGCGCCGAGACACTCAAGATTGGTTTTGTGACTGATTGGGAATATAAAATAAAAAAAAAATATGGCCACAAGTTTCCCAGAAAAGCCAAAAGTCTTCTCTGGGCAGCCATATATCATTACAACAACGTCTTTTTTCCTGATTTAGTTGTCGGAGGAGGGGATTATGTTTTGAGCTACAAAACAAACCGCAAAAAAGTCAGAAATCAGCTGATTGAAATCAATGAAATATTCAAGAATACAAGCGCGCCAAGATTGTATTGTATTGGCAATCATGATCTTAGCAGTTTGTCCAAACAAGAAGTCGCGGATAGTTTGGGCATAGGCTATTATCACTTTGCGACGGACATAAACGGATTGAGAATAATCACTTTAGACACAAATTCTCTCAACCCCGGCCAAAAAAAATATGGCGTGATTGGGAGGGTTTCGGAAAGTGAGCTTTCGTGGCTGGAAGAGCAAGTCAGCACAGAATTGCCGGTCATCGTTTTTTCCCACCACCCTCTTGTTGAAACCCCTTATGGAAAAAAATGGCGGACCAATATTTATAGCGCCAATGGGGTGAGAAAAATTCTTGAGAAAAATGGAAATGTCGTCGCTGTTTTTAGCGGCCATCATGCTATAAATTACAGAACTGAAATAAACGGCATCAATTATGTCGTGATAAACAACTTGACCGATAAAAAAGCCCAGGGCGCTTTTGCCGATATAACGGCTGAAATCAAAGGATCGGAGCAAGAAGTCGCAGTTTCCGTTTCGCAATTTGGCAAAAAACCGGCTAATTATAATTTCTCCAAAAAATACCCATAGACTAAAACAAATGTCAAAGACAAAAATCATTTTCGCGGTTGTATTTCTCTTTTTGCAGACAGCCGCGCCGGAAACAGTTTTTGGCGCGTCATCGCGCTGGATAGATGTTTCCGGCAATAACAAAAAAAACGGCCTTGTGAGCGATCAAAAAGGAATGGAGACGAATATCGCGGTTTCTCCCGGCGGCGAAATTTTCGTTGCTTTCCAGGACAGGCGGGAGCGGGTCTTTGTGCGCAAATTTGACGGGCAGAAATGGCGCGGCATACCGGGAAATTCCAACACGGCTTACGTCGCGCGAAACGGCGACAAACCGACTTTAGCTGTCGACAAAACAGGAAATCTTTATCTTGCTTATAAAGATCTGGACGCAAAAAAAAGAGCTAGGGTAAGAAAATGGGACGGAAGCGCTTGGTCTGATTTGTCTGACGAATACAATCCCTCGGGCTATATAAGTGAAAAAGGCGGTTTTGAGCCGGTATTGTGCTTTGACAAATCGGGAGAAAACCTTTATGCCGCTTTTCGGGACGAAGCAGGCGGTGAACGAATAAAAGTGAAGAAATGGAAAAAAACAGGCTGGGAAACGGCAGCCGATGAAAGCAATCCAGATGGCTTGATAAGCAATTCCGTTGCCAGCGAAGTTGACCTCAAAGCCTCGAAGGTCAACGATGACATATTCGCGGCCTTTGAGGACAGGGCAAGCGGCAACAGAATAAGAGTCAAGAAGTGGGATGGCGCCGTTTGGCAGAATCTTTCCGATGCCAGTCATCCGGACGGGTTTGTCAGCGCCGTTGCCGGATTCAGCCCTTCAATTGAAACGGATTTTGAGGGCAATCTTTATCTTACCTATACAGGAAGAGACAATAAAAATACCTATGTTCATAAATGGGACGGAAGCGCTTGGGAAGACATCGCGGGTGGCGTTGCTATTCATGGACGAACAATCGAGAGCATTTTGACGATTGACAATCGAAATCTGGTTTATTTGGCCTATTCAGTGAAGAAGAGGGGAAACTGGCGGGTTAGAATGAATGTCTGGAACGGATCAGTCTGGCTTGGCGCGCCGGACCGAGAAAATCAAAATGTATCAAGAGGAAAGGGAAAGGGTGATCCATCCCTGGCCGTTTTGGAAAATAAAGTATATATGTCCTTTACGGACGCGAAAAACCGAAATCGGGCGAGGGTAAAAATGTTGGACTTTGAACCGTGACAGAGTTTTTCAAGAAAAACTGGAAATATATCGTGTTTTTTGGTGTTTTGTCAACCGCAATTTTTTTGCGGGTCTGGAATTTTCATGATTGGCTTTTTTTCAAAATGGATCAAGCCCGAGACGCTTTTCTCATAAAGCAGGCGTTTGAAAAGGGGCCGGGGTGGCTTCCGCTTCTGGGGCCCAAAGCGGGCGGGACGCAGGTTAATCTTGGTCCGGCTTTTTATTATTTCCAGTATTTGGCGGCAGTTTTATTTCAAAGCGCTCGTCCGGCGGTGTTGGCGTATCCCGATCTTTTGTTTTCCATTCTTTCCATTCCTCTTTTTTATTTTTTCCTTAGAAAATATTTTTCGCGTGACTGGTCGCTGATCCTGGCCGGGCTTTACGCGTTCTGTTTTTTGGGAATTCAATATTCCCGTTTTGCCTGGAATCCAAATTCGTTGGTATTTTTCAACTTGCTTTATTTTTTCGCTCTTCTCAATATCTTTGATGAGAAAATAAAACACAAACTGCGCTGGGTTATCCTTGCGGGTCTCGCTTTCGCGATTTTAACCCAATTGCACTTTTTGTCGTTTGCCACTTTGCCAGTAATAACGGTAATTTTTTTCTTTTTCAATCGCCGAGAAATAAAGAAAAATATCGGCTGGAAAAATACATCTTTTTTTGTCGGGATGGTTTTGCTTGTGTATCTTCCTGTTATCGCGAGTGAAATCATCACTCATTGGAAAAACACGGCAGAGTTTTTTGCGGCGGTCGAAAGCAAACCCTCTCATCACAGTCTTTGGAAAAATATTCTTCGCAATTTTCGCTATTGGGGGCAAAATTGGTTTTTGATTTTGACCGGCTGGATCAGTAAAAAAGCAAGTTTCAAGCCGGCGATTATAGCCTGGTTTGGCGTGATGCTCCCCGGATTATTTCTGGCGGTCAAATTTTTCCGCGATGAAAAGAAAAGCCTAAAGAAAAAATTTTTGCTGATATCGGTTCTTTGGTTCGCCGCTTATTTTTTGGTTTATATCCCGTTTGCCTATCAAATTAGGCCGCGATTCTTTTTGCCGCTTCTGGCTCTGCCATTCATTTTTGTCGGCTATATCGCGAAATTTTTTTGGGCTAAAAAAAGCCGCTTGCTCAAAGCCGGCGTGATCACGGCTGTCGCAATCATTCTGGCTGGAAATCTAGCGGGAACGTATTTCTGGTTCAAAGAAATAAACTCGGCCCAAAAGAGGGGAGTTTATCCCAAGCGAACGATTATTCTCAAAGCGCGGGACGGGATTGTGCTCTGGCATCTGGAAAATGCGGCAAGATACATGCAAAAAGAATGTTCTTTGGAAACTATTTTTTACCAGTCTCCCGCGGAGTACAAATATCCCCTTCGTTATCTGCTGGCGCTTGAGGGTAAAAAGGGAGCATCAATCAAAAATTATGCCCCGGGAGAAGGAAATTGCTTCTTTTTTCTTGGTCTCACGCGAAGCAAAAGCGGACTCGATTCAGCGCTTGAGCGCAATTTTGAAATCACGAACAAGCAGAAATTTGGCGCTTTGACCGTTTTCAAGCTGAATTCCAAAGACACTTTTTCGAGCGGCAGCAAACCCAAAAAAGATAAGCCGGAAGAAGAAAGAATTTTTTTGAAAGACATATTCCAAAATTTGAAAATTAAAATATTTGAAATTCATTGAAAATTTTTCAGGCATATTCGACCAGAACCGTCCCGTTGCAACACACCGTTTATCAAAAAAAGATGTCTGTTTTGGCAAGATTTGATATCTTCCAAAAAATCGAAAAATGTGATAGATTAACCAATGTATTGCCGCACCAGAGCCCATGAGAAAGACGAGGATTTCTGTTGTAACGCCTTGTTTCAATGAAGGCGAAAATATTCAAAAAAACATCAAAAAAATTGATGGCTATTTGTCGTCAAGATTCGCCAATTATGAGATAATTGCAGTGAACGATGGGAGTCGGGACAACACTGCTCAAAAGCTTGCCGAACTCCAAAAAGAAGTGAAGTTCAAGTTCATTGATAATTCCAAAAATCAGGGGAAGGGCGGGGCGGTGAAGGATGGGGTCCTGGCTTCAAATCACCGGAGCGAAGTGGTGATTTTTCTTGATTCGGATCTGGGCATTCCTATTGAAGAGCTGGATAAGTTTATGATAGAAATAGAGAATGGCTATGATATTGTGATTGCCTCCCGCTTTGTGCCGGGGCTCAAAATTGTCCGGCCGGTCCAATTTCATCGCAAGTTTATGGAAAAAATTTTTCGCCTGATCCGGATAGCTATCACCAACAACTGGAATGTGAAGGATACCCAATGCGGGTTCAAGATTTTTCGGCGCGAGGCGGCGATGAAAATCTTTCCACGTCTCACAGTCAAACGTTGGGCATTTGACGCAGAAGCAATTTTTCTTGCCAACAAATTCGGCTACAGGATAAAAGAACTTCCGATTCATTTGCAAAATCCGCCTTCGCGATCGTTGCGCATCTTGCGCGATCCGTTTTTTATGGTCTTGGATCTTTTGAAGATAAGAGTGAATGATTGGAAGGGGAAATATGAATGAAAATTCCAACTATTAAAATCCAAATTCCAATGTTCAACAACTAGATTTTTGGTCGTTAGAATTTTGGCAGTTGAAATTTATTTTATAATTTGGTGCTTGGAATTTGAGATTTCATTACAAGTATGTCATATGTCATTTATAAAAAACGAAAAAGTTAAAATATTAATATTCTATACAGCGCTAACAATAGTTCTCACTTGGCCGGCGGCTTGGCATTTTTTTTCGTCTGTTCCCAGTTTGGGCTCTGACACAATGCAAGTGATTGGCGTGGCAGGGGAGCGAATGAATTTTCTCAAAGAACAGGGGTTGCTTGCCGGAACGTTTGAGCTGATGAAGAGGTCGGAATTCAATATTGTCACGCTCTATGCTTATTTCTTTTTGGTTTTTGGCCGGATTGTTGGATATAACCTGCTCTTTTTTGCTTCATTCATTTTTTCCGGATTAGGAGCTTATCTTTTGGCCTATTATTTCATTCATCCCGCACTGAAAACAAATCAGGCAACCAAAGGAGATCTCGAGAAAAACGGTTTTTGGCACGGGGCTAGCAAACCAGCTTCGTTCATCGCCGGAATCATTTTTGCCTTTTCGCCGTTTCATATTCACAATTCCTTGAGCACCAACGTGGGAACAATGCACCAGGAGTGGCTGCCTTTTTTTGTCCTTTACCTCTTTCGATTTTTTGATGATCTCAAATTCAAAAACTTTGTTTTAGCAGGTGTTTTCTTGGGACTTATTGCTTTTACTGAACACCAGCTTCTTGCCTTTACGTTTATTTTTGTTTTATTTTTTCTGGCATATAAGATTTTTTCACAGCCAAGGATATTTCTCCGAAAAAAATTTTGGCTATACGCGATTGTGAGCGCGGTGATTTTTTCCGTTGCTTTCTTTTTTATGTTCCGCTCGCTTTTTGAAATTGCTTCGTCAGAAAACAACTACCTCAATCCTGGTTTCAAGGCGGCAGTGAAATATTCCAACGATTCACTGGCGATTTTCATACCGCCGCCGTTCCATTCTTTTTGGCCGAACGCTTTTTCAAAACTGCGCGAAACATTTGAAAGGCGGATTGACAGCTCCTTTTCGGTTTATGCCGGTTTTTCGGTGCTTGCACTATCTGTTCTCGCAATCGGAGGGATCCGGTCCCTCCGAAGGGACCGGATCCCTCCGAAGGGAATTTGGTTTTGGCTGGCGGTGGCTGTTGGATTTTATGTTTTGTCACTCGGTCCCCATCTTCACTACAAAGGCGTTCTTGATCCGCCGGTAAAGATGCCCTATTTGCTTTTTTATAACTATTTTCCGTTTTTCGAAAATATCCGGACAGTCGGCAGGCTATTCATTTTCTCTATCCTCGCGTTTTCTCTTCTGGCGGCCTGGGGAAGCGCTTATGTGATATCAAAAATCAAAAATCAAAAATCAAAGATAGATGAAAAAGATCCTCAAAATAATAATGATCATGAACAACCAGGTATTTTTTCCGGTTTGTCAAAAAAACAAAAAATTGCATATTCTGCCATTGCCCTGATTGTAATCCTCGAATACCTTGCCATTCCGGTCAAAACGAACTCTCTTCTTCATTCTCCTTTTTATGAAAAATTGGGAAAAGACAATGAGGATTATAACATTTTAGAGATACCGGGAAGCACTGATTATGACTTTGCCTCGCGGGACTTGGTCTGGAAAAGTATTCATCGAAAAAACACAGTGAACGGCTATGACTTTGCTCGCGTGATTGAAGACCGCTATACTTTTCAGCGGGGAACTCCGATTATTCGCACGCTTCTTTATGATATTCCGGGAGGATCGAATGGCAGTGACCGGGACATAATGAAAGACTCCTATTATAAAATATCAAATGAAATTTTGGGGTACTATAACATTCGCTATATTATCCTTGACAGGGAAGGGCTCAAGGGAAAAGCGGAGGAAGCCAAAGAAAACAGATATTATTCCGCAAGAGGATATGTCCAAAATGTTATCAGGTGTGAAAATGAATACGAAGATGAATATTTGTTTGCTTGCGAAGTCGAAAGATCGCCAGAGCGAAAGCATATGTTTGTCGCGATGGACTATTCAAACAAACACTGGGTTGGAAAAGACAAAGGGAAAGACGGCATTCGTCGGCAAGCCGAAAATGGGGCAGGTGTGAAAATTGTGAATATGGCGCCCTATTCCCAAGATGGAAAATTTGCTTTCAAAGTAAAGTTGTACAAACCTCTCGGCATAAAGGTTTTTTTCAATGGAGAGCAAGTATACGAAAAATACCTCACGAATATTTCCGAAAAATCAACAATTGAAGTTGGTGTCAAAAATATCAAACCCGGGGAAAACAATGTTATTTTTGGCGTCTTTGCCGCGGACGGAAAAGAGATTGTTTCGGAAGAAAAAACAGATGTTGCGACGATATACAGCGTGGAAATAAAGTGAAACATAAAAGTTGATAATAAACGAAAAAGTGCTATAATCAATCCATGCCCGGTAGTGAAATTTTGACTGATCTATGGCCAAAATTTCCATTCCGAGCCGGGCAAAGTCCTAGTGAGAATTATTTAGAATTTTGTTCCGAGAATTATCTTTTTGGTCAAAATTCTACTACCGGGATGCAAAAGCGCTTGTTTTTGGCAGTGTCTCTTCCTGAGGACATCAAAAAACGTTTGTTTCGTTTTGTCGAAAAAGAATACGCTAGACTGCCCATTCGCCGGGTTAGGCGGGAAAATCTTCATCTGACAATCAATTTTTTGGGGTATGTTCCAGATGAGGATATTCCCGATATTTGCGAAGTTTTTCAGGATATTGCCGGGAGCATTGACTCTTTTGAAATCGAGTTTGAGAAAACAGAAATCGGTCCGAACAAAGAAAATCCCAAAATGATCTGGGCGGCAGGAAAGACTTGCCAAAAGCTGGCAGAATTGAAATTCCGATTGGACAAAGCGCTGAGAATCCGCGGAAGAGAAAGAGAAGAGTTTCGCCCTCACATCACACTGGGGAGAATAAAGCGAAGCGAATGGAAAAAAGTTTCGCCGTCGGATATGGAGAGAAAATTCTTTTTTTCCATACCTGTGAATTCAGTCGAGTTGTTTGAAAGCAAATTTGAAAAAGGAAAGAGGGTTTATTATGTTTTGGATTCCTTTTCACTAAAGTGATGTATGCGAATGCTTGCGCTTGCCTGCCGGCAAACAGAAATCATAAAACGAATGAATGCGAATATAAAAACATTGGGCGTGAGAGTTGATAATTTTTCGCGGGAGGAAATTGAAAATTGGATTGAAAAGGTGCTCGACGGTCCGCCGGAACAAAAATTTGTCACGACGCTCAATCCAGAAATTGTTTTGAAGGGGCGCAGTAACAAACACTACGCGGATATTCTCAACAGCGCCGATCTTGCTCTCTGCGACGGTTTTGGAATAAAGTTTGTGTCGTGGCTAAAAGGGAAAAAAATAAGAGCAAGATATACGGGCGTGGATCTAGTCGATTATATTTTGAAATCGGCCAGTGATAAAAACTTAAAAGCATTGATTGTCGCATGCGAAAATAGCCTAAGTAGTCCGAGGGAAATAAGTCAGGCGATAGAAAATAAATATGAAATAAGCCCGCGGGTGGAGTGTTTTGACGGGAAAAATTTTTTTGAAAATGAATCAGTAAAGATTGCGGAAATCGTGTTGGTAAATTTTGGAGCGCCGGAGCAGGAACAATTTATCTTCGATTGCCGCAAGAAATTTCCCCGAGCGAAGATTCTGGCCGGTGTGGGAGGCGCGTTTGACTTTCTCACTGGCAAGATGAAAAGAGCGCCGCGATGGATGAGAAAAACGGGCCTGGAATGGTTATACAGGGTGCTTCAAGAGCCAAAAAGAATAAGAAGAATTGTCAATGCTGTTATTGTTTTTCCGTGGGTGTTTCTAACAACTAAAAACAAATAAATGTCGAGTCAAAGAATTTTTTCATTGATTGTGTCAACAGCGTTGGCGGCGATATTGGGATTATTTTTAGTCAAAGGGAACATAAGCTGGGATGGAAGACTTGAATACGTCGCGCAGATAATTTTGTTTATCTTCTTTTTGGGAATTCTTGTTTCCAATCAGCAGTTTGAAGAAGATGTAATAGCGAAAATTGAAAGAATAGTCAGTTCGATTCTTGTTTCTTTTGTTTTTTTTCTTCAGTTGATTTACGTGCCGGTTGCTCGATTTTTTTTCGGGAATTTGATTCAAAAAGCAGCCTTTTTTCCTGATACACTTGCCCTTTTCTTTTTTCTTTTTTTTGCGGTCATATTCATCATTGCGGCGGTGGCCGCGAGCAGTTTTTCCAAAACAGGATTTTTGGCGAACTGGAAAATTTTCAACAACCAAACAGCTTATTTTGTTCTCCGCAATCTTTGGATGGCGGCAGTTTTGCTGACGATATATCTTTATCAAAAAGATTTTTTTCTAATCATTACGGTGTGAATTTGTCATGAAAGAGAAAGTGAGGGTGCGGTTTGCGCCCAGTCCAACCGGATATTTGCACATCGGAGGTCTTCGAACGGCGCTCTATAACTTTTTATACGCGAAGAAATATAAAGGGGATTATTATATCCGAATTGAAGATACAGACCAAAAAAGGATCGTTCCAGACGCGCTGAAAAAACTACTCGATTCATTGGATTGGGCAAGGCTAAAGCATAACGAAGGCGTATTCATTGGTAAGACAGGAAATGTGGTTGAAAAAGGAAAATTCGGTCCTTATATTCAATCAAAGAGGCTGGAAATTTATCAAAAACATGCACACGAATTGGTAAAAAAGGGGAAGGCCTATTATTGCTTCTGCACGCCGGAAAGACTCGACAATCTGCGGGCAGTGCAGGAAAAAGCGAAACTGGCTCCCGCGTATGACAAATTGTGCCTGAAAGAAGTTTCGCCCAAAGAAGCCAAAAAAAGAGTTGCAAGAGGTGAAAAATATGTTATTCGCTTTGATGTTCCTGAGACGGGGGAGACGGAATTTTCTGACTTGGTGCGCGGGAAAATAAAATTCAAAAATGCCAATCTCGATGACTTTGTAATTTTGAAATCGGATGGATATCCAACATATCATCTTGCTCATGCTGTGGATGATCATTTGATGAGAACAACGTTGGTTTTGCGGGGGGAGGAATGGCTTTCCAGTACTCCTAAGCACATCTTACTATTTCAAGCTTTTGGCTGGAAGTCGCCACAATATGCTCATCTTTGCGTGATTCTCAACAAAAACACCAAACGCAAACTATCCAAGCGCGACGGGGATGTGAGCGTTGAAGATTTTCGCAAGTCCGGCTATCTTCCCGAAGCGGTGGTGAATTTCATTGCTCTTTTGGGGTGGAATCCAAAAACAGAACAAGAACTTTTTGCGCTGGATGAATTGGCTAAGCATTTTGAAGTTGGAAAACTCAACAAGGCTGGAGCAATTTTTGACACAGAAAAATTGGACTGGATGAACGGAATCTATATCCGCCGAAAAAGCGTAAAAGAACTTACTGAGCTTTGTCGGCCGTATCTTGGGAAATATGAAAACAAGCTTGAAAAAGATTATCTTGAAAAAATTGTGACGGTTGAACGAGAAAGGATAAAGAAACTTTCTGATATTGCAGATGGCGCGGAGATATATTTTGAAACACCGGAGTATGATAAAGAAATATTAAGATGGAAAAAAATGAGCGATAAGGAGCTTTCAAGTTCTCTTCAGAAATCTTCAGAATTTTTTGAAAAATTGAAAGAGGAAAAATGGACTCAGGAAAATTTGAAAAATATGTTGATGAACGCGGCTGACCCCAAGAATAGGGGAGAGCTCTTGTGGCCTTTGCGGGCGGCTCTTACCGGCAAAGAAAAAAGTCCGTCGCCATGGGAGGTAGCCTGGGTGATTGGAAAAAAAGAAAGTATAAAGAGGATCAAGAGGGCAATGGAAAAAATAAAAAAAAGAGATCTGAAATGAAAAAACTATGGCTAAAAACTAAAGATTTTTCTTTTGGTAGGTTGTCAATCCCGGTTAATTTTGGATTTTTGGTTACGGTTTCAATTTTTTCGTTTTTAGTTTTTCGCTTAGTTTGGGCTCAAAGTGCGACGACGAGTACGAATAATAATCAAGAGCTGATTGAAGATAAGCAGGAACAAATCGAAGACTTACAAAGAAAAGCCGAGAGTTACCGCCAGATGATTGAAATGAAACAAAGCAAGGCTCAAACCCTTGAAAACCAGATCAAGCTCATGGAGGGTCAAATTGCGAGCCTAGAGACGGATATATTGTCTCTCCAGAAGAATATTGACGAAATTTCGGGAGAGATTGATAAACTGGAAATCCAAATTGAAGAGAAAGAAAAAAATATTGAAAATAAAAAGAAAATTTTGGCGGGAGTTATTCAGACATATTATGAAGCTAATCAGGATTCCCTGGTGGAGCTTTTTTTGCGAAACATCAATCTTTCTGATTTTTTGAGTCAGTCTGATTATGCAACTCAAACGAGCGTGAAAGTTGATGAAGTTCTCGCAACAGTGATTAGCGCAAGAGATGAATTGGAAAAAGACAAAAGAGAGCTTCAAAAGAAAAGTGACGAACAGAAAGAAAAACAAGGAAAAATAATTGAAAAAAAACGCAGTCTCGATGGCGAGCAATCTTCAAAGGAAGCTCTTTTGGTTCAGACGCAGGGGGAAGAGCAAAAGTATCAGGATCTTCTCGCTCGTGTTGAGCAACAAAAACAGGAACTGCTTGGGGACATTGATGAGCTAAGCGGCGAACGAAGCTCGGAGCTGGCGGCGGTCGAAGCCACTCTCGAAAAACCAAAAAGCGGTCTGGCTTCAACCAGTTGGTATTTTTCTCAGCGGGATTCCCGCTGGGGCGATCAGCACATTGGTTTTTCCAACACGCTTATGAAAAGTTACGGCTGCGCGGTGACGGCTGTTTCAATGGTGCTTCGCTATCATGGAGTTGATATCAATCCCGGCATGCTTGCCCAGCAGCCGATTTTTTATCACGATTTGATTGTCTGGCCAAAATCCTGGAAAGGAGTTGAGCTTGCCTCTTCAACCAGTCATGGAAACATAGATTGGGATACGATTGACGAGGAAATAAAAAATAAAAATCCAGTCATTGTTTTCGTGAAGTCCACTAAGAGGGGAGCGGGACACTATGTGGTTATTCATTCAAAAGATAAAAATGGCGAGTATGTCGTCCACGATCCATATTGGGGATCGAATATTTTTTTGAACTCAACAAAAGCATATGTCGGCGCCTTATACGGAAGCGGGACAATTGTTGATCAGATGATTGTTTATCATTAGCAATAACTCGCGAATTTAAAACGAAATTGAAAAACGAATTTTGAAATAAGCCCTAGCTAGAACAAATCAACAAGCGCAAATAGTTTTTTGCAAAGTGTTATTATTATACACTATGTCGCAAAACCTACCTTGTGCGACATTATATATCAACTCAAGCCTCTCCTTCCCTTTCAAATTCATTTTAAGCAAGAGAAAAAATAAAAATTATTTTTTACACAAAAAGCCCTCACTCTATCTCTCGCGAGGGCTTGCTTCATGCAATAAACCCATGGTATATATGGAGAAATTATTTTTTCTTTCTTGTCCGCCTTTGATGTTTTTTTGAACCGATCGGCCTTTTGGGTTCCTTTCGGCTTTTGCTTCGATAGTCTTCGATAGCTCGCTTCAAGGCCTCTTCAGCGAGATTTGAACAATGCATTTTGGCTGATGGAAGACCTTGAAGTTCGTCGGCGACGTCCTGGCGAGTGATTTTTTCTGCGTCTGCTATTTTTTTGCCCATAGCCATTTGGGTCACCATAGAAGAGGTTGCGATCGCGGCCGCGCATCCGAGAGTTTCAAATTTGATATCAGAAATTTTTTCATTTCCCTTCTTGTCTTTTTTTACCTTTATGTAAACCGTCATAATATCTCCGCAAGTTGGATTTCCAACTATACCAACGCCGTCCGGATTTTTGAGCCGGCCTTGATTTTTAGGATGGATGAAATGCTGGAGAACAAGTTTGGAATACATCATGGAGTATGATACAAATATGCGAATCTTATGCAAATCCGCGAATGTGTGAATAAATTATTTGTAGTATTTGTATATTCGCCATATTTGCATTCATTCGCGGATTTGCATTTCATTATTTATTTCCCGGCAATTTTTCGAAGTCTCGCAACAACTTCTTTCAGTTTGTCGACAAAAAAATCGATTTCCTGCTTAGTTGTGTATTTTCCGAGCGTCACCCGCAGACTGCCATGGCTTTCTTCCTCGCTTATACCAATTGCCGTGAGAACATGCGACGGGCGAAGGTCGCCAGCCGAACAAGCGCTTCCGGTGGAAACGGCGATGCCAGTGAGATCAAGCCCCAAAAGCATCCCCTCGCCTTCGGCGTCTTTCACGGTAATATTGATATTATTGGGAATTCTTTTTATTTTTGATCCGTTCAGTTTCACGCCTTTTACTTCTTTCAAAATTCTCGCAAGAGCGTGATCGAGTATTTTTTCAACGATTTTGAAATTTTTTTTTCGCTCTCGGTCAGCTAATTCCAGTGCTTTTCCGAATCCGACAATGCCCGGAACATTGAGTGTTCCCGCTCGCAAGCCAAATTCGTGGCTTCCGCCGTCCTGAATTCTTTTGATGGGTGTATTTTTGCGTATATACAAAAGGCCGACGCCTTTCGGGCCATAAATTTTGTGGGCGGAAGCTGTCAGCAAATCAACACCGAGATTTTCAACTTTGCAGTCAAGATAATTCACGGCTTGAACAGCGTCAGTGTGAAATAAAATTTTTGAATCGCGGTTTTTGTTAATCATAGCAATTAATTTTCCAATCTCGCGGATAGGCTGAATCGTGCCGATCTCATTGTTAACATACATCACGGAAACCAAGGCCGTATTTTCTTTGATATTTTTTTTCACATCATTCGCCCTGATCACTCCTTTCCGTCCAACTGAAAGATACGTTACTTCGGCTATTTTCTGCTCCTCGAGTTTTTTACATGAAGCGAGAACGCAGGAATGTTCAAAGGCAGTTGTGATGATATGAAGCTTTGCCCGATTATTTTTTTCTGTATAAGTTGCGGCACGGGCGATCACAGAACCTTTGATCGCGAAATTGTTGCTTTCCGTCGCGCCGGAGGTAAAAACAATCTCCCTTGTTTCGCATCCGAAAAATCCAGCCGCCTGCTTGCGAGCATTTTCAACTGCGGCGCTTGCCTCTTTTCCAAAAGAATGAATCGAGGCAGAGTTGCCGAATTTTTGGGAAAAATATGGACGCATAGCAACAAATACCCGCGGATCAAGCGGGGTGGTGGCGGCGTAATCAAGGTAAACGCGTTTCTTCATATACATACAATGTTATACTAATATCTCGGCATTTTTATTGCAAGTATGACCATATTCAATTAGTATTATATTGTGGGACTAGATTGAAGAAGAACAAAGTTATGCTGGCAACAAAATTTACGAAATCATAATATATTGTTCACTTTTTTTATGAACACATCCTATTCCGCGCTCGATACATTTCTCACGTGTCCAAGAAAATACAAATACCAAGAGATTGACCGAATCAAAACTCCCAAATCCAAGGAGCAGTTTTTTGGAACACTTCTTCATAATACCTTGAAATTGGTGCATACGCCCGGCATTCTTTCCCCTACCTTTGAACAGGCCCTTGATTTTTATTCCAAAAACTGGAACACGGAAGTTTTTGCCGATGAAACAGAAGAACGAGCGGCTTTTGCCCAGGGCGTGGCGATGCTTCAGGATTATTATAAAAAAAATGATCCATCCAAAACCAATATCGTGGATCTTGAATCTCGATTTCAAATCGAAATCGGAAATGAAGAAAAACACATTATCTCCGGCATTATTGATCGGATCGACAAAACCGAAGACGGATATGAAATCATTGATTATAAAACTACCCGCAAACTGCCCTCGCAGGAAAAGGTTGATAATGATTTGCAACTCTCGATATATCTGGCCGGATTTTTGAAACGGTATCCGAAAGAAAAGGAAAACCTCAGCAAGATAAAAGTCTCGCTTTATTATCTGAAGCACGGAGTGAAATTGTCATCACAAAGAACGTTGGAGCAAATCCAAAAAAGTGAAGAGCTGATGATTGATCTTATAAACCAGATAAAAAATTCAAAATTCGAGCCAACTATTTCCGGGCTTTGCGACTGGTGCGGGTATCAAAACATTTGCCCAATGTGGTCTCACAAATTCAAAGATCAAAAAGAAAAAGTTGAAATTGAAAAAATTATCAGTGAGTATATCCTCCTTAAAGACGAGATAAAATCAAAATCAGACCGGGTTGCTCAAATTCAAGATATTTTGGGAAAATATATGGATGACGAAAAAGTTGATCAGGTTTTTTCGGACGCGGGGCGAATTTTGCGAACTCTTCGAAAAACGTATAAATACGACAAAGAAAAGCTCCGCGCGATTTTGGAGCCGCTTGATAAGTGGGAAGATGTTTTGAAAATTGACGGAGTGGCTCTTCGCAAAATTCTCGACGTTTTGCCGTTCGACGCGCGAAAAGAAGTCGAGAAAGCGCGGGAAGTGGACAAAGAGTCAAGAAGCTTCATTATAAAGAAAGGCTAATTTTCGTTTATAAATCAAGAATTTTAAATTGTGAATTGAGAATTTAGAATGAGAATATAAAATTCTGAATTCTCTATTCTTGATTCCTATTTTCAATTCAAAATTCTAAATTCACAATTCTTTATTAAATGTGCTCAATCGAAAGATGATACCGTATAAAGTCCGTATATTTATAAAAAAATTTTTTTTAATCAACGACACTCCCCACAAAGTGGCTGGCGGAGCGGCTTTAGGAATTTTTTTGGGGATTGTTCCAGGAGAAGGAGTTTTGGCCACGTTGGTTCTTTCTTCAATTTTTCGTCTGAATCGTCTGGCGGCAGTTGCCGGAGTTGGAGCGGTCAATATGTGGACAACTTTTTTGCTTTTTCCGCTCGCGGCCGCATTCGGAAGCTGGATTTTTGGAATAAACTATGAAGCGCTACGGGAAAATTTCGACCAGACGACTGACGCGGGATGGAGATATTTTTTCGGAAAAGCTATTTTTTTTGATTTGACCCTGCCCTTGATAGTCGGTTTTGTTATTGTCGCAGGGGCAATTTCCCTTGCTTTCTATTTTGGCCTTTTATATTTTTTGATAAAAAGAAAGCATCTTCGAAAAAATGCGCATTTACTTGCAAAGAAATAACACTGCTTTTGCAAGCGCGGGAGCTTCATTACGCAATGAGATTATTTCTCTATTTAATACAGCATTTGGCCGGCTGGTATCCCCTCTTTTGGGCTTCGTCGGCGGAAGAAAAACAGATTTTGTTTTCTGGTTTTATTTTTTGAGCCCATTGGCAAGTTGAAAGGTGATATTTGTTTGAGTTTTTGCTGGCGACGTATGCACAGGTTTTGTTATCGCTTATTGCAGTGTTTGGGCTAATATTTTCTGTTGATTTAGTAGAATTACTCATTCCTGCATTCGTTTTCAATTCGTTTTCATTTGTGAGTTCTTTCGAGCAAGGCGCGCAAGCCGGCCTGTCTGCCGACGAGGCAGGTTGATTGACAACAATTGAGCTTTGCTGATTTTTCTGCCCTTTCAAAAATCCGGCTTCAAAAGAAATTCCGGTAATCAAAATAACGCCGATGGCGAGAATAATTCTATCGCCGTATTTTGTCCAAAGGGAGAGTTTTTTTGGTCGCTTATGTTTATAATCAGCGTCAATATTCAGCTTATATGAGCCCTTTTCTTCATCACTTATTTCGACTTCGTATTGGTCGAAAGTTGACATAAAATCGATAATTTACTATTATTTCTATATTAAGTACGGAACATTTTCTATTTACTATTTAATGTGATTTATGGCTCATCGTAAAGCCGGCGGCTCAACCCAATTAGGAAGAGATTCAATCTCCAAACGTCTCGGCGTCAAGAAATTCGGCGGCGAACGTGTTCAAGCTGGAAACATTCTCATCCGCCAGCGCGGAACAAAATTCCGGCCGGGAAAGAATGTTGCTAGGGGCTCGGACGACACGCTTTTTGCCTTGGCGGATGGCGTGGTGAAATTTTCAGCAAAAAAAATTCGCAAATTCACCGGCCAGCTTGAACGTGCTCAATTCGTGAATGTCGAGTAAAAACCGTAGCGGTTAAACCGCTACGGTTTTTTTATCGCATTTTTTATAAACTTTTGAAACAGCGGATGCGGGTGAAGAGGTGTTGATTTAAATTCAGGGTGGAATTGGGTGCCCAAAAAGAAAGGATGGATTTTTTGGGAAAGTTCGGCAATTTCCATAAGGCGGCTGTCAGGAGAAGCTCCGGAAAAAATCAAGCCCGCTTTTTCTAATTTTGAAATATACTCGGGATTCACTTCCCAGCGGTGGCGATGACGTTCGGAAATAATTTGATTTTTGTATGCGCCGAAAGCAATTGTATTTTTCTTCAATATTGCCGGATAAGCTCCCAGCCGCATCGTCGCGCCATAATTTTTGTCAGCCAAGTTTTTCTTTTGCTCTGGCATAATGTCAATCACAGGATATTTCGTGTCGCGATTTATTTCGGTCGTATTCGCTCCCTTGAGTCCCAAAACATTTCTTGCGTATTCAACAACCATTAATTGCATTCCGTAGCACAACCCAAAATAGGGAATTTTGTTTTTACGGCAAAATTCAATGGCTCTGATTTTTCCTTCCGCTCCTCTTTCCCCAAATCCGCCGGGCACAATCACTCCGGCATATTTTTTGAGCTCCGTGGCGCACGCTGGATTTTTTTCGTATTCTTCGGAATTTAGCCAATCAATCTGAGGTTTTCGTTTGAAAAAATAACAGGCATGTTTAATAGCTTCGATAACGGAAATATATGCATCTGAAAGTATAAAGTCTCCAGTTCCAAAGTACTTTCCGACAATGCCAATTTTGATAGGTTTTTTGCAATTCTGAATATTATTCACAAGTTTTTTCCACCCCGTCATATCTTTTTTCCTGGCTTTTAGTCCAAGCTTCTCTAAGATAATGCCGCTTAAATTATCCTTTTCAAAATTTACCGGAACCTCATAAACTGATTCAATGTCTGGGGCGCTGATGATATCTTTTTCCCCAAGATTGCAGTGTTCAGCTAATTTTTCTTTGCGTTTTCTATCAAGGGGTTTCACTGACCGGGCAATAATAATATCTGGCTGAATTCCCGCGGCGTTGAGGGATCGCACGGCATATTGAGTTGGTTTGGTCTTCATCTCTCCAACAGTGGATGGCACGGGAAGATAGCTTACGAGTACAAATAAAACATCTCCTCGGTTTTGGAGTCGAAGCATTCTTCCTGCTTCGAGGAAAAGAAGGCCTTGATATTCTCCCAATGTTCCGCCAATTTCAACAAGTATAATTTCAGCTTTGGAATTTTTTTGCGCTTTTTGAATGCGGCGAATAATTTCTTTGGGAACATCTGGAACAACATCCACACACCTTCCGCCATAACCCATTGAACGTTCGCGGTCAATAATAGATTTGTATACCATTCCATTAGTCATATAATTTTCTTCCGGCAGGGTGAGATTCAAAAATCTTTCGTAATGTCCCATATCCTGATCGGTTTCGAGTCCTGAATCCAGCACGAAAACTTCTCCGTGCTCCGTCGGGTTCATTGTTCCCGCATCAATGTTGAGATAAGGGTCTATTTTCATAGCCGTTACCCGAAATCCTTTGGATTGCAAAATGTTTCCAATTGACGCGGTGGCGATGCCTTTTCCTACCCCGCTCATTACTCCTCCAACAACAAATATGTATTTTGGTCTCATAGAATTCTTTACGAATTACAAATCTCTTACGAATATACAAATACGGACAATAGAGATAGGCGCATCATTCAAAATATCAACAAGTCTATTTTTATGCATTCGTATATTTGTACGGATTCGTAATTCGTAATCCTGCGAAAATAGGGGCGGCAAACGCACCCCTATCCATGTTATCAATAATATAAAAAATTGACTAGAGTTTATTCTATTCTTCGGCAACTAGGATTACCCGAATATTAGCTTCCAAGCCATGATTGAGATTGATTTGGACATCATACTCCCCCATTTCCTTGATTGGTTCGGCGAGAATTATTTTTTCCGGCTTTATATCAAGGCCCTCCTCTTTGAAAGCCTTTGAAATAGTCTTTTCATTGACAGAGCCAAAGAGCCTGCCTTCTTTCTCTTTGACTTTGATGAAAATTTCGCTTCCCTCAAGCTGCTCGGCCAATTTTTGCGATTCTTCCAGCTCAATTTTTGCCATTGCCGCTTTCTTCTTTCTTTTCGCTTCGACATCTTCAATGGCCGCTTCCGTTGCCGGTTGCGCCAAATTTCTGGGAAACAAAAAATTTCTTGCGAAACCATTCGCAACATCCTTCACTTCTCCCTCCTTGCCGAGATTTTCGACGTTTTTCAATAATATGACTTTCATATTTTTGCTGGTTCCTGCCTTGATTATATAAAAAAACGAAATTACTGCCAAGAGCAGTTAGGTTATTTTATCTGCTCTTTCAAAACAGCAAGCGCTTTATCCATTTGGGGATCTCGGTTATTGTTGTAATCTTCATCACTGAAATCAACGTTTATGTCCGGTTCAATTCCCTTTTCCATTATATAATTTCCCTTTGGAGTGAGCCATCGGGCAATGGTAATGCGCAGGCTTGATCCCCCGGTCATTTTTTCAAGCTGCTGGACAGATCCCTTTCCAAAAGTTTTTTTCCCGACAAGCTTTGCCCCAAGATTGTCGCGGAGAGCTCCGGATAATATTTCCGAGGCGCTGGCACTGCCTTCATTCACAAGAACGACCACGGGAATTCCTTTCAAAATATCACCGCCTTCAGCCTTGTATTCTTTTCTTTCGCCGCCGCGATCTTCTTCAGTAACAACCAGAACGTCTTTCGGAACGAATTTGGAAGCGACATCAACAGAAGTTTCCAGATATCCTCCAGGATTGTTTCGCAAATCAAGAAGGATGCCTTTTGCTTTGCGGCTGACAACTTCATTGGCGGCTTTGTTGAATTCAAAGCTTGTGTCATCTCCAAATTTCGATATTTTAACCACGGCAATGTTTTCATCTTTGAATTCGATTTTCACGCTTTTCACATTGATGGTGTCGCGAATAATGTCTATTTCTTTTGGGCTTCCGTTTTTTTCTCGCAGAATCGTGAGTTTCACTCGAGTTCCTTTCGGGCCGCGAATTTTTGACACTGCCTCGTCAACAGTCATATCAGTCGTGACAGCATCGTCAATTTTCAAAATCATATCTCCCGCTTTAAGTCCAGCTTGATCGGCCGGAGTGCCTTCAATTGGAGCAATAACAGTCAAAATATCATTCTTGATTCCTATTTCCGTTCCGATGCCCTCGAAGGTTCCTTGTAAATCATCAGAAAACTGCTGGCTTTCATCCGGATTCATAAAACTCGAAAATGGATCACCGAGCGACTTCACCATGCCGGAAATGGCGCCATAGAGCATTTTGTTCTTGTCCACTTTTGATGGATCAACATATTTTTCACTCACAAGATTCCAGGCTTCCCAAAAGAGATCAAAATCAACATTTTGAGGCTGTTCCTTGTTGTGATTTTGCAAAACAAAGTTTTGAATTATGCCGGTTTTGTTGTTTTTTGCGGTTTTATACTGCGCATAAAAAACTCCGCTATAAAAACTGGCCGAAATCAAAACAATCGCCAAAAAAATTCGGAAGTGTTTCCGGAAGGGATTTTTCGGGAGCTGTTTACTTGTTTCTTCAAAAATTTTTTCCTGGTTCATAGCCTAATCCCGATTGTTGTGTGGATTTCTTTTTCCCAGATATTTCCAAAAATACTTAAGAGCGCTTTTAATATGCTCCCGAGTAAGTTTGTTGGAAAAAATAGCCCTAAAAACGCTTTGGCTTGCGGATCCCTTGCCATGGTAATGAAACATTTTCGCTTGGGGAAAATACAAGACTTTGTAACCCTTTTCCCAGAAACGACGGCACCAGTCCACATCCTCAAAATACATAAAGCCAAAATTTTCTTCCATGGGGCCGACATTTTCGAGAGCTTTTCTGGTTGTCATTATGGCGGAACCCATCAGCCAGTCAACTTCTTGGGGTTTTTCGAGGTCTTTGTCTTTGTATAGAAACTTGTCAATTTTTCTTTTTGCGAAACGAAATTTTCCAAGAATTGTACGGCGAAAAATTATTATGGCGGGGGTATAAAATCGGAAACAGGACGGTTGAATTTTTCCGTCAAAATTGAGCAATTGCGGACCAATGATACCCACCAACGGTCTTCTTTTCATTTCCTGAAGAAGGATATCAACAGATCTTCTTTCGATCACTATGTCAGCATTCAAGATTAGTATATATTTTCCTTTGGCTTTTTTCAATCCGTTGTTTACAAGCTTTGGAAAGCCAATATTCTTTTGAAAAGGAAAAAAAAGAACATCTGGAAAATTTTCTCTCATCAGCATTTCCGTTTCTTCTTCTGTGGCGCTGTCAAGAACCAAAATTTCGAAATTTTGGTTATAAACGTTCTTTTTCAAAGACTCCAGGCACAATCGAAGAACCGAAGGATTTTTATAACTCGTGACTATGATTGATAATTCTTTGGTCATCGTCAGAAAAAAAAGATTTGGTCTCTCGCAACTGATTCGACCTAAGGAGGCCAAATCTCGGAAATTTAGACTAGAGCCTATCTTGAAATTCCTTTTCGCGGGTAGAAATGAAATTTTGAGATAAGCTCTAATTGAAAATATTTTTCACAAGTTCTTGAATTTTATCGAAATTTCCGCCTGCGGGCAGAAGAATATAAGTTTTTCCTTCCGGAGTGTCGGCTTTTGTTGAATAAAGCAATCCTTCCTCAGACGTGTCAAGAACCTTCTGCTTGATTTGCGGATTTTGGGATTGGTTTGCTAAATTGAAAAATTTTTTCATTTCAGAAATATCCATATCCGTGCGAACATCATCGCCAAGAACATTCAAAATATTGTTTACTTTCCCGAAATCCGTGAGTGTTCCCAAGCTCAAAAGTTTGTCTTTGAGCGCCAGAAGGACTTGCTGTTGACGTCTGGCTCTCTCAAAATCAGAAGAAGTATATCGGGCGCGCACGAAAAAAAGAGCTTTTTGTCCATCAATATGGTTTCTTCCGGCTGGCAATGAGAAATTTTGCCCGTTCTCTCCCTCAAACTGAGTGGGTTCGGAAAAAGGCTGGTCTAAATAAACATCCACGCCGCCCACAGTGTCAACGAGTTCTTTGAAGCCGTTAAAGTCAATTCGAACGGCATAATGAATCGGAAGACCAATAATTTCCCCAACAACCTGTTTCATCGCTTCCATTCCTTTTCCCTCTCCCCTTTCTTCATATAAAGCATGGGCGGAATTTATTTTTCCTTGAGCGGAGCTGTCGGGATACTTTACCCAAAGATCGCGAGGAATGGACAAAATGGCTATTTTATTTTCTTTCGGACGAGCCATAACGACCATTATTGTGTCAGACAAAAGTCCTCCGCCGGGCATATTGTTTCCCCGCATTCCCAGAAGCAAAACGTTGATTTGTCCTTCTTTTTCTCCTTGAAGCTGGTCTGTGCCGATGCCGGGAATGGATTTCCAAAGAGATTTCAAAAATCCGTCTTTAGTGGAAATTTTGCTCAAAGTCGAGCCGGTCTTATACATCGTCCAGCCAGCGGCGGCAAAAAGCAGAAGCAGTGTGATTGTCAAAACCTTGAACCAGCGTTTTTTCCAAAATCTTTTTCTTTTTGGTTCACAATATTCCTTGCTGTCCTTGCTGTTTGAAAAGATTCCCATAAAAATTTCACGTTAGCTATTGGCTCAAAACAAAAACAACAAGCCCCAAAGGCATCTTTGACAACTATATTATAAAAAAATATTTATGGCAATGCAACGCTCTCTCTTATACATCTCAAACGTCTTTTCCGCTGTTTTTTGCCAAGAGAATTTTTGGGCTTGTATTTTGCCTTTTTCGGTCAATTTTTTCCTCAACTCCTTGTCAGAAAGAACTTTCTGAATATTTCTTGCAAAATCCTCGCTATTTTTCGGATTGCAAAAAAGCGCCGCGTCGCCGGCGATTTCGCGAAGCACAGGAATATCCGAACAAACAACAGTTGTTCCAGCGGCCATCGCTTCGATAACCGGAATCCCAAAACCTTCATAGAGCGAAGGAAAAACAAGGCATTCAGCTGATTGCAAAAGAGCAGGTTTGTCTTCCTCGTCAATCCAGCCGGGGAAAATTACGCGGTCGTGTAAATTGTTTTTTTCAATCGCCTCGTCAATTTTTCTATCAAAATTGTGCGCTTTTTGGTTTCCAGCGAGGACCAATTTAAGGTCCAGATTTTTCAGTATTTCAATTGTGACCGGAATGTTTTTTCTCGGCTGGAAAGTGCCGATGTAAAGCAGAAATTTTCCGGGAAGGTTGTATTTTTTTCTGACATTCTCTTTTTCCTCCTCTGAATACAGCCAACTGAATCCTTCAGAATCAACTCCGTTGTAGGTAAAATCAACTTTTTCCGGTGGTATTTTATAATAATCAATTATATTTTTTCGTTCGCTTTCCGAAACCGTGATTATTTTGCTCGCCCGGCGGATGCTTCGCGGCAGAAGCGTTTTCAGGAAGAATAAATCTGATTTTTTGATATATTGCGGAAAGAAATTGAAGGAAATATCATGAATGGTCAGGACCAACTTTATTTTCTTCGGCAGCCAAAAGGGCGCGATATATTGGGTGTGAAAAATATCCACGGGATTTTTTTGAAGGTATTTCGGGAGAGTCCAAAGATTCCACCAAAAGCGGTTGGGAGATTTGAGACATATTATTTTGAAATTGTCTCCTAATTCCAGCTTTGCGATTTCCTTTGCCAAGTCGGCATCTTTTTCTGAGTCGCGATCAGTATAAAGAAAAAACTCATCCATAGCAACGGTTGAACCGTTGCGATCCAATTCGGCAAGATTTTTGACCAAATTGAAAAAATACACTTCGTCGCCGGTGCGCTTTTTTCCTATCGAGCGAATGTCAATGCCAATTTTCATGGCTTTTGTTTTACGAATTACTCGCCTGCCTGCTGTCCACTGGACAGGCAGACAGCAGGCGAATCAAGCATAAATATACGAATGCATGAGCTATTGTTTATTTATTCCTATGATCGAAACCATTGTTCCCAGTCCCAACCAAAAAATTCCCATAAACAGACCCGCGTTTAACAAATTGGGAACAATCAAAGCAATGATTCCCAGAACCGCGAAAACGTGAAGAGTTTTTTCAAAACTATCTTTTGTGATCGGACAGCCGAAAAATTTGTTCATTGGGCAGATTGGAGAAACCCGGCGGAAAGAATAAATAAACAAATAAACGAATATTGCAATGAACGCAATCAATCCCAAAATTCCGCACCCGGCCCAAATCTGCAAGAAAATATTGCTCTCATTGAGTCCCGCTCCCCGCTCGTCAGCACCTAGCGCTTGAGTGATTGTACCAAAACCGACACCAAGAATTGGATGCTGCTTAATAATCCCAAAACCTTTCTGATAAATTTCTTTTCGCGTGAGTATATTTGGATCTTGACGAAAAATTTCTGTCACGAATTTTCCTTCCAATTTATACCTGCTAATCTCCTCAAGATTGATATGCCGACAGCCGTATTTTTCCAGCTCATTCACATTTGCCACGACATCCGGAATATCTCGGTTGTCTTCACAAGCGATTGTGATTTTTTGCTCGCTTGTAGCCGCCGAGCGGGCTCGGTCGCTTAGGTCAAATTTGGAAAGCTTTCCAAACCGAATAACGCCCGCAGAAATTATAAAAATTATAAAAATTATTATCACTTCCCGAAAAAATTTGTCCCAGCCGTCGCCGACACACATCTTTGCGATCGCTGATTTGTGTGTAGGCGTCATCACAATGAAATAGAAAATGAAAATAGTCATTGCTCCAATCCAAGCCGAGCGGGAAAGGGCGAGGATTATCAATGTAATATTCAGAAAGACAAAAATATCGAGTAACAGCAGAATATACTTCACCGGCAAAAAAAATTTTTTTCTGTCGCGCAAAAAAAAGAACATCAGCGACAAAAAAACCGCCAGCGAGAAGCTCAAAAATATTCCCAGCCAATCCGGTTCGGCAAAAGTCGCATTTGGCCGTCCAAACATTACTTCAAAAGAGCGCGCGCCAAATTTGTCGGCAAATACCTGCCAAAATCCATAAATGGCAACGATGATATATGAACCCAAAAAGAAAAAAGCGGTTTTCGCAACATCTTCTCTGTTTCTGACAAAATTCCTGACCAAATAATACAAAACCGCAAAAGAAAGCAATATCAAGTTATTTTTGAAGGTTATATTTTTTGCGGATGAATGGATAGCGTTTAGAAAGCTAAAGGGGACAAGCGCAAAAACAAGCCAATCGAGCCAAACTGGCTTCAAAATATCAAGCCTTAACTTTTTTGAAAAATACAATATCGCAACTGCAATCACCAAAATCCCACCCAAAAATTGATAGGGCCGCAACTGAATCGGCAAAAATCCAGAAGTCAAAATTATGCTTTCCAGCGGCACAGCGCCGACAAACAAGAAAAAAATCCATCTCGGTTTCCAAAGCGCCACCAAAAGCGCGAGAATAAAAAGAAAAACAAAATCTCCTTTCCCCAGCGGCAGCTTGTTTTTGTTTTGCAGAACAACCAATGCCAACCCAGCGAGAACGTTAAAAATCCAAAGAAGAACGAGTTCTCGCCTGAATATTTCCTTCAATTTTATAAAAATATGCTGCATGATGTTGGTACAGTATACTAGAATACTGAAAGCAAGATATTAATAGCCATTTACTTCAATATTGCTTCCACAAAGTTTTTCCAGAGGAATCTTTGAGCGCGTTTGCGTCCCTTTTCAGCCAAGTGAAAACGAAGCTTTGCATTTTCAAGTATCTTTCTCATTACACGGCTTATTTCTGCCGAGTCATAAGGATTGAAATACAAAACCGCGTCTCCCCCGACTTCAATCAATGAAGATGACTTTGAAACAGCCGCCGGCGCTCCGCTGGCCATAGCTTCAAGCGCCATCAGTCCAAATCCCTCATAAAGCGAGGGCAAGACAAATATTTCGCATTGCCGATAAAAAGCCGGCAGATCTTTTTGCTTAACGAAGCCGATTGTTTTCACCCTTTCTTTCAACCCAAGATTATCCACTTCCTCTTGAATATTCGTAAAAAGCGGGCTGTATTTCGATTTGTCCTCTCCCGCCAGAATCAAGTTCACATCATTGATTTCATACCGCTCCAATAGTTTTTTGTAAGCTCTCAAGAGCTCCGGGATATTTTTTCGAAAATCAAATCCGCCGACATAAAAAATGAATCTTCCATACACGCCGTATTTTTCCAACACTCGATTGTCCTTTTCATGACTGGCGCCTTCAAAGAATTCCCTGCCGACGCTTGGATAAGCCACTTTTATTTCCTTCTCTTCGATTTTGAGATATTTGTGAATATCTTTTTTCGACCATTCGGAAATAGTGATCACTTCATCCGCGCGGCGAATAGCTTTGCAGGAAAGATAAAAATAAAGTTTTTTTCGCCAGTTGTCGAGATATTCTGGAAAAATTTTAGGAATAAGATCGTGAACCAGCATTTTATGGCGGATAGTTTTAGGCAGAAAAGTCGGACATTGATAGAGAGAGATGAAAACATCGCATTTGTCCTTCTTGATTTTTCTCGGGAGCAAAAATTTTTCCCACCAGATTTTGCGGACCAGATCATCTCGCCGCCACAGAAAAGGCAAAAAAACGCGCTTGCGGATATTTTTAAGGGATCCGATCCCTTTAAAGGGATCGGATCCCTTTTCAAGATCTTTTTCAAGATACAAAAAATACTCGTTTTTTCGAGATTTTGACTTCAAGAGCTCAGCAACAAAACCGCGCGTCACTTGTCCGATTCCAGTGTCCGGTTTTCGCAAAAACGAGACGTTTATACCAATTCTCATGACATAATTATCATACGATAAATCCTGTCCTTAGGCAAACTCAGCAGCAAAAACTTGGCTAAGATGAAAGGACTGCTTCCTGTTTGATTTTTTGGCAAAATTTAACAAAATAACAGCAGAAATAAAGATATGATATTTTTTGCCGAAAGCAAGGCGAATTTTCACTTCCGGACAAGCAAACGCTCGATTTTTTCACGGCTTTGTGCTATAGTGTTTTTGTGATTGTTTTATGAAAATACTCTTTGTTTCCCGGGCTTATCCGCCAATTTTGGGAGGAATCGAGAATCAAAACTATGGCATTGCCCATGCTCTTTCAGAGATCTCGACGGTGAAGATAATTGCCAATAGATCTGGGAAGAAAAATCTGCTATTTTTTTTGCCTTGGACAGCCCTTCGAGTTCTTTTTGTTGTTTCAAAATATGACGTGATTCTTGTGGGTGACGGGGTTTTGGCGCCGCTTGCCCTTTTTTGGAAAATATTTTTTCGAAAGAAAAAATATATTTCCGTGGTGCACGGCCTTGATGTTACTTTTGCCCAAAAAAAATCAATTCTTGGGAAAATTTATCGAGCAATCAATATCCCTTCTTTGAAAAAGCTGGACAAATTGATTATGGTCGGCCAGGAAACAATTCTGGAAGCAGAAAAAGTTGGAATTCCCAAAGTCAAATGCGTATTTATACCGAATGGTTTTTTTCCAAAAGAGATACTCAAAAAAAGCACCAGAGCCGAACTCGAAAAAATTTTGGGAATTGATTTGTCAGGAAAATACGTCATTTTCAGGGGAGGAAGATTCACAAAACACAAAGGTGTTGAATGGTTCATTCGAAATGTTATGCCAAAATTGCCGGAAAATTACGTTTTGGCCGCGGCGGGAGGCGGAATTGCCCAAAAAACCGTCGGGGACGAGAATTTTTATCCAAAATGCAAAAAAGCTGTCAAAGAATTGCGTCTTGAAAATCGCGTAAAACTCCTTCTCAATCTTCCGCGGTCAGACATGAAAACACTTTTCAATTCCTGCGATTTATATATTTCCCCAAACATAAAAGCTCCCGGTTCAATGGAGGGATTTGGCATAACAACGATTGAGGCGGCGGCTTGCGGAAAAGTGGTGCTTGCTTCAAATTTGGAAGGCTTGAAAGACGCGGTGAAAGACGGTCAAAACGGTTTTTTGATTGAGCCGGAAAATGCCGAAATCTGGACGGAAAAGATCAAAGAGTTGCTGGCCGATGATAATTTCCGGAGAGATTTTGGTGAAAAAGCGAAAAAGTATACGATTGAAAATTATAGCTGGAATAAAATAGCCCGGAGATATTTGGAGGAAATGAAAAAAGTTGCAAAAGATGTCTCGTAGACAAGATTTCTTCAATGATTATAGACATAATAAAATTCATCCTCACCCTTCCTTTCGTCTTTATTCTCCCGGGATTCTTTTTTTTGCTGGCGGTTTTCGGCTGGAAAAGTCAAAGAGTTTCTTTTTTTGAGAAAGCGGTTTTGACTGTTCCCTTAAGCATTATATTGGTTGATTTTTTGGTTTTGGCGCTCAATTGGACAAAAGCAGTTCTCAAGGGGCCGATTTTGGTTGGAGCAATTGCCGCTTTTTGTCTTTTGGGATATTTTGTTTTTCAGTTGCGGTTTGGCAAAAAAACAAACGAAAAAATTGACTATACGGGAAAAACATCCAATCTGTTTGATTTCTCCTATTGGCAGACCGTTTTTGTGCTGATTGCTCTTTTTCTTGCAATATTTATCCGAACGACTTATCTTTCCGACACAATCGTGCCTTCGGCAACCGATATGGGGCATCATATGTTTTGGGTTCAGAAGATTATTGATTCCGGAACTTTGCCTAACTACGGAATGCCGGATTTCATCATCGGAGAGCACATTCCTTTCGCAGTGGTGAATTTGATGAGCGGAGCCAGCGTGATGGGAGCAATGCCAATGCTGATTTTACTGTTGGTGAACGTTGCCGGCATTTTCACCTTGTCAATCTTGACCGGGCGAATTTTCAAAAATCCGAAAATTGCCGCAATGATTTTTTTTGTTGTCGGAGTTTTATACGCGATCAATGCTCCGCAAGGGAAATATGTGAGTGGCGGCGTGGCTGGAAACATTGTTGGGAACATGCTCATTCCGGTTGTTTTGTATTTTCTTTTTAGGGCGCTTGCGGAAAAAGATTCCGTCTTTGCCGGTTTATTTGTTTTTTCATTGGCGGGACTGCTTTATACCCATCACTTGTCCGCTTTTATTCTGCTCTATTCCGTTGCGGCGATTATTCTTGTGCATTTTTTCCTGAATCTTGAAAGGATTTTCAAAATTGTCAGGGATTGGCTGAAAATTTTCCTAAATCCGTTTCCTTTGGCTGTTTTTTTGCTGTCTTTCTTTTTCTTTCTGTCTGTTTACACACCTTCCTACTTCAATTTGTCGGCTGTTGGACAGGCAACCGGAGAACCAATAAAGGCAACAAGAGTCGGACTGAATTTTGGCCAACTGGAAATGAACATTGGAAGCGCAAGACTGATCCTTGGCGCTGTTGGACTCGGCCTGCTTTTTTGGAATTTCAAAAGAAAAAACTTCGAATTCGCCTTTGTTTTTGCCTGGATAGCGGTGATTTTTCTGATGAGTTGGGCGCCAAAATGGCTTTATGTGAATATTCCCAGCGATCGGGTCGCGAATTATCTTTATCTCCCTTTTTCTTTGCTCTCCGCTTATGGACTAGTCGAATTTTTGAGGCTTTTCCGCAAATCAGCCACGGCCTTTTTTTCAACAGCCTTGTTGTTCGTTTTGCTTTTTTTTGTGATTGCAGACGGACTGTCTGACAGCAACGAGGCCTTCAAGTTGCGGCCGCAATTCCAAGAAGCAGTGCAAACTTTTCATTCAGCTCAATATCTTGCTTCAAAAATCGACTCAAATCAAGATGTTTTGCTCAAAGATCACGTGAACATCTATGGCGATTCCTGGTATAAACTTTTTTTCATGAAAGATTATAAATATCCCCTTTCGCGAGGAAATCTTTCGCGCTATGTTGACACCGCCAAGCCCCGCGAAACCTGCACCCGAGATATGATTATGATTCCTGAAACCGAAGTCGGAAAAAAATGCTTTGCCGAAACAGGAGTGAATTATCTCGCTCTCAATGCCCAAATTGAGGGTTCCAGTTTTGAAAAGTATTCGGATTTTTCGAAAGTTTACGCGTCGAATTATATTTCAGTGTTCAAGCGGAATTGATTTTTCCCAACATCCGATGTTGAGAATTTCCTAACATCGGATGTTGGGAAGAAATTATGTCATCCAAAATCATCATCATTGCCACAATTGTTCTCCTTGTTGTCAGCTTTGCGACGCTTTTTGCGATTGAGGCGAAAAATCACAGTCTTGACTACAAAAAATCCTGGAGTGTGGTTTATTTTGAAAACCCGCGGGATGAATCGCTTGATTTTGTGATCGAGAATCATGAAGGAACGGAAATTGAATATAATTATAAAATTATTGTTGGTGACGAGAAGGTAATTGACAACAAGATGAAAATTGACGCCGGCGCCAAACAAAAAATCTCACCCGCGCTGGGCAAGAATTTGAATGGCAAAAGAGTCGCGATAATCGTCAGCCGCAAAGATACGGAATATAAGATTTATAAGGATTTGAAATGAAAAAAATATTGCTCCTCACCCGTCCCATTTGTCCGCCGTGGGATGAGGGATCAAAAAATTTCGCCTATACCTTGGCAAAGCACGCCCGAAATTTCGAAGTGCATCTTTTGGTATGCGGAAAAAAATATGAAAGTTTGACTTATAATTGGAAGTCAAACTTCCAAGAGAATATCGTTTGTTGTGATATTTATACCACCGGAAAATGGAATTGGGTGCAAAAAATGCGAGCTTATTTATTTTTAATTAAAGAATTTTTTCTCAAAGGTGGGAAAGACTATCATATCATTCATTCTTTTTTCACGCCGACGATGCTGAATACGTTTGCTTTGAAGTTGTGCCTGAAAAATACAAGCATCAAAACTATCCAGACGCTTGCGACTTTGCGCGACGATTTATACAGCACGGAAAAATTGAAAAAAATCATTTACGCGGATTTCGTCATCACATATTCTGATTACGCCAAAGAAAGATTGGAGAAAATGGGATTTCAAAATGTAAAAAGAATTTATCCCGGAATTGATCTTGAAAAGTTCTCCCCTGCTCCGAAAAAGGAAGATTTAATGAAAAAGTTCAACGTGACCGAAAGCGATTTCGTGATCAATTATACCGGCGAATACATCCGGCTTGGGGAAATAGACGATATTGCGGCAGTTTTTTCAGAACTGGCAAGAGAAAACAAAACTTTCAAACTGCATCTTGCCGTGCGGGTAAAAAACAAAAGCGACGCGGCAAAAAAAGAAGCGGTGAAAAGCACATTCCAAAAAGCGGGAGTGCTGGACAGAGTGGCTTTCATTGATGACGGGAGCTATGTTATGGAAGATATCTTCAATCTTTGCGACATTTCCATTTTTCCCGCCCGCACAATGGCGGGGAAATTTGATGTTCCTCTTGCCGTCATTGAAGCAATGGCCTGCGGAAAGCCGGTAATTGCAAGCAATTTGGAAAGGTTGAAATACTTTTTGAATGATACCAACTGTCTTCTCATAAATCCCGGCGATCGCCAAGCGCTCAAAGAGAAAATTCTGTATCTACACAACAATCCTGAAGCGCGGGATGATCTTGCTCGCCAAGGTCTTGAGTTTGTCCGCGAAAATTTTGATATAATGAAAGCGGCAAGGGAATATGAAAAAGTTTATGAAGAGTTATAACATTGAATCCATATCCGAACACAAAAAGAAATTCCAAACGGAAAAAATGAAAGTTCCGGCGTTTTTTTTCATGAGTGAGGAATTGCTGCCGCAGGATGATTCTTATGCCAAACTAGAAGACGTGGCATCCAATTCAGGCGCGCTCTTTCACAGTTTGGTTGCCATGCCGGATGTTTCCTCAAAACCCGGGCGAAAAAATGCGTCCGGAACGGTAGTCGTTTCCGAAAAGTATATTCTTCCTCAAGTGAACGATTCCGACCCAAATTGCGGAATGCGCCTTTTGAAAACAAACCTCACGGACGAAAATTTTTCAACCGAAGAAATTCACCAGCTTTTTCAAGAGCTGGTGAAGGTTGTTCCTACCAAAAAATTTTTTGGAACGCGCGTTCCATTTGAAGTTATTGTTGATATCTGCCGAAAAGGGACCCGTGCAATTGTTGATTATCTTGGAATCAAAACCAGAAATGAATTGGAAAACACCCAAAATGGAGGAAATTTTTTCGATCGAGAAATGACACGCGAGGATGTTTTTGACACGATCCCCAAACTATATTTGTTCCTTGCAAAATTCCGCCTTGGGGTTCTCGGGGCGGCCGGAAATCATTTTTTGGATCTTATGAAAGTGACGGATATCGTTGACTCTGAAATAGCTGATTTATTTGGCCTCAAAAAAGGGCAATATCTTTTTATGATTCATACCGGAAGTGGAATTTTGGGGCAATATACAATGTATACTTATACAGCCAAAAAACGAGAGCATTTGTCGCAATCCTTGATGGTTAATTTGGGAAAATTGACATTCAGATCAAGAAAAAAAGAAATTTATCGCGAAATGGAAAAGAAAATCAGAAAACATATGCAAGGCGATGAGACGTTGCTCAAGTATGATGCCGATGGTCCGGAGGGGAAGCTTTATATGGCGGCGCGGGCGGCAGCTTCCAATTTTGGAACGGCCAATCGGGCGGTGATTACTCATAATATTTCGGAAACAATCAAGAAATTATTTGGCCGCGACCCGGAAATGGATTTGATTTATGATATGCCCCACATTTCCATTTCCAAAGAAAATCATTTTGGACGCGATGTTTGGGTGCATCGCAACAACACTTCACGAGCATACGGCCCCAAAGAAACAAATCACCCAATTTATCGAAAAACTGGCGAGCCAGTGTTTATCCCTTCTTCGATGTCAACGGATGCTTATATTTGCGTTGGAACGGATTGGAACAAAGAAGGTTTTTTCTCCGCTCCTCACGGAACAGGAAAAGGTCGAAATAAAAAAGAAGAATTGGCAAGCTCAAAAGACGAATTATTTTCCAAAATGAAAGAGAAGGGTGTGCGATTGTACAATGCCAAATCTTCAATTATTGTCAATCAAGATTCTGCCCGATACAAGGATATCGAAAAAGTGATGGGAGACGTTGAAGCCAACAACATCGCGCGCGTGGTGGCGAAAATGAAGCCAGTGGCGGTGATAATGTATTAGTTTTTCGAAATACGAATTGAGCGAAATACGAAAAATGAAATTAATCACCCTTTCCGGACTCGACGGATCCGGTAAATCGACCCAAATTGAATTACTGAAAAAATATCTTCGCGAGCAAGGCAAGTCTTTTTGGTATTTTCACGCGGTGGAATTTTCGGTTGGTAATAAAATATTAAAGCGAAAAAAAAACCACCCCTTGGTCCCCCCCTTGGCAGGAGGGGAGAATTTCAGCATCACAAAAGCCAATTGGCTGCAGATTCAATTGCGGAAAATTGCCTTGATGATTGATATTTGCCGTTTTAATCAATTAAAAAAGAAACTAGAAGTTGATTATATCATCTCCGACCGATATTTTTATGATAGTGTGGTGAATATATTATATTTAAGCGGTTTTAGACATCCGACGTCTAAGAAATTGTTTGCGGAGCGGTTTATTCCCAAGCCCGATTTCGCTTTTTTCATCAAAGTCTCGCCGAAAAAGATCATGCAGCGCGATCGAAAGCCGGATCAGGGGATGGAATATTTGATTGCCAAAGAAAAAATATTCTACGATAAAATTAAGGATTGGGGGATGATTGTGATTGACGGGGAAAGAAGTAAGGAGGAAATTTTTGAAAAAATAAAAGTTCGAGTTTGGGGCGGCACTTTCCAAAATTCGACGTTGGGACGCTCCTACTCCGAGGGGGACATTAAAAAATAAATCCTCCTCCCCTGCCAAGGGGAGGTGCCCGAAGGGCGGAAGGGTTTGAATAATCGCAAACATCAAACCACCCCTCTTATCCCCTCCTTTGCAGGAGGGGAAGATACGAAATTATGAATAATTTTCTCGCCAAATCTTTTTTTTGGCTCACAATCAGCGAAGTGATCTACAACGTTTCGGCCTATGTCATTCATTCCGGCATGGGGCGGATTTTGGGTCCGGCGGAATACGGACGATACGGCCTTGTGGTGACACTCACGACAATGGTTGTTGTTCTCATTGGCCAAGGTGTTCCGACCGCAATGGCAAAATATCTTGGAGAAATTTATGATACCCGCCGCGGCCTCATACCCATTATAAAAAAACAAACCGCCAAAGTGCAGTTCGTTTTGATTGGTTGTGTAACAACCTTGTTCTTTCTATTCGCGCCGATTATTTCTTCGGCGCTCGGCGATCCGTCGCTTACAAATTTGTTCAGACTATCGTCGCTCGTGATTCCCGCTTTTGCTCTTGCCTCTTTTTATTTCTACTATTACACCGGACTTCACGAGTTCAAGATTCAAGCCTGGCTCAAAACCAGCCGCTCGATTGCCCGCCTGGTTTTCATCCTGGGGCTGGCTTGGCTTTTGAAATCTCGCGGATTCGCGCTTGAAGGAGCGATTGTCGGCTATATCTTGGCTCCCCTTTCAATCTTTTTTGAAGCCAGTCTTCTTGATAAGTTCAAAAAAATCAAACCCGAAGGATTTTTCAACTGGAGAAAACTTCTTCACTACGCCTGGCCAATGACGCTGTTTCTCATTGCCTATGAATTTTTGATCACGATTGATCTCTATCTCGTCAAAGGCATTTTGCGCGATGATCGGCTCACGGGACTCTATAACGGCGCCATCACCGTCGGGCGAATTCCCTATTTTCTTTTTTATGCTCTCACGATTATAATTTTGCCCGCCGTTTCAAGATCAACTTCGTCCGAAAACCATACTGAAACAAAAAAACTTATCAGCCAGTCTTTGTGGCTTATGGTGATGTTTCTTCTTCCTATCGCGATTCTGATGTCGGTTTATTCTTCCCAAGTTCTTCAAATTTTTTACGGAAAAAAATTTCTGGATGCAGCTCTTCCTATGTCGATTCTCATGAGCGGAGTGACATTTCTCACGGTTTTTTATGTTATGGCTTTTGCTCTCAATGGCGCGGGACGCGTGAAAGCGCCGATGTGGATTTCATTTGTCGGACTTGTCGTGAATATTGTCTTGAGTTATTTCTTGATAAAAAAATACGCCCTCGTCGGCGCAGCGGTCGCGACTTCAATCACATCCTTCGTCGCGATGACGCTGGTTCTCGCGTATTCTTATAAATTCTTCGGCTATTTGTTCAAGCTTACCAGTTTTCTGAAAATTTTTTTAGCTTCAATTATTCTTTATGCTCTATCGACATTTTTCGCCAACGGGCATTACATGTTCATTCTCTGGTCGATAGTTCTTTTTGCAGTTTATATTCTTCTTCTTTATATTTTCGGGGAACTCGGTCCGCGCGAACTCGCCAGTGTCCGCCAGATGATTTCGCGCAGGAAATCCAAACGTGAAAAGACTACAGATGTCGAATTGATGGATGGGGAATAAACCCCAACCTCCTCCCCTGCCAAGGGGAGGTGCCCGAAGGGCGGAGGGGTTTATTGCTTCGCAAAATATAAACCACCCCTCTTATCCCCTCCTTTGCAGGAGGGGAGGATTTTTTTGCAAAGAAAATGCTCCCTTGAGAGGGAGCTGTTGATAGTTTTCGAAAAATATAGATCTACATTTTCGATCCAGTTTTTTTATGTAGGCGTTCTGTTCGCTTTTTCCCCACAGAATATAGAAGTTGGGCTAGGCCGAGCATTGCCAGACCTACCAATCCTCCAAACGAAAATCCCCACAGCATACTTCTTCCTCCCGGATACTCTGGCGGCCAGAAGACGATCATCTTATCCCAGCTATAAATGAACACGCCGAAGGTAAAGGGCATAACTAAGTACCCTAGAAAATATAAGGCCATTTTAAGAAGCGATACTTTCTTGGACCTGGAGTTTTCCATTCGATCCTCCTCTCAAGGAAAATTATTTTTTGACAGTCGATTTGTTAATGAGTTAAAGCTTAACTAACCTCACCGTATTCGCGAGTAGCATCGCAATCGTCACCGGACCCACTCCTCCCGGGACGGGGGTGATGAATGACGCTTTTTTTGAGACCTGCGCGAAATCGACATCGCCGAAGATTTTTTTTCTGACACGATTCACCCCCACATCCACAACGACTGCTCCCTTTTTCACCATTGATGCCTTGATCAAATTTTTCTTGCCAACGGCAACGACAAGAATGTCTGCTTCGCGAGTGTATTTAGCAAGGTTTTTCGTGTGCCGATGACAGACGGTGACCGTCGCCCCGCGATTCAAAAGAAGCTGCGCCATTGGTTTTCCAACAATGTTCGATCGGCCGACCACAACGGCGTGTTTGCTCTGAATATTGATCTTGTATTCTTCCAGCAATTTAACTACCCCCAGCGGTGTTGCGGGCGCAACAACAGAATAATCTTCCCCGTTCTGGACAAATCTTCCAAAATTCAAGGGATGCAAGCAGTCCGCGTCTTTCTTGGGATCAATCGCTTCAATAATTTTTGTTTTGTTGATGCGCGCCGGCAAGGGTAGTTGAACCATTATGGCGGTGATTTTTTTGTCCTTGTTGAGATCTCCAATAATCTTCAGCAGTTTTTTCTCCGAAACGTCGGCTGGCAGTTTCACAGTTTTCGAACCAATTCCCGCTTCCGCGCAAAAAACACTTTTTCGCCGGATATATATGGACGACGCCGGATCATTGCCAACCAAAATCATCGCCAAAACAGGCTTCTTTTTCATTCTTGAAACCTGTTTTTTGAGATTTTGGGTGATTTTTTTAGCAAATTTTTTCCCGTCGAGGAGCCGCATTTCTGCAGAACAATTTATTATGCTAAAATTGTAATAGAGAATATCAATTATGGCAATGCGAGAATCCATTTTGTATGAAAAATTGAAAAACAGAGCCGTTCGGTGCAAAACCTGCAGCCATTTTTGCGTCATTTTTCCCGAAAAGCACGGGATTTGCGGCGTGCGGGAAAATATAGACGGAAAACTCTTTTTTCTTCCCTATGGCCGAGCCATCGCGGCTCACATTGATCCAATTGAAAAAAAGCCGCTCTATCATTTTTTGCCGGGAACGTTCACTTTTTCCATCGCGACTGTCGGCTGCAATTTTCGCTGTGGAAACTGCCAAAACTGGCAAATCTCGCAATATAGCAAACTGCCGCGAATCTCGCGCGAGATGATTGAAAAAAGCGGCGAGGACTTGCCGCCAAAAAAAATCGTGGGACTCGCGAAAGAAAATCATTGCCCAAGCATTTCATACACTTACACCGAACCGACAATTTTTCTTGAATACGCTCTCGACACAATGAAGCTGGCGCGAAAATCCGGGCTCAAAAATGTTTGGGTGTCAAACGGATTTATGAGCCGGGAAACTTTCAAAACCGCTGCTCCATTTTTGGACGCGATAAATATTGACATAAAATCGTTTGACGACAAATTTTATCGCGAAAATTGCGGAGCTCGCTTGGAGCCGGTTCTTGAAAATTGCAAACAAGCGGTGAAGAACAACATCTGGATTGAAGTGACAACCTTGATTATTCCGTCTCTTTCAGACGATGAAAAGATGCTTGAAAAAATTGCTCAATTCATCAAGAATGAATTGGGTGATTCTGTTCCTTGGCACGTGAGCGCTTTTACCCCTGAAATTTCATGGAAACTGCAGAATCTTCCGCCAACTTCGGTTGAAAAAGTGAGAAAAGCCGCGGAGATTGGAAAATCCATAGGTCTTGAGAATGTTTATGCGGGGAATATATAATCGATTTACTAATTACTAATTAATTACTAATTAAATACTAATATACAAAATTCGCCTGCCTGCCGGCAGGCAGATAATTCGCAGAGAAACACATGATAAGATTCGCCGCCATCACTCCCCATCCGCCTATTATTATCCCGACCATCGGCCGGAGCAATTTGAATTTGTGCCGGAAAACCGTGAATGTAATGAAGGCAACGGCCGAAAAATTCCGAGCCGTGAAGGCGGATACGATTGTTCTTGTCTCACCGCATGGGCCGGTTCAGTATGACAAATTTGTCATCAATTATTCTCCCACTCTTCAGGGAAGCCTTTCTTCTTTTGGCGATAGTCGAAAATTTGTTTTTGAAAATGATCGTTTGCTTGTTGATGAAATTGTGGAAAAATGCCGAGAAGCGCATCTGCCGACAGGATTGGCGCGAGAATTGCAGCTTGATCACGGCGCGCTGGTTCCGCTTTATTATTTGATCAATGAAAAAGATGCGGCCTACAATCCGTTTCTTGTTCACATGTCTTTTTCAATGCTGCCCCTTGATTATCATTTTCGATTCGGAGAAATTTTGGGGAGTGTTTTGCAAAATAATCCCAAAGTGATTTCTTTCATTGCCAGCGGCGATATGTCGCACCGCGTGACACCGGACGCGCCAGCCGGATATTCTCCGCAAGGAAGAATTTTTGACAAAAAACTAGCCGAGTTGATTCAGCAGAAAAATATCAAAGGAATTTTGAATCTGGATCCCAATCTCATCGAAGAAGCCGGAGAATGCGGCCTGCGGTCGATTATAATTCTTTTGGGCGCGCTTTCCAATCTTCGCTGGGAAGTGAAACTTTCAAGCTACGAAGCGCCGTTTGGAGTGGGATATCTGGTGGTGAATTTGAATATTAAATAAGCACAAATCTCTTTTTATAAATAATATGCCGATACAATGAACGAATATGTGAACTTGGCCAAATCGGCTATTGGTGAATATGTCAAAACCGGGACAATAATCCCTGTTCCAGAAAATTTGCCGCCGGAGTTTTATGAAAAAAAACACGGCGTGTTTGTGAGCATTCATAACGGGGCTGAACTACGGGGCTGTATCGGCACCTATCTTCCGGCGCACAAAAATCTAGCCAAAGAAATTATTCTCAATTCCATTGCGGCTTGTTCGCGGGACAATCGTTTTTCACCAATAAGCGCGGAGGAATTGCCGAACTTGAAAATAGAAGTGAGCCTATTGAGCGTTCCGGAAAAAATATCCACTCCCGATGAGCTTGACCCGAAAAAATACGGTGTTATCGTGAAGTGTCCGGACGGACGGACGGGACTTTTGCTTCCGGATCTCGAAGGCGTTGATTCAATTGAACAGCAAATTTCAATCGCCTACCAAAAAGGCGGAATAAGTCCGGCGCTGGAAAAAGAAATGGAAATTTTCAAGTTTACCGTTCAAAAATTTTCAGAATAACGTTATTCTTCGCTTTCATATATGCGTATGCGCATGCCCGAAAGCGTCGCAAAAGTGAAAAGGAAAGAAAAATACCATATCATTCAAGTTGCTCCGCTTGTTCGCCTGCCGCTTGCGAAAACGCAGGTTTTTTCGTATTTGCATCGCGAGCCAATCGGACGAGGCAGTTTGGTGGAAGCTCCCTTTTCGAAAAGAATAATTCCGGGCATTGTGATGGAAAGCCGAAAAGATTTTCCGCGCGAAGGAAATTTTCAATTGAAACCGATAAGAAAAGTTGCTGAAGAAAACTTTTTGTCCGAAAAGCAAATAGCAATGGCTGAAAAAATTTCAAAATATTATCTTGTTCCGACGGGAATTGTCCTCAAGTCAATGATTTTGAAAATTGCGAGAACAAAAGAGAACAAAAAGAAACATCCCGCGAGACTTGAAAAAGTATTTAACAACAATTTAGCCAAGCAAATTCTGGAAACGAGCAAACAAGAAGTTTTGGTGGTTGGATCCAAAGGCGCTCGAAATCAGACAATTCTTTCGCTGATTCAAAAAATATGTGGGGAAAACGGGCAGGTTTTGTATTTGTTTTCCGAAATATTTCCCGCCATTTCGCATTTCGAAAGCATGAAAAAATATTTTCCCGAAGAAAAAATCGCTCTCGTTCACGGAAACATTTCAAGGGGAAAATTTTCCGACGCTTGGAAAAGGATAAAAAACGGCGATGCCGGAATAGTTTCTGCGACAAAGATTGGCCTGTTTCTCCCCTTTCGAAAATTGAAGCTTGTTGTTGTTGACGAATCGGGAGATATATCGCACAAACAATGGGATATGAATCCCCGATACAGCGCGATTCAAGCCGCCCGGATGCTCGCGGATATTCATGGGGCAAAAATTGTTTTCTCAAATGCTTGCCCGACGGTCTCGCTCTGGAAACAACTGAAAGAAAATCAGCTGGATTTTTTCAATGCCGAGAAAAAAACGGCTTTGGACTCAAAAACAAGAATTGTCAATATTTTCAAAGAAAAGAAAAGCTCTGATTTTCCAATTGGAAAAGACCTGTATGCGGCACTGGCGGCAGTCGTCAACAAGAAAGAAAAAGCCCTCTTGATTGTGAACCGGAGAGGTTTTTCGAACTATTCAATTTGCCGATCCTGCAAAAATATCTTACGTTGTCCGCATTGCAATCGGGCGCTTGTGTATTTTGAAGACAGGGAAAAATTCAAATGCCTCCACTGCGCGCACAAAATTGATCTTCTCTCCGTTTGTCCGACATGCGGTTCGGGACAATTTTCGCATCAAGGAATCGGCGCGCAAATGGTTGAAAAAAAAATCAAAAGATTTTTTCCTTCGGCGCGCATTTTCCGAATCGACGCGGACTCAGCCAAATCGGCAAAAAAGAATGCGGAAACCGCCCAAAGAATACTCGAAGGGAAATTTGACATCATCATCGGAACACAAACAATTCTCAAGTCCGGAATTTTTGAAGATTTGAAACTGGTTGCGTTTCCCGATTTTGACAATCTCAAAGGAATCCCCGACTTCAATTCAAACGAACAGATTTTCTCTCTGCTCTGTCAGGCAAAAGGAATTGTCGGACCTCGGGGAGAAATTTTTGTCCAAACTTCAAATCCGAAAAGCGCCGCCCTCAAATATTTTGAAAGCGGAGACGCAAGCGGATTTTTTGAAAAAGAGCTTCTGGTGAGAAAAAAAACAGGCAATCCCCCTTTCGCGCGGCTTGTGAAACTTTTTTTCAAAGAAAAAAACAAAAAAAAAGCAGAACGGGAGACAGAAAGAGTTTTTGGCTTGCTAAAAGACGTTTCGGGGGGTAAAATTGGCATCAGTGAACCCTACGAGCCGTTTTCCGAGAAAAAAAGAGGTTATTTTTATAAAAATATACTGATAAAAACAAAGCCAAACGTTGATTTCCGAAAGCTGCCGATATTTCCAATTCTTGCCAATCTCCGAAAAGGCTGGGCGGTGGATGTGGATCCGGTAAACACAATCTAGTTTCACGAATTGCGAATCTTATACAAATACACAAAACATAACTTTTATAATAATAACGACATAAATTTAAGCTATTTATAATATGTATATTCGCAATAGATTAGTAATTCATAAAAAATGCTGAAGATTCTCAAATATCCAAACGATTTCCTGAGGAAGAAAGCGCGGGAAGTCGAAGATTTCAAAGACCCAAAACTAGTCGGGCTGGTTTCTGATATGGTAAAAACTATGGAAGCGGAAAAAGGAATTGGCCTTGCGGCGCCGCAGGTTGGCTTGAATCTTCGCATTTGCGTAGTGAAAGTTGACAATGTCTTATACGAACTTATCAATCCCAAAATATATTCCTATTCCCGAAAAAAGGAAATTTTTGAAGAGGGCTGTTTGAGTTTTCCGGGAAAATTTTTTCCAGTCGAGCGGCCGGTGAAGGTGAAGGTGAAATTCAGGGATATTGCCGGAAAGAAGAAGAAAATCAAAGCCAGCGGACTTTTGGCCCGTGTTCTTCAGCACGAAATTGATCATTTGGACGGCATTTTGGTAATTGATCGGGCGCTCACCTAAGATCCTATCTTAGGAGCGTCCTAAGATCGGATCTTAGGATGAAAAATAAGAAGATTATCTTCTTTGGAACGCCGAAATTTGCGGAAGTGATTCTTGGAAATTTAATTGCGGCGGGATATAACGTCGCGGCGGTTTTTTCACAGCCGGACAAAAAAATCGGCCGGCGGCAGGAAGTGATTTTTTCACCCGTGAAAAAATTGGCGCTCGAAAAAGGCCTAAAGGTTTTTCAGCCCGATGATTTGCAAGAAATTGGAATGGCCGGGAAAATCAAAGAAATTGGAGCCGATTTATTTGTCGTCGCCGCCTATGGAAAAATTTTGCCCGGAGAAATTTTGAAAATTCCAAAATACGGAGCAATCAACATTCACGCTTCTTTGCTTCCAAAATATCGCGGGGCTTCGCCCATTCAAGAAGCTATCCTTGCTGGAGACAAAAAAACGGGAGTAACGCTGATGCTGATGAATGAAAAAATGGACGCGGGAGAAATTATTCTTCAAAAAGAAATTTTGATACGCGGCGGTGATGACGCTTGCGCCCTTTCAGAAAAAATTTCCAAAATAGCGGGAAAACTTTTGATTGAAACCCTGCCTTCTTGGATTGCCGGAAAAATAAAAACGGCGCCGCAAAATGAAAATGAAGCAGCTTATTGTCGAATAATCAAAAAAGAAGACGGAAAAATCAACTGGAATGACGCGGCAGAAAAAATTTTTCGAATGGGAAAAGCCTATTGCGCTTGGCCGGGAATTTTCACCTTTTTGCCGTCTAAAAAAGGCAAAAAAAGGCTGAAAATTCTTGAGATAAGCGCCATAAGTGACGAAAATATTGGAGAAATACCCGGAAAGGTGCTAAAATACAAAGGAAAAATAGCCGTGCAAACAGGCAAAGGATTGGTTTTTTTGAAAAAAATCCAGCTTGAAGGAAAAAAAGAGACAAGCGCGGAAGATTTTTCAAAAGGACATCGCGATTTTTTGAATTGCGTGCTAACCTAAACCAAAATGTCAAGCAAAAAATCGACGTTTCATGAAAAAAATCAAAACAAAGTCTTTGCGTTTGGATTTCTTTTGATTTTGGCGGTCATTGGCTGGTCTTTGATTCGCCCCCTTGCCTTGAGAAACACTCAAAAAGAAAAGGAGGAGGCAAAAACCAATGAGGAAATTCTCAAGGCGCCAATGATAAGCTTGAAAGAATTTTTGGAAAAAATCAAAAACAACGAAAAGATTTTTGTCATCGATCTTCGCTCAAGCGACGAATTTTCCAGAGGCCACATAGCCGGAGCGATAAACGTGCCCTCGGGAAAGGACCTCGCAAGCCAGCTTGGCTTGCTTGGAGCGGAAAAAACATCTCTTTTGGTTGTTTTGAATTCCGGAGACGACGTTTTGGAAACCGCCAAAATCACAAACGTTCTTGTGTCCGGCGGATTCGTAAACGCAAAATATCTGCGGGGAGGGATATCTGACTGGAAAAAAGAAGGCTATACCTTGATTTCGGGAGGAAAATCACCCGAAGATCAAAACAAAATCAAAAAAATAAGCGTGGCAAAAATCGCCGAAGAGCTTTCTGGCGGAGATGAAATGGTTCAATTTGTTGATGTGAGGGAAAAAAGCAAATTTAGCCTCGGCCACATACCAAAAGCAATCAATCTTCCTCTTTCCACTCTGGAAAAAGACCATGAAGATATTTCTCTCGTGAAAAAAGTGATTGTATATGAAGAAGATGAAGAAATGGCAAACAAAGCGGCGGTAATCCTTTTTGATCTCAATTTTTTCAATGTTTTCGTGCTTGACGGCGGGCTTTCCTCCTGGAGAGAAAATGACGGAAAACTAGTGGCGGATTGACGTTTTTCAAGGCAATATTTTCAAATCAAGGGAACGAAAAAAAGTCCGGCTTTCGCGCCGGAACTTTTCAGTGGCTTCAAAACACTATTTCACTATAGCCAAAATATCTTCGTTTTTCACCAGCAAATATTCCGTTTCTCCAATTTTGATTTCATTTCCGGAATATTTGGAATAAATTACTTTTTGTCCGGCCTTTACTCTTATTTCCTTATCCGTGCCAATGGCAATCACAAACCCTTCCTGTGATTTTTCCTCGCTTGTGTCCGGCAGGACAATCCCCGACGCTGTTTTCGCGTCGGCTTTCACGGGCTCAACAAGAACGTATTCGCCCAGAGGTTGGATGGATACTTTCTTCGCCATAGGTTTAAAAAATATTTAATAATTATCCGCTTAGACAATCTTCTTTTTGGGAAAATCATTTGACTCGGCGCGGGATTGAATTTCAGTTATTTCTTTTTTGGAAATAATAAAAATATAAAGGATTTCAAGAATTCCAACCGTGTTGATGACCAAGAGCGCGATAAACCAGCCTTTTTCGCCTCGGCGCGCCGTTTTCCAAAGAGCAAGGCCTTTCCAGAAAAAAACCCAGATTAAAAACGGCGCCAAAAGCCAATAATTGAAAAATATTGATTGCATACTCAAAGCAAAAGTGAACGGGGGCGCGCGAACCCCTTTTCAAGATTCTCGCTTTGGTTCATTCCCGCTTATCCGGTTCGGAAAACAATCGCTCCTTCTTTTGCCGGATTCGGCACCTTGATGGCAATTTCGTCTCCGGCTTTTCCTTCGGATATCGGCTGGTGGTTAAGCTGCATGGAATCCGCCACGAGCTCGAATTCATTGTCGCCTTTCACGACCTTGAGGGTGTCTCCGGCTTTCACATCCGCAGAGAGTTTCACCACGGCCACCATTGCCTTGTCGTAATAATGAACCACTTTTCCGATTTCTTGATCGGACATATATTTGTGGTTAATGTATTTTATATACTAGCAGAGTCGGAAAAATTTTTCAAGACCTTGAAATTTTCGCGAATTTTCAGTAAAATATGGGAACTGAAAGGGCTTTCCGGCGGAACAGACAAAAATATCCGGCGGCAATTGTTTTTGTGGCAAATTCGGGGATCATCTAATGGTAGGATACGTGACTCTGGATCACGGCATGAAGGTTCGAATCCTTCTCCCCGAGCAAAAAAAATGAATCTCCCCGCGCTTACGCAAGGAGCGTTCATCCTCCATTTTTCAAGATCGAATCGGGAGGGAAAGAAAATCCAACGATTGATGCCGTCCAAAAAAATCGCCAAAGCATTGGGGTTAGAGGTAACGATTTAAAGATTTAGAATTCCCTGTGGTCTTGCCGCAGGGTTCCATAAAGGGAAAGTTTGAAAACCGCAGGTTTTCATGATAAAAATATTCCTTGCGGACACCCTGCGCTCTTGGCGCAGGGTATTCACTACCCAAATAATTATGACAAAATCTTTGAACAAAAATTTGCACCAAGCCAGAGCCGCGAAAGCAGATGAGTTTTATACTCAACTTGTTGATATTGAAAATGAACTAAAACACTATA
>FWPV01002418.1_pt1 | contig 46128 bp, 40 predicted proteins | sample 2228371 | NCBI WGS metagenome assembly FWPV01 (sample SAMEA103939776, study PRJEB20133) | metagenome | reverse complement strand
CGGCCGACAACGACCCCACACCACGCGCCGTGCTCGTCGAACTCGAAACCCACGCCATAAGGGGAACCAATGACCGTCATGATCTACCTCATAGGATGCAGGATGGTGACTGCCCGGCCGGTGCTCCGCTGAGCAGGCACGCGGGATTATACCACACGAAAACGCCGGCGTCAGGCGTGAGACGCCGGCGTTGGGCGAAAGTTCAGCTAAGCGACGGTCGGCGCGACGTGCAGGAGCGGCATGAACGTCGTGCGCCGGGCCAGACGGAACCGTGGCGTCCGGGAATCATCCGGCTCATGCCAGATCATCCCATTCGTCAAACTCGTCCTCCTCGAGCAGATCATCGTAGGAATCCTCATCGTCCTCGGCTTCCAGCTTCAGGCCCTCCTCCAACTCGTCGAGGGGCAGGTTTTCTTCTTCCTCTTCCTCGAGCGCAAAAACCCCGGCGAGCACCCGCTGACGACTTTCCTTGATCGCTTTCATCTCGGCCGGTGAGGGCAGCCGGGCGCTGATCCGCCGCACGCCAGAACCGGCCGGGATCAGCTTGCCGATGATCACGTTCTCCTTCAGGCCGTGTAGCCGGTCTGTCTTGCCCATGATGGCCGCTTCTGTGAGCACGCGCGTGGTCTCCTGGAACGAGGCGGCGGATAGGAAGCTATCGGTGTTCAGGGCAGCCTTGGTCACCCCCAAGAGCACCGTCTGCGCAGTGGCTGGCTCCCCGCCTGCGGCCATCGTTCGGGCGTTGGTCTCCTCGTACAGGAAGCGATCCACCAGCTCGCCAGGCAGGAGGTCCGTATCGCCAGAGCTTTCCACCTGCACCTTGCGCAACATCTGGCGCACGATGATCTCGATGTGTTTGTCGTTGATGTTCACGCCCTGGGACCGATAGACGCTTTGGATCTCGTTTACCAGGTACGATTGCACGGCGTCTTTGCCCTGGATTCGCAGTACCTCGCGTGGGCTTTTGGGGCCTTCTGTGATCTGTTCCCCGGCCCGCACCCGATCGCCGGGTTTTACCCGGAGCCGGGCGGCCGGCGGGATCTCGTACTCCCGTGTCTCCCGCTCCTCGTGGTGCACCACAAAGCGCTCTGGCTCGCTGTGGAACCAGCCGCCCTGGGTGGCCACCACCTCGCCGATCACCTGGCCTTTTTGCACCCGCTGAGCCAACACCTGCCCCGGCTGCACGATCGCGCCCTCTTCCACCAACCGTTTGTAGCCCACCGGGATGTCGTAGGGGATCTCCTGCCCATCCGCAGTGCGGATAAAGACGCCTTCGGGCAGGACCTGGAGTTGCCCACTCAGGCCGGCAGCGATCTCTTTCACCACCTCGCCCTTTTGCACCCACTGAGCCAGCGTCTGGCCCGCTTCCACCATGGCGCCATCGGTGACCAGGTGGCGATAGCCCCGGGGGATCACCACCTCATCGCGAAAGATCTCGCTAGAGGTGATGGTCACCACGCGCCCATCGCCCTCCCAGCGCACGTCCACGATACCCTCAATGTCGCTGATGATGGCCTGGCCCTTGGGGGTGCGGGCCTCGAAAAGCTCTTCCACGCGCGGCAAGCCCTGCGTGATGTCTTCGGCGCCTGCCACGCCGCCGGTGTGGAACGTGCGCATGGTGAGCTGGGTTCCCGGCTCGCCGATGGACTCGGCGGCGATGATCCCGACCGCCTCTCCCATCTCCACCAACTTGCCCCGGGCCAGGTCCCGGCCATAACACCGGCGGCACAGGCCGTGGGGCAACTCGCAAGCCAGTGGCGAACGCACGTACACCTCTTCCAGGCCGGCCGCGGTGATGCGCGCGACGGCCGCTTCGTCAATCTCCTCGTTGGTGGCGACGAGCACCTCGCCGGTGGCCGGGCTGACCACTGGCGCGGCCGCCCACCGGCCCAGGATCCGTTCCCCCAGGCTGGCGCCCAGCCCCTTGGCCTCGCCGGCCCGGATCCAGACGCCCTGTTCCGTACCGCAATCCTCCGCGCGGATGATCACGTCCTGGGCCACGTCCACCAGCCGCCGGGTCAGGTAGCCCGAGTCAGCGGTGCGCAGGGCCGTATCCGCCAGCCCCTTGCGGCCGCCGTGCGTGGAGATGAAATACTCCAGCACGCTCAGTCCCTCGCGAAAGTTGCTGCGGATCGGCAGGTCAATGATGCGCCCCGACGGGTCTGCCATCAGCCCGCGCATCCCGGCGATCTGCCGGATCTGCTGGAACTGGCCTTTCGTCGCCCCGGAGACGGCCATCATGTGCACCGGGCCGAACGGGTCCAGGTCTTGTACCACGGCCCGGGTGATCTCCTCCGTGGCCGAAGTCCAGGCCTCCACCGTCTGGGCATACTTTTCTTCCTCCGTGATCAGGCCGCGCCGATAGTGGCGCTCGATCTCCTCCACCCGTTGTGTGGTCTCGGCCAGGATGCGTGATTTTTCGGCCGGCACGTCCATGTCGCCGATGGCGATAGTCGTGCCGCTGCGGGTGGCATAGTGGAAACCGATCTCCTTGATGTCGTCGGCCACCTGGGCGGTGCGCTCCGGGCCAAAGAGGGCATAGCACTCGGCGATCAGGTCGCGTAGCTTGCCCTTGTCCATCACCTCGTTGTGAAATCGGAGTTGCTCTGGCAACCGCATGTTCAGGAGCACGCGCCCCACCGTCGTCTGGAGCAGTTCCCCATTCCAGCGCACGCGGATCGGTGCTTGTAGCTCCACCACGCCCAACTGATAGGCCATGAGCACCTCGTCAAAGTCGGTAAAGACCTTGCCCTCGCCTTTGGCCCCTGGTCGGGCCAGGGTCATGTAATAGCAGCCCAGCACCATGTCCTTGGTGGGGCCGATGGTGGGCGTCCCGCTGGACGGGAGCAGGAGATTGCGCGACGACATCATCAGCACGCGCGCCTCTTCCTTCGCGGCCTCCGACAGGGGTACGTGCACCGCCATCTGGTCCCCATCAAAGTCCGCGTTGAAGGCGGCACAGACCAGGGGGTGGATCTGGATGGCGCTGCCTTCCACCAGCACCGGCTCAAAGGCCTGGATGCCCAGGCGGTGCAGGGTGGGGGCCCGGTTCAGCAGCACCGGATGGTCCTGGGTGACCTCTTCCAGCACGTCCCAGACCTCTGGGCGCATCCGCTCCACGATGCGCTTGGCGCTCTTGATGTTGTGGGCATAGTTGTGCTCCACCAGCTTGCGCATGACAAAGGGCTTGAACAGCTCCAGGGCCATCTTCTTGGGCAGGCCGCACTGGTGCAGCTTGAGCTCCGGCCCGATGACGATCACCGAGCGCCCGGAATAGTCCACCCGCTTGCCCAGGAGATTCTGCCGGAACCGCCCTTGTTTCCCGCGCAGCATGTCCGACAGGCTGCGCAGCTTGTGGTTGCGGCTGCCGGAGACGGCGCGGCCCCGGCGACCGTTGTCAATGAGAGAATCCACGGCTTCCTGGAGCATCCGTTTCTCGTTGCGCACGATGATGTCTGGCGCGCCCAGCTCCAGCAGTCGCTTGAGGCGGTTATTGCGGTTAATGACTCGCCGATACAGGTCGTTCAGGTCGCTGGTCGCAAAGCGGCCGCCGTCGAGCTGGACCATCGGCCGCAATTCGGGGGGGATCACCGGCAACACGGTGAGGATCATCCATTCCGGCCGGTTGCCGCTCTGGCGCAGGGCCTCCACCACCCGCAGGCGTTTGGTGGCTTTTTTGTGCCGTTGCCCTTTGGTGGTGTGCACCTCCTCCCGCAATTCGGCGGCCATCTCATCCAGGTCCGTATTCCGCATGATCTCGTAGAGGGCCTCGGCGCCCATGCTGGCGCGGAAGGCGTGGCCCCAGCGGTCTTGCAGCTCGCGGTAGCGGGATTCGGACAGCAACTGGCCCACGCGCAGCTCTTCCAGTTCGCCGCGTTGCTCCTCCATCCCCAGACGCACCCGTTCCGCTTCCTCGGCCGCGCGCGCGCGGATCTCGTTGATCTCCTCTTCGGCCGCGTGGGTCAACCGTTCGATCTCGGCCGCGATGAGCAGGCGATTGTCTTCTTGTTTCTGCCGAAACTCTTCCTCAACCGCCTCGATACGGGCCTGGGCGAGCTGGCGCAGGACGTTCAGGTGCTCCGTCGTGACCATCGTGTCGCGTTCCACGATGATCTCTTCACCAAACCGATAGGTCTGGTGAGACAGCCGGCCTTGGTCGGCTTGCAGGCCGGCCTGCAGCGCCGTGGCCTCGTTCATGATCTCGTCGGTGGCGCTGGCGAGTTGTTCTTCCAGCATCTGGTACGTGGAATCGCGCACGCTTTGCAGGGTCTGAATCTCGTCCTCGGTGCGGAGCGTGATCTCATCTATATGGTCCTGAGCGACGCGCTGCACCTGCTCCACGGCCGTGGCGATGCTCTCGTCCAGACGGGCCAGGGCGCGTTCGCGGGCGGCCTCGTCCACCTCGGTGACGATGTATTGGGCAAAGTAGATCACGCGCTCCAGGTTGCGCGGCGAGATGTCGAGAAACAGGCCGATCCGTGAGGGGGTGCCTTTGAAGAACCAGATGTGGGTTACCGGCGAGGCTAACTCGATGTGGCCCATGCGTTCCCGCCGGACCTTGGAGCGAGCCACCTCCACACCGCACTTGTCGCAGATAATCCCTTTGTATCTTACCCGCTTGTACTTGCCGCAGTAACACTCCCAGTCTCGCGTCGGACCAAAGATGCGCTCACAGAAGAGGCCATCGCGCTCGGGCTTCAGGGTGCGATAGTTGATCGTCTCCGGCTTGATGACTTCGCCATAGCTCCACGAGCGAATCTGTTCCGGCGAGGCCAGGCTGATGCGCACGGCCTTGAAGTCATTTACCTCTAGCATACTGCTCCCCCTGCGAATTGGCTATTTGCCACTTGCAATCTGCAATCTGCAATCTGCAATCTGCAATCTGCAATCTGCAATTTGCAATCTGCAATCTGCAATCTGCAATTTGCAATCTGCAATCTGCAATCTGCAATTTGCAATCTGCAATTTGCAATCTGCAATCTGCCTCAGTCACTCTTCTCAAAGCCCCCCAGATCGATCCCCAGATCGGGCAGGATGTCATCCCCGCTCTCCTCAAGGAACTGGATGCGCTCGTCTTCCTCGTTAAGCACTTCCACCGCCAGGCCCAGGCTCTGGAGTTCCTTGACCAGGACCTTGAACGACTCTGGCACGCCGGGTTCCAGGATGTCCGTGCCCTTGACGATGGCCTCGTAGGTCTTGACTCGTCCCACCACGTCATCGCTCTTGACCGTCAACAGCTCCTGGAGGATGTGGGCCGCGCCATACGCTTCCAAGGCCCACACCTCCATCTCGCCGAATCGCTGGCCGCCGAACTGGGCCTTGCCGCCCAATGGTTGCTGAGTCACCAGGGAATAGGGGCCGGTGCTGCGGGCGTGCACCTTGTCTTCCACCAGGTGGTGGAGCTTCATCATGTAGATGACCCCCACCGTCACCGGTTGGTCAAACGGCTCGCCGGTTTTGCCATCATACAAGATCGTTTTGCCCGTCAGGGGATGGGGCCGGCCCGTCTCGCTCATGATCCGTTCCGCTTCAGAGCGCACCCGGTCTTCCGGCAGATCGGTGACGTCGTAACCCTGCTCGCGCAGCCATTCCCGCAGGCAAAGGATTTGGGCCGCCTCGTTGGCGGCTCGCAGCGGCTCAACCCATGCGGTCTCCTGCTGTTCCAGATCCAGGAGCCAGGTGATGTTCTGCTGCCCGCGCCGCTCTAACCATCTGCGCAGCGTTTCCCGGCGCATGGCGCCCGTCGCCTCGTCGTCCAGCAAGCGATCGTTGCCGGCCTCGCGCCAGGCCACATCCGCCAGGTACCGCAAGGCCATCAGGCCCTGGATCTCTTGCTCCTTGGCGCCATCAAAGACGGGGCTGATGACCTGAAATCCCAGTTGTTGCGCTGCCCAGCCCAGGTGAGTTTCCAATACCTGGCCGATGTTCATGCGCGAAGGTACACCGATGGGGTTGAGGATGATGTCAATGGGCGTGCCATCGGCCAGGAAGGGCATATCCTCGATGGGCACCACCTTGGACACCACGCCTTTGTTTCCATGTCGGCCCGCCACCTTGTCGCCCACGGTGATCTTGCGGCGTTGCGCCAGGCTCACCGATACGAGCCGCTGCACGCCGGCCTTCAGTTCGTCGTGGTTGTCCCGCGAAAACGCCCGGATGTCCACCACCTTGCCGCGTTCCCCGTGCGGCACGCGGAGCGACGAGTCCCGAACCTCGCGGCTCTTTTCCCCAAAGATGGCCCGCAGCAACCGTTCCTCGGCCGTCAGCTCGGTCTCGCCCTTGGGGGTGATCTTGCCGACCAGGATGTCGCCGGGGCCGACCACGGCGCCCATGGCGATGATGCCATCCTCGTCCAGGTATTTCAGGCTATCCTCGCTGACGTTGGGAATATCGCGCGTGATCTCCTCCGTGCCCAGCTTGGTCTCGCGGGCTTCCAGTTCGTGCTTCTCGATATGCACGGAGGTGAATTTGTCCTCACGCACCAGGCGTTCGCTCAGCAGGATCGCATCCTCAAAGTTGCCCCCTTCCCAGGGCATGAACGCCACCAGCACGTTCTGTCCCAGGGCCAGTTGGCCGCGATCCGTGGCCGAGCTGTCGGCCAATGGTTGGCCCGGATGCACGCGCTGCCCCGGCTCCACCGTGGGCCGTTGGGTGATACACGTGCCCTGGTTTGAGCGCACGTAACGCAGGAGCGGATATTCGTGGATCGTGCCATCGTCGGCCAGCACCGTGATCTGCCGCGAATCCACGTTGGTGACCACGCCATCCACGGTGCAGATCGCGAGTCGCCCCGAGTCGGTGGCCGCGCGCGTCTCCATGCCGGTGGCGACCACCGGGGCCTCGGGGAGCAGTAAGGGCACAGCCTGCCGCTGCATGTTCGAGCCCATGAGGGCCCGGTTGGCGTCGTCGTGCTCCAGGAACGGGATGAGCGCCGCCGAGACGCTGACGATCTGCTTGGGCGAGACGTCCATGTAGTCAATGCGCTCCGGCGGCTCGATCAGGAACCGCTCCTCGTAACGCACCGAGACGCGCTCGTCCAGGAATCGTTGGCGCTCATCCAGGCGCGCGCTGGCCTGGGCCACCACGTAACGTTCCTCTTCGTCGGCCGTCAGATACTCCACCTGGTCCGAGACGTAGGGGACGATGTCTATGCGTTGGGCGGGCAATGCCGCCAGGCGTTCTGCCAGCGCATCGTCAATCTCCGTCCCCCGTTCGGCGATGATCTCGCCGGAGTCCGGGTCCACGACGTCCTGGCGCAGGGTCTGGCCCCGCAACGCCGCGAAGGTGTTCTCCACATTGCGGATCACCTTGCGATAGGGTGTCTCAATAAAGCCATATTCATTGATCCGCGCATAGGTAGCCATGCTGCCGATGAGGCCGATATTCGGACCCTCGGGCGTCTCGATGGGACAGATGCGGCCGTAATGGCTGTAGTGCACGTCCCGCACCTCAAAGCCGGCGCGTTCCCGGCTCAGGCCGCCCGGCCCCAACGCCGACAGCCGGCGTTTGTTGGTCAATTCGGCCAGGGGATTGGTCTGGTCCATGAACTGCGACAACTGGCTGCCGCCAAAGAACTCGCGCATCGCAGCCACCACCGGCCGCACGTTCACCAGCGAGGCCGGCGCGATCTGCTCCGGCTCCTGGATGCTCATCCGCTCGCGGACGATGCGCTCCATACGTAGCAGGCCGATACGGAACTGGTTCTGGACCAACTCGCCCACGGACCGCACCCGGCGATTGCCCAGGTGGTCAATGTCGTCCGCCGAGTCCACGCCGTTGTTCACCCGGATCATGGCCTCCACGATGCGGGCCAGGACCTCCGGCGTGAGCGTGCGTTCCTCCAGGGAAAGCCCCAGGCGCTTGTTGATCTTGTAGCGGCCTACCCGCCCCAGGTCGTAGCGACGCGGCCGGAAGAACAGGGACTTGAGGTATTCGCGCGCGTTCTCCCGGGTCAGGGGATCGCCGGGGCGCATCCGACGATAGAACTCGAGGATGGCCTCCTCGGTAGATTTGGTGGGGTCACGCTCGAGGGTGGATGGAATGTACGCGTGATCCGGCATGTTGTCACAATGTCGGAAGCGTTCCAGCAGCTCATCGTCGCTGTCAAAGCCCACCGCTCGCAGCAGGATGGTGACCGGGATCTTGCGCTTGCGATCCACCTTCACCGAGATCACGTCTTTCACGCTGGTGTCGAACTCCAGCCAGGCTCCCCGGTTGGGGATGAGCTTGGCCATGCAGAGCTGCCGGCCGGTCTTTTTGTCCTCCTTGACCTGGAAATAGGCCCCCGGCGAACGGATGAGCTGGCTCACCACCACCCGTTCCGCCCCGTTGATGACAAAGGTTCCGTTTTCGGTCATCAGCGGGAAATCGCCCATAAAGATCTCTTGCTCCGTGACCTCGCCGGTCTCCCGGTTGACCAGACGCACCTTGCAGCGCAAGGGCGCCGCATAGGTCACGGCCCGGACGCGGCATTCGTGGGGATCGTATTTCGGCTCGCCAAAGTAATAATCCCCAAAATACAGTTCCAGGTTCTTGTTGAAACTCTGGATAGGCGAGATCTCTTCCAATGCCTCGGCCAGGCCCTTTTCCAGGAACCACTGGAAAGAAGACAACTGGACCTCGATGAGGTTCGATAGGGGCAAGACTTCCTGAATGCGGGCATACGAACGGACTTTCAGGCCGTCTTGTCTCGACATGGGCATTACGCTCATACACGATCCTCCTCAGGGGGACAAAAATGAGCACGCGCCTTGAAATCAAATATCCTCACTTGCGTTTTCTTCAAGGCCGTGCTCCCCATATTCCTCCGGAGCGCTATTCACATTTGTCATGTTTACCCACATATAGACAGAAAAGCATTTTATCACAAATATGCATATTTGTCAAGCTATATAAAGTTGCCAGATTGCGTATAAAATCAAGATCATCAGGCAATCTGGCCTGCCCACAGGGCCTGCGTCCCGGCGATTGCGGTTCGACCGGCGATACGGTATAATGCACCTATGCGTCACCGTCACCGCCACCCGGTAGAAACCGACCAGCTTGACGCCGTGATTCAACGCGCGCTGGCCCGGCGGGCGCGCCTGGCCGGGGATTCGCAGACCACGATGTACCGCCTGGTGCACGGGGCTGGCGATGGGTTGCCCGATCTCACGGTGGATCGCTACGCGGATGCCCGGCCCGGCCCGGCCGGGCCGAATGAGGTCCTGGTGGTGAACGTGTGCGACCCGACCAGGCTGCCAGCGGCCCTGGTGGATGCTTTGATCGCGGCGGTCTGTCCCCAGGCGATCTATGTGAAACGGCGGCCCCCGGAGGCCAGCCGATTGACTGAGGCCGAGATCATGGCGCGTGCCCCGGCCGAACCCATCTGGGGTCTGCCGGTGCCCGAGGTGGCCGGCCGGGAGGCGGGCCTCACGTACCTGATCCGGCCCGGGGCCGGCCTCCACGTGGGCCTGTTCCTGGATATGCGTGAGGTGCGGCAGCGGGTGCGCGCCTGGGCCGCCGGCCGCACTGTGCTCAACACCTTCAGCTACACCTGCGCCTTTGGGGTGGCGGCCCTGGCCGGCGGCGCGACGCGCGTGCTGAACCTGGACCTCTCGCGCGCGGCCCTGGCCTGGGGCCAGGCCAACTACTGCGCCAACAGCCTGTCACCAGACCCATACGACTTTGTCTACGGTGATGTATTCGACTGGCTGCGCCGACTGGCCCGGCAGAAACAGACCTTTGACCTGGTGATCTTGGACCCGCCCAGTTTCTCCCGGGCCAGGGGACGTCCCTTTCAGGCTGCTCGCGACTATGGTGACCTGGTGACATTGGCCGCGCAGGTGCTGGCGGCGGATGGTTTGCTCCTGGCCTGTTGCAACCTGGCCCAACTCAGCCGCCGGGCTTTCCAGCGCCAGGTGCTGGCCGGCCTGGCAAATGCCGGGCGCAGCGGACGCATCATCGGCGCGTACCACGAGCCGGCGGTGGACTTTCCGGTGGCCCCAGGCGAGTACCCTTATCTCAAAGTGCTGGCTATCGCGGTGTGACCTCTGGAACACCGGGCGATCACTTTGACAACGTCTCGGTATCGTGCTATACTCGCTCGCGCATTGATCTTCCCCGGTGACTGCTCGGCTTACCCTCCCGCAGAACCTGCGGGAAGGCGGGGGGACCTTCGGCGAACGGCATAGAACGGTTCGAGGGTGAACATGACGGGACGGAAACCCACGGTAGCAGAACAACGAAACTATCGCATCCTGAACGTGCGGGCAGCCAAGCAGGTGGCCCAGGTCTGGCTGGACAGCGAGTGAACGAGTAGCCTGTGGCCTTCTGGGGTGGGATGGCGTTGTTCGGGCTGCTGCTGGCCCCGGCTCGTCCAGCGCCGCACCGGAACGATGAACCCATGACCAAAACCGCCCAATCACCAATCCAGCTTTTCCATCTGCCGGTCCTCGCCGCGCTGCTCCTGACCCTGACCCTGCGCCTGTTCCTGCTCCCGGCCCAGAGCCTGCGCGGCGACGAGGCGTATGGGGTGATCGCCGCCGGGCAGAGCTGGGCCGGACTGGCGCACGTCCTCGCCACCAGCGATCCCCACCCGCCGCTCTATTACGCGCTCCTGGCGCTGTGGCTGCCGCTGGCCGGCTATTCCGAGTTTGCCCTGCGGTTTTTCTCCGTGATCCCCAGCACGGTTATGGTGGCCGTGGTCCATGCCCTGGGCCGGCAGTTATTTGATCGGCGAATCGCCCTCATCGGCGCGTTCCTGGCGGCCATCAATCCCTTCTACATTTGGCACGCCCAGGACGCGCGGATGTACGCACTCCTGGGAACCCTGCCGGCGATGTCGGCGCTGCTCATGCTCATCGCCTGGCGACGCGGAGGGTGGCTGCGCTGGACGGCCTACGTCGTGGTCACGGCCCTGGCCCTCTACACGCACTACTTTGCCGCCCTCACGATCCTGGTGCAAAACCTGCTGGCGTTCGGGATTCTGACGCTGACGGCGCACCGGGCCATCGCCAACCGATCGTCCATCGGCCGGCTGATCCGCACCGTGGCCCGCGATCCGCGCACGCGACCCTGGATCGCGTCGCAGATCGCTATCCTGCTGCTCTATCTGCCCTGGCTGGTCGTCGCCGCGCAATTGTTCGCGGCCTTTGGCGGCTACGTGCCCCCGGCCGGCTTCCTGACGCTGCTGTTGGAAGCCCTCATCGGCTTCAGCCTGGGGCCGACGCTGGACCTCTATGCGGCGTTCCTGTTGGCGATAGGCTACGGCATATTGCTGGGCCTGGGGTTGTTCCAGCGGCGAGTCTCCCCTCTCCCCTCCGAGGGGGAGGGGCCGGGGGTGAGGGGGGATAGTCGCTGGCTCGCCGCCACTTACCTTCTGGTGCCAGTATTGTTCGTCGCTGCGCTCAGCCAGTGGCGGCCCATGTTCCACGAGCGTTATCTGATCGGCGTCACACCGTTTTACCTGTTGCTCCTGGCCCGGGGCCTGGTGGCGGCGTCTGAATCGTTCATCCGGCCCAGTGACCCGGCCCAGACCGCCACGACTCGCCTGGTGGTGCGCCGGGTCCGGCTGGGGCTGGGCCTGCTCTACATCATCGCCGCCAGCGCGTTTGCCCTGGACAACCATTACTTTAACCCGGCCTACGCCAAAAGCCCGGACTGGCGCGGTATGGCGGCATACCTGCACACCCACGAGCGACCGGGCGACCTCGTCATCGAAAATGGGCCGGAGACGGCATTCACTTACTATTATGGGCTGATCCAGGGGGGGCGGGCCGCGCGCGTCCTGCTGCCCGAGACCAGGTCGGCCGATGCTGCCGCTACGGCGGCCGGGCTGGACCAACTGGCCCGGCAACATCGCCGCCTGTGGTTCATCCCCCAGGCTGGCGGCCCGTGGGACCCGGATGGCGTGGTGCAGTCCTGGCTCGACGCCCACCTGGGCAAGGCGTGGGCTGACGAGTTTGCCGGCGTGGGGCTGGCTCTTTACCTTTCGCCCTGGGCCGGGCCGGGCGTGCCCGCACATCCGCTCGATGTGCGCCTGGGCGCATCTATCGCGCTCATCGGCTATGACCTGGTCAAAGCCCAAAGCCCAAGCCCCAAGCCCCAAAGCCCAAGCCCCAAGCCCCAAAGCCCAAGCCCCAATCTGCCGATCTACCAACTCACCCTCTACTGGCACTGCCTGGCCCCGGTTCAAGGTGACTATACCATCTTTGTCCACGTGGTCCACGCCGACGGGGGACCGGGCATCTTTGGGCAGCAGGACAGCCCACCCCTGCACGGCACGTACCCCACCAGCCGGTGGCGGCCCGGCCAGACGTTGGCCGACGATTTCGAGCTGACCATCCGGGCCGATGCCCCGGCCGGCGCATACACCCTGGCCGTGGGCCTGTACGATCCGATCACCGGTGCGCGTCTCCCGGCCACGGACGCCACCGGCAATCCCCTGGGCGACCATGTTCGCTTCGGGACTATTGAGGTGCAGCTGCAATGAGCGGAGGAGCGGAGGAGCAGAGGAGCAGAGGAGAAAGAGAGCCAGGAAGCCGGGGGACCTGTATCCTGCATCCTGCATCCTGCATCCTCCTCGAACTCGTCATCGTTCTGGGGTTGTTCGCCGTGGCTGCCTTCCTGCGCGTGTACGAGATCGCCGCCATCCCGCCCGGCCTGTATTACGATGAGGCATACCACGGCGTGGACGCGCTGGAGGTGCTGCGGACCGGCCAGTGGCCCATTTATTTCCCCCACAACAGCGGCCGCGAACCGTTGTTTCTGTGGCTGATCACCCTGTTGGTGGCCTGGCTCGGCCCCACGGTGCTGGCGATCCGGCTCCCGGCCGTGCTGGTGGGCCTGGCGACGGTGCCGGCCACGTACCTGCTGGTGCGCGTCATGTTCGCCGGGGAAGGTCGCCGGCGCAGCGTGGCCCTGGCGACTCTGGCGACGGCGTGGTTGGCGGTTTCGCACTGGCACGTCCACTTTAGCCGCATGGGGTTCCGGGCCATCTCCTTACCTCTCACGGAGGCCATTGCCTTGGGCCTGCTGTGGTGGACTTGCAGAACCCTGTTTTCTGAGAGCAAACAAGGCTCTACCGTGCGATTTGTCCTGGCCGGCGCGGCCCTGGGACTCTGTCTCTACACTTACACCGCGGCCCGCTTTACGCCGCTTGTGCCGGTGGCCTTTGTCTTATTCTGGATCATCGCTACCCGTCTTCCTCCGCGCCCGGCGTTTCTCGTTCCGGCGTTCTCACAGGCTCACGTTTCACGTTTTATGCTTTACGTTTCGTCCGCTGTCCTCGTCGCCCTGCCACTGGTTGCCTATGCCATCCAGAACCCAGGGGTCTTTGTTGGCCGCAGCGGCGATGTGGCCGTCTGGTCCGCGCCGGACCCGGCCCGCGCGCTGGTGGACAATGTCATCGCCACCCTCGGCATGTTCGGCCTGCGCGGTGACGAGACCTGGCGACATAACCTGGCGGGCAAGCCGGTCTTTGACCCGCTGACGGCGATCCTGTTCTATGCCGGCGTCCTGTTGGCGATCTGGCGCTGGCGGCAGCCCCGCTACGCCTTCTTGCTGGCCTGGCTGGGCGTCATGCTCCTGCCGGGCATCATCTCCCAGGGCGCGCCCCACTTCCTGCGCACTCTCGGCATCGTCCCGGTCGTGTTTCTCTTCCCGGCTCTCGCCCTCTCAGCGATTTCGGATTTCGGATTTCGGATTTCGGATTCACGCATCACGTTTGACGTTTTACGTTTGACGTTCGTTGGTCTCGTAATCCTCGCGCTCGCCTTCAACGCCACCCTCACCTTCCACGACTACTTTATCACCTGGGCGCACAGCGAGGAGACGTTCTACGCCTACCACGCCGACGCCGCCGAGATCGCCGGGCGGATGAACGCGCTGGCCGGGCCAGACGCGGTGTTCCTGCTCCCGGTGAGCTATCTCTGGCCGCCGGACTATAGCCATAAGACGGTTGACTATCTCTATCGCGGTGACGCGCCGTACCATTTCCCCCGCGTGGACGAGGCGCATACCCCGGCCGACCTCACGGCGCAGTGCCGGGGATTCGCGCACGTCTACGTCGTCACCTGGACCCAGGGGGATCACGTGGACGCCGACCCGAAGCGGCTGGTGGACTTTGTGCTGCGCAAGGCCGGGGCGCGCGTGGGGGAGATGCCGGGCCACGGCTATCTCATCGAGGAGTACCGGGTGCCGCCGGACGCCCGGTTTGCGCTGCCCGAATTGACCCCCGCCGAGGGGAACTTTGCCCTGCAACTGGCCTTGCGCGGGGTGGTCTATGGGCCGTCCACCGTGCCGGCCGGCGGCAACCTGTGGGTCGTGTTGGCGTGGGAGACGCTCTCGCCGCCGCCGGCCGATTACAAGGTCACGGTCTATTTGCACGACGGCGCCGGACGTGGGGCCGGCCAGGCCGACGCGCCACTGCTGGACAACCAGCACCGGCTCACCACAGCCTGGCCGGTGGGCAGCCGGGCCTTGAGCTATGGCATCATCCAGGTGCCAGCCGATGCCTCGCCGGGCGAATACGTGCTGGACGTGGGCATCTATGACCCGGCGACGATGCAGCGGCTCTGGGTAAAGGATGGCGAGATCGCCGTCACCGTGGGCACGGTGCAGGTGACGCGCCCCTGAACACCTTGCCAGCCCACCCTTGTGCAGGTTACAAATGCGCCTGTGATCGGGCATGATCTCGCCGAAACAGGCCGCTTTTGCCAGCGAATTGGCCGCAAACCTTCGCCAGGGTGAACAGTTACCTCCGTCATTGACGGCGTGCCTCGTGCGCGCTATAATGAGCACAGCCCATGCCCCATCTTTCAACTCACGGAGGCGTCATGACCGTCAGCATCGTTCGCGCCACGCTGGACAACGTGACCGCGCAAGTGACCGAGGCCCTGGGCCTCATCGGCTACTGGCCCCAACGCGAGGCCGTGTTCATCAAGCCCAACGTCCCCGACATCGGCCCGTCGGGCCGGGGCCTGTTCACCGATCCCCGGGTCGTGGAGGGGCTGCTGCAATACCTGGCCGGCCGGCCGGTCGTCATCGGCGAGAGCAGCATCGTGGGGCGCGATACGCTGACCGCGCTGGAACGCGCCGGCTACGGCGACCTGGCCCGGCGCTACGGCGCGGAATTGGTGGACCTCAAGACCGTCGAGCGCGAGGCGGTGGAATGGGAGTTTGGGACCATCCAGTTGCCCACGCTCCTGCGCACTCACGAATACGTCAACGTCGCCAAGATGAAAACCCACATCCAGACCGGCGTCACCCTGGGGTTGAAAAACCAGAAGGGCCTGCTGCGCGATGCGGACAAGCGTCGGTTCCACCGGGATGATCTCAGCGCCCACATCCGCGCATTGGGCGAGGTGGCCCGGCCAGCCCTCACCGTGATTGACGGCATCATGGCCCTGGAGGGCAATGGCCCCTGGCAGTGGGGCGCGCCCAAGGAGGTGGGGTTGCTCCTGGCCGGCGATGACGTGGTCGAGGTGGACAACGTCTGCCTGCGCGTGATGGGCTTTGACCAGGGCCACGCGCCGCACATCCCCCCTCGTGACAACGTGCGCGTGGTCGGCCTGTCCATCGCAGAGGCGCGCACGCCCTTCGCCTACGACTGGCCCGGCTATTACGTCTACCGCAACGTCTACGAATACCTGAGCGACTCGTGCAGCGGGTGCAACCAGGCCCTCTACCTGGCGACCAAGCTGGTCAAGCAGTCGCGGTGGCGGCAGTTAAAGTTCCTCTATCGCGGCGTGCTGCGCCGGCTGGACGTGCTGGCCGGCCATCTGGACGACCTGGAGGGCCTGCCGCCGGGTCACGGCAAGATCGTCTGCGTGGGCGACTGCGCCCGCAAATACGCGGAGCGCCACGGGCTGACCGTGGTGCGGGGCTGCCCGCCGGAGCCGGCGGAGATAGTGGCGCGATTGTAGCCGCACCGTGGCTGGTGGGGAACCCTGGCCCCCGGTTCTGCGTCTCAGGAAATAGTGTCCACGCGCCGGGCGCACCCCGTAGCAACGAAAATCGCCCCCCTACCCCCCCCAATCCTGGGGGGAACCGGCGTGCTCCCCCAGGATTGGGGGCCGGGGGGCTATTTACGGAGTAGATGAAGGAGAACGAACATGCAGAAGGGGTTGATTGTATCAGATCCAGCCGTGATGATGGGCAAGCCGGTCATCGCCGGCACGCGCATCACGGTTGAACTCATCCTGGAGAAGCTGGCCGCCGGGGAAACGATGGAGCAGCTTCTGGACGCCCATCCCCGCCTGACTCGCGAGGCGATCCAGGCCGCATTGGCATTCGCTGCCGAAGCTCTACGTGCTGATGTGGTCTATCCGGTTGCGCAGGCGGCCGCATGAACTTGTTGGCTGACGAGAGTGTAGACCGGCCGATCGTGGATCGTCTGCGGCAAGAAGGCCACCAGGTGCGGTATGTCGCTGAAATGGAGCCGGGTCTTCCAGACGATGCAGTGCTTGACCTGGCGAACCAGGCCGGCGTCTTGTTGCTGACGGCGGATAAGGACTTTGGTGAACTGGTATTTCGCCAGGGACGAATCGCTTCCGGCTTGGTGCTGATTCGATTGGCCGGCCTATCTCCAGCAGGCAAAGCCGCAGCGGTCGCCCACGCCATCAAGCAGCACGCCCCCGAATTGCCGCAAGCCTTTACGGTGATCATGCCCGGGGCTGTGCGCATGCGTCGGCTGAGGGTCTTGCGTAAAGGGTCGGTTGCCTATCCCTAGAGATCGCTACAGGTGAACCCAGAACCTGCGATATCCCCACAACCCCTCGATCCGCTCCCCACCGGCACCCCCGGCGTCGAGGTCTACCCGATCCAGACGCCGCGTCGTTCTGCTCCGGGCGGGTCTGCGACCCGCCCGACTGGCCGACGGGTCACAGACCCGTCGGGAGCTAAACAGCGGGCGAAGCGACGGGCCGGTTGCGCTCTGCGCCTGGTCGCCTACGCTGCGCTATTGTTCGCCTTGCTGGTATGCCTGGCCCTCGGTGGCGCGCTCTCCGTCTATGCTTACTATGCCGCCACGCTCCCCCCGCCCGAGGCGCTCAGCGGTCGCACGCTGTTCGCCTCCACCAAGATCTACGACCGCAACGGCGCGCTCCTCTACGAGGTCTTTGACCCCCACGGCGGCCGGCGCACCATCGTCCCCATCAGCCGCATCTCGCCCTACCTGCAATACGCCACCGTCGCCACGGAGGACAGCACCTTCTACACCAACCTGGGCGTGGACCCCAAGGGCATCCTCCGGGCCTTCTGGCAGAACCTCCAGGGCGGCGAGATCGTCTCCGGGGCCTCCACCATCACCCAACAGCTCGTCAAGAACGCCTTGCTCTCGCCAGAGGTCACCTTCGAGCGCAAGCTCCAGGAGGCCATCCTGGCCCTGGAAGTCACGCGGCGCTACTCCAAAGACGAGATATTGGCGATGTACCTCAACGAGATCTATTATGGCAACCTGGCCTACGGCTGCGGCGCGGCGGCGGAGACGTATTTCGGCAAGGACGTGAGCCAATTGACGCTGGCCGAGGCGTCGCTGTTGGCCGGGCTGCCGCAGGCCCCGGCCTACTATGACCCATACACCAACCTGGAGGGCGCCAAGGCCCGTCAGCGTATCGTGCTGAATCTCATGGTCCGCGACGGCTATATCTCCCCGGCCCAGGCCGAAGCGGCCTACGCGGAACCGCTGAGCCTCCGGCCCCAACGGGTGGACATGAAGGCCCCCCACTTTGTCGTCTACGTCAAGCAGGAACTGGAACGACGTTACGGCACCGAGATCCTCTATCGCGGCGGCTGGCAGGTCATCACCACTCTGGATCTGACGTACCAGGACCGGGCGCAGCGCGTGGCCCGCGAGCACGTGACGGCGCTCCAGGCCCAGGGCCGCGACGTGGACAGCGCGGCCCTGGTCGCCATCCGACCGGCCACCGGCGAGATCCTGGCGATGCTGGGCAGCGTGGACTATTACGACGACAAGATAGACGGCCAGGTGAACGTGGCGATCCGCGACCGCCAGCCCGGCTCATCCATCAAGCCCTTCACCTACGTGACCGGCATGGACCCGACCCGACTGCAACCGCCATTCACCCCGGCCACCCTCTTTGCCGACGTGCGCACCGAGTTCCCCGGCGGCATCGGCCAGCCGCCCTACGTGCCTCGCAACTATGACGACAAGTTCCACGGCCCGGTGCTCCTGCGCACCGCCCTGGGCAGTTCCTACAACATCCCGGCCGTGCAGGCCCTCCAGCGCGTGGGCATAGGCAACATGCTGGACACGGCCCACCGCCTGGGCATCACCAGCCTGAACGAGCCAGCTCGCTACGGCCTCTCCGTCACCCTGGGCGGCGGCGAGGTCAAGCTGCTGGACATGGCCTATGCCTATGGCGTATTCGCCAACGGCGGGGTGATGGCCGGCCAGCCGGCGCTCCCGGCCGAGCGCGTCCCCGGCCACCGCGAGCTGAACCCGGTCGCCATCCTCCAGATCACCGACGCGCAGGGCAACATCGTCGAGCGGTTCGACGCGCCCGCGCGCCAGCAGGTGCTCGACCCCCGCCTGGCCTATCTCATCACCTCCATTCTATCAGATAATGAGGCGCGCACGCCGGCCTTTGGCCCCAACAACATCTTTCGCCTGGACCGGCCGGCCGCTGTCAAGACGGGCACCACGGATCAGTATCGCGATGCCTGGACCATCGGTTACACGCCGGATTTGGTGGTGGGGGTGTGGGTGGGCAACCCCGATGGCCGATCCATGCGGAGTGTGGCCGGCAGCCAGGGGGCCGGCGTCATCTGGCGCGATTTCATCGTCGAGACGCTGGCTGATACGCCGGCCCACGACTTTCCCATCCCCCCGGGCCTGGTCTCCGCCGAGATCTGCGCCGTCTCCGGGATGCGGCCCGGGCCGGACTGTCCGCGCCGGACCGAGCTTTTTTTGGAAGGGACCGCGCCCATCCAGGAGTGCACCATCCATCAGCGCGTCGCCGTCTGCCGCGTCTCCGGCGAGCGGGCGACTGGCCTGTGCCCGCCGGGGGACGTGGAGGAGCGGGTCTTTCAGGTCTTTGGGCCGGAGTTCGGCGACTGGCCGGCCCAGCAGGGGTTCGTGTCGCCGCCAGCGGCCTATTGCCACGTCCACGATTTCGCCCCGGAGGTGCTCATCCTCCTGCCCAACGAGAATGCCGCCGTGGTCTCGCCGGTCACGGTCTGGGGGACGACCCGGGTGCCCTTGTTCCGCGATTACACCGTCTACGTGGGGGCCGGGGACGAGCCGCACGCCTGGCTCCAGCTCATCCCGTTCCAGACCACGCCAGCCCTCAACGACCGGCTGGCCGAGTGGGACGCCGCCGGCCTGACCCCGGGCCGCTACACCATCCGCCTGGTGGTCACGGACCAACGCGGCAACGTCACCGAGGCCCGGGTCCGCGTGACGTTGGTCCAGCCCACACCGACGCCCACGCCGACCGCCACGCCCACGGCCACCGCCGAACCCACCAGCACGCCCACGCCCACGCCGACCGCCACCGTGGAGCCTACAGAGACGCCCACGCCACCGGTCACCCCAGCGCCCTCGCCCACGGAGGGGCCGTGATGCTCCGCCGACGCCCGGATCTCTGCGTGCTGCTCATCCCCGAAGGACCGGATCGAGAGCGCGTCCACGAGGCCCTGCAACGCGCGGCCCAGTGGGTGGGCGGTGTGCCGGTGCAGACACCGCACGTCACCGTGGCCTATCTGTACGACGTGACGCCAGACGGCCAGGCGGCCTATGCCCGGTGCATCGCGCCGCTGGCGCAGGCCACGCCCCCGATGCCCGTGACGGCGACGGACGTGATCACCCAGGGGCCGTTGCTGGGCGGGTCCCCTGTGATCATGTTCGCCGTGCAGCGAACGCCAGCCCTGGAGGCCCTGTACGATGGCCTGGCAGACGCGGCGCGCCATATGAACCTGCTCTGCAACCCCGGCCCCGACTATCGGCAAGGCGGCTGCGGCGAGCCGCGGCCGGTCTCGGCCGCGGCGTGGGTGCCCCATCTCACGGCTTTGGAAGACGTGCCCGGTGCCCCGGCCGACCTGGCCCCGCTGTTGCGCCCGTTGGCCCCAGACCTGGGGTTTTGCGCCCGGTCCTTGTGGCTGTCACATCGCAACCAGGACGGCGAGTGGGAATTGGGCCAGCGGCTGGCGTTGACGCCAAGTCGGTCTGCCATCGTAGGAGGAAGCGATGCTCATATTCGAACGGCCGGCCATCCGGCGCGAGCTGGGTAATGGCCTGGTCATCAGGACCGTCGCCAGCGAATCGGACGTGGAGCGGGTGGCGGCTTTCAACAGTCTCGTCCACGGCAGCGAGGGCGTGGGGGAAAATGTCCGCCGCCTGATCCACTACCACCCGCTCAGCCGGCCCGCTGATTTCATCTTTGTGGAAGACGAAGCGAACGGCCAGGTGGTCTCGTCGCTCTCGTGCAATCCCTGGCGGCTGCGCTACGACGGCGAGGAGTTGCTCGCCGGCGAGATGGGTTTCGTGGGGACGCTGGAGCCGTATCGTGGGCGCGGCCTGGTACGTGCCCAGGTGAGCCTGTTTAAGGAGATGCTCCGCGAGCGCGGTTGCCACTTGAGCATCATCCAGGGCATCCCGTACTACTACCGCCAGTTCGGCTACGAGTACGCCCTGCCCCTGGAGAACGACGTGCGCCTGGAACCGCACCAGGTTCCGCTGCTGCCGGAAGGAGCGGAGCCGACGCACACCTGCCGGCCCGTCGCCCCGACCGATCTGGCGGACCTGGCGCGCCTGTACGACGAGGCCATGCAAGACTTTGACATCTACGCCGAGCGGGACAAGGCCATCTGGCGCTACATCTGGGAGCAGACGCCTGGCACAGACGTGGAGACCGAAATCTGGATGGTGGAGGATCGGGCCAGCCAGATCGTCGGATACTTTCGCATCCAGAAGCACCCGCTCTACGGCCCCGGCCTCACGCCCAACGAGGTCTCGCGCCTGAGCCACGACGCCACACAGGCCGTGCTTCGGCAGCTCGCTGCCCTGGCGCGCGAGCGGAGCCAGCCCTTCATCCGGCTGAACCTGCCGGCCTCCTGCACCCTGGTGCGGGAGGCCCTGGCCCTGGGCGCGCACGACCGGGGCGGCTACGCCTGGCAAATCCACATCCCCGATCCGGTCCGTCTGCTGCGTGCCATCGGCCCAGCCCTGGAACGGCGTGTAGCGGCCTCGGCCTACGCCGGGTTGATAGCCGATCTGCCCATTTATTTGTTCCGTCAGACCGTGCTCCTGCGGTGGCAGAAGGGTCGCCTAGCCGATGTGTGCTGGACCAGACAAGACACCGACTGGCTACTGCGCCTGCCGCCCCCGCTGCTGGCCCCGGTGATCCTGGGACACTGGTCCTGGCAGGAGTTGCAGCGTACCCGGCCCGACGTCGCCGCCGCCCGCGAGTGGACCCCGCTCCTGGATGTGCTGTTCCCGCCGCTGCGGGCCTACATCTACCAGATTTACTAAGCCGGGCTTGACACCGGGTTGCTCTGGGGGTACAATGACCGCACTGTGGAGTGTTTGGACGCCCCAGAATGTTGGAGGTGAACGATGGCCGAACCTGCCAAGATAGCCGAAACAAAGCCTCGCCGCCAGGCGCCTGCGCCCCGGGGCCAGCCGGCGTCCGCGCCGCGGCCGGCCCCCGCTCCCTGGCCGGCCCAGGGTCAATGGACCTACGAGGATTGGCTGCGCCTGCCCGACGACGGCTACCGCTACGAGGTGTTGAACGGAGTGTTGCACATGGTCCCCCCACCGACGATCCATCAGCAGAGAGTTTCGAACAGACTCGTCGTTCGCCTGTCCAACTTTGTGGCCGCTCGCAACCTGGGCGAGGTATTGGCGGCCCCGTGCGGGGTGCGGCTGCCGGGCCAGCCAGTGCCGGTGCAGCCGGACATCCTCTTTATCTCCGCCGCACGGCTGGACGCGCTCTGCGTGGGCGACGAATACGTGGAGGGCGCGCCGGACCTGGTGGTGGAGATCCTCTCGCCCAGCAACTGGCTCTACGACCGGCGCGAAAAGTTCCAGGCGTACCGGCTGGCCGGCGTGCCGGAATATTGGATCGTGGACCCATCGGCCCGCACCATCGAGGTGTTTGTGTTGGAGGGGCGGGAATACCGGCTCCAGGGCTGCTACGAGGCCGGCCAGGCCGTTCCCTCTCGTGTGCTGCCGGGCTTCACCGTCACGGTGGATGAGGTATTTGGCGCGCCATGACGGACAAACCCACGAACAAATGGGCCGTGTTGTTGGTGACCTGTCTGGCCGCTTTCCTCACCCCGTTCATGGGATCGGCCACGAACATCGCCCTGCCGGCCATCGGCCGGGAGTTCGCTCTGGATGCTGTCGCGCTGGGTTGGGTATCTACCGCGTATCTGCTGACGGTGGCGATGTTCCTGGTCCCCTTGGGCCGCCTGGCCGACATCCACGGCCGCAAGCGCGTCTTTCTCTACGGGATCGCGCTCTTCTCCGTCGCCTCGCTTCTCACCGCGCTCTCCCCATCGGCCGCCTGGCTGATCGCTGCCCGGGTCCTGCAGGGGATCGGCAGCGCGATGGTCTTTGGCACGGGGGTGGCGATCCTCACGTCGGCATTTCCGCCCAGTGAGCGAGGGCGGGTGCTGGGCGTCAACGTTGCCACCGTTTACCTGGGCCTATCGTTGGGGCCATTCCTGGGCGGTCTGCTCACCCAATGGTTGGGCTGGCGCAGCATCTTCTGGGTCAACGTGCCCCTGGGCGTCATCGTCATCGCCCTGGTGTTGTGGAGAATCCAGGGCGAGTGGGCCGAGGCGCGGGGCGAAAGGCTCGATTGGATCGGCTCGCTGATCTATAGCCTGGCGCTGGCCGCGCTCATTTATGGCTTCTCCCGGCTGCCGGAATGGTGGGCCGCCGGGCTGACTTGCGCCGGCCTGGCTGGCCTGGCGATCTTGGGGCTTTGGGAGACGAGAGCGGCGTACCCGGTGCTGGACGTCAACCTCCTTCGCCGCAATCGGGTCTTTGCCTTCTCCAACCTGGCCGCGCTGATCAACTATTGCGCCACGGCCGCCGTAGGCTTTCTCCTGAGCCTCTACTTGCAGTACCTCAAGGGTCTCAGCCCGGAGCAGGCCGGCCTGATCCTGGTCGCCCAGCCGGTGATGCAGGCCGTGTTCTCGCCGTTGGCCGGTCGCCTGTCCGACCGCGTCGAGCCGCGCCTGGTGGCCTCGGCTGGCATGGCGATCACGGCCGGCGGGCTGTTCCTGCTGATGTGGCTCAACGGCGTTACGTCCATCGAGTTCATCGTGTTCAGCCAGGTGCTTCTGGGGTTTGGCTTTGCGCTCTTTTCCTCGCCCAACACGAACGCGGTGATGAGCGCGGTGGAGACACGGCTCTATGGGGTAGCGTCGGCCATGTTGGGCACCATGCGCGTGACCGGGCAGACGCTCAGCATGGGCATCACCATGCTCACCTTCGCCCTCGTCATCGGGGGGGCGCAGATCACGCCGCCATACTACCCGGCGTTCCTGCACAGCATGACCATCATCTTTATCGTCCTGACCGTCCTGTGCTGCTTGGGCGTCTTGGCCTCGTTGGTGCGCGGCAATGTGCGATGACCTGCATCGCCCGGCGCGACGCCACTTCGGATTTGCGATCTTGCGCGTCTTGTGGTATAATCCGCATTCGTCAATGAGCACCAGTCAACGACGACTTGCGAGGTATCGCAGCCTCAAAATCTACCAGGAGGAGTAGAACAACATGAGCGAAGAACGTAACCCTTTCAAGATGGCCCAGCAGCAGCTCGATCTGGCGGCGGAGATCCTGAAGCTGGAGCCGGGCATCCATGCCCTGCTGCGTGAGCCGATGCGCGAGCTGCACGTCACGATCCCGGTGCGCATGGATGACGGCAGCGTCCAGGTGTTTAAGGGCTTCCGGGTCCAGCACAACGACGCCCGTGGCCCGTGCAAGGGCGGCATCCGGTTCCACCCGGAGGAGACCGTAGATACCGTGCGTGCGCTGGCCACATGGATGACCTGGAAGTGCGCGGTGGTGAACATCCCCCTGGGCGGCGGCAAGGGCGGTGTGATCTGCAATCCCAAGGAGATGAGCCTGGGGGAATTGGAGCGACTGAGCCGGGGCTACATCCGGCAGATCAGCCGCATCATCGGCCCCACCAAAGACGTGCCAGCGCCAGATGTATACACCAACCCCCAGATCATGGCCTGGATGATGGACGAGTACAACGCCATCATGCTTGACGATCAACGCGGTGTCATCACCGGCAAGCCCATCCCGTTGGGCGGCTCGGCCGGCCGGGGCGACGCCACCGCCCGCGGCGGAATGTACTGCATCCGCGAGGCCGGCAAGGTCTTGGGCCTGACCCTGGAGGGGGCCACGACGGCCATCCAGGGCTATGGCAACGCCGGCCAGTTCGCCCACAAGCTGGGCGAGGAGCTGCTGGGCCTCAAGGTGGTGGCCGTTTCCGACTCCAAGGGCGGCATCTACCAGCCAGCCGGCCTGGACTTTGAGGCGGTGGTGGCCCACAAGAATCGAACCGGCTCCGTGCTCAATTTCCCCGGTGCGGAGAATATCACGAATGAGGCCCTGTTGGAACTGGATGTGATCGTCCTCATCCCCTCCGCCCTGGAGAACCAGATCACGGAAAAGAACGCCGCCCGCGTCAAGGCCCGCATCCTGGCCGAGCTGGCGAATGGCCCCACCACCCCGGAGGCCGATGACATCCTGTTCGCCAATGGCGTCTATGTGATCCCGGACTTTTTGTGCAACGCGGGGGGCGTCACAGTCTCCTATTTTGAGCAAGTGCAGAACGCCTACAACTATTACTGGACAGAGCAAGAGGTCCACGAGAGGCTGGACGAGAAGATGACCGCCGCGTTCCACGCGGTGGATCAGATGGCCAAGAAGCACCGGGTCCACAATCGCCTGGGGGCCTATCTGGTGGCCGTGGCTCGCGTGGCCGAGGCCGTTCGGTTGCGTGGCTGGGTGTGATCCCATTCTCCAGAACCATAAACGCCAAGCGGGACGCGCTGCGTCCCGCTTTTTGTGTTCCGTTGGCGGTTGTTCTCAACGCTGGATCCGACCCGGCAGGATGTACGGATACTCCCGACGCAAGAGCCGGGTGTGCAGGAATCGGTCTATGCGCCGGGCGGTCAGGTAGAAGGACCAGATAAAGGCGTCTTCCCGATAGTACGAACGAATCTCCGGCTCACTGACGGGTTGCACCTCCAGGTCGGCCGCGGCCGTGGCGAAAAACTCATTGGCTGTGCGGACCAGGTCTGGGATCAAGTCGGGCCGTTGCTCCTTGTAAAAGTTGGCGATGAGGTCCACCGCCACGCGGTGCAGGTCATAGTAGCGGTTCACCACGTCGGCCAGGAAGAAGCGGCGCAGCACCCAGGCCAGGAACGACGGTGCGCTGCGCAGGAATAGCTCCGGGTCCAACTGCTCCACGCCCTGGACGCGAAAGAGCGGCGTGCTGGTGTCCATGTAGAGCAAGCGCGTTCGTTCATCCACATGGGGGTGCTCCGGGTCGAAATCCGCAATGGCCCAGTTGGAGATCTGCCCGTCAATCGCCACCTGCACGCGATCCTGGCGCCGGTTGAAGGCCCAGACCCGGCGCAGCTCGTCCAGGATGCGCCGGACCAGACGCACCACCTGCTCGCGGGGCAGCGTGTGCAAGGCTCGATGGCCGATGGATTCGGCCGGCAGTTGTTGCTGGATGATGTAAAAGACGGGCCGGCCCGCGTCGCTCGTGAAGGAGGCGTAGCCGTGCGGCGGGATGGTGAGGCCGATCTCTTCCTCCAACAGGCGGTGGTATTCCTGGTAGGCCACCGTGTACCGTTCGATCTCCTCTGTCGTCTGGAAAATGGGCAGCCGCTTGAAGGCCAGGCCGCGCAAGCGCTCTGCCTGGATCTCGAATACGGTGCTGATCTCGCCATAGCCCAGCACGCGGGCCGGGATGGCGCTGCGCGTCGGGTGCTGCGGGTCCAGCCCCCGTTCAAAGGCTTGCAGGAGGTCCAGGTCGCTCGGCAGTCCGCTCATTCTTCTCTCTCCTCCATCGGGTGTAGAAGCGAGACCGTTATCCGTGCGCTCAAGCACGGCTTGGAAATGCCTGACGCCTTTTCGTTACCTTTTCATTACCTCTTCGTTACCTTCCGGCGAGCACGTAGCCGGCTCCTCTGCCAGCGCGCTGCCTTTGGAGCAACCATTTTGCCACCAGATCGTTCAATTCCAGATAGGCCGTCTTATTAGAGACTTGGTTCAATCGCCGATAGTCACGATTTGTGATGCTCCCCTCTTTGTTTCACTCAGCGTCGGGTGCGAAGCGGTAATCTAGCCCCCCTCCAGCGACTTTTCGATCTTGGCCCAGGTATCGCGCAGGGGGACGGTGCGGTTGAACACGGGCATATCCGGCGTGGAATCCGGGTCCACGCAGAAATAGCCCAGCCGCAGGAATTGATAGTGACTGCCCACCGGCGCCTGGGCGAGTCCCGGCTCTAGCTTGCAGCCGGTCAGCACCTCCAGCGAGTGGGGGTTCAGGTTTGCTATAAAGTCGCCGGTCTCGATCTCCTCACCCTCTTCGTCCAGGGCCGGGCCGGCCTCCTCCGCATCGAACTTGGTGAAGAGCCGGTCATACAGACGCACCTCGGCGTCTATGGCCTGGGCGGCCGAGACCCAGTGCAGCGTCCCCGGGACCTTGCGCCCGTCGGCCGACCAGCCGCCGCGCGTCTCGGGATCATAGGTGGCGCGCAACTCTACCACGCGGCCGGCCTCGTCCTTGATCACGTCGGTGCAGGTGATATAGTAGGCATGTTTGAGCCGCACCTCGCGGCCGGGGGCCAGGCGGAACCACTGCCGGGGCGGGTCCTCACGGAAATCCTCCTGTTCGATATAAAGCACGCGGGAGAAGGGCAGCCGCCGGGTCCCCATGCTTTCATCCTCTGGGTTGTTGATGGCCTCCACTTCCTCCACCTGGCCTTCCGGGTAGTTCTCGATCACCACTTTGAGCGGGCGCAGCACGGCCATCACGCGCGGGGCGCGCCGGTTCAGGTCCTCGCGGAGACAGTGTTCCAGCAGGGCGATGTCAATGATGCGATAGGTCTTGCCCACGCCCACGCGGTCGCAAAAGTTGCGGATGGCCTCCGGGGTATAGCCTCGCCGGCGCAGGCCGGCCAGGGTGGGCATACGGGGGTCGTCCCAGCCGCGCACGTATCCCTCGTTGACCAGGCGCAGCAGCTTGCGCTTGCTCAGCACCGTGTGGCTGAGGTTGAGGCGGGCGAACTCGATCTGGCGGGGGTGATAGATCTCCAGCTCGTCCAGGAACCAGTCATACAGCGGGCGATGATCCTCGTACTCGATGGAGCACAGCGAATGGGTGATCCCCTCGATGGAGTCGCTCTGGCCGTGGGCGTAATCGTACATGGGATAGATGCACCATTTGTTGCCGGTGCGATGGTGTTCGGCGTGCAGGATACGATACATCACCGGGTCCCGCATGTTCAGGTTGGGCGCGGCCATGTCAATCTTGGCGCGCAGGGTGCGGGAGCCATTCGGGAACTCGCCGGCCCTCATGCGCCGGAACAGGTCCAGGTTCTCTTCCACGGAGCGATCCCGATAGGGGCTGTTTCTGCCCGGCTCGGTCAGCGTGCCCCGGTACGCCTTGATCTCCGTCGGGCTGAGGTCGCAGACATAGGCTTTGCCCTTCTTGATCAGCTTCTCGGCCCATTCGTAGAGCTGCTCGAAATAATCTGAGGCATAGAACAGCCGGTCTTCCCAGTCGAATCCCAGCCAGCGAATGTCCTCCATGATCGCTTCCACGTACTCGGTCTCTTCCTTGACCGGGTTGGTATCGTCGAAGCGCAGGTTATAGAGGCCCCCGTACTCCTCGGCGATGCCATAGTCAATGCAGATGGCCCAGGCGTGGCCGATGTGCAGGTAGCCATTGGGTTCCGGGGGGAAGCGCGTATGTACCCGCCCGCCGAAGCGGCCGGTGCGGATGTCTTCTTCCACTGCTTCGCGGATGAAATCTTTGGGCTTGGAATCGGTCTCGGTCATGTAGGCAACTCCTTATATTGCATTGAGGATCATCGCCAGCTATCTGGCAAGCGGGTCATGCGGATGTGGTCGTCTTCGACAACGGAAAAATGACCGCCCCAATCGGTTCGACTCTCCAGCGCCGCGACCGTCACCTGCGCGACGTAGGCTGACGACGGGGCCGAGATACGAAAGAGAATAACGCCCCTGGCGGCCGGGAGTTGGGACCGAAAGGCCAATTCACCAAAATCTTTGTCAAACGTGATGACGATGCGATCCTCGAGCTGGGCGCGCTCAAGGATGGCTCTGTCACTACTGCCGGGCGCATCGGTGCGCACCCAGGCCACGTCGTGTCCGCGCGCCCGTAGTGCGTTGACCGCGTCGCCGGGAAAGTTTTCATTTGCCAGAAGACGCATGGTTCATCCCATCACTTTCTCAAAGCGATACACCTTCTCGGCCTTCAGGATCGCGCTGGCATAACCCAGGCAAGCCTGGATGTCTGCCTGAGTCAAACCCGGGTAATTGCGCAGGATCTCCTCGACGCTCCAGCCCTGGGCCAATAGGTCCATGATGAACTCCACAGCGAGGCGTGTGCCCTTGACGACCGGTTTTCCTACCAGAATACCGGGATCCACTGTGATACGTTCCTGCCAATCCATGACGAACCTCCTCGTATCGCATTGTCCCGCAGAAGTGGCACGAACTCGACCAGGGTCATAACAGGCCCTCCAGCATCTGGCGAAGCCGTTCCTCATCAGTCATCGTAGCCTCCCACTCCCAGCAAGTGCGTTCTACCTCGTGAGAATGTTTGGCCGCGATGCGATCCTCTTGCCAGGCCAGCCGGCGTAGGATGGGCTGCGCCCATCGCCCAGCGCTGGTGGGCGCAGCCCACCCTACCCGATTGTTTTCATGCTTGGCGGTGAACGTAGTCCATGAAGACTGATCTCTGATGGCGACCCACGGGCGAGCAGAGTGGAATGAAATGGGTCAAAACCCGGGGTTACGCCTCCAGGTCAGATTCAGTCAAGTCGGCCTTTTTGAGCAGATGGCGCAAAAGGCCGATTTTCAGTGGGCGATTGCCATGTATTGGCACAGAAAGTCGCACAACGCTGCCGGGTTTGCCATAGATGTGATGGCTGCCGTGGATGCGTAGTAGAGACCAGCCATGTCTCTCCAGCGCCTTGGCCAGTTGTTTGCCAGACACTGTCTTCATACAGCAATCTCCATCACCCTATCTTGGGCAGTGACGGGAGGGGCTTCAATCGCTACAGACAGGCAGCCTTCCACTGCTTCGTACAGGTTTTGCAGCAATTCTTCAAAGGTTTCGCCTTGCGTGGCACAGCCGGGGATAGCAGGAACCTCTGCCCAATATCCTCCTTCTTCCGCCGGATGCACAATAACCTTCAGCTTCATGTCATAACCTCCTCGTCCAGGCGCTTGAAAACCCGGACATCGATCTCATAGCGTTATCCAAACCGCGACTCAGCGCTGCCACCCTCTAGGCCAGCGCCGTCAGGCGCCGCTCAGCCGCGTCCAGGCGCGTGCGGCAGGCCTCCAGGCCCAGGATGCGCATGGCCGGCAACAGCGGCGGCGTCACCGGCCGGCCCGTGATGGCGATGCGCAGGATGCCCAGCACGTCCCCCACTTTGACCCCCAGCTCGTCGCTCAGGGCGCGCAGATCGGCCTCCAACGCTTCCTGGTCCATCACGCCCCGGCGCCGGACAATGGCTTGGATCCGGCGCAGGATGTCCAACGCCGTCGGCGCGTCTAGCCTCTTGGGGACCAACAGCGCCGGGTCATAATCCGGCACGTCGCGGAATATAAAGTCCACCTTCTCCGCCGCCTGGGTCAGCCGCTCGATCCGCTCCCGCACCAGCCCGGCGATGGCGGTCAGGTCGTAACGCGAGCGCAGCTCGTCCTCCGGGAGGCCCAGGTCGCGGGCCAGGAATGGGGCCAGTCGGTCACCCAAATCCGCCGGGTCCAGGGCGCGGATATAGACGCCGTTCATCCAGTCTAGCTTCTGATGGTCAAAGACGCCGGCCCCGGCGCTGATCTTGTCCAGGGTGAAGGCCCGGACAAGCTCGTCCCGGCTCACGATCTCGGTCTGGCCGTCATAGCTCCAGCCCACCAGGGCCAGGAAGTTAAAGAGCGCCTCCGGCAGGTAGCCCATGTCCCGAAAGTCCAACACGGAGGTGGAGCCGTGGCGTTTGCTCAGCTTTTTGCGGTCTGGCCCCAGGACCCGGGGCAGGTGGCAATAGATGGGCGGCTCCCAGCCCAGGGCCTGGTACATGATCACGTGCTTGGGCACGCTCGACAGCCACTCGTCGGCGCGCAGGATGTGACTGATGCGCATGTGATGGTCATCCACCACGTTCGCCAGGTGATAGGTGGGAAAGCCATCCGCCTTGAGGAGCACCTGGTCGTCAATGAGGGCATTGTCCATCACGATCTCGCCGTGGATCAGGTCGTGGAAGCGGGTCTGGCCCTCCAACGGCACCGCGAGCCGGATCACCGCCGGCGCGCCGGAGGCCGCCAGCTCGGCCTGTTCAGCGGCGGAGAGGAACCGGCAACGCCGGTCGTAGCCCACGTGCGATTCCTTGTGGCGAAGCTGCTCCTGGCGCAAGGCGGCCAGGCGTTCCGGCGGGCAGTAGCAGCGGTAGGCGTGGCCGGTGTCCAATAACTGTTGGGCATATGTGTGGTAGAGGTCCAGCCGTTGGGATTGGATGTAGGGGCCATAAGGGCCGCCCACGTCCGGGCCTTCATCCCAGTCCAGGCCCAGCCAGCGCAGGCTATCCAGGATGTCTGCCAGGCCGGTGGCGGATTCGCGCTTCTGGTCCGTGTCCTCCACGCGCAGGATGAACGTGCCGCCGGTGTGCCGGGCGTAGAGCCAGTTGAACAGCGCCGAGCGGATGTTGCCCACGTGGGGCGACCCGGTGGGGCTGGGGGCGAAACGGACGCGAACGGGGGTCATGAAACTCACCTCTTAGATCTGGAGCAGGGTTACGTCGCTGATTTTGGCTTGTATCCTTGCCAGCAAATCCTCTTCGGGAATATGAGCGCTGCGTCGCAGGCCAAGCATTTGCTCGATACCGATTGTGGTGGTGCTCTGTCTCACAGCAAGCTCTATGGAAAATGCGCCGTTGCCTGCCTTGCCGACGCTGTACACATGGAAATGGGCAGCATCGCCCGAGTCAGCTTCTCGCAGGTTGGCGGCCGAAAACTCTCGGATCAGGTACTCGTAGAACACGTCTTGGAGCACCAGAACCATCTTTTTGTTCAGCAACTCGAGCGTCTCCAGCTTGTGATGTATTTGGACCAGGACGGTTTTGGCGGTCATCTTCCAGTTCATGCCGTAGCTTCTGCCGTTCTCTGGCGACGGACCCTCCACAGGCATACCCAGGATGCCGCCAATGAATTGCTGACGAGACGGCCATACTGTGCCCGTTGTGTCGAGAGTTTGTATCTCCACAGCTACATAGTCTTTCACCCCATCGCGGCCCGTCGAGGCTACGAAATAGTCCACGTTTCCACCAGGCACCGCGATCTCTGGTACGACGTGGAGTTGGTTGCCGGGTACGTGGTTCTTCAACAAGTGCAACGCGTCTATAAAGATCTGCCGGCGTTGCAGGAACCGGTGCGGGCAAATGATGATCGGACGGCCTTTGAAGCCCACGATGCAAGTGCCGATACTGAGGTTTGGCTGGCTCTTGCGTATCTTGTCGCACTTTTTGCCCAAGTACCGGCAATGCTCGCTTGCCAAAATCTCCCGCCACTGCTCTGGTGGCAAATCCTCTTCGGCGGCATGGGTGTACAGTTCCAGGGCTTTCTTGGGAAACGTCATAGTGGCTCCTATAAGAGCACGGGTTGGCACTGACTCAGGCGCGAGAGGGCCACCTCCAGATATTCCCGGCTCAGGTCTATGCCGATTCCACGGCGTTGTAGGCGTACCGCCGCCAGAATAGCCGTGCCAGTTCCCACAAAGGGATCCAGCACGATCCCGCCTGGCGGACAGGTGGCCTGGATCGGGAGAACGCAGAGTTCTTCCGGGAAGGGTGCATAGTGGGAATCCTTGCGCCATTTATCTTCGGGGATGATCTCCCATACGTCGCCGAGCTTGCTGCCCCGACTGTCGTAGGGTAGGATGTAAAACCCTTTTTTCTCCAGTTCGGCCGCGCGCCCGGATACTTTGGTGGAGTTCGAGTGCGTGGCTCGCTGCTGGCCTCGGATCACCATGCGAAAGTCAAAGAGTTCCCCGGCCGCCACCTTTTGCAAGGTCGCCTCCAACGCCTGTAGCGCATTGGTCTTTTCCTCCTCGGTAAGGGCCGCGCTGCGCAGGATTTGCCGGCGGTAATTCACCCCGGAGACACCGGTGGCCGTGACCGTCATGCCATTGCGCACAGTGTGGGACCTGGGACTGTTCCGTATCGCCGTGGTGTCATAGTAGTAATCTTTTTGCTTGACCAGATGAAAGACAAACTCGTAGATGTTGCGCAACTTGTCTCTGGCGTTGTCTGGCGAACCCTTTAGCTTGTTCCACACGACCGAGTTGCGCAATATCCATCCTTGCTGATCCTGGAGAGCTATAACCAGTCGCCACGGAATCCCGCACAGGTTCTTGTCGCGGTACACATCGCCGAGGTTGAGCCAAAACGAGCCAGCGGGCTTGAGCACTCGCTTGACCTCAGAGAAGACACGAAGCAAGGCATTGATGTATTCCTGAACGGATTCTTCCTCGCCGATGGCGTCCTGGCTAACGTACTCTCGTTGCTGCCAATATGGCGGGCTAGTGATGACAGCATCTATGCTGTGGGTCGGGAACAACCGCAAGCAGGCGTACGCCTCCCCTTCTACCAACAGGTATGGCGGAGAGTCGTTTTGTATAAATCGCTGAAGCGAGGCTGGCGCTTCACCCGGCGAAACCAACATCAGGCACGGCTCCGTTGAGACCCAATGTACCAATCTACCCATTTACCAACCGACCGACAAAGCGATGCCCGATGGCCCGGAACCGGCCCCAATCGCTCCAGTCTGGCTCCAGGGCCTCTAGCTCGTCGGCCACGGAGGGCAGATCGGACCAGGGCACGTCGCGGTAGCCGCTGATGCGTTCGTCGGTGTCCGTGACGTGCGGCTCGCCGGCGTCATCGCTGGCGACCAGGAAGACGTAGCTGGTGAACGGGATGACCTCGTCGCCGTGCCGGAACGTGTAGGTGATCACGCCCAGGAATCGCTCGATGCGCACGTCCAGGCCCACTTCCTCGTAGCCTTCGCGTCGGACAGCCTTTTCGATCTTTTCGCCGGGCTTGATGCCGCCGGAAGGGAGCCGATACACGCCGGCCGGGTAAAACGGTTTGGTGTGCAGGAGCACGCGGTCCCCGGGCCGGCGCAGGGCCAGGATCACCTCGCCCGTCCGGCTTTTGGCCTGCACGCCACCCCACCACTCCATGCTCTGGGCGGTGAAGGCCAGGTCGTGGTGTTCTCGCTCGATGGGACCGTACCGGCGGATCAGTTTCTCTATCTGTGCTTTGTCTTCCATCACCCTCACCCCCGGCCCACCTGCACCCGTCAGGGTGTCTCCCTACGAGGGAGAGGGGTGTTTTTTGCGCACGCGCGCCCACAGCCACACGGCCAGGAAGCTCAGCAGGATGGCGGCCGTGCCCAGCAGCCCGGCCTCTGGCCCAAAGGGGCCGCCGGTGATCCACTCCGGCCCGCCGGTCAGGGCCGTGATGAACAGCCCCTCACCGCCGGTGCCGCTCACCGGGAACGAGAACACCGTCCCCTGGCAAAAGTTCCAGGAAAAGTGGTAGGCGATGGGCAGCCACAAGTTGTTACCGGTGGCCAAGTAGGCATAGCAGAAGAATACCCCCACCAGGGCGATGTTGAACAGCGCAACAGGCCCAAAATGCGGATTCAGGGCGTGGGCCAGGCCAAAGAGCACGGAGGAGACAATCACCGCCGCGATCACGCCAAAGCCATCGCGCAGGTTCACCAGGATGTAACCCCGGAACGACAACTCTTCCGTGATCCCCACGATGATATAGATCACCAGATACGCCAACACCGTGACGAGCGCGGTCGGCGCGTCAATCACGCCGTCCACGCGGAGCCAGCCGGCGGCGATTTCCACGCCAAAGATGAGCGCCATGAGCACAAAGCCCAGGACCAGGCCCAGCCCAATGTCGGCCAGCCAGCCGCGCCGGCGAAAGCCCAGGCTCACAAAGCTCTGGCCGTCCAGCAGGCGGCGAAACAGCCAGGTCAAGAGGAGCACGCCGACCAGGGAGGCCAGTTGGAGGATCAGCCGGGCCTCTTGGCCCAACTGCCCGGCCATCAGCCGGTTCAGTGCAGCGGTGTCGTTCATCACGGCCAGCAGGATGCCGTAGCCGGCCATGGTGATCATCGTCAATATCAGAACCACGATGAGATATGCAGGCATGTAGAGGAACGCGCGCCAGGCCGGGTGGAGCCGACCGTCCTTGATGAAAATGCGTTTCAGAATGTCCATCGTTACACCTCCATTACCACCGGCAGGATCATAGGTCGCCGCCGGGTGCGTTGGTACAGGAACTCGGAGAGGGTGTCTTTGACCTTGGCGTTCAGCATACCCCATTCGGCCGGCCGGCCCGCGCCTTCCTCCAGGGCTTCCAACACCCGGGCCTTGGCCTCTTCGATCAGCTTTTCCGACTCGGCCATGTAGACAAAGCCCCGGCTCACGATGTCCGGCCCGCTCACCACGCGCCCGGTCTGGCTATCCACGCCCACCACGGCGATGAAAAAGCCCTCCTGGGCCAGCGTCTTGCGGTCACGCAGGACCACCTGCCCCACGTCGCCCACGCCCAGCCCATCCACAAAGACGTACCCGGCCGGCACCTGCCCGACGACGCGCCCCCCATCCGCCGTGAGTTCCAGCACGTCGCCGCTTTCCAGCACAAAGATGTTCTCCCGGGCCACCCCCACTTCCTTCGCCAGCCTGGCGTGTAACGCCAGGTGACGATACTCCCCGTGGATGGGAACGAAATGCCGGGGCCGCACCAGGTTCAGCATCAGCTTTTCCTCCTCCTGTGCCCCGTGGCCGGACACGTGCACGTCCATGATCTGGTCGTAGAGCACGTTGGCCCCCAGGCGGAAGAGGTTGTTGATGTTGTTGTTGATGGATTCCTCGTTGCCGGGGATGGGCGTGGCCGAGATGACCACCGTATCGCCGGGGATGATCTGCAACTGGCGAAAATCGCCGGCCGCCATCTGCGTCAGGGCGGAGGTCGGTTCTCCCTGGCTACCCGTGGTGACGATGGCCACCTCATCGTAGGGCAGACGCCGGATGCGTTCAATGGGCAACAGCACGTCGTCCGGCGCGTCCAGGTAGCCCAGTTCCCGGGCCATGCGCACGTTGTTCACCATGCTGCGCCCCACCACGGCCACCTTGCGGTCGTACACCATCGCCGTGTCAATGACCTGTTGGATGCGGCTGATGTTGGACGCGAACGTCGCCACCAACACGCGGCCGGGGGCCTCGGCAAAGACCCGCTCAAACATCCGGCCCACCATCATCTCCGACTGCGTGTAGCCCGGCGTCTCGGCATTCGTCGAATCCGACAGCAGCAGGTGCACACCACGATGCCCCAACTCTGCCAGCTTGCCAAAGTCTGTGATCCGACCATCCACCGGCGTATGGTCGAACTTGAAATCGCCAGAGTGGACGATCAGCCCCACCGGCGTGTCCACAGCCACCCCCACGCAGTCGGGAATGGAGTGACAGACGTGAAAGAACTCCAGGTGGAAACATCCCAGGCGCAGCGAATCGCCCGCGCGGATGGTGCGCAACTGGGCTTTGTCCTGCTGATGATACTCCTGCAGCTTGACCTCGATGAGGCCGCGCGTGAGCGGTGTGGCATAGACCGGCACGGTCATCTGTTGCAGCAGATAGGGCAGCCCGCCGATGTGGTCCTCGTGCCCGTGGGTGATGATGATCCCACGCACCTGGTTTCGCCGCTCGATCAGGTATTCCAGGTTGGGGATGACGATGTCAATCCCCAGCATTTCGTTCTCCGGGAACATCAGCCCGGCGTCAATGACGATGATGTCATCGGCGTATTCAAACACCATCATGTTGCGCCCGATCTCGCCCAGGCCGCCCAGGGGGATCAGGCGAAGCGCTGGTTTGGCCATGGATTCATCGCTCCAGATGAGATTGATCGGGCGTAATTATACCACGGCCTACCATACGCTGCAAACTTGAGGTGGCAGGGCTGACGTGGTATAATACACCTGCAGATGAATGCCATATCCATCAGTCGAGCCGTGGTTGGTGTGGTGCGTGCGCCAGGGTTCCGCGCCAGGGTGCTGCACGCTTTTCCCCACGCTGTCAATCTGCTGACCGGCGCCGGTGCCGTGGTCACGTTGGCCGACCCGACCGTGGGCGACGGGCCGTTGAACGTGGTGGTGGACGCGCCGGCCCCCTTTGTCCGCGTGCCGGCCGATGCGCCGGCCTGGGGTGGTGGTCCGTCTCTGCACGTGGATGGCTTGACCGTGGCGTTGAGCGAAGCCGCAGTATGGGAACCCCGATGGACCTGGGAGCGACGGCGGGAGTGCCGAAATCCCAAATCCCAAATCCCAAACCCCCAAGAGACCGGGGGGCTACCGTGGACGGTGGGGCGGGTGGGCTTCAACCGTCGCGTGGCCGGGGTTGCGCAAAAGGCTGACGAGATTCTGCGCATCGCGCTGCGGGTCAACGACCAAGCCGGGCTGGCTGAGGCCGCCGCGGCCCTGGCTGGCCTGGGACCGGGCCTCACGCCGGCCGGCGACGACTTTTTGGCCGGCGTGATGTGGGGCCTGCGGTTCTGGCCGAATGGCAGAGACGTGGACACGCTCTGCGCCGCCATTGTGGAAGCCGCAGCCCCGCGCACCACGCCCTTGAGCGCGGCCCTGCTGCGCGCCGCCGGGGCCGGCCTGGCGGATGCCCGCTGGCACGCCTTGTTCGATGCGCTGGACCGGGGCCGGGATGCGACGGCCGCGCTCCGGGCCGTGCTGGCTCAGGGCGCCACCTCCGGCGCGGATGCGTGGGCCGGGTTCCAGCTTGTGTCTCCCGAGACGATCTGGCGAACGACCGGGGAGTGACCAGGAGGATTCATGCCCGCCACTTGCCTCATCCGCACAGCCGCCTACCACGATTCCGTGGCCCTCATGCAACTGGCCCGCGCGCTGCGGGAGCTGCCCGGCGTCCAGGATGCGGCCGCCGTCATGGGCACGCCGGCCAACCGGGCCATCCTGGCGGACGCCGGCCTGCTCACGCCGGAGGCCGAATCCGCCGGCCCGGGCGACCTGGTCATCGCCATCTCGGCGGCCGACGAGGCCGCGCTGCAGGCGGCCGTGGCCCGGGCCGAGGCGCTGCTGGCCCGGCGGCCCGGCCCGGCCCCGGCCGAAGCTGCCGACCGACCGCCCACCCTGGCCGCCGCGCTCCGCCAAAAGCCCGATGCCAACCTGGCCCTCGTCTCCGTGGCCGGCCGCTATGCTGTGGCCGAGGCCCGGCGCGCGCTCGCGGCCGGCCTCCACGTCTTTCTGTTCAGCGACAACGTCTCCCTGGCAGACGAGGTGGCCTTGAAGCGCGAGGCCCTGGATCGGGGCTTGCTGCTCATGGGGCCGGGGGCCGGCACCGCCATCGTCAACGGTGTGGGGCTGGGCTTTGCCAACGCGGTGCCGCGAGGCCCGGTGGGGCTGGTGGCGGCCGCCGGCACCGGCTTGCAAGAGGTCGCGTGCCTGCTGGCTCGTCACGGCATCGGCGTCTCCCAGGCTCTCGGCGTGGGCGGGCGCGATCTGTCAGAGGCCGTGGGCGGGATGATGACGCTGGCGGGCCTGCGCGCCCTCCAGCACGACCCGGCCACTCGCGTCATTTGTCTCATCGCCAGGCTGCCCGCGCCGGCCGTGGCCGGGCGCGTGCTGAAAGCCGCCGAGACCACGGGCAAGCCGGCGGTGGCCTGCTTCCTCGGCGCCAGCGATGAGGTGTTTGCCGGGCACAAGGTACGGCCGGCCCGGACGCTGACAGAGGCGGCGCGGCTGGCGGTAGCTGAGGTCGAGGGAGCGGAAAGACCCTTCGGGTTTCCGCAACCTGAAGGGTCTCAGGCCGGGGAATGGCGCGCGCGGCTATCGCCGGGCCAGCGCTATGTGCGGGGCCTGTTCTCCGGCGGCACGTTGTGCTACGAGGCCCAGGTGGTCCTGCGCGACCGGGTTGGCCCGGCCTGTTCCAACGTGCCTTTGGACCCGGCCTATCGGCTGGCCGACGTGCATCGTAGCCAGGGGCACACCTGCCTGGACATGGGCGAGGAGGAGTTTACGCAGGGCCGACCTCATCCGATGATTGACCTGGACCTGCGGGCGCGGCGCATCGTCCGCGAGGCGGAGGACCCGGAGACGGCGGTTATCTTGCTGGACGTGGTGTTGGGCTATGGCGCGCACCCGGACCCGGCCGGCGAGCTGGTCCCGGCCATCCGCCGGGCGCAGGAGGTGGCCGGGGCCGCCGGCCGCACGCTGTTCGTCGTCGCGTCCGTGGCCGGCACCGACGCCGACCCGCAGTGCCGGGCGCGCCAGGCTGACGCGCTGCGCCAGGCCGGCGTCTTCATCGCCGAGTCCAACGCGGCGGCGGCGGCGTTGGCCGGGTTCGTCGTCAAGAAAACCTGACCCGAGGTGAAAAATGCAAAGAGGAATCGCCGTCAACCCGAACATCCACTTTGGGAAACCCTGCGTGGCTGGCACCAGGATCCCGGTGCAGAGCATTCTTGAGTTGGTGAGCGAGGGCCTATCCTTCGCAGAGATCATCCAAGACTACTACCCTGATCTGACAGCCGAAGACATCCGCGCCTGTATCCAGTATGCGATGGAAGTCATTGCGGCGGAAGACATTCGCATCGCGGCGGTAGCGGCATGAAGTTCTTGCTGGATCATGACGTCTACGCGGTTACGGCGCGTTTCCTCAGTGGCCTGGGCCACGACGTGGTTTCTGTCGCTCACATTGGCCTCTCTCAAGCCAGTGACTTGAGACTGCTCCGGGTGGCCCGGGAACAGGGGCGGATATTCGTCACCCGTGACCGAGACTTCGGTGGGCTTGTGTTTGTCCGACACATGGGCGTTGGAGTCATCTATTTACGCATATTGCCCTCGACCCAACGCGCAGTGCATAGCGAGCTAGAGCGGGTCCTTCGGTCTCATTCCGAAGACGAGTTATTGGCTGCCTTTGTCGTCGTTGAGCCTGGCAGGCACAGGTTTAGAAAACTGGGGCCGGGAGAGACCTGATGGAAGCCCCCGCTTCGAGGTCATGGCTGTGCAAAGCCTGACGTTCTTCGAGAACGCCGACCGGGACGTGCAGCCGGAGCTGCTGATCCCGGCGCCGTGGGACGACGTTCGCCGCTTCTTCATAGACCAGGTGCGCGCCCTGAGCCGACGCTGGTTGGGTATCTGAATAGGAGCAGCAACTTGAGCGCGAATAACATCGGCGCACTGTTCTACCAACCCATCCACGCCATCAACGTGGGCCTATCCGCGTTTGCGACAAGCCTGCGCGCGCAGGGCGCCGACGTGGTGGATGTGGATTGGCGGCCGCCGCTGGGTGATTACGTGGAGTTGACGACCGTCGGCGGTCTGGATGTGGACGCGGCCAACGCGGAGGTGCTGCGCCGGCTCAACGCCGGCCATCCCCGGCTCGTCGGCATGGGCCTCGCCCGGGATGTGGTGCCGGGACTGCGCGATCAGCTCTTACTGCACGCCGGCCCACCTATCGCCTGGGACCGGATGTGCGGTCCCATGCGCGGCGCGGTCATCGGCGCGATCCTCTACGAGGGCTGGGCCGAGACGCCGGACGAGGCCGCGCGCCTGGCCGGTAGCGGGACTGTCGCCTTCGAGCCGTGTCATCATCACCAGGCCGTGGGGCCGATGGCCGGGATCATCTCGCCATCTATGCCGGTCTTTATCGTGGAGAACGCGGCCTTTGGCAACCGATCCTATGCCACCCAGAACGAGGGGCTGGGCAAGGTGCTGCGCTACGGGGCCTATGGCCCGGAGGTGATCCAGCGGCTCCGGTGGATGGAGACCACACTGTATCCGGCCCTGGCGGCGGCTTTGGCGCGCACCGGCCCCCTCGATTTGCGCGCGATGATCGCCCAGGCCCTCCACATGGGCGACGAGGGGCACAACCGCAACCGGGCCGGCACATCGCTCTTCCTGCGGGCCATCGCCCCGGCCCTGGCCGAGGCCGTGGACGACCGGGCGACCGTGGCCCAGGTGCTCCGGTTCATTGACGGCAACGACCACTTTTTCCTGAACCTGTCCATGGCCGCCGGCAAGGCCACGCTGGACGCAGCCCACGGCGTCCCCGGCTCCACCGTCGTCACGGCGATGGCCCGCAACGGCGTCGAGTTCGGCATCCGGGTCAGTGGCCTGGGAGATGCGTGGTTCACGGCCCCGGCCGGCCGACCCATGGGGCTGTTCTTCCCCGGCTACACCGCCGCCGACGCGAACCCGGACATCGGCGACAGCACGATCACGGAGACGGCTGGCTATGGCGCGTTCGCCCTGGCCGGCGCGCCGGCCATCGTCCAGTTCGTGGGCGGCACCCCGGCCGACGCCCGGCGCGCCACCCTGGAGATGTACGAGATCACCGTGGGCGAGAGCGCGCACTATACCATCCCGGCCCTGGGCTTCCGGGGCACGCCGCTGGGGATAGACGTGCGGAAGGTGGTGGCGACCGGCCTGCTGCCCCGGTTGAACACCGGCATCGCTCACCAGGACCCCGGCGTGGGCCAGGTGGGGGCCGGGCTGCTCCAGGCCCCGGCCGGGCCGTTTCAGGCGGCGTTGGCGGCGCTGCGGGAATTGCGGTCAGGAGAGGCCCATGTGGACGGTTGAGGACCGCTGGGGCAATGAAATCGTTCTGACTGAAGAACGCTGGCAGCACATCCGCGAAGGCCATTGGGAACTGGCCGACCGGCTGGATCAAGTACTGGAGACCGTCCGTCGGGGCACACGGAAGCCATACCCGTTGGATCCAGGCCGCTTCCGATATTCCAGGGCCTGGCCCGACCTGCCACATAACTACACCCACATCTTTCATTGTGCGATTGGCGCCGGGGAAGTTCATCATCACGGCATATCCCAAACGGGTGAGGTGGGACCATGGAACAAGAACTGAGATTCTTATATGACCAGGAGGCCGATGTCTTGTACGTTTCGCAGGGCCGGCCGGAATATACGGATTACGTGGAAGCGGGAGACGATCTAATCCTGCGCCTGGACCCGCAGACCAGGGAGGTCGTGGGCTTTACCATTCTAGACTTTGTCGCTCAGCTCTCTCGGCGAGAAGCAGGTCTGCGTATCCCGCTCGACGTAGTATTCCGGCCACGGCCAGAAGTGAAAACGTTGCTGGCGGCTTAGCGTCCTGGCGGATATACGCCGGGAATGGCGACCGGCCTGCTGCCGAGGTTGAACACCGGCATCGCCCACAAGGACCCCGGCGTGGGCCAGGTGGGGGCCGGGTTGCTCCAGGCTCCGGCCGGGCCGTTCCTGGCCGCGTTCGCCGCAAGCGCAAGAACGAAAGGAATTGAGTGATGCAAATCACAGTGACATTAGAAACAATCCAGACGGAGCCACTCGACGTGAAGGCCCTCGACCACGGCCTCAGCTACCGTCTGGCCGTACAACTCCGCGCCCGGGGCTACGACGCCATCGTTTGACAGCCGATGTCTGACGCAAAAGGAAACCATGAAATCATTTGAATATGTAAACCCCTCATCCCTGCAATACGCCTGTGCATTCCTGGCCGCGCATCCCGGCGAGGCCCGGCCGCTGGCCGGCGGCACCGATTTGCTGGTGCTGATGAAAGAGGGTCTGGCGGCCCCGCGTTACCTGGTGAACGTGAAGCACCTGGATGGCCTGCGCCAGCTCACCTGGGATGACGTGGCCGGCCTCACGATCGGCGCGGCCGTCACCCTGAGTGAGCTGGCCGATGCGCCGCTGGTGCAGCAACACGCCCCCATCCTGGCCGAGGCGGCCGGCAGCGTCGGCTCCGTGCAGGTGCGAAATCGCGCCACCGTGGGCGGCAACCTGTGCCATGCCGCCCCTTCAGCGGATACGGCCCCGGCCCTGTTGGTGCTGGAGGCCGCCGTCCGCGTGACCGGGCCAGACGGCGCGCGCGAGTTCCCGCTGGCCGACCTGTTTCGCGGCCCCAAGAGCACCAGCCTACGCTCCGGCGACATCCTGACCAGCATCCATGTACCCCCCATGCCCCCCGGCGCGCGCGGTCGCTATCTGAAGCTGGGCCGCCGGGCCGCCGTAGACCTGGCCGTGGTGGGTGTGGCCGCGCTCGTCTACCCGGACGAGGCCCCGCTATCCGGCGTCCGGGCGCGCATCGCGCTGGGGGCCGTGGCCCCTACGCCCATTCGCGCCTCCCACGCCGAGGCCGTCATCGCCGCACAGGGCCTGGGCGACCAGGCCATCGTCGCCGCTGCCGCGGCCGCCGCCCACCAGGACGCCCGGCCCATTGACGACGTGCGCAGCAGCGCGGCCTATCGCCGGGCCATGGTCCGCGAGTTGACGATACGCGCCCTGCGCGACATACGTCCATCTTGATCCGCATTTATCTGCGTAAATCTGCGTCCAAAAAGCCATGCCCGAACTCCCGGAAGTCGAAACCATCGTCCGCGACCTGCGACCCTTGCTGGTGGGCCGGCGCATCCGCTCCGCCTGCGTCACCTGGCCTCGCACCATCGCGCCCACGCCGGCCACGGAGTCGTTGGATGAATCAGACCGGGCGCAACGCGTGTGCCTGGATGTGGCCGGCCGGCGCATCGCTGACGTGACCCGCCGGGGCAAGCATGTCGTCCTGCACCTGGACGACGGCGGCCGCCTCATCATCCACCTGCGCATGACCGGCCACCTGCTCTGGGAGGAAACCACGCCGACGGGCCGCGTCATCCGCGAGACCGGCGCGGATTACGTGTATGCCCGCACCAATGAGGAGGATTATACCCGCGCCGTCTTTGAGCTGGACGGCGGCCGGCTCCGCTTCACCGACACGCGCAAGTTCGGGCGCATCTGGCTGACCGAGGGCCGCGAGGCCGAGGCCGTGCTGGGTGACCTGGGGCCGGAGCCTCTGGCCGATGATTTTACGCGGGCCGCATTCGCCGCCCGGCTCCGCGGCCGACGCACCCGCATCAAGCCCCTGCTCCTGGACCAACGCTTCCTGGCCGGCCTGGGCAACATCTACGCCGACGAAGCCCTGCACCGGGCCGGCATCCACCCGCTTCGCCCGGCGCACAGCCTGACCGACGATGAGGTGGCCCGGCTCCACGCCGCCATCCGCGACGTGTTGACGGCCGGCATCGCCAACCGGGGCACCAGCCTGGGCGATACCAGTGACTATTTGGATGCTCAAGGCCAGCCGGGCGGGCACCAACGCTACCTGCTGGCCTACGGCCGGGCCGGCGAACCGTGCATCACATGCGGCACACCCATCGAGCGCATCGTCGTGAGCGGGCGCAGCACACACTTTTGCCCCCGATGCCAGCCAGCGCCCGGGTGAGATGAGCAGCTTCTCCGTCCAGACACCCCAGGGTCTGCACTCCCTGGGATGTCGCGTCATCCGGCCCTTGACAAATGAGCAGATACTCAGTATAATGAGCGAGTACTCACAAACCAATCAGGCAAGCTGACACGCGAAGCGTGCCCCACGATTTTCGTGGCACGAAAATCGGCCCTCCCTAATCCCCCAATCCCTTCGACAGGCTGAGGGCAAGCCTGGGGGGAACCAGCGCGCTCCCCGGCTTCGCCGGACTATAGCCCCAGAATTGGGGCCGGGGGGCTATTTACGAAGGAAAAGCAACCCATGATCGAACCGGCGTTGGCGAGCCGGCTGGCGACGTTGCCCACGCAGCCCGGGGTCTACCTGTTAAAAGACGCAACCGGCCAGGTGGTCTACGTGGGCCATGCGGACAACCTGCGACGGCGCGTGGGCCTGCACTTCTACGGCCGAGATCGGGCCGGCGACCTGTTTGATCGCGTGGCCGACATCGAGTTCCAGACCACGACCACGGAGGGCGAGGCCGTGACGCTGGCGCGGGACCTCATCCGCCAGCATCGTCCCCCCTACAAGGACCTGTACAAGATGCGGCGCGTGACCGAGCGTCGTGCCCAGATCATCGAGGCCGCCGCGCGCGTCTTTGCCCAGAAGGGCTTCCATCAGGCCACCACCAAAGAGATCGCCCAGGAGGCCGGCATCGCTGAGGGGACCATCTACCTCTACTTTGCGGGCAAGGAAGACCTGCTGGTGACTGTGCTCACCCAGCCCACCGTCTCGCTGTTCCTGGAGATCGCTGGGGATGCGGAAAGCCTGGGCAACGACGACGCAACCACCCTGAGTCAGGCCCTGCGGGCGGCCCTGGCCATGGGCCAGCAATACGCGGATTACCTGCGTCTGTTCCTGAGCGCCATCCAGGCCGTGGACGATGAGGTGCGTCAACGGGTCTATCTGCGCCTGGAGGAACAGATCGGGCCGGCCTTCCAGGGTTACGTGCAGCAGCGTATCGCCGCTGGCGTGTTCCGGGACCTGGACGCGCGCGTGGTGACGGAGGCATTGGTGGGCATGTGTCTCATCTTTATCATCACCCAGGAATTGTTGCAGGCCCAGCGCGTGCGGCCCCTGGATTTCGACGCCGTAGTGCCGGTGCTGGTGGACCTGTTCTTGCATGGGATAGTGAAACGTGAATCGTGATTGGGTTTAGTACTACAACCGCAGTTAGCCGAAATGTCATTCTGAGCGACCGCAGGGAGCGAAGAATCCCGTTTCTGGCCAACGATTCGTGACTGTTGTAACGAGATTCTTCGGCGCTTCGCGCCTCAGAATGACGTAAGTGCGGTTGTAGTAATAGTCTGGAGGAAAATGATCATGGAAGAGTACGACGTGGTCGTCGTGGGGGGCGGGATCGCCGGCTCGGTGGCCGCCCGGTTCACGGCCCAACAAGGGTTCCGCACCCTGCTCATCGAGAAACGCAAGACGCCCCGGAACAAGTCTTGCTCCGGCATCCAGTTCCCCTATTTCGAAAAGCTCATCGGGGCCAGGATTCCCTCAGACAAGCTTTGCCGGAACGAGCTTTACCAGGTCGAGATCGTCACGCCGAGCGGGCGCGCGCTCACCGGCCGGATGAAGATGCTCAACTTTTGGCGCTCCACGCTCGATAGCTGGCTCAACGGCCTAGCCGCAGCGGCCGGCGCCGATTTCCAGGACCAGACCCGGCTGCTGGATTTCCGCCAGGACGATGGCGGCGTGGCCCTTCACCTTCGGGCAGACCAGCAGGATCGCCAGGCCCGAACGCGCTACCTGATCGCCGCCGATGGGCTGTATTCGCGGGTCCGCAAGCAGTTGCGCCCCGCCGATTTTGGGGCCAGGGCCACCGGCGGCACGGTCAACTATTACTGCGTGGGTGAAACCACGCTGGACCCACATACGCTCTACATGGTCTATAACCGGGACTTTTGCCCGCAGATGTTTGCCTGGGCCTACCTGAAAGACGACCAGTGGGTCATCGGCACGGCGGCCGACCGTGCGCCTCGGGAGTATGCGGACCGCTTTTTCCGCTATATCCAGGCGCGGTATGGGTTCCGCGGCGAGATCGTGCGCAAGGAAGGCTTCTCGTCGCCCCTCATCGGCGGCGTCTTTTTGGGCGAGGGGCCGGTGCTGCTCGTGGGCGATGCCGCTAATCTGATAGATGCGCGCCGGGGCCTGGGGATGGACAACGCCGCCCTCAGCGCCCGCCTGGCTGTGCGGGCCATCCTCGCCGCCGAGGGCGATGGCCGGCCCGCCATCGAACAGTATCAGCGCTTGATGCGGGGTCTGGTGCGCAGGCTAGAGGCCAATCGGGAGAAACAGGCGCAACAATTCGCCTCTAATGACCGCCTGGAAGTCGGCCTGACCCCGGCGAGCCTGCTCAAGGGTGGGGTGCTGATGAAGCTGGCCGGCTGGGCCAACATCGTACTGCCGCCGGAGCGGATCATCACGCTGCCGCTCTAAACTCCTTTGCGCGGAAGCTCCCCTCTCCCTACAAGGGAGTTATCCACGCGCCCCGGCGCACCCCGTGGCA
>FWPV01001262.1_pt1 | contig 46152 bp, 51 predicted proteins | sample 2228371 | NCBI WGS metagenome assembly FWPV01 (sample SAMEA103939776, study PRJEB20133) | metagenome | reverse complement strand
CATCTTGACGTGCCACCAACCCAAGTATGTCGCTACTTTTATTTTCGTACCGTATATCGTCTTCTATGTATATATTGCTCCAACTACAAATACTCAAAGCACCATCGAGAGAGCCTTTAATTCGAATATTACTATTTGAGTAAATAACTTTACCTGTATCATCTCTTAACCTTATTGAATCAATTTTTGGCCCTGAAAACGAGCCTGTACGAATAATAGCCCATCCGTCATTATTTACACCGCTAGTACCAGGATATAGCTGAACAAAAAGTGTACTATTTGTATCCACATTTTTTCTATTATTTCTTAGACCTAAAAAGTCTGTTGGAAATTCTCTTTTAGGTACATTTGTTTCCATACTTGATTGAAAATCGGGGTTATAACTGCTTCCTTTATTAATTTTACCGCTTATAGTCACTGGTGCTTTAAAAACCGGTCTGCCGCTAATCCACATGTCACTGTTTGTATGTACCGGTCCGTGCAATGTATCTCCTGTAATAAAATAAACACCATTTTCATTGTTTGAAATCCAAGCAAAACGGGAGAAGGAGATACTATCGCGAGGGAACCTCCATAAACGTACTTCAACAGTATCGCTAAGCCCTACAATTTCACCATAGATATTTTCAAATGGTATTGTATATTGAGCTATACTCTGCATACCAATAATTGTATCATTTATTTTATAGCTTGATATATTTACACTAACGTTAGAAAAATAGTCCTGGGGATTCGTGAAGTTAAAAGATCTAGCAATACCAATATTGTTTGTATCATTCGTAATGAGAGCCAACATCCATTGAGCTCCAACGTTTGCAGCATTACGGGCTTTTGTTATTTCGTTATATCCTACCATTGAAAGAGCCATTCTATTGGTTATTCGGGTCATATCAAAAGTGATGTAACCCATAATTAATCCAAAACCAATGACAAGAACTAAAGAGCCTTTACCAAACATAGGACACCTCCTTATCTCATAAAGTTAGGAGAAGACAAGCGTGTCTGACGCCATACTCCAAAGCCATATTTCCCTGTATTTACAATATTACCTTCATCATCAGTATCATAACTAACTAATTGATACGGGTTCTGAACATTCATCGTTATTTCTATCATGCGAATATTACTGGGCGAAGTAATCGGAAAAGGCATTATAGAGTTATTCGTATCATAATATTTGAATTCAAGATACGTTACAATACCGATTATTTGTGGTGGATTTAAATCAATCTGTCTGTATAAATATCTATCGTTCGGATTATCTGTATTGTCAAGTTCAGTTACATCTCCAAGATAATATCGTATTGTCACAGGAGTAACATCATCTGGTCTTAAACAGGTTCTGAAAGTTAAACTCTGTTCCCTAGCATCGATAATTGAACTCTGAGCAATATCAAGTCCAGAACCCATATTACGGATATCGTTTTCCAGAATTATTGCATTAGTGTAGATCATATTATGAACAATTTCTTCGCTGGTGTAGTAAGCCATTGCATCGCGGGTAATCATATTAGCATTCATAATAATAAGAATCATCATCCCGCCAATTAACATTGCACCGATAATATCTAGTACTACAGGCATCAGACCCTCCTAGAAAAAAGTTCTGTATTTATAGTACCCTTTATAACATGACACTCTTATAGTATCAAATAATCCTTTTTCATCATCAGTAAGAGGTGGATAATATCTCCATATTTTTAAATTCATTCTTTTCAATAATGTTCTTGAATTCGAGGGTAGCGTTATATTTGTAAGATTAACGTAATATACATCAAAGTTAACAAGATATGATTCGATAAGATTACCGTTGACAATAATTTTTGCTGTATCTGTATAACCTTTAAAGTCATCAAAATCATTAAAGTCATTAATATCAGCAATGTGACCATCGTAGATATAGCCTAGATTATTAGGATGGGTAAAATAGTGCATATTATCAAGTAACACATCCTGTGAATAATGGTATGTTGCTTCATCAAAAGGTAATGACATTGCTCTTTCGATATAGGAAGTAGCAATTGTATTTGCAGTTAAACCACCTTTTGATAAATGCACCATTCTTCCAGAATAATTAATTTTATCGTAGTAATTAAGCAGAATAACAGATAAGATAGTCATAGCAAGGATGGTTAACATGGTTTGGCCGGTATTCATAACATCACCTTTTAACTATTTCTTTGACCTCCCCTTTCTTTGATGTTAAAATATTTGTTTGCTATAAGATTGTCAATAGTTTATCCTTATTTTTTTCCTATGATGCAGTTCTTTACAATACACCACGCAGCAATTGTCATACCATCCCAGATGTGGCTATTTTTGATAAAATTATCAACTTCATCAGGGAAAAGTGTAGTTTTTTCAAACTCTTCTGTAATATCCGGTAGCGATGTAGCTGGTTCAAGACCTGTTGCGATAAAGATTTTACAAATTTCGTTTGTTACACCATTGTATGGATTAAAAGAACCGATATAGTGTAAGTGATTTGCTTTGTAGCCAGCTTCCTGGGCAAGTTCTTCTGTCGCTGTTTCTTCGTACGTGTAGTTTTCTTTTACGCCGCCACAGGGGAATTCAAGGCTTTCACGATCGTTGAGATAGCGATACTGATTAACCATTACAACTTTTCCATCGGGAAGTACGGGAATAACCATTGCAGCACCTCGTGTAAAAACGTAATGATACTCACCCTGTATTCCCTGTGGCAACAAAAATATATCTTTACGATATTGCCACCATTGATTAGTAAATAATACTTCTTCGTTTAATTTTTTCCATTGTTTCAGTGGCATAGGTAGTTTTATACTAACTCACTGTTAGAAAAAAAGAATGCAACTTCGATGACGCCGTTTTCGGGAGAATCGGAACCATGGACAATATTTTCACCTTTATTATCTGCAAATAGTTTTCTGATTGTACCTTCTGCTGCTTCTTTCGGATCTGTTGCACCGATCAACGTTCTGAAATCTGCTACTGCATTTTCTTTTTCAAGAGCGATGGGTACACATGGACCGCTTGTCATAAACTCTACAAGACCATCGAAGAAAGGTTTGCCTTTATGCACCGCATAAAATGCAGCTGCAACTTCTTTTGACAAACGCATTTGCTTCATACCTAAAATTTTAAATCCTGCTTTTTGTATTCTACTGATGACTTCGCCTTGCAAATTTTTTCGTACACAATCAGGTTTTAGAATTGCTAAAGTACGTTCTACAGCCATAATGTGATAAGTACTCCTTTCTTTATTTATTTTTTCCGTTTTTTTGTTTTAGATAGAACTGATTTTTTAGATAAAACTTTTCTTACTGTTTCACCAATCTTTGCCGGATTTTCGACAACAACAATGCCTGCACGCAACATTGCCTGAATTTTTTCTTCTGCAGTTCCTTTGCCACCTGAAATAATAGCCCCAGCATGTCCCATCCTTCGTCCGGGAGGTGCAGTTCGTCCTGCAATAAATCCTATAACCGGTTTTTTTACATACTTTTGAATATACTCTGCTGCTTCTTCTTCGGCTGTACCACCGATTTCTCCTATCATCACTATTGCTTTTGTTGCTTTATCTTTATTAAAGAGTTTAATGATGTCAATAAAGCGGGTACCTACTATCGGATCGCCGCCAATACCAATACATGTTGATTGTCCCAGACCGAGCTGTGTTAGCTGTGCAACAGCTTCGTATGTTAATGTACCGCTACGCGACACAACACCAATTGGACCCGGCGTATGAATAAAGCCCGGCATGATTCCGATTTTTGCCTGCCCCGGAGTAATAATTCCCGGACAATTAGGTCCAATAAGTATGCACTTTCTGACCTTGCAATACTCGTTAACTACAACCATATCGTGCACCGGAATTCCCTCAGTAATTGCAACGATGAGCTTGATACCTGCATCAGCTGCTTCTAGTATAGCATCGGCTGCGAAGGATGCTGGTACAAAAATAACAGATGCAGTAGCTTTGGTTTTTTTCACAGCATCTGCAACAGTATTGAAAATTGGAATTTGTTTTATAAAAGAATCTTCCTCGTTACCACTGTAAAAGATGCCTCCTTTACCTGGCGTCACTCCTCCGACAATGTTTGTGCCGTATTCAATCATTGCACGCGTATGAAATGTACCTTCTTTTCCTGTAATTCCCTGAACAATAACTTTTGTTTTTTTTGAAAGCAGAATACTCATTCTGATAGATCCATCTATTTCATTGTTTTACCGACTCAAGGAAATCGGCAATGCGGAGAAGAATTGGTTCACCAAACTGAGGCGCCAGTAGTTGTATACCAATGGGAAGACCGTTTTGATCTGTACTCCATGGTATACTAATACCGGGAATTCCAGCAAGATTAGCAGATGTTGTATAAACATCAGAGAGATACATTTCGAGAGGATTCGCGGTTTTTTCACCTGCCTTAAATGCAGTTGTCGGACTTGTCGGCGCAAGTAAGCAATCGACTTCACGAAATGCGTTTATAAAATCATCTCGGATCAAACGCCTTACTTTTTGCCCTTTCCGATAATACGCATCGTAATATCCGGCAGAGAGAACATATGTACCTAACATAATCCGACGTTTCACCTCGGTACCAAACCCTTCGCTTCGTGAAGCTACATACATTGAATAAAGATCGGTTGCTTTTTCAGAGCGGTAACCGTAACGTGCACCATCGTAACGTGCCAGATTCGATGATGCTTCGGCCGTTGCAAGTATATAGTACGTTGCAATTGTATATGGTGTATGTGGAAGCGATACTTCTTTTACTATAGCACCATGTTTTTTCAATACTTCTGTTACTTCATCAATTGATGAACTGATTTCGCTACTCAATGAAGCATCGAAGTATTCCTTTGGCAATCCGATACGAAGACCTTTAACATCTTTTGTTAAAGCTTCCATGTAGTTTGGCACCGGTACATCAGCTGATGTTGAATCCATTTCGTCGTGTCCGGCAATAACCTGAAGAACACGTGCAACATCTTTTACAGACAGTGCAAACGGCCCTATTGTATCGAAAGATGATGCATACGCTACAAGTCCGTATCGCGAAACACGACCATAGGTTGGCTTTAATCCCACCACTCCACAAAACGCTGCAGGCTGACGTATAGAGCCACCGGTATCGGAACCTAATGCTGTTGTTGCCATTCCTGCTGCAACAGCAACTGCTGAGCCACCGCTTGATCCACCGGAGACATACTCAGGTCTGACAGGATTTTTTACACGACCGAACGCTGAATTTTCTGTTGATGAACCCATTGCAAATTCATCGAGGTTACATTTTCCAATAATAACGGCATCTGCCTCAATAAGTTTTTTGATTACTGTAGCATCATACAGAGAAACAAAGTGTTCGAGAATTTTTGAACCACACGTTACGATCTGATCTTTAATACAAATATTATCTTTGATTGCAACAACCATTCCCGCAAGAGGTCCTGCAGTACCATTATTTATTTTTTTGTCGATCGAACGCGCAGCCTCGAGCGCAGCATTGGCATACACTGATAAAAAAGCATTGAGTTCTTTTTTTTCTTCAATAACTGAAAGATATTGGCGCGTTATTTCTTCAAGCGTAATTGCTTTTGTGTCAATGAGCGAACGTAATTCTTCGTATGTTTTTAGCATAGTCATCTTTACTAGTAGATCGGTATTACTTCTTTTCTTCTGTTTTCTTTGTTTCGTTTGGTTTTTCTTCAGGTGTATTTGCTGCTTTTTCAACTTCTTCTTGTACTTCTTTTGCAGCTTTCCTGAATTCACGTATGCCTTGTCCCAATCCACGAGCCAGCTCTGGTAACTTACGGGCACCGAAAAAAAGTAACACAATCAATAAAATAAGAAATAGTTCTTGTCCACCAATATTACCCATAACATATACTCCTTTCATCGTGTTGAAACTCCGGAAGTTCTACTCCGAAACTTTTCAACACTGAAATAAATAATTTTCTTCCGTCTATTAAACGTAAGATGTTGTCTGATGCACGTTCCGGGTGTGGCATCATTCCCAACACATTCCCCTGTTCGTTGATAATTCCTGCAATGTTATTTAGGGACCCATTCGGGTTTGCCTGAGGTGTTACGTTTCCTTCTTCATCGCAATATCTGAACACAACCTGATTTTTATCTTCTAGTTTATTTATTACATCCTCTTCAGCAAAGTAATTGCCATCGCCATGTGCAATTGGAATACGAATTACTTCACCTGCTTGATATTCGCTTGTAAAACGGGTTGAATTATTGTCAACTCGTAAGGCTACTGTGCGACAAATGAATCGAAGTGTGTGATTCCTCAGCAACACACCAGGCAAAAGTCCAGCTTCTGTAAGTATTTGAAAACCGTTACAGATACCTATAACAACACCACCATTGTTTGCAAAGCGAACTACATCTTTCATAATAGGCGAAAAGCGAGCAATAGCTCCACAACGGAGATAGTCACCATAAGAAAAACCACCGGGTAAAATAATCATATCCACATCGCCTACCGAGCCTTCTTTATGCCATAATAAACGAGCACGTTGCTGCAAAATTGTTTCTGCAACATAATGTGCATCGTGATCGCAATTTGAACCCGGAAAAACAACAACACCGATAGTTATTTTTCTCATTCCGGGCACTCCTTCCTTTCTTCAATCGTAATATGAAAATCTTCCATTACAGGATTTGCAAGAAGTTTGTCTGAAACTTCGCGACATATTGTTTCTGCTTCGGCATACGTTGTAACATCGATATCCATTTCTATATATTTCCCGATTCGTACATTCTCTACATTCGTATACCCAAGTGAGTGAATACCATGCTCCACTGCTTTTCCTTGTGGATCGAGAATTGATTTTCGTAAAGTAACGATAATTTTTGCGTGATACACGTTTATTCCTTCCTTAAATATCAATACTTGTTATCTGACTTTCTTCTTTATCCTGACGTTCTGATTTCAGAACAATTTGCCTCAACCATTGTACAAAACCTCTCAGCAAACCAAATACTACATAGAGAGCTATGATAAGAAACAGTAATTTTCCTTTTGAAAAGAGAATGAGCAACAGAGCTGACAAAAAAATTACCACTTTCCAGGGATGAGCTGCAAGATCCTTTTTCGTAAACTTTGGTAAGGTATCGTATTTGATTGTACTAACCATAATAAGCGACAGAATAATAACCATTGGCGCAACAACAATAGTCATTTCACCAAAGCCGTTATAGTCAGAGTAGTATTGCAAAACAAAAGCACACAATGTTATTGCCTGCGCTGGAATCGGTAATCCTCTGAAATAATCTTTATCGAATCCGACGAGTTGAACATTGAACCGTGCAAGACGGATAGAACCAAAAATAAGAGGCAGGGACGAAATGAGCACACCCCAGTTTCCCCACTGGTGAAGGTATGACTGATAAATCATAAACGATGGTGCTGCTCCAAAAGAAACAACATCGGCAAGAGAATCAAGCTCTACACCAAACTGACTGGAGGATCTTGTGATTCGTGCCATCATTCCATCGAGCGAGTCGAATACGCCGGCTAAAATGATAAATAATGCTGCATTCAGTATAGATCCATGATGAGCACTGACAATAGAAAGGAAGCCACAAAATGTATTCAGTGTTGTGAAAAGGCTGGGGACAACTGCGCGTGTAATTTTCATATTATTAACTCCTTTGACTTGTTGAGAATTCTGCAACAATAGTTTCACCAGCCTTGGTTATGTCGCCAATATTCACTTTAATGGTAGCAGTTGTGGGGACAAATATATCGACCCGTGAACCGAATTTAATCATTCCAAAGCGATGACCAACTGTAACGGTATCGCCAATTTTGAGCTCACACACTATTCGTCGGGCAATAAAACCTGCAATTTGTTTAAAGAGTACTTTTCCATAATGGCTCTCGATTCCAACAATCATTTGTTCGTTCTTCTCAGAGGCTTTATCTTCAAAGGCTGCAAAATATTCACCTTTAACATATCGGGTATGTTGTACTATACCGGTGACGGGAATTCTGTTTACATGTACATTTAGCGGTGACATAAAAATACTAATGAGTTGCGCGTCGCCTTCAAAAAATTCAGGTTCGTTGACCACTTTTATTGAAATTACTTTTCCATCGGCTGGAGAAATAATTGCGTTGGAAACTGCTGGTGTTCGACGTTCAGGATCACGGAAAAAGTTTAGTGTAAAAAGGAATATAATAACCGCTATTGTAACAATACTGTAGCGAAGAAACCGAGGTTCCATAAAAAATACTGCAATTAGAATAAGAATAACGCAGAGTATTGTAATTGTTATAAAAACATCAAGCCCATACCTTGTAACCATATAGTCCCTTCTCTAAACGTGTTGCGCTGCATGGTACGAACTTCGTACCAGAGGTCCCGACTCTACATGACGAAAACCTAACACAAGACCTTGTTCTTTATACATTTTAAATTCATCAGGATGGACATATCTCATTATCGGTAAATGATTTTTGGTCGGTTGAAGATATTGACCGATTGTTAGTATATCGCAATTTACCGCACGTGCATCTTTCATTACCTGAAGCACTTCTTCGGGTTCTTCTCCCAATCCAACCATCAAACCGGTTTTTGTGGTAAAACCTTTCTTCTTTGCACGTTCGAGCACCTCGAGTGATTGCTGATAATTTGCCTGAGGGCGTACGGTACGGTACAATCGAGGCACTGTTTCTAAATTATGATTCAGAATATCAGGTTTTGCATTCAATACAATATCCAATGCCATTTCACTTCCTTTGAAATCAGGTATCAGTACTTCTACTCTGCACAGAGGTACCCGTTCGCGTATTAAGCGTATGGTTTCTGCAAATATTGGTGCACCACCATCTTCCCGTTCATCTCTGTTAACTGAGGTTATAACCGCATGGCGGATGTTCATCAATTCAATCGCTTCTACCACACGACGAGGTTCATCCCAATCTAAATCCTTCGGTGGTCGGCCAGTTTTTACGGCACAAAAACCACACGATCGAGTACAAATATCGCCAAGAATCATGAAAGTTGCAGTACCCTGCCCCCAACATTCTCCTAAATTCGGACATCGTGCTTCTTCACAAACAGTATGTAACCGATGAGAACGCACAATAGTATTAATACGTCCGAAATCTCCGCTACCTGGTATGCGTACTTTTAACCATTCCGGCTTTTGTTGTGGTGAATAACCCTCTTTCATTTCAGTAACTCCGTTTCATCAAATTGTTCAAGAAGCGATTTCAGCTTTGAAAGAAACTTTCCTCCAGTCGCTCCATCAACTACACGATGATCAAATGTTATTGTAATGTTTGCCATTGATCGTATTTCAATACGTTCGCCTTTCTGATCAGTAACAACAACCGGTCTCTTTTTAATTGTACCGATTCCCAATATAGCAACATTTGGTTGTGAAAGAATGGGCGTACCCAGTATACTTCCAAACACACCATAGTTTGTGATCGAAAAAGTGCTGCCCCTCAACTCATCCGGTAACAGCTTCTTTTCCTTTGCTCTTATAGTAAGATCGTAAATAGCTTTCGCAAGTCCAAGAAAATTTTTCGATTCTGCAGAACGTACCACCGGCACTACAAGTCCATACTCTGTTGCTGTTGCAAGACCAACATGAACATACGTACGAAAGACAATTGATGTTCCCACAATTTGAGAATTTAGCAGTGGATATTCTGCGAGTGCTTTTATACAACAATAGACAATAAATGGTGTTAATGAAAGTGGCAAATGATGTTCTTGATCAAAGTGCTCACGATACTTTGAACGTAATAAAAGCACTCTCGACATATCTGCTTCATCCACCATTGTTGCATGTGGTGATGTTGCAACACTTCTGTTCATGTGTTCTGCCATCGCAAGTTGTACACCATCCATCGGAACAACAGTGTGTTGCGGTGGAGGATACTGTTTTTGAACCTCTTCGATAGGTACAGGTATTAAACGAAATGATTGTTGCTGTGGTGTTTGATTGAAATGCGTACGTAACTGTAAATATGATTCGATATCACGTTTTGTTACTCTTCCCATAAAACCTGTTCCGATAATTGCATTCAGCTCTGCTTCGGAAATATTATTTGCTTTTGCAATTGAACGTACAACTGGCGAAAACCACCTTGTTTTTTGTAATCGTACTTCACTCTTCTCAACTGTAAGTGTATGCCTTTGATTTTCCTGATGTTCTTGCGAATGCGTTGATGTTACTGATTGTATGTGAACTTGTTCAGCTGACTCTATATAAGCAAGCACAGTTCCAACTGGTACTGTCTGATGTTCATTAACGAGAATCTCTTTTAGCAGTCCGGATGCCGGTGATGGTATTTCAGAATCAACTTTATCAGTACTGATCTCGAGAAGTATTTCATCCTTTGCAACTACTTCACCAACCTTCTTTAACCAGCGGAGTACTGTTCCTTCCTGAATACTTTCACCAAGTTTAGGCATTACAATTTCAACAAGCATAGTCACCTTAATAATGTATTAACTTTTCAATGGCTTGAATAATTGTTTGTTTCGATGGTAAAATTGCTGCTTCAAGAACAGGACTAAAAGCAATGTGTGTATCTTCTGCAGCAACACGTAATACCGGAGCATCGAGATGTTCAAAGCAACTATTGACAATCCGCGCTACCAGTTCTCCTCCAAATCCACCGGTAAGTGTATCTTCATGAACAACGAGCACACGGTTCGTTTTTCGTACAGATGCATAAATAGTTTCTTCGTCAAGCGGGTTAAGCGTACGCAAATCTATTACTTCTATCGAAATATTTTTTGCATCATAATACCTGGCTACCTCAAGCGTAAAATACACTGTTGCACCATACGTAACAATTGTTACATCGTTTCCCTCCTTTACAACATTTGCCTGTCCAAAAGGCAGCAAGAAATCTGATGGCGGCTCAAGAGATGATGCGTACTGCTGACGATATAATCCTTTATGTTCGAGAAATATTACAGGATCATCACATCGGATAGCATGCTTCAATAGTGCTTTAGCATCGGCAGCATTCGATGGAAATACAATATACATACCCGGTGTATGCACAAAAAACGTTTCTATTGACTGGCTGTGATAAATACCACCATGGATATAACCACCAACAGGAACGCGAATAACAACCGGAGCACTCCATACACCGTTCGAACGATAACGTATTGTTGGAATTTCATTTCGTAGCTGCATAAATCCGTACCAAATATAATCGCCAAACTGAATTTCGATGACAGGCTTCCAGCCTGCAAGTGCCATTCCTGTAGCAACACCAACTATACTTGCTTCTGCCAACGGAGCATTAAACACTCTCTCCATTCCGAATTTTGTTGACAACCCCTTTGTCGCTGAAAATACTCCTCCTTTGGGATCTGCAACATCCTGTCCGAATACAACAATTTTCTCATCACGCTCCATTTCTTCACGAAGTGCATGATTAATAGCATCGACCATAACAATTTTTTCTGACAATTCGGAATCAACTTTCTCTTTATCCTTTGAAACAATAAATGGTAATTTTGAAGAATAGAGATATTGTTTTATAGAAGAAGGATCAGGAAACGGCTGAGCTTCAGCGAACTCAGCTGCCTCTTCAATTTTATTGAATGCCTGTTGACGAATTGCATCAAGATCCTGCTGAACAACTCCTAAACATGCACGTAGGAATTGTTCAAGTTTCAGAATTGGATCATTCTTTTTATCATATTCTAATTCTTCTGTAGAACGGTATTTTTTCTGATCATCCGAAGATGAATGTGGTAATAAACGTACAACATGAGCATGAACAAGAGATGGCTTTTGTGATAACCGCGTAGTCTCAATCGCCTTTTGGAGAACCATGTAAGATTCTGTAAAGTCAGTACCGTCACATTCATAGATACTGAGATTATCGAAACCGCGAAGGATTTTAGAAATTGAAGAACCTGCCGTTTGTTCATTGACATGTACCGATATAGCATATTTGTTATCCTGAATGACGAAGAGTAGCGGTAGTGACCGGCGTGTTGACCAGTTAATAGCTTCGAAAAATTCACCTTCGCTTGTCGCGCCTTCACCTGATGATACATAGACAATTTCGCCAGTTTGCAGGCGTTTTATACTTTCTGCAATACCAACTGCATGCAGAAACTGTGTACCTGTAGGACTTGACTGAGTAACAATTCGCACTTCACGTTTACTCCAGTGCGAAGGCATTTGTCTTGCTGCTGATGTCGGATCATTTGCGCGATGAAGTGCGGCAAGAAACACTTCTTCAGGTGTTAAGCCATAGGCAAGAACAAAAGCAAGATCACGGTAATATGGTAAAGCCCAGTCTTTCCCTTTCTCCATTAATGAAGCAGCTGCAAGCTGTACTGCTTCGTGACCGGAACCACCGATATGAAAAAAAGATTTTCCTTGCTTCAACAGACGTAAATGTTTCTCATCTATATTACGTGCAAGATTCATGAGATAGTAAATGTTCAGAAGAAAATCTTTTTTTTGTTTCCAATCGCCTGCCGGAGAAACTATAATCTCTCGTTTAATATTTTGCTCAATCACTGTCATTCTTTCTTTTCTTATAATGCTGATTGTAGTTCAATTGACTGTAGAAATTCCTCTTTATCAATTTCCTGCGAAGTGCACTCAAAAACACGACAGAACTCCTTTACCACAGTGCACGCAACTTCTTGGAGAGATAGTTTTTTGTTTAACAAATGTTCAAGTGAGGTAACACCTTTGTTTCGTATACCACAGGGTATAATATTGAAGAATTTTGATAAATCTGTGTTTACGTTTAAAGCAAAACCATGCATAGTTACCCAACGACTGATTTTTACACCTATTGCGGCAATTTTTTTATCTTTAACCCATACACCTGTTAGCCCTTCAACTCGCTGTCCACGAATTCCATAACAATTTATTGTGTTAATAAGCACTTCTTCCAGTGTACGAAGATACCAATGCACATCCTGACGATAGTTTTGCAAATCGATAATCGGATAACCGACGAGCTGACCCGGACCGTGGTATGTTACATCGCCACCTCTGTCAATATTAAAAATATCGATGTTTTCTTGAGCTAGCTGTTGTTTATGTACCAAAAGGTGAGCTTCCGACGCCCGCTTACCAAAAGTATATACATGATCGTGTTCAACTAACAGTAACACATCAGGCAAACGATGCTCTACACGCAATGCCCAGATTTTTTTTTGCAATTCCCATGTCGGTGCGTATGAACTACGACCTAAATATATTGTTTGCAACAGATTCACTTGTTTTGCAACAATAGATGCTCAAATATGAATGGCCTTATCGTAGGCTTGGCCTGCAGCTTCCATAATTGCTTCTGCCAGCGTCGGATGTGCATGGATTGTACTATGAAGTTCGTACCATGTTGTCTCGAGTGTCTTTGCAATACCGAGTTCTGCAATCAATTCAGTTGCTTCCGAACCAACGATATGAGCACCAAGTAACTCACCATATTTTTCATCAAATATCAATTTCACCTGACCTTCAGTTTCACCAATAGCCATTGCTTTTCCAAGTGGCCGGAACGGGAATCGACCAACTTTTATTTTGTATCCTTGCGCAATTGCTGATTCCTCTGTTAAACCGATACTTGCAATTTGGGGCTGACAGTATGTACAACTTGGAAATACCGAGTGATCAATTCCGTGTTTTGCTTTCCCTGCAATATGATCTGCTGCCACAATCCCTTCATGCGAGGCAACGTGAGCTAACAACGGTGGACCGGCAACATCTCCAATTGCATATATACCATCAACAGATGTTTGCATGAATTCATTCGTTTTTATAAATCCTTTTTCTACCTTTACACCTACAGCTTCGAGTCCCAGATTCTCAATGTTAGCTTGCACCCCAACAGCCATCAAAGCAACCGTAGCAATCAGCTCTTTTTTCCCATCGCTATTCGAAACAACAACAGTAACATTGTCACTTATATTTACAGCTTCAACTTTTGTTGATGTCAAAATATCGATACCCGCTTTCTTGAGACTCGTTTCGACGATTTTTGAATTCTCTTTATCTTCATATGGTAATATTGTCGGCATCATTTCAACAACTGTTACTTTTGTACCAAATGAATTATAAAAGTATGCGAACTCAATACCAATTGCACCACCACCAATAACAATCAACGACTCAGGTTGTTGCGGAAGTGTAATCACCTCGCTACTGGTAATAATTTTATTTCTGTCGATGGTTACTCCAGGAATCGTTTTTGGTCGTGCACCAGTCGCAACAATAATTGCTTTTGCAGCAATTGTTAGTTGTTTCTTTTCAGTTGTAACTTCTATAGTATTTTTATTAAGCAACTTACCTGTACCTGAAATAACTTCGATTTTGTTTTTCTTCATTAAATATTCTACGCCTTTTGAAATACGGTCTGCAATACTCCGACTCCGTGCAATAATTTTTTTGAAGTCATACGATAAGCCACTGTGAGTTATACCAAACTCCTCTGATTTTTTGAACGCATTATATAATTCAGCGCTTTTTAGTAATGCTTTTGATGGAATACAACCCCAATTCAAACATACACCGCCTAATTTGTCGCGTTCAACCACAGCAACGGTTTTTCCTTGTTGAGCTGCCCGAATAGCAGCAACATAACCACCTGGTCCGCCTCCGATAACCACAACATCAAATTGTTTATCTGCCATACTCTTCCTTTCTCTTTTTTATTATTACAACAAAATATACAGAGAACACAACCAACAAACAACGAACTATCAGAATATAGAACAATACTTTACTGTAATCAGTTTCAGATTTTATCCTATAATTTCAAACTTTATAATTACCTGAACTTTACTCTTCAAATAGCGATGTGAGTTTCACGATTTTTCAAAAGTATTTTCTGCATCCAACACTTTCTCTTAACAAAGATAAAATGTCAATTTATATGACTCGCAATTTAACAACCTATGAGAGTGATATTTTATCTACATTTATATTAGAGATTTCGAGCTAACCAACCGATAGTAGTAACTCATCCGACTTCAGAGTTACATCTTTAGAGTTACATATAACATTGAGATAAAATCAGAGAACAGATATTTCACAAATCACCACTTTTTTACATATCAATAGGCCTAAGCTAAAAGACATGAAAAATAATGGTAGTAGAAGCATTGATTATTTTTCACTTTTCACGTAAGTTTTAAATCACAACAGATGACAGAAAAGCAACAACGCGTAGTAATCAATAACAGAAAAGCACGTCACGATTACTTCATTCTTGAGACTGTTGAAGCGGGAATCGTTTTAACAGGTACTGAAGTAAAATCGTTGCGAAGAGGAAATGCGAACCTGCAAGATAGCTTTGCTCTTATTAAAGACGGAGAAGTGTGGCTCGAAGGAATGCACATCAGTCCCTATGAACAAGGAAGCATTTACAACCACGATCCGAAACGGAAGAGAAAGCTACTGTTGCAAAAACGAGAGATTCTTAAACTTCAATCGAAAGTGAGTGAAAAAGGACTCACACTTATTCCATTGTCGGTCTACTTTAAAGGTCCTTATGCAAAAGTAGAATTGGCAATTGCACGCGGAAAAAAACAGTTTGATAAACGAGAAGATATTGCAAAACGTGAAGTTGAACGAAATCTTGAACAAATAAAAAGGAGAAAAATATAAAAATTGTTTCCACCAATTAACGAGCAAATGGATATTATTCGACGAGGCACATCAGAAGTAATTCCAGAAGAAGACCTCGTCAAAAAACTTGAACATTCATACAAAACAAACACACCACTCATTATCAAACTTGGATGCGATCCCAGCCGGCCGGATCTTCATTTAGGGCACTCTGTAGTTCTTCGCAAACTTCGTCAGTTTCAGGATCTTGGTCATACAGCAATTTTAATTGTCGGAGATTTTACCGGCATGATTGGTGATCCGTCCGGCAGGAGCAAAACACGTCCGGCATTGACACTTGAAGAAACACGGAACAACGGGCAATCGTACTTTGAACAAGCCACAAAAATATTAGATTCTCAAAAAACAAAAATTGTTTACAATTCAGAATGGCTTGGTACAATGACGTTTGCAGATGTAATCAGACTGGCAAGTAAATATACAGTTGCAAGGATGCTCGAAAGAGATGATTTTACAATACGCTATAAAGCCGGCGAACCAATCAGTGTTCATGAATTCCTCTATCCTCTTGCACAGGCAATGGACTCTGTTGCCATTAAAGCAGACGTAGAGCTTGGCGGTACAGATCAGAAGTTTAATCTTCTTGTCGGACGCGATATTCAACGGGAGTTTGGTCAGGAGCCTCAGGTAGCACTCATGATGCCGATTTTAACCGGCACTGATGGTGTTGAGAAAATGAGTAAATCACTTGATAATTATATTGGGCTTACAGATCCACCCAAGGAAATGTATGGTAAAACCTTAAGTATACCTGATTCCCTCATTTACACATATTTCGAATTAGTAACTGATGTACCACCTCAACGCTTAAGCGAAATTAAGAATGCTCTGTCAAATGGTACTGTCAATCCACGAGACCTGAAACGTGAACTTGCCCGTACCATTGTTGCTATGTACCATTCCACAGAGGCAGCAACAGAAGCGGAAGCAGAGTTTGACCGTATTTTTGTTTCGAAAGAAATTCCGTCGGATATCGAAACGTACCAATTAAATCAATCTGATCGGACACAAACAATTATTAATTTACTTACTCAAACAAAACTTGTTTCATCCAAAAGCGAAGCCCGCCGTCTCATCGATCAGGGTGGAGTAAGTATCGATGGTGAAAAAGTGACCGATGGTAATACTACATTACCTTCAAAAGATGAATTTGTTATAAAAGTTGGCAAACGAAGATTTTTAAAAATTCAAATTAAGTAACGTTGTAATATAATTAATTTTGGAGATGAGAAATTGTTTACACCAACAAAAATATTCTTTACAAAAGGTGTAGGACGACACAAAGATTATTTACAATCTTTTGAGCTTGCACTACGTGATGCCGGAATTGAAAAATGTAACATCGTCAGTGTATCTAGCATTTACCCTCCGGGTTGTAAACGAATTCCAAAAGATGAGGGTATAAAGCTTCTCAATGCTGGCCAGATTACGTTTTGTGTCATCGCAAGAAATGCTACAAACGAACCAAACAGGCTTATCGCAGCATCCATAGGTGTTGCACAACCTGCAGATGACTCGGCTTACGGATACCTTTCCGAACATCACCCCTTTGGTGAAACAGATGAACGTGCAGGCGAATACGCTGAAGATTTAGCTGCAACCATGCTCGCAACAACGCTTGGTGTACAATTCGACCCAAATACAGCATGGGATGAACGCGAGAAGATCTTCAAGATGTCTGGTAAAATAGTGCGTACGTTCAACATCACCCAATCGGCAGAAGGTGATAAAAACGGATTGTGGACGACGGTTGTAGCCGCAGCTGTATTGCTTCCTTAAAGGATTCTTAAAATGATTTTTAACAGAGACGCTCTTTTTGAGCGTCTCTATCATGTTCAGTAGTTTTTTTCTTCCCTTCTATGATTAGAACAAACTCCCCTTTCAAATTTTCACGTTCGAATTCATTATAAAGCTGAACAGGAGTACCATAAAAAAATTTTTCGGTAGGCATTGAAATATTGAAGGCAACACAAATTCTTCGTTCGTTGCCAAATATTTCCGCAACATCTTTCATTAGCGCAACCAATCTGTATGGTGTATCGAGTAATACAATTGGTCGTTCTTCTGCTCTTAGTGTTTTCAACATCTGAATCCTTTGTTCACGTTTCGGAGATAAAAAGCCTTGAAAAACAAAGCGATCGATTGCAAAGCCTGATGCCACGAGAGCAGGTAACACAGATGTTGCACCAGGTATAGGAATAATCCGTATATCAGCTTCAATCGCCCGTTTTACTAAATGGAACCCAGGATCTGAAAAAACAGGCGTACCTGCATCAGAAATAAGTGCAAGCGTTTTTCCCTCTCTGAGATAATTCAACAGTATTTCTGTAAAACTTTCCTCATTGTGTTCATTCAACTCTTCTAATGGCTTGCTGATATTATAATGCCGGAGCAGGCGTATTGCTTCTTTTCGTTCTTCACATACAATAATATCAGCTTCATTCAGGATACGGAGTGCCCGATATGTAATATCGTCTTTGTTACCGATTGGAGTAGATACAAGATAGAGATTTCCGGCCATACAATTATTGATTCATTCTTGGAGGAACAATTCCTTTCCGTCGCTCCTCCCAGTCTTTTACAAAGAGTACCACCAGCGCAGTTATCGGTACAGCTATAAGTAAGCCAACAAAGCCAAGGATGTACATAAATACAAGTAATGAGAAAATAATGAGAAGCGGATGCAAACCTACCTTACTTCCAACAATCTTCGGTGATAGGAATACTACTTCTACAATTCTTAGAAATTCAATTGTGGCAACTGCAAAAACAATTTTTAAAAGCACCGGTGGTTCACTGAACAAGGCAGCTATAACAGAAAGTACAATTGTTATAAATAAGCCAAAGTAAGGGATGAGATCCAAAAAAGCAGTAAGTAACCCTAATAACAGAGCATATTTAATTCCAAGAATTGAAAAGATTATAGCAACAAGTACTCCCTGTACGGTTGCTATTAATAAAACTCCCCGTAAATAATGTCCAATTAGTTCATCTGTTTTATTAAGCATATCAACAACTCTATCACGAACATGGCGTGGAAATAATTTTTTAAAACGCTCTGCAATAAGTGGAAAATCCGTTAGGAAATAAAATGTAAGGAATGGTATTAATATTATGTAAAAGATCTGTGTAATAAAGGTACTTATACTTGTCATTAATACTCCCAGTCCGGAGAGAGCCGCTTTGAGTATATCTTCGAAACGTGGTGTTAACTGACGTTCGAACGTGTTGCGGAGTTCTTCTGCCGATATGCCGTAGCGCTCAAGGATTTGCACAAAATGACTTCCCCACAGTGTTTCTCTATATTCATTCAAAAATTTTGCAAGTGAGGAAAGCACCCCTTCCAACTGAGTAAACGCTATAGGTACAACGAAAAACAATACTAACGTAATTACAGAAATAAATAATAGAATTAATAACAATGAGGTTACCCATCGCGCGATTCCCCATTTTTCAAACCGATCAACAATAGGATCGAGCATGTATGCAAAAATAAACGATATAATAAATGGCGCCAAAATAGTAGAAATAGAATTTATTAACCAAAGTGCAAACAGGAGTATAGACAGCCACATTATATTACGTGCCAGCACATAACGCCGGAGAGGGTACAAAACGAAGATAATAGTGCCGAGTACAAGAAATGGAGATAGTATTTCATGAATCGTATAGATTAATACCATTAATAGAAGAACAGCTCCTACTAATTGCACAATTTCTATACGACCCAGTGAAGCAAAAACAGAATCCCATCGTAAATCTCTCGGGGAATCCTGCTCGTTTGTCTTCGTTTTTCGCTGAGACTGTTTTGACATTTTATTTCTTTTCTTTATATGAAATACCAGAGTGTCCGAATCCGCCTGCGCCCCGAGCTGTATCTTCCAATGTTTTCACTTCTTCCCAATTAACTTTACTATAACGTGCAACAACCATCTGCGCTATACGATCGCCTCTGCGAATAGTATAGGAATTCTTTCCGAAATTTGTAAGTATTATTTTTACTTCACCCCGATAATCAGAATCGATTGTACCGGGTGTATTCAAAATTCCAATCTGATGTTTTATTGCCAATCCGCTTCGTGGGCGTATCTGCGCTTCATATCCTACAGGTAGTTCAATCGCAAATCCTGTTGGTATCAGCACAGTTTCTCCGGGTTGAATGACATAGTCATTTTCAACAGCAGCACAAACATCCATTCCTGCTGCTCCTTCAGTTGCATATGTCGGGAACGGAATATCTGCATCTTTTTCTCTCAGACGTATAATTTTAACCGATATTCTTTCCATTGTGCTCCAATTTAAAAGTTATATACGAAACTTACTTTAGGTTCTATACGCCGCTGTGTTTTGTAGTGACCTTGATTATCGAGTGTCCATGTCCAATGATACACTGTTGAGATAATCATAAAGGGTATTGGTTTATACCCAACTTCGGCATACATGACCGCATTATCATCAAGTTTGAAGACTTTTCCTACATTCTTTTTATCGAAACCTGCCGCGAAAAGTATTGATGGTATAACTTCGCCGGTATTGACCTCAGCATGAAACACCCCTGCATTCTTCACACCAACAGGTGACTGATAAGCTCCGACTATATTGAAAGTATTAAGTACAGAAATTACTACTTCACCATAGTTACCCTGACTCGCTTTTGCATTCTGTAGTGAATCGGCTTTGCTGAAAATTGTACCCGTCGATGTTCGTACAAACCGATCTCGTTCGTAGAGAGCATTAAAGTATGCAGGTAAAAACCGATCACCACTAAAGCGTCTTTCATACTTTCCGTAAAGTTGAATTAATCCCAAACCTGAAAATTTTAAATCGAGTCCAATCGCGCTACCACTTCCAAAGTCTATAATTTTTGCATAATCAAAATACAAGGTCGATTTTATAATTCGGTACGAAAGTAACGGAAGTCCAACATCAAATCCTACAATTGACATTGCTCCTTCATCTCTGATCGCACCTGTCGTTCTATCAACTCTGATATCGGCATTTTCATGAAAGTCCGATACAAAGGTTGCCCCTACCTCAAAATTATTGATAACAGGCACAGTCTCGAGAGTTGTAAATTTTAATGGCTTCACGTAACCACGTAATCCTACAATTCCGGCGTTTGCAAATTCACTTATTACCGATTCAAAACCGAATTTATCGAAATTCAGATCTAGCTCTAATCCAACTTTTCGTAAATCGTAACTCGATGTATTTCTGTAGTTATAAAGGATGAATCCATGACCAAGCTGTGCGTAATCCAACTGGCCAATGCGAATATAAAAAGGATCTCCTTTCTGTGCCCAACGTACATATCGAATAATCCGCAGATAATCTTCAAATTTGTTATATTCCGACCGCAATTTACCTTTTGATGAAAATCTTAAATTAAGATCGAGCCCTATACCGAGATTACCAAAAGCTACTTCAGGCGCTAAATTAACAAGGTAATATGTTTCTCCATCAATAAAGGTAGCCCCTAGCCCGAGAGGAATACTACCCCTTGTGTTTTGCTGTGAATCATCTGATTGAGAATATGTAGCAGGTGTTAGCATAATGAGCAAAACAATCAGCAAAAAAATACGGTTCATAGTTAGGTCTCCTTATTTTAAATATTGCATCATTTAGAATAGTAATTTGCAAATAAACAATGCTCCAAGCAAGCCACAAACATCGCCAATAAGACCAGCGGGTACTGCATGCCGTGTATTACGTATTTTAACCGAACCAAAATAGACTGCAAGAACATAAAAAGTTGTTTCGGTACTTCCGTACATTGTTGAAACCAGAATTCCCAGAAAAGAATCCGGTCCGTGGGTCTTTAAAATTTCCGTCATTATTCCCAACGAACCACTTCCCGAAAGTGGACGCATTAACGCCATTGGCAATGCTTCTGCAGGCAAACCAATAAGATTTGTCAGTGGTGAAAATATCATAACAAACAAATCCATTGCTCCACTTGCACGGAACATCCCAATTGCAAACAACATCGCAACGAGATAAGGAATAATCCTTACAGCTGTTGTAAATCCTTCTTTAGCACCTTCCACAAAAATTTCGTACATATGCACTTTCTTTACTACAGCCCAGATAACAAACGTGGCAATAATTGCAGGTATTGCAACAATCGATATCAGTTCGATAATTGTTTTAAATAAGTCCGTCATGTTTCACTGTCTATCTGTTTATCTTTTTTATTATCTAATCTGTAACGTGGTAATCTTTGCAAAAGTTTTGATGCAGTTACACCTGCAATTGTAGCACACAGCGCACCGACAATAGACGTACCAATAATAATGCCTGGATTAACAGAACCGGCAGCAGCACGTACTGCAATAGCTGTGGCTGGTATTAATACCAGACCACCGGTATTAATTGTTAAGAATGTAACCATTGCATTTGTTGCTGTACCAACATGAGGATTAAGCTTATTGAGCTCTTCCATTGCTTTCAGTCCCAAAGGGGTAGCAGCATTACTCAACCCAAGCATATTTGCAGCCGTATTCATGACCATAGCTGCAAGAGCAGGATGATTATCAGAAACATCGGGAAATAATCGACGTGTTACCGGTTTTATCAGATTTGTAATAACTGTCAGAACGCCGGCTGCTTCTGCCAGCTTCATTAATCCAAGCCACAAAGACATAATTCCGATAAGCCCGATGGCAATATTTACTGCTGTTGTTACATAGTCTATAGCAGCGTTGGTCATAGACCTGAGTTTCACAAAATGTACAGGTTCAAAAATTAATACTAATTCAGAACCTTTATCTTTTGTTGTATTGATATATTTAATCTTTCCCGAAAGATACCCTTTTTGCGTACCGACCTTTGACATTGTTTCCCACACTTTCGGAGCATTATCAGGCAATTTGAAAATAAAAGTACCACTCATTTGTTCGTCAATATTCAGAGTAATTACAATTTCAAAATCCGTCTCCCCTTTTACACCATAAAAATCATATAATTTTTGTGAACTAATTGATGCTGGGATTACCAAACGTTGAGGTTCTTTTAGTTCTATTTCTTGCAAAGAAGTAAAAATCAGCGGTTGACCATTACGATAAGTATCATATACTTCATCGTAAATATCGTACCCTATAGCTGTGATTAGTGAAACAATAATTAAAAAAGCCCAAATATAATTAAGCATATATTATCTATGTTTCTTTGACATAGTATACAAAAAAAATGAAGGAAGTGAAAACGTTGGTCTCTACTAATTACAAATACATTTACACAATAGATGAGGAATAAGAATACTTACAATATTGTATTTTTTGCATCGCAGGTAATTATTGAAATGTAATAATGGTTGGCTTGCGGAGAGCGAGGGACTCGAACCCCCAAGGCCTTTTGGGCCGCCGGTTTTCAAGACCGGTGCATTAGCCATTCTGCCAGCTCTCCGTAATGACTTCTTTAAAATACAAAAACTCTTCCACCGATTCAAGGAATCATTTCTGGAAACGATAAAACTACGGTAAAAATACATCTACAAATTTTTTGTACAAACAATCCGTATTCTTTCATGATTATACAACCTACTTCAAAAAGCGTTCTCCTTCTTGTACTTACCAAATAATATCACAAACTATAATGATTATAAAAAACAAAATCATAAAGAAATTAATAACAATAACCTATCATTCTTTCATAAATTGAAATAGTAAAATAGTGTACAAGGTAAGATGAGGACGTAAAAATCAAATTCAATACAATTGTTTCCTGTAAGTACGTTTAGGATTTAGAAACATCAGAATCTCTGTTTTTGATTTCTTCAAATTTTGCATCCTGTACGTCTGTATACTCTATCTTTACTTTATTTTGTTTTGGCGAAGAATAAGGGTAACCATTTCTCATACTCTTTTGTTCTGGGCGCTGAATAATACGAAGAGCATAGAGAAGTACGAAAAAAAGTACCCAGCCAATATACAGGAATACAAACAAAAGCAAAAAACGAAATAGACCTATCATCATTTCCCTGCCTTCGGATTATAATATTCAACCGGCGCTTTATTTGGCCTTAATATTTGTTCCAGCAAATCTTCAAAATCATTCGGGTTCTGAACAAAATCAATATCGGTTGCTTTTACGATAAGAAGTGGTGTTGCTTTATAGCGAAAGAAAAAGTAATTATACGCTTCGTTCAGTTCACGTATATACTCTTCTGAAATATTCTTTTCAAAATGTCTTCCCCGTTTACGGATATTCTGCATTAACCGCTCGACACTGGATTGAAGATATACAACCAAATCGGGCTGTGGTATGTTTTTTTCTATAGCTGCTAAAAGATTTTCGTAGAGGCGTAGTTCATCATCTTTCAACGTGAGGTAGGCAAATATTTTATCTTTTTCAAAGATATAATCCGATACGATATGTGAATGAAACAAATCTACCTGAAAGAGTTCCTGTTGTTGTTTATATCGGCTTAGGAGGAAAAAGATCTGAGTTTGAAAAGCATAACGTTCAGGATCTTCATAGAATTTTGGAAGAAACGGGTTTTCTTCGAACTGTTCCTTGACTAGTCTTGCACCTAACCGTTCTGCAAGCATCCGTGCAAGCGTCGTTTTCCCTACACCGATAACACCTTCAATAGCAATGTATCTGATGTCCGAAGGTATTTCAATTGTTCTTTTTTCTTTTTCCATTCAGATCTCAAGCACTCTTACATCAGCTTTATCATTACAACGTTCAAGTAACTGTTGCATATTCAGTTTTGTTACCGGATCAATGAGTTCTGCTGCAATTTCAATTAACGGTACTAACACAAATTTTCTTTTTCTGAATTCCGGATGAGGTATTTCAAGATATTCTTTTTTCATTATTAATGAACCATACAATACAATGTCAATATCTATCTCCCGTGGTCCCCATCGCTGTATGCGTTGACGACCAAGTTGTTGTTCGATTGTTTGAAAAAATCGTAACAATTCAACTGGTTCAATAGTTGTTTTGTAAAGAACAACCACATTAAGAAATATTGGTTGCTCAGCAAATCCGACTGGTTCAGTTTCGTAAAATTTTGACTGTTTTACTTTTTCAATGAACGGGTTTTGATCGATGATTTCAATAGCCTTTTCTATATAAAAACGCCTATCCCCGACATTTGAGCCCATACTTACAACAACAGTATTCATTGCTTACTTTGAACGTACACGGGTCATCTCTACTTCAACGTAGTCAATCACACCTTTAATTGGTGCACTTGGTTTTCGAACCTTTACAGTTACTTTTTTCACCCGTTTAAAATTTTTCAGTATTCCTTCAATAATTGAACCGGCTAATGATTCAAGTAAAAAATGTTTTTTTGTAACAACAAGCTGACGAACGCAATCATATACCCGTTCGTAATCGATGGTGTCGGCAAGATGATCTGTTCGCGCTCCTTTACTGAGATCGCAACATAAATCGACATCGATTTCAAATTTTCCACCTAACGTTTGTTCGTCTGCTAAAACTCCGTGATATGCATAAAATACTGCATTCCGCAGACGAATAATATCATGATGTTGTTTTTGTTTTGGCATAGTCAGTTGTCAATATAGAGATCATAGGAACGAAAAACAATGTTTACATCGGTGTAAAACATAGACACATTTCTTTTAGGTACTGTCACTGTTATTTAACAGCTATTGATGCTGGTTATTATTTTTTTATTGTGTCAAGTGCCTTCTGAATACGTCGTGCTACAGTTTCTTTACCCAATACCTCCATCATTTCATAGAGCCCAGGTCCAACTTGTTTACCTGAAATTGCAAGTCGCACAGGATGGATAAGCTTTGCTGTTTTAACCGAAAGTTGTTCAGCAACAGCCTTTACTGTGGTTTCAATTTCTACTTTTGTAAAATTATTAATTGATTGCAATTGTTGTAGCAGTACTGATAATCGTTGTGGTGTCTCAGCATCCCAGTGTTTTGTAATACCAGCATCTTCATATGTTGCCGGATCAATGAAAAAATAATTTCCGAATTCAACAAAATCAGGCAGTGTGGTTACTTTTTCCTTTAATAACGAAATAACCTTTTCTGTGTACTCATTTTTCTGAATATTGATACCTTCAGACTGAAAGTACGGTATAACCAATTCAGTTAATTCTGTATCTGTTTTACGACGGACATGTTGCTGATTTAGCCAGTTAAGTTTATCGATATTAAAAATTGCTCCAGACTTTCCAACTCTTTCTAGTGTAAAATCACGAATTAATTCATCAAGCGTCAATACTTCTCTATCATCACCGGGATTCCAACCAAGAAGGGCAACAAAATTTACAATCGCTTCTTTGAGATATCCCTTTTTCCTGTATTCTTCCACAGCAACATCTCCCTGTCGCTTGCTTAATTTTGAACGATCCGGATTAAGCAGTAGTGGAAGATGAGCCATTACCGGTACTTTCCAACCTAAATACTGATATAACAAAAGATGTTTTGGTACACTTGGTAACCATTCCTCTCCGCGAATAACATGTGTAATACCCATTGTATGATCATCAACAACAACAGCCAAATGGTACGTTGGGAAACCATCTGATTTCAAAAGCACCTGATCGTCAAGAACATTATAATTAATGGTAACCTCGCCACGAATAACATCATGAAAGGTTATCGAGCCCTCGAGTGGGATTTTCATTCGTATGACATACTTTTCGCCTGATAGCACCCGTTGTTTTGCTTGTTGAGGATCGAGTGAGCGGCAGAACCGATCGTATGCAAAACTCTCTTTCTGTTCCTGTTGTTGTTTCCGGAGTTGTTCCAATCGTTCCGGTGTACAAAAGCAATAATAAGCATCTCCCTGTTCTACCAGTTGTTCTGCATAACGTTTATAAAGTTCGAGACGTTGCGACTGGATGTATGGACCAACGCTTCCACCTTTTCCTGGTCCTTCATCGAATTCAACTCCTGCCCACTGAAGTGTTTCAATTAAATTTTCTACAGCTCCTTCTACCTTTCTTGATTGATCAGTATCTTCTATGCGGAGTATAAATTTGCCGTTATTATGTTTTGCAAATAAAAAATTGTATAGAGCGGTTCTTAAACCTCCAACATGTAAATAGCCTGTCGGACTTGGGGCAAAGCGTACTCGTATTTCTTCCATAGTTCTCCAGTTTCAGATATTGTATACAAATATAAAAAATGCGTTCATTTCCGAACGCAGTTGTGTAAAAATAGTTTCGTTTACTCCAAAAAGCAAGATGTTTGAAAAAAATTGAGACTCACTACAAATGTACTAGTATTCCGGTGGGAGTTTTTGAAGTTCTTCGTAAGTAAAGACAGGGCCATCTTTGCAAACATAGACAGGTCCTACATTGCAACGGCCACATTTTCCAACACCACACTTCATTCTGTTTTCAAGTGTTGTAAATATTGCCGATGGTTTAAAACCGAGCTTTTCGAGTACAGGAAAAGTGTATTTAATCATTATCGGAGGACCACACACTATTGCAATTGTATTGTTGCTCGATGGTGCTTCCTGCTCAACAATTGTCGGAACAAAGCCAATTTTACCTTTCCAGTCCGGTGTTTCTCCGCCAGGGTCGACGGTTGTTACAAGTTTCATATCGCTTCTACGTGACCATTCGTCTAGTTCATATTTATATACAAGATCTGCAACCGAACGAGCACCATAAATAACAGTAATATTTTCAAACCAGTCCCGCAGATCGAGCGCATTCCAGATAACGCAACGCATTGGTGGAAGCGCAATACCACCGGCGATAAAGAGTAGATTTTTACCTCTCCATTGTTCAATCGGAAAGATATTTCCGTATGGACCACGGAAGCCGATAATATCTCCCTCTTCTTTCTGAGCCAAAGCAGTGGTCACACGCCCTACCTGACGAAACGTGCATTCGATATATTCCATCCTTGTTGGAGAGGATGCAATGCAGAATGTTGATTCACCTTCTCCAAAAACTGAGTACTCTGCAAACTGACCCGCTTTAAATGAGAAACGTTCCCGATCGTGATTATTGGTAAACTGAAGACGAAAGGTCTTTACACCGGGTGCTTCATCGATAACTTTTGCTATTTTCATGATATATGGTTTATACACATTCGACTTCGGCATACCTGCATACCTCTTTTTCGCAATTTCTATATTTTCAGTCATTGTTTCGCAAAGATTTCATTTATAGTAATAAGCTGTTCTTTCAAATTCATATCTACCGAGCATGCTCTTGAACAACGTCCACATCCAGCACATCCATATAGGTTCATTTTATCGGGCAAATACGAAAACTTGTGCATTATTCGTTGCCGCCAACGTTCACTTTGAATATGCCGTGGATTATGACCCGAAGTATGAAGCGTAAAGAGAGCAAAACCACATGAATCCCAACAACGGAGGCGGATTCCCTCTTTTGTTGTGCCTTCGTCCTGTATATCAAAACATGAACAGAGTGGGCAAACATACGCACATGCGCCACAACCCAGGCATCGTAAAGATGCCTCATTCCAGTACGGATGATCAAAAGCATTCCTGAGAAGATTTGTTACTTTTTCTGCTGAAAACACTTCCTGAATTTTTGCAGTGTAGTTATTTCTATCAATTTGCTGAGATTGTTCTTCAAAAAATTCTCTATTGCTTTCCAGAATTTTCTTTCCTCGTTCTGTAACTCCCTCTACAAAAAACCTTTCATTCTCTATTGGCGTAAGCAATAGATCACTTCCCTCTTTTTCATAGGGACTTAAACCAACAGAAGTGCAAAAACAATAGTCATCAGCCTCGGTGCATGCTATTGAAATAACGATTAATTGTTCAGCACGCTGTTCAACGAACGCATCACCAACACCATCTGCAAAAAAATCTACCAAACGTTTTAAGGCAACTGCATCGCAAGGGCGACTACCAAAAAGAATTACCGGTCGTATGTTTAATTTTTCTGAAAAGTCAACTATCTCAACATTTCCCGCAGACGATTTATATTTTAACATTGGTTCTATTCGCGGGAAAACAACATCTTTTGGTGATTCTGTCGTTTGTATGTAATCGAAAACAATAGATTGTGGATTGTTGATCTGCCGGAACAGTACATTTTTTCCTTGTCGTACGGGGGCAATAATGGAATAACCTGTATCGTTTAGTTTATTTAAACAATTCAGTAAAGCTGTTTTCGAAATAGTATAGTTAATCATAGTACACACTAACGAATAAAATTCTCTTTGTCGTCAACACGATATGTTGAGAGTGCCGCTGCAGCATCGCAGTAGATGCCGGGCTCAAACTCAAATTCATTTTTAACAATTCGTGTTGCTTCAATAGTTAATAGTGCAATAGGTATTCCCATCGGACATGCGATATTACAGGAGCCACATTCAACACACCGACCTGCAAGGTGCATAGCTCTGTTTAAATGCCACTCAAATATGCCATGTGCATGTGGTGCTACACATACCCACTGCGGCTGATTAACATCTGTTATGCAACGTTCACAATAACAAAGAGGACAGGCTGCACGGCATGCATAGCATTTGAAGCATTTTGAAAGCTCCTTTTGCCAGAAGTCAAATCTCTCTTGAATACTCATATTCTTCAACATATTAATTTCTTCCAATACAAAAGGAGGAAAGATAACCGGGTTATTTCTTGCGTATTCTTCCAATTCCTCTTTGTTCTCTATGGCTCTGACAACTTCGTTCTCTTTTAACAATACAACAACATCCTGCAAATGAATCTGATGTTCAGCTATTAATTGTACAACACTACGAACAGTTGCCGGTGTTGATACAATAGCAAGAGGGAACCCTGCTTTTCTGATTTCTGGTTTGCTTAAATACACTGCAAGATTTTGGCGACAACGATCGTCCCATACTAATTGTGATGTTTTATCCGGTGACTGGATGAAGACCGGTCGAACACGACCTGATGTACCTTCACAGTAACCAATAATCTGTTTTACTTTTTGTATTTCTAACAGTTCTTTTGCTATTTCGTGTAATTGCTGCATTCTTTTTCCTATTGCTGACTTATTTGTGCAACGTTGTTTTTAACAAAAGTTTCAAACGCATCTTTTGTCATTAAATGGAATTCTTTTGCAGGACCAAGTTTCTGAATTTCCTGTACCGCAGTATTAACAACATCTGCCCACTTTGCACCCTCAGCTGCCGAAACCCACGAAAAAATGATTCGCTGTGGGTTGATTCCCATGTATTCAAGAAGCGAACGGAAAACAATCCACCTGCGGCGAGCATGAAAATTACCGGAAGTATAATGACAATCATTCGGATGACAACCAGAAACAATTATTCCATCAGCTCCGTGTTCAAATGCTTTGACAATGAGATTGTAATCTATTCGGCCAGTACATGGGAAACGTACAATTCTTACATTTGTAGCATAACGTATCCGACTGGTACCGGTTAAATCTGCACCAGCATATGTACACCAGTTACAGACAAATGCTATTATTTTAGGTTCAAATTGTTCCATTACGCTAATAACTCCACAACTTCTGCATACATTTGTTCGTTACTAAAGCCTTGCAGATCTATTGATTTACTTCGACAGAAAGCAACACACGTACCACAACCCTGACAAAGACCGGGATTGACTTTTGCAACTGTCTTAAGAACACGTCCATCACGTGATTTAATTTCTTCACGTTCTATTGCATTATATGGACATGCTGATTGGCACATAAAACAACCTACACATGTTGAATAAACCGGTGGTGCTGAACGATTGACAACAGCAATAACCGGTTCTCGGGTTAGTTCGTTTCTTGAAAACAGAGCCACAACTTTACTTGCAGCTGCCGAAGCCTGCCCGACTGTTTCGGGGATATCTTTCGGAGACTGACATGCTCCTGCAAGGAAAATACCTGCAGTGTTTGTCTCTACCGGACGAAGTTTTGGGTGTGCTTCTGCAAAAAACTTGTGCTTGTCATAGCTAATATGCAATGCTTGAGCAAGTTCTTCAGCTCCTTCATTTGCTATACCCGCTGAGGCAAGAACAACCATATCGGTTTCAATTTCTATTGGCTCTGCACCAAGTAGTGTATCAGCACCGCAGACTATGAGCTTCCCGTTCCTTTCATACACACGCGACACTCTTCCGCGTATATATTTTACATGATCTTCTTCTATTGCACGACGTACAAATTCATCGTATCCTTTTCCGGCTGCTCTGATATCCATATAAAAGATATATGCTTCTGCATCGTGTACTTTGTGCTTATACAACATAGCATGTTTTGCAGTGTACATACAGCATATTTTTGAACAATACTCTATTCCTTTTGCCGGATCACGGGAACCTGCACAGGCAATGAATACAATTTTCTTTGGTGTCTGTCCATCAGAAGGACGTTTTACTTCGCCAAGTGTTGGACCAGATGCAGAGAGAATTCGCTCAAACTGTAATCCAGTCACAACATCCTTATATTTTCCATAACCATATTCGGGGAAAAACGAACTCTCAAGAACATTAAATCCTGTAGCAACGACAACAGCACCAACCTGTATATCAATAAATTCATCTTTCTGATCATATCTGATTGCATTCGCCGGGCATTTTTTAGAACAAAGTCCACATTTTCCTGTTTTAAAATATGTACAACGGGCTCTGTCAATCACAGGTTTATTCGGTACAGCTTGTGGAAATGGTATATAGATAGCCGGCCGTGTACCAAGTCCCATATTAAATTCACTCGGATTCTTTTTAATCGGACAGGCATTCATACATTCACCACAACCGGTACAAAGTTTCTCGTCCACACTTTTTGCTTTTTTCCGAATACGTGTAGTGAAGTTACCAATAAAACCAGTAACATGTTCAACTTCGGCGTATGTGTATAAAGTAATATTCGGATGCTGCGCTACTTCAACCATCCGCGGTGTAAGAATGCACTGGGAACAATCGAGGGTCGGAAATGTTTCTGATAACTGAGCCATATGACCGCCAATGGATGGCTCACGCTCGACCATAATCACTTTGTGTCCTGCATTTGCAATATCAAGTGCGGCCTGAATGCCGGCGATTCCACCACCAATAACCAAAGCAGTTTTTGTAACCGGAACTTGTATAGGGAAAAGAGCTTTATTGCGCTTAACTTTCGCTACAAGCATCGACACAATATCGATTGCTTTCTCCGTCGTTGCTTCCGTTTTAGGATGAACCCATGAACAGTGTTCACGTAAATTTGCCATTTCGCAGAGATATGGGTTAAGACCAGCTTCCGCGCAAGCCCTGCGAAATGTTGGCTCATGCATTCGGGGTGAACACGCTGCAACAACTACACCAGTAAGTTTCTTTTCTTTTATAGCTTCACGGATTAAATTCTGACCCGGATCAGAGCACATATACTTATAGTCAACACTATGAACTACACCGGGAATTTGCGAACATGCTTTTGCTACCTTTTCGCAATCAACTGTCGAAGCTATATTCTCGCCACAATGACAAACAAAAACACCTATTCGTGACATGGTTTCTCTCTGTTCTTACACTACTGCAGTATTTTGCGTTTTCGGTTTCAGTAAATTATCAACCGGTACAAAGTGCCTATTCATACCAAGTGCTTTTTGCGTAAGGCCAAATGCAATACCAATTGCTTGTGTAATAAAAAGTACCGGTATAGAATATTTTTTACCCATTACACGTTCTATTTCTGCTCGTCGCATGTCAAGATTAGCATGGCACATCGGACATGCAACAATAATTGCTTCCGCTCCCCGAAGTGTTGCATCTTCGATAATTCTTCCGCTAAGCGAACCAACAAGATCCGTACGTGTAATAGAAAAACTTGCCCCGCAACACTCTGTTTTCATAGCCCAATCCAGTGGTTGAGCCCCTATACGCTTCAGTAAATCCTCCATCTGGAGAGGATCTTCAACTCTCTCTGCTTTTGTTACTTTGGGAGGACGCACCAACAAACAACCATAGTAACAAACAACTTTACGAGAAAATCTTTGCGGTAAAGTTTTGAGACGTTCCGGTGTAAGCGTCTTCTCCAACACCTCAAGAATTGTTAAAACTTTAACATTTCCACTGTACGATTGTGAAGTATGGGATAAAATTTTTTTTCTGAGTTCGCTATCTTTTCCCATTTCATAGTTTGCAGAAGCAAGACGACTATAACAAGCAGCACAGGGTACCATTAGTTCGTCAAGCTTCTGTTGCTCTGCCTGAGCAAGAATACGTGCAGGAAGTGTTAGGGCAAGTATACGGTCTACTGCGTGGGCCGAACTGGCACCGCAACAATTCCATTCCTTAAGCTCCTCGAGTTCAATCCCCAATAAAGGTGCTATAGCACGAAGAGATTCCAGATACTCACGCGATGACGCTTCTAAAGAACAACCCGGGTACAATCCTACCTTCATTGATTACCTCCTTTCGTAGAAGATTTATCGTTTGTTTTGCTGCTTCGTTTAGGAGGTATAAAAGATAGTTTTCCACGCATCACCATCAGGGGTGCAATAAATACATCCTGAAGGAAATGACGGGTGCGTAGTTTATACTCAGCAATCAAGCCAACTTCCCATAACTTACCAAATCGTTTGATTGAATTTATAAAGGATTTATGGAATGCAACAATATCTTTTGCTTTAGGATGGATTAAATTCTGTGTAAGTGATTCGTTTCTGAGGTAGTCCATTACTACCGGCAAATCGACCTCCATTGGGCAGCGTGTAATGCATGTATGACAGGATAAACACAACCAAATGGTATAACTCTGTAATACTTTCCTATCATTTTGAGGATTCTCTGTCTGAAGAAGCCGAAGTATGACACTGGGTGTCAAATCCATAGCTTTTGCTGCCGGGCAACCAGCTGAACATTTGCCACACTGGTAACAACGTTCGACAGCAATCCCTGTTTTTTGTTTGATGTAATATGAAAGTGTATCAGAAGTATGATGATGCACCATAATTTCAAACCTATTCTGTGGAAGCGATTTATATACCTTGGTGGGTAGACACTGAGTGATCAGTGTAATATATCTTTCTTCTTTTTATTGGTATATGTTTACTTTCGTATTTTTCTTAATATTTGAATTAAATAATTCTAAAAACAACACACGCTTAACTAACAAATTATATACAAGGTAATTTTCACTTCCACTTTTTTTGTTGGTATAAAATATAAAAATTTTTACGGAAACGAAATGTAAAAATAATTTAATTTTTTCTTAATCAGTGAAAGTGCGAGTAAAATAGTCTTCTTTTTCGTTTGTATGCACACGAATCAACCCCGCACGTACAAGCTGAATAAGGGCACGAGAAGCTCTTCGATTTGAAATATTTACTAAGCGCGCAAATTCTTTTACTGTAATTCTCTCATGAATATCGAGATAGTCGAATAATTTCCTTTCAGCATCACCTATCGCTATTCTCAACGGTGGTGCATCGGCATGTTCAGCTTCTAGTATTTTCACAACCTCCTTACTTGCTTCGACTGTTTTGTCATTTACACGAATATAGACATTAGTACCTGCTCTTGGCTCATCATCTCCGTCAACAAAAAGTGCATGTGGTTTTTGTGTGCTTTCTTCAATTGTTACAACAAGAATATCTTTCCCTTTATATGGAACAATATCAATAATCGGTTGCAGGGGCGGATCACAGAAATATGATGCTGCCAATTCTACACGCTCAATTTCTTCTTTTTCACTCCCAATACCAACAATACGTTTATCATCATCTACTCCAAAGAGAATAATTCCTCCCCTCGTATTGGCAAACGCAATCATTGTTTTAGCAATTTTTTGTGGTGAGGTTACTTTGCGCTTGAATTCAAGCTCAAAGCCCTCCCCTTCTTCCAATAGTATCTGAAGATCCCTGTATTTCATTTTTCAAATGCCCTTAGATACCTCGAGCTATCATACGGTTAAGAATTAGTGCTGCTCGCCGTTTTACATATTTCGAATCAGAATTCGGTTTAAAACGTCGGGGATTTGGAATAATAGCAGCAAGTCGAGCTGCTTCTTCACGAGTAAGATCTGATGCAGGTTTTCCAAAGTATTGACGCGATGCTGCTTCAACACCATAAATACCATCTCCCCATTCTATTACATTTAAATACAACTCCAGAATACGCTGCTTGCTCAAATGTTTTTCTAAGAACCACGTTAATATCCATTCTTTTATTTTTCGCAATGGATTCTTTGATGGTGAAAGGTATAAATTTTTTACTAATTGTTGACTTATAGTACTGGCACCTCTGACAGCTCTTCCTTCTTCAAAATCCTTTTGTAGCGATTCTTTAAATTCATACCAGTCAAATCCATTGTGTTGCCAAAATGAACCATCTTCAGCAACTATTACGGCATCTTTAAGATCCTCAGCAATAGACCGGTACGGCACCCAAATATGTTTCTTTTTATATGGTCTTCCTTCTTTCTTTGCTTTTTCAGCATGAAGTTTCATAAAAGCTGTTTCGGTTGGGTTCTTTTGTTTTAAAAGTCTAATATCTTTATATGGTAATAATGCTATATCTATTAAAACAAAAAGAAAAAAGAGTATCCATAAAGTCCAAAATGGATGAGAACGAACCCAATTAAAGAAACGCATATAAAGTTTTTGTTGAACTGCCTGTGTTTGTTCCTCGATATTGTTGATTGGTATGTTTTGTTCCATTTTTAACAACAAAAAGAATTTTTCGTACTGTCGAGATAACTCTGTAGAATCAATGCAGCAGCCATCTGGTCAAGCGTACCGTTTTTTTCACGCCGCTTCTTTTTTTTGGTGTTCATAGAAAGCATAGTTTGCTGGGCAATAACGGTTGTAAATCGCTCATCCCATGGTATCACCGTACATCCTGTTTGCTGACGTAGTTTCTCAATAAAAACGCTAACTTCCTGGGCTTTCTGTGTTTTTTCTCCCTTCAGGCTATAAGGCATACCAACAACAATCAATTCAACATTTTCTTTTTCAACAAGGTTCTTTATTTCATAAAAAATATCAGTTGATTGTTGCAATGTTGTTAAAGGACGGGCTGTTATTCGCAGCGGATCGCTGAGAGACACACCGATACGTTGAGTACCATAGTCTAAACCAAGAATTCGTTTCATTATTATCCTGTAAACCGTTCAACTGTTGATACATTTGGAATGCGTTTTAGTTTATCAATAATACGTGCAAGGTGGTCTGTATCTTTAACATAGATAATAATTTTACCATCGAAGACATTACCTTTGGTGTCCATATTCACACTGCGAATGTTTGTATTTTGATATGATGAAATTGCATGTGTAATGTCATTGAGCACACCTGGACGATCTTCTCCAGCAACATGAATTCCTGCAACATAATCTGCTCCATTAACCGGCGGCCATGATACTTCGACAATTCTCGCACTTTCTGCCAGACGGAGAGTTAGTATATTTTTGCAATCTTTACGGTGGATTTTAATCCCCTCACCGGTTGTGATAAATCCGACAATTTCATCCCCCGGAATCGGATTACAGCATTTTGCGTGCTGATATAAGAACTTATCTTTATCACCTGATATAGAAATTCCACTAACAAACTCACGGGCAGTTGAAACAAACTTTTTGAAAAGATTTTTTTGTTCTTCTTCACCTTGCTTCTGTTCAGAAGATGTTTGAGGAGCTAACTGTATTTCGTACTCTTCAATCAATGAATCAAGATCAATTTTCTCATCTGCAATTGCAGCAAAAAAAAGTTGACGATCTGAAAAACGATGAGAGCGAAGAAATCGATCAAATTCCTCCTCGTTGAATTGCAGTTTGCGACGTTTAAGTTTCTTTTCCCATACTTCCTTACCCTGCTCAGCTTTTTTCCTTAATTCTTCTCGAACAAATCGACGTAAATGAACTTTTGCTTTGTGAGAAACAACAAATTGCTCCCAGTCGGGATTAGGCGTTTGGTTTTTCGATGTAATAATCTCTACCTGATCTCCACTCCTGAGCAGTGTATTGAGTGGCACAATACGACCGTTTACCTTTGCACCAATGCAGTGATAACCGATATTCGAGTGTATTTCGAAAGCAAAATCTACCGGTGTAGAATTCTTTGGTAGTATTTTTAATTCCCCTTTTGGAGTAAACACATATATTTCATCCTGATACAGATTGAGTTTAAAACTTTCGAGCAGATCTTTTGGGTTCGTCGATTCTTTTTGTTCAAAAATTTCACGCACCCAGTTAATCCAGTTTTCCAGTTCCTTATCCAGTGCCGATTTGTTTTCTTTATAAATCCAATGTGCAGCAACTCCCTTTTCGGCAATCTCGTGCATCGAACGGGTACGGATTTGAACCTCTACCATACGACCATCCGGTCCGATTACAGTTGTATGTATCGATTGATACCCGTTTTGTTTTGGCACAGAGATATAATCTTTAAAACGTTCTGGAATTGGTTTATAAATTTCTGTAATAATACCATAGACAAGGAAGCAATCGTTATTATTGTCTGTATCCAGAATGATTCGAACAGCAAATAAATCGTAAATTTCCTCAAGCGGTTTATTGCGTTTTATAATTTTATTGTAAATGCTATAGATATGTTTAGGTCTGCCTTCGATAGTATATTTTAATCCGGACTCTTTTAGTTTTTTCTCTATTCCTTCAACAAAGCGATGAATATATATTTCACGTTCGTGGCGTTTTGCTCGAATTTGCTTAGCAATTCTGTCGTATTCTTCCCGGTTTAGATACTTAAATGCTAAATCTTCCAGCTCCCACTTAATTCGTGCCAATCCGAAACGATGTGCAAAAGGCGCATAAATATCCAAAGTTTCGCGTGCCAAACGTTGCTGCCGCTCCGGTGGTAAATATTCAAGTGTTCGCATGTTATGGAGACGGTCAGCAAATTTGATCAACATTACACGAATATCATTTACCATTGATAGTAAAAGCTTGCGGTAACTTTCTGCTTCGGTAATCTCGTGACTCTCAAAAATGTCACTAATCTTCGTTGCACCATCAACAATATTTGCAACAGTATCACCGAATTCCTCACGAATATCTTCAAGCTCATAATCGGTATCTTCAACGACATCATGAAGAAGTGCACTAACAACCGAAATATCATCGAGGGGAATTTCTTTCGCAACAATCATTGCTACTTCATATGGATGCAGAAAGTACGGTTCACCCGAAGCACGTAAATTTCCTTTATGAGCATCAACACTCATTAAAAAGGCTTTACGTATCAGATCCTCATCGACAGAACGCAAATTTTTCCTACATTCTGCACGGAGGTCGTCAAGATATTTTTGATACTGTGGACTTAAAGATACGGTTACTACCACTGGTTACTTTCTTTTTATTATTTTCTCTAAAGTAAAATATACATATTCTGTTCCGAATGTCAAGGAAAGAAAAAATGTTAAAAGCCATAATTGCTAATATTAATGTAAATTAATATGAACCTAAACGAACAACGATTAATGAATTTAATCGACGAAATTTTCGATACTAAGAACGACCCAACTCAATTGAACGTTAATGAAGAGATTATAAAACAACTTCTTCAAATAAACACTTTTACACTTGGCGAGGAAAGAATCGAAGCCGGTCCTATTGCATGGACATTGGTAATACCAACTACAACAGAAATAATGGAACAATTTATTTATGAAACAATTTCAGAAAATGATCTTTTTTACAAAAGCATCAAAGAACAAAAATACACATCATTATACCTGTGTTCTGCTATAGTACTACCTGAATACCGAAGGAAAGGAATTGCCAAAAGACTTTTAGTTCAATCTGTATTAATGATTATAAGAGAACATCCAATCAAAAGTCTTGTAGCTTGGCCATTTAACAGTTCGGGATTACATCTTTCGTTATCTGTTGCAAAAGAGTGCAACCTTCCACTTTACATAAGAAAAAACAAACGGCTACCTAACCAAAAGACGGATTAAGTAGCCGTAAGGAGAGAGATTATTTACCGAGCACGTATTTCTTATAACGTTCGTTAATTCTGCCCCAGTGAAGATTGGAAATAAAATTATCTATGTATTTTGCTCTTCCTGGTCCATCCTTATGATAGTATGCGTGTTCAAAAACATCGAGCGAAATAAGAGGAATACCACCCCATATTGCACCATAATGATGTTCATCTACAAGCACATTCAGTAAACGCTCAGAATAGAGTTTATCGAATACCAATAAAGCCCAACCGCTAAGTTTTGCAGAAACTGCTGTTGCCTTAAAGTCGGCTTTCCATGCATCGAACGATCCGAATTCCTTTTCAATAGCTTCTTTTATTTCAGGACCTTTCGATGGATCGCCATCGCCACCTAAGACTTCCCAGTAAATATCGTGCAAAAGGGCACCGGCATGATTCCATGTAAAGCGACGTTTCAGCTCTCCGATTTGACTGTAATTACCATTAGCTGCTGAACGATCGGCCGATTCCAGCCCTTTTTCAATATTATTTAAGGCAGTTACATATCCTTTATGATGTGTGTTGTAGTGCCAATCTGTTGTTTCCGGACTTACAACATTTGCAAGTAGTTTTTTCGCTTCTTCATCAGAGTATGGTCGAGGTTTGAACTTCCATTCGTATGCCATCGTTATTCTCCTTATATGAAATGAATTTATTTTTCTACCCTAAATTAAGAATTAAACGTGCTGCTTCTGTCATCATCGATGGATTCCAGGGTGGATCGAATACCAAATCGATAAGCGCATTTTTTACTCCCGGAATCTGCTGAACTTTTCTTTTTACATCTGCGGCAATCAATGGACCCATTCCGCAACCAGGTGCTGTTAACGTCATCCTGATGTATACATTTGCTTCGCCTGGAATTTCTTCTTCAATCTTTACCTCATATACAAGACCAAGATCAACAATATTGACCGGTATTTCCGGATCGTAGCAATCCCGCAGAACATTCCACACCTTTTCTTCAGTCACGGGAGTTTGAGATATCTCCTGACCGTTGGTTTCGAGATCCATATGTTCCTGTTTCACATGTTCCATAGTCATAAATTTTAATGTGTACAGCCATCGTCTCCGCAATTACACCCTTCATCATTCGGATTTTCAAAATAAAATCCGCTTCCTTCAGGTCCATCGATATACCGCAGTGTAGAACCTGTCAGAAATTCCAAACTCTGATGATCGACATACACAGTTAAGCCATCATAGTTTAATATATTATCTATTTCCGGCCTGTTGTTATCAAATCCCAACATATACGATACTCCACAGCAGCCGCTTGATTTAATACCAATTCGCAACCCTAACTCCTGCGGAATATTCTGTTCTGTTCTTATACGCTGAATTTCCTGCAACGCTTCGGGTGTTATAGTTATCGGGTTATTTGTTGTTTCGTTCATTGTTCTCTCTCCGATATTAATGTTAACATTAGTGAGTTAAAAAAAATTCCCTATTCTGTCGAAACAGTTTGCTGTTTATTTTCGAGAACGCTTTTCATGGTGTGCCATGGTAGAATAGCGCATTTAACTCGAGCAGGAAAAGCACTAACACCCGAAAACGCAGCAAGCTTACCTAATGCCTCAAGTTCCTCGTTAGTTTTATTCTCACCTTTTACCATTTGCTGAAATATTTTGAACAACTCCTCTGCTTCTTCGAATGTTTTGCCTTTTAAAACACTCGTCATCACGGACGCTGATGCTTTTGATATTGCACATCCTGAACCTTGAAACGAGATATCTTCAATAATATTTCCATTCATTTTCAAATAAATCGTATACCGATCACCACATAGCGGATTGTATCCTTCAAGACTTCGATCGGCATTTTCCATTACCCTATAGTTTCTCGGGTTTTTGTTATGATCGAGTATTATTTCCTGATACAGAGCTTTTAAATCAGACATTAAATACCTCTTTTACTTTCTCTACACCATGTACGAGAACATCGATTTCATCTTTTGTATTATAGAATGCAAATGAAGCACGGGCTGTTGCAGGCAATCCTAAGCGATCCATCACTGGTTGAGCACAGTGATGACCTGTTCGAATTGCAATTCCCTCCATATTCATTATTGTTCCAATATCGTGGGGATGAACTCCGTCTATCGTAAACGATACAACACCTGCTTTCTTTTTAGCTTTCCCAACAATCTTTACACCCGGTATACATTCTAATCGTTCTGTAGCATAGTGTAACAATTCTTCTTCATAATCAAGAATATCTGCTTCATCAAAACGAGCGAAGTATTCAAGAGCAGCATGGAGTCCTATAACATCTGCGATATTCGGTGTGCCTGCTTCGAATTTGTACGGCAATTCATTGAATAATGTTTTCTCAAATGTCACAGAGCGAATCATGTCGCCCCCACTTTGATACGGTGGCATTGCTTCAAGATACAATTCTTTTCCGTAAAGAACACCTACTCCTGTTGGTCCATAAACCTTATGTGACGAAAACACCAAAAAATCTGCATCAAGCTTTTGTACATCTATACGAAAATGTGGCACTGCCTGCGCTGCATCGATTAGTACCGGCACACCATTCCGATGCGCAATTTCAATAATATCTCTTACTGGATTTACTGTACCCAGTGCATTTGATACATATGTAACCGCCACTATTTTGGTGCGATGATTAATCATTTTTTCGAACTGTTCCAAATCAAGCTCACCTTTATCACTCATCGGCACCACTTTCAACTGCGCCGATTTTTCTTCGCAAAGCAGTTGCCATGGCACGATGTTCGAATGATGTTCAAGATGAGATATAAGAACCTCGTCTCCTTCGCCGACTTTCCAGCGCCCATAACTTGCTGCGACAAGATTTATTCCTTCGGTTGTTCCTCGAGTAAAGATAATTTCCCGCGAAGATGATGCATTCAAATACCTACCGATAAACTCACGTGCCTGCTCATATTTCAATGTAGCACGTTCACTTAGAGCATGAACGCCCCTGTGGACATTAGAATTATATAAAGAATAGTACTTAACCAACGTATCAATTACTACTCGAGGCTTTTGCGTTGTTGCTGCATTATCGAGATACACAAGCGGTTGACCATTGATCTTTTGTGAAAGAATCGGAAAATCTCTTCGGATTCTCTCTACAACAAAATCCTTTTTATCCCTCTCTCCTGCTGTATTCATCCGCTTAATCCTTCTATTTCTGCTTATCGAATCTTTTGTGGATTTTTTGTTCCAGTAATGATTGTAATTGTTCTATTGAAATACCTACCAATGCTTCGTTAGCAAAAGCAAATGTCAGCATATTTTTTGCTGTTACTTCATCGATGCCACGCGAACGGAGATAGTATATTTGATCTTCGTTAAGTTGACCAATAGCAGCTCCGTGAGTACATCGTACATCGTCTGCAAAAATTTCAAGTTGTGGTTTTGCATTCATAACGGCATCGTGTGATAGCAAAAGCGCTTTGTTTGTCTGTTTCGCATCAGTCTTTTGTGCTTCTTTCTTTACATAAATTTTGCCATTAAAAACACCACGTGCTTTGCCATCAAGAATTGTTTTATAGACCTGAAAACTTGTACAATGCGGATAATCGTGATGCAGGGCAGTGTGATGATCTATGAGCTGGGTACCCGTACCAGCTGAAAGTCCATTAAGTCTGCAATCACAATATGGAGCATCCAGACGAACAGAAAAATTATTCCTTACAATTGCACCCGAGAGTACAACTGCGTTCGAAATTAGCTGACTTTTAGCATTCTGCAGAACAGATGTCGTATTAATGTGGTAACCTCTTTCACCTTCTGCAGTTAGGCGGGTATATTCAACATATGCACGCTCACCAACTACGACTTCCGTTACCATGTTTGTAAAATATTCCTGCGCACCTATCGAAAGATGTGTTTCGACAATAACTACTTTTGCATCATCTCCGATAATGTAAAGATTACGAGGAACATACATTGCGGGATATTCTCGATGAGTCGAAATAAAAAGTATTTGAACAGGTAGCTTCATTTCTGTTTTTGGTGGTACAAAGAAATAAAAACCGTCCCGATAAAAAGCTGCATTAAGCGATGCAAATGCATTTGCATCTGCTGTTACATATTTGCCAAAATGACTAAGCAAGCTGGGTTGAAAATCGACTAATGCATTCTGAAAGCTTCCTGCTACAACACCATCCGGCAACTGCGTTGAACCCGACAGTCGGGAATTAAAAAATCCATCTACAACCACAAACAGATGAGCATCTTTGATAATATATTCATTATAATCATCGAGCTTTATGGAATCAGACTCAGATGAAGTTACAGGTATAAAGTGTTGCCTAACTATTGGCTGGATATTTGTAAAACGCCATTCTTCGTCCTTTGGATGCGGAAAGCCATTTTTTAAAAAATTTGCTAATGCTTTTTTTCGCGCAGCATGGTGTGGAGTTTGTTTCTCACCATTTAAGCGCGATTCAAATTCTTCAAACTGCTCTAAATACCATTGACGTTTTTCATCTTTTACTTCTGTCATAATTGCACTCCTTACACTTTTTCAACGGTTTCTTCACGCACCCAATCGTAACCACGATTTTCCAGTTCAAGAGCGAGTTCTTTTGTTCCCGATTTTACAATTCTACCATTTACGAGTACGTGTACAAAATCAGGCACAATATAGTTTAGCAACCGTTGATAGTGGGTTATCACTATTGTTGCATTATCTGGTTTACGAAGTGTATTCACACCATCTGCAACAATTCGTAATGCATCAATATCTAACCCCGAATCTGTTTCATCGAGTATTGCCAGCGTCGGTTCGAGTACAGCCATTTGGAAAATTTCATTTCTCTTCTTCTCCCCTCCGGAAAAGCCATCGTTTACCGGTCTGTTAAGAAAACTTTCCTCCATATTAACAAGCTTCAATTTTGAACGTATCAGTTTCAGAAAATCAACTGCATCCAATTCTTCCAATCCCTTATGTTTTCGTATAGCATTCAGTGCTGATTTTAAAAAATAGGAATTGTTAACACCGGGAATTTCGATAGGATATTGGAAAGCGAGAAATAAACCTTCACGGGCACGCTCTTCTGGCGCCATTTCAAGAAGATCCTGTCCTTTGTACAATATCTGACCTTCGGTAACAGTGTAAATGTCACGACCGGCAAGTACACCAGCCAATGTGCTTTTGCCTGAACCGTTTGGCCCCATAATTGCATGGACCTCTCCCAGATTCACTGTCAGATCCAAACCACGGAGTATTTCATTTCCTTCAACTTCAACATGTAAATTTTTTATTTCTAATAAATTCATAATACTGTTCCTTTCTTTTCTTATCCTACACTACCTTCAAGACTAATACTTAACAACTTTTGTGCTTCAACAGCAAATTCCATTGGTAACTCACGAAATACTTCTTTACAGAACCCGTTAACAATAATGTTAATTGCATCTTCGGTCGATAAACCACGTTGTTTACAATAAAAAATCTGATCTTCACCTATTTTCGAAGTCGTAGCTTCATGCTCAACCTTTGCTGTCGGATTTTTTACATCGATGTAAGGAAAAGTGTGTGCACCACACAAATTCCCAATAAGCAAAGAATCACATTGAGAAAAGTTGCGTGCATTTTCTGCACTCTTTTTAACTTCTACCAAGCCACGATATGAATTCTGTCCTTTACCAGCAGATATTCCTTTTGATACAATTGTGCTTCGCGTATTTTTACCAATATGGATCATCTTTGTACCTGTATCTGCCTGCTGATAATTATTTACCACTGCAACAGAATAAAATTCGCCAACAGAATTATCCCCCACCAGTAATACACTGGGATATTTCCAGGTTATAGCTGAACCGGTTTCGACTTGTGTCCACGATATTTTCGAGTTAGCACCTGCACACTTTCCACGTTTTGTTACAAAATTATAGATACCTCCACGTCCCTCTTTATCACCGGGGTACCAGTTTTGTACTGTCGAATATTTAACCTGAGCATTTTCGAGTGCAACTATTTCGACAACAGCAGCATGGAGTTGATTTTCATCTCTAATTGGTGCTGTGCAACCTTCAAGGTAGCTAACATATGCTCCCTCTTCAGCTACAATAAGAGTACGTTCGAATTGACCTGTTTCGGCAGCATTGATACGGAAATATGTTGATAATTCCATCGGACAATGCACACCTTTTGGGATAAAGCAAAAGGATCCGTCACTGAAAACTGCAGAATTCAATGCTGCAAAAAAATTATCATTTGGTGGCACAACTGAACCAAGGTATTTTCTTACAAGATCCGGATGCTCACGTATCGCTTCTGACATCGAGCAGAAAATAATACCCATATCCTTTAACTTGTCCTTAAAAGTTGTTGCTACAGAAACACTATCAAATACAGCATCTACTGCTACACCCGCAAGCCATTCCTGCTCTTTTAGCGGAATTCCCAATTTTTCATAAGTCCTTAAAAGCTCCGGATCAACCTCATCGAGACTCTTCGGCCGATTTTTTAATCTCGGAGCAGAATAGTATGAAATGGCCTGATAATCAATCGGTTGATATTTCACATTTGGCCAGTGAGGTTCTTCCATTGTACGCCATACCCTGTATGCTTTTAGCCGCCATTCAAGCAACCACTCCGGTTCGCCTTTTTTCTCGGAAATTTTTCTAATAATTTCCTCGTTCAAACCAGGAGGAAAGGTTTCTGCTTCAATTTCCGTGACAAAACCATATTTGTATTCCTGAGTTGCCAGAGTTTCAATAGTACGATCATCATTCATAACTGTACCTTCCTTTTTCTTTTATACAATTTCTGAAAGTGTAAGTTTATCCAAAACACTGTTTATATCTCTTTGTACTTTTTCGAGTGGTAAGCGAATTGTGCAACGCTCGTAGCGATCACAAACCTCTGGACTATTGCTTATACATTCTGCTATTGCCGGCTTTTCATCTTCAATAACGTCAATAATCCACGATATCGTAATTTCATTTGGCTTTCTTGACAATGAGTAGCCACCTCTCACACCTTGCGTTGAAATAAGGATACCCGACTTTGCAAGCTTTTGTAAAATTTTTGCGAGCAATTCATAAGGCATGTCGTAATGTTCTGCAATTTCTTTTGCAGTAAATAATCTTCCCATTGGCTGTGATGCCATATGGCGGAGAGCAATTAGCCCATATTCAACTTTTTTTGATAGTTGTAACATAAATACGACTGTAAAAGTCCTATATTTGTTCGAAAAAATAAGCGTCTCTTTAACGCTTAACTATACTAATATGTATTTATTTCATCCTTAATGCAAGTTATATATTTCTTTGTTTCATATTCTAAAACACATAACTATCTATGATTGTTCCCTACTGATATATTTTTTACGAAATAAGTTTTATGTATTTGTTTACAAAAGCAATAAAGTATCAGTGTATGATAAACTATCACATTTAGAAATCGCTTACCATAAATGTGTCTAAAATAAAAAAAGAATCACAAGCATTTTTACATATTCAACTCATAATATTTTATAACAAAGAGACAAATTCACACCGTTGCCAAACATTAGAAGTTAATAGTTTTCTAATACATTTATCATTTACAAACAATCTCTTTTTACTAACGAAACAGAATAAGCTACGAATTTTTTACATCACAATTTGTAAACTTTTGTGCATAAAGAACCTTTTGGTGAGTATATTTCCATTCAAAAAAATTTTTCCTATACTGATA
>FWPV01002193.1_pt1 | contig 46153 bp, 32 predicted proteins | sample 2228371 | NCBI WGS metagenome assembly FWPV01 (sample SAMEA103939776, study PRJEB20133) | metagenome | reverse complement strand
GTAACAGGTCACCACCAGCACCTTGCCGTGATACCGGGCGCGGAACAGGCGCACAGCAGCCAGAGTCTCGGTCGTCTCGCCGGAACGAGAAACCGTGACCAGCAGCGTATGGCGCTCCGGGTTGAAACAGGTATCGGGGAAAAGGGCGAGTTCAGAGGCCGGATAGGCACGGGCGGGGATGCGGGACTGGCTTTGCAGCAACGCCGCCCCAAACTGCGACAGGTAGTACGTGGAACCGCAACCGGTGAAAATGACCTGCTCAAAACGCCCCTGATCCCAGAAGGTTCTGAGGCTGTCCGTCTGAGACTTGATCACCTCCAGCGCATCTGACCAGATTCCGGGCTGGCTCAGGATTTCGGCCAGCGTGTGTTTGCCACGCTCGTCCATGGACCCTGCCTTCCGCAACGGATGAACGTATGTGATTGTTTATGATTGTATACGAATATCCTAGTACGATTCCCGACGCCCGTCAACCGGTCTGACGGAAATGTCCGCTACTCCCGAAAGAAAGCCAGCGCATTAAACAGGTGAAAGGCCACAACGTAGCGTTCAATGGCGGCGACAATGCTGTCCACCACCGCCTGGTGCGGATCCGGGAACACCGGTTCCAGGTTGGCGTACAGGCGCTGCCGGGCGGCAACCACCTCTTCCGCCGTCCAGACATAGCGGGCACAGGTCTTGAGCATCCATTCCTGGCGGGCGGAGGAGAGTTCAGTCAGCGCCTTGCCCTGTTCGTCTGGCTGGAGCCACTTCTGCCAGCGGTTGGAGCGGTCAACCGCCCGGGTGAGTTGCTCGAAAAATCCGGCAGGGACAAGCGCAGGATCGGTACGCGCCAGATCGGCCTCGCGGGCGGCCAGCGCCTGCAGTGCCTCAAACTCAGCGGCGGTGAATTCAGGGCCGACATTCGCCCCGCCCATCCCTGTCTCGCTGTAGGCAGCCGGATCATCCACCCAGTCCGTGTAATGCCCCTTGATGAGGGCGCCATAGGGTGCGACAATCTCCCGCAGGCGCCGCGCAGCCTGGCGATCGAAGGCCGTGGTATGCAGATCGGTGCCGACCTGCGCTACCACAAAGGCCGGAGCTGCATGCTGCAACCCGCGGGACTCCAGCCCGGCGTAGAGCAACTGCAGAAAGTGCGCGAACCTGTCCAGGTCAACCAGCCCGCCGTGCACCTCCTCCGTGCCGACTTCGTATGACACCGGCGGCAGATGCAGGCGTTCCCGTTCGGCCTCAGCATGCGCGATCAGATCGAGGCTGCGCTGGACGGCCAGCTCCACCGGCAATGGCCCGGCGATCGTGCGGTCTACCGTTGGATCGATGTGCAGCAGCCGGTATCTGGCTTCCAGCACGGCGGTGATCGACTCTTTGACCGCCGTCCAGGTCTCTTCAAAGCTGAGCCGGTTGATGGTGTGCAGGTCTTTCAACCAGGGGCCGCCATGATCCAGGCAGGGCAGCAGTGTCTCCCGATCAGCGCCGTAGCGGGCAGCGTAGTGATCCAGGCGCTCCACAAAGCGGGCGGGCGTCCAACCGGTATAGCCGCCATCACGGTCAACCTGGTTCAACGTGGCGGCAAAAAGCATCGGTGTACGATTGCGGGCGGCGGCTTTCACCGCGGCTTCCAGCACGGCCTCCGAATTGGGGCAGACGGCCAGCAGGCACAGGGCAATCCCCTGCTCGTCCCGGAGGGCGATGATACGCTCGATCATCGACTTGATATGCATAGTGGCATTCCTTTCTGGGGGAAAGGTGGACCAGCGGCGAGAGCGGAAGGCGGGGAATCCGGGATGAATTCTGATGATCGAATGACTGTTCTCATTCTAACAAAAAGTCATAAACAGTCAAATAATTGCACAAACAATCATTTTCGCCTATAATCACGACAAAGGACTGTGGGGGGAAAGCCATGACGAAAACCGCCCTTGGACCCGGCAGATGGCGGGGCATCAAAGCGACCAGCACACCTGATCATACCTTCGCCATCCTGGCCTTTGACCAGCGCAACAATTACCGCCAGCTCTTGCCACCGACAGCCACGTTTCAGGACGCCGCCGCGATCAAGCGCGATACGGCTGTGGCACTCTCGGACATCGCCAGCGCGGTGCTGCTCGATCCCACATACGGGCTGGAAGCTGCCACGCACATGTCCGGCCATTGCGGCCTGTTGATGGCGCTGGAGGAAAGTGGCTATTCCGGTGATTCGACCTACCGGCGCACGGATTTCGATCCGGACTGGTCGGTGGCCAAGATCAAGCGGATGGGTGCTTCGGCGGTCAAGCTGTTGATCTACTACCACCCCGACTCAGGCCCCCTGGCCGATGAACTGGACGCGCTGGTTGTCGCCATACGCGATCAGTGCCGGGCGGAAGATATCCCCTTCTACCTGGAGCCGTTGACCTACAGCCTGGATGCAGCCATCCCCAAATCCAGCGCCGACTTTGCCCGTCAGCGGCCCCGGCTGGTGCGGGAGACAGCGGCCCGGCTGAGCCGCCTGGGGCCGGACATCCTCAAGCTGGAATTTCCGGTAGACGTGGCCTATGACGACAACCCGCGCTCATGGGCCGAAGCCTGTGCAGCGGTCAGCGAAGCCTGTTGTGTACCCTGGGCGCTGCTGAGCGCCGGGGTGGATTTTGAGGTATTCGAGCAACAGGTGCGCGTGGCCTGCCAGAATGGGGCCAGCGGCTTCATTGGAGGCCGGGCCATCTGGAAAGAATGCGTGACCATGCCTCAGGCGGAACGGCAACGGTTCCTGGCCGAAATTGCTGCAGATCGTATGCGCCGCCTGGTCGCCATTGCCAATGCCGAGGCGCGCCCCTGGACTGACTTCTACGAACCGGCGCCCTTCAGCGAGGAGTGGTACCGCCACTATCGGTAAGGTGAACGCGTGCGCCATAGCGGGCGTTGCCGTTGGTCGGACTGTCATCTCCGCACAGCCACCAGCACTTAGCAGGTTGAGGTACCAGAGCCATGCTACTCAAAGAAGAACGGCTACGCATGACACTGGAAGCGCTCCGCGAGCAGGGCAAAGTGACCGTTCCGGAGCTGAGCAGCCTCTTTGGAGTCAGTGAGATCACCATCCGCCGCGATCTTAACGAACTGGCTCAGCAGGGTCTTGTCCGCCGTGCCCATGGAGGCGCTGTCTTCCCGGTGGAAGCCCCGCCGGAGCCGCCGGTGATCCAGCGGATGCAGGAAAACCGCGATCTCAAAATTCGTATTGCCAGGGCGGTTGCCAGGCTGATCAACCCGGGCGATACCATCTTCCTCAGCTCCGGCTCCACCACAACCTATGTCGCCCGCCAGCTGGTCGATCGCAAGAATCTCACTGTCGTTACCAACTCGATCAGCGTCGCCACGGAACTGGCCATCGCCGAGGGCATCACGGTGGTTGTGCTGGGGGGCATGCTGCGCGCCTCCGAACTATCAATGGTCGGCCACATCACCGAACAGGCCCTCCGGGAAGTCCGCATCGACAAAGTGATCATTGGCATGCGCGCTGTCAGCCCGCAGGCAGGCCTGACCAACGACTATCTGCCCGAAGTCATGACCGACCGGGCAATCCTGCAGGTTGCCTCGGAGATCATCCTCGCCGTCGATCACACCAAGCTGGGCAAGACAGCCTCTGCCTATGTAGCGTCGATCGATCGCATCACGAAGCTCGTCACCAACCGCGAGGCCGATCCCGCTCTGCTGGCCCAGATCCGGCAGATGGGCATCGAGGTGATCGAGGCTTAACATGCAGCTTCCCTGCCCCATCCGGGCAGGCAACCTTCCAGGGGGAGCGATGACCGCAGAAACACACACACTCGCTGAAATCCTGAGCCAGCCCGCCGTCTGGCGCGATGCGCTGCAAACGGTTGAGCAGCATACGGGGGCGATCCGGGCGCTGTGGGAGGAGCAGCCGTTCGAACAGGTGATCCTCACCGGGTGCGGCTCAACATACTACGCGTCCCTGGTCGGCGCTGCGCTGATCCAGGCCCAGACCGGCGTCCCCAGTCGAGCATTCCCGGCATCGGAATTGCTGCTCTTTGCCCAGGAGCACTTCCGCCCGGAAGCCCCCACCCTGCTGATCACGGTCTCCCGCGAGGGCAAAACCCGCGAAACGATCGAAGCTGCCCGCCTGTTCCGCACCCATGGTCGCGGGACAACGCTGGCTGTGACCTGCACCAGCGAAAGCGTTCTGGCGCAGGAAGCAGACCATGTGCTGGCCATCGATCCGGCGCGGGAAGTCAGCCGGGCGCAAACACGATCCTTCAGCAGCATGACCCTTGTCCTGCAGGCGCTGGCGTTGATCTTTGCGGGCCGTGACGCTGCCCTGCTGGCTCCCCTGCCCGCTCACCTTGATCGCCTGCTGGCCCGCTATGAATCGCTGGCCGTTGCCCTGGGGCGCGACCTGAGCGTCGAGCAGTTTCTTTTCCTCGGCTCCGGGCCGTTATACGGCCTGGCCTGCGAAGCCATGCTCAAAGCGCTGGAAACCACCCTGCTGCCCGCCATGGCTTTCCACACGCTGGAGTTCCTGCACGGGCCAAAGTATGTGGTGACCGACCGGACGCTTGTGGTTGGCCTGGTAACGGATTCCATCCGGGAAGAAGAGCAACGGGCCATGGAAGAGGCCCGGCGACGGGGGGCGCTCTGCCTGCTGCTCAGCGATCAACCCACGTCCGGCGGCCATGGTGAGCGCGCCTTCGAGATCGCGCTGGAGACCGGTTTACCCCTGGAGGCGCGGGCCATCCTGTACCTGCCGCTGTTGCAGATGCTGATCTGCTGGCAATCCATGACCCGTGGCCTCAACCCGGACTTGCCCGGTCAGCGAGCGTAGAACACCCTTACAGGAGCTGCATTCATGACTGCATCGAACAGAGTCGCGGTGGGTGTTGATGTCGGCGGAACCCACACCAAGCTGGGGCTGGTCGACAGCGCGGGCCGGATTTCGGCGTTCCAGCGCATCCCGACAGATGCCCGGGGAACGGATCCGGGGCCATTTGTGACCCGTTTGCTGGCCCGCATTGACGGGCTTCTGGCGGAAGCGGGCGCAGAGGTGGTGGGCATCGGCGTTTCCATGCATGGCGAACTGGATGCCGAGCGTCGTGGCCCGATCATTGCCAGCAACACCCCTGCCCTGCGCAACTTCGATATGCGGGGCACGCTGGAAGCCCATTACCGGCTCCCGGTGGACGTATACAACGATCTCACGGCCCATTCGCTGGGCGAGTATTACTTCGGGGTTGGCCAGCGCGTGGAGCGATTCATGTGTATGGCCATCGGCACCGGCCTCGGCGCGGGTGTGATCGTGAAGGGTAAGCCGCTGATCATCGATGGCGGTAACTCCGGTAACACCGGCCTGATCATTCTCGACCCCCACGGGCCGGTCGATAACAACGGCATCCGCGGCTCAGCGGAAGCGCTGTGCGGGGTGCGCGGCATCGAACGGCTGGCGCAGGAACGCTACGGGTATGCCGTGCCAGCCCATCAGGTCATCGCTGCGGCACGCGAGGCTACCGACCCGGTGGCCGTCGGGATCATCCAGCAGATCGGCGCTTACCTGGGGCAGACCCTGGCCTCGCTCAGCGTGATCTTCTATCCGCACCGCATCGCCTTAACTGGCGGCACTGCCGCCGCCGGGCCGGTCCTGCTGGAAGCCTGTCGAGAGAGCTTCGAAGCGCTGGTTGGCCCCTTCTTCCGGGATATTGCCGCCAACACACGCGGGCACTTCCGCGAAGTGGAGATCGTGCTTGGCGAGCAGGGCAGCGAGACCGCTCTGCTGGGCGCGGTCATTGAATTGCTGGGCATCAGCGCAGCCTGATGGACGCCCCGCAGAAACAAAGATAGATTCCTGCACCAGCTGGCGATCTGACACAGTGCATGGTGATGGATGGCCCTGTGGAAAACAGGGTCGGTATGGGATACTCCGGAAACAACGATGATTGAGGAGGGAACAGACATGGCTAGCATGGTCTACTGGGGATCGCCCCGGCAAGTGCAGCTGGACAGCGCGGAGACACTCCCGGCCAAGCTGGATCTGATTCTGGAGCAACTCAAGCTGCGCGAGCGGGTTAGCGGAAAACGGGTTGCGATCAAGATGCACCTGGGAGGCAATGTCGGCTATTCGATGGTGCATCCTGTTTTTGTCCGGCGGGTCGTCCAGGCAGTGCTGGAAGGTGGCGGCAGGCCATTCGTCACCGACTTGCCGCACGCGATCGCGGATGCCCACACACGTGGCTATACGGCTGAGACCCTGGGTTGCCCGCTGTACCCCACCACCGGCATTGATGACCGGTGGGTGGAGCGCATTCCGTACAAGTACCGCAACGTGACCGAATTCTTCCTGGGGGGTGCCATCAAGGAAGCGGATTTCCTGATCGACCTGGCCCATGTCAAAGGCCATCCCGACACAGGCTGGGGCGCAGCGCTCAAGAACCTGGCGCTGGGCTGCTTCGCCGGGCAGACCCGCACCGCCATGCATGATACCTGCCATTTTGAGGAATACTTCCACAAGGATCGCTGTCCGGACGAAGCGACGCGCCAGGCGATCAAAGACTCCTGTCCCTATGGCGCGATCGTGGACGACAAGCAGGATCCCGGTGGATTGCACCTGCACTACAACCAGTGCAATCAGTGTATGCGTTGCCAGACCGTAGCCAAAGGGATCTTCGAGATCAAGCGCAGCAATTTCCTGGCTTTTCTGGAAGTCTGCGTCATCGCCGCCAAGCTCGTAATGGATACCTTCGAGCCAGGGCAGGCGGTCTTCATCAACCTGGCGACGCACATGACCCCGGTGTGCGATTGCTTTGGCTTCACCGGCCTGCCGATTCTGCCCGATGCTGGCGTATTCGGTTCCGATGACCTGGTCGCCCTGGAACAAGCCACCCTGGATATGCTGGCCAGGACGCCGATCATCGAGGAAAACCTGCCCGGCATGATGGAAATTGTCAGCCGAGAAGGGCACCCCTTCCAGCACATCCATGGCCCATATAAGGATGTCTACGCGCAGGTGGCCATGGCGGAGGCGATGGGGCTGGGCAGCCGTGAGTACACGCTGGTCGATGTTCTGCCGGTCAAAGAGCCGGATTTCAAGCGGGTGACGTACATCCCCGCAGCGCCCAAGTAAGCCCTGTTACTGGCGTGATTCTACAGCCGGATTGCCCTCCGGCTGTTTTTGATTCCCGGCATGCCAACCAAACGGCTCTGGCGCAACAGGTACCGGTCTCAAGCCGCGCAGCGCACCACACAAGCAGGCGGCCAGGCGGTCCAAGCATAAAACGTTTTCCGAATTTCTTGACATAACCCGAAAACTGACCTATAGTTCAATCATAAAACGTTTTACGATGTTGTTCAGCTAACTCCTCTCAGGAGGGAGCTGTGACGCGCAAGCACTCCCCGAACACCGTCACCATACGCGATGTCGCGCAACTCGCCGAGGTGTCTCCCGCGACGGTCTCCAAAGTCATCAATGACGTCCCGTACGTAAGCGAAAAAGCGAGACAACGGGTGCTTGCCGCTATTGATAAGCTCAACTACCGCCCTAACATCATTGCCCGCAGCCTGCGCAAAAGCCACACCGCGACAATCGGGTTGATCACCGACGATCTCGAGGGCGTTTTTACCATGGCCATGATGCGCAGCATTGAGGAAGTCGCCAGCACGCAGGGTTTCAGTGTCTTCCTCTGCAACAGCTATGGCGATATGGCGCGCGAACGTGCCCACCTGGAAGTCCTGCTTGCCAAGCAGGTCAGCGGGGTGATCCTGATGAGCGGGTACAAGGTTCGTGAGCGGGGTGCCCCTGCCCTGGACCTGGGCCGCGTACCGGTTGTCTATCTCTATCAGTATACGTACGACGTCGATGTGCCCTGCATCATCCCAGATGATCTGGGCGGCGGGATACTGGGCACCCGCCATCTGCTGGATCTGGGCCGGCGCCGCGTCGCCTTTATCAATGGGCCACTGCACTTTGAGGCCAGTCAGCAACGCCTGGCCGGTTACCAGCGGGAACTGGTGGAGCACGGCATCCCCTTCGACCCGGCTCTGGTGCGCATTGGCAAATGGAACGAGCAGAGCGGATACGAGCTTGCCCACGAACTGATGGCGCTGAATCCACCCCCGGATGCGATCTTTTGCGCCAGCGATAGCCTGGCTGCCGGGGCCCTCGATGCCCTTCATGAGCTGCAATACCGCATCCCGGAAGACGTGGCCGTCGTCGGTTTTGACAACCGGTACTTCTCCGGCTATCAGCGCCCCCCGCTGACCACGGTCGCTCTGCCGCTGTACGAAATGGGGTCTCTGGCCGGTGAACTGCTGCTCAAGGCCATTGAGGGCGAACCACCGCACCGGGTAATCCACCGCGTGCCCTGCACACTGGTTAAACGGCTCTCCTGCGGCGCACCGTCTGAGTGACGGGCAGCCGCCTGCTGGAAAGAGGATTAGCGGTGACCGTATACGATCTCAGCTTTGATCCCCGCGACCCATACTTTGACCTTCCGGGAGTACCGGGTGTGCAATGGGCCATCCAGGTTTTCACGACCCACAACCTGTACAGCCTGAACCCGACACAGACCAGAATCACGGAACACGGCGGGACCATCCAGCTGGTATGTGAAGGACTGAGCTGGGCAGGTCAACAGAAGCACATGAGCGGCTACGTTGAGGCTCACCTTGAGCATCAGGACGGCGCCTGGCACTGGCGAATCTCCGCCCGGCATCATGAGCCGTTAAAAGTCGTCAAGCTTCTGCTGCGTGGCCTGCCAGAACAGGTCCTCTCCACCGGCTGGTGGCAACCGACCTCGGCGCGCAGAACAGACTCCCTCAATAACCCACAACCCACCCAGGCAAGCTTCGGAGCAGACCAGATCAGCGAAGCCAACGAGGTCTGGAAAACAACGCCTCTACGCCCGTTGCGCTGGCGCTATCCCTGGCCTGAGTGGTTGACACCCTGGGCCTGCGCCGGCAAAGTCGACAGCCCTGCCTTCGTTTGCCTTAGCATGCGCGATCCTGAAGTCCGGGCCAAGCGGCTCTACGTCCACCAGCCACCCTATAACCACCAGCAGCCAATCGTCGAACTTATCTTCGAAGAAGATGCTACCCGCTGGCGGAATGAGATCGAAACCCCCGTGATGCGTCTGCATATATGCCAGACATTCTCTGAGGTCGAGGCTGATTTTGAAGACCATCTGGCATTTCTGGAAGGTGCTTACGGACTGCAACGCTGGGAAACCCGGCCAGATGTTCCCGACTGGATGCGCAAGATCCGCCTGGTTCTCAACCTGCATGGTCAGCACTGGACTGGCTACGTCTTCAATACCTTCCGCCGGATGGAAGAAACGCTCAGGTTTGTCACGCAATACATCGCCGGCGAGCAGATTCTGGCCTATATCCCCGGCTGGGAAGGTCGTTACTACTACGCTTACCCGAATTACCGGCCCGGCCTGGACCTGGGTGGGGATGGGGCATTCCGCCAGCTCCTGCAAACCGCGCGGGAGCTGGGCGTCAAGGTGATGCCCATGTTCGGGATGCACGGCGCCAACATCCAGGTCTACCCGGATTGGGAGCGTTCGGCCTTCCGCAGCCGCACGAACTCCTACGTCAAACTCGTAAACTGCCCGGATTGGGACACTGATCGCGCCGGAGAGGAAGATCAGGTGTTCCTTAACCCCGGTGAGCCTACCTTCCGCCAGCATCTCTTGGAACAGGTTAGCGCGGTGGTGCGCGATTACTAGGTGCCGGGTGTCTTTCTGGATACATCCGCCTGCTGGTTCAACGATCCCCGCCATAACCTGTACCAGGGCTACCGGCTGCTGGTAGAGGAGTTGCACCGCAGGCATCCCGGCCTGCTGATTGCCGGTGAAGGCTGGTGGGATGCTCTGCTGGCGTTGTTGCCCGTCAACCAGAGCTGGCTGGGCGTGAACCGCGATTACCGTTTTCCCCAGCTGCTCACCCGCTACGCGCGGGCGCTGGGGCATCTTGCTGAAGGGGCGCCTGGCCCCGTCAGCACAGGCGTGCATGAACGCGGCTTCACCTATGCCCCGATGCCAGAACCCAGCGATGGCCACATCCGATCACTGGGCATTGTGGACGACACCCTGGATCGTTACCGCCAGGAGGTGATCCGGGTTTGCCGTGCTGTAACCCAAGGTAGTCATGATGGTTGATGGCTCCGGCCTGGCCCAACCATCTTGAAACAAAGTATCTTGAGCTATAGGAGAGTAAAAATGAGCCACCCATCCCGCTATACCAGACTATTTACCGTGTTCGTACTCCTGCTGGTCACGCTTGCGCTGACACTGCCATCCTCGGCGCAGGAACCGGTGACCATCTCGTTCTGGTCGCGCGACTCCGCGGCGACGCTGGTCCGTTCCCTGGCTGATGCCTGGAATGCCTCCCATGACAACCAGATTGAGGTCACCCTCATTCCGGCTGCTGAATACATCACCAAGCTGGGGACCGCTATTGCCGCTGGCGAACCACCGGATCTGCTGGCGATCGACCTGATTTACGTGCCGCAGTTTGCCGCCGCCGGTCAACTAACCGAGATCAGCGAGCTGGCCACACAGCTGCCGTTCTTTGATACCCTTAGCCCGTCGCACATCCGCCTGGCCACTTACGAGGATGGCCTGTACGCCCTGCCCTTCAATGCGGAAGCCTCCGTGCTGCTATACAATAAGGATCTGTTCAGACAGGCCGGTCTGGATCCTGAGCAGCCGCCGACCAACTGGCAGGAAATCTACGATGCCGCTGTGGCAATCTCCGCCCTGGGCGAGGACATCGATGGCTTCTACTTCTCTGGCGCCTGCGCAGGCTGCAACGCCTTTACCTTCCTGCCTTTGATCTGGGCGAGCGGTGGTGATGTCCTGAACGAGGATGCCACAGAAGCAACCCTGACCGATCCAGCCGTGAAGGCGGCGCTGGAGTTCTATCATCAGATGTGGAGCGAAGGGCTGATGCCCGAGACGGCGCTGGTAGATACCGGTGCGGAGTTCCTGAGTGCCTTCTTCTCCGGTAAGATCGGCATGATGGGGTCTGGCGCATTCTCGATCAGCACCCTGAAGAACGAACACCCGGAGATTGATTTTGGCATCACGTTCCTGCCTGGTAAGGAAGGGGGCGTTTCCTCCTTCGCCGGTGGTGACTCGATCGGCATCCCGGCTGGCTCCAAGTACCCCGAGGAAGCGTTTGAGTTCATCGAATGGGTACTGTCGGAAGATGTCCAGCTGGAGATGTTCGCCCGGACTGCTTCCCTGCCTGTCCGTACAGACCTGGCGGAGAACAAGTACTTCGAGGAAGATCCGCGTCTGACGACCAATGCCCAGGCCATGGCGATTGGCCGGACGCCATACAGCCTGGTCTACAACCAGCTCTTCAACGACTCCAACGGCCCCTGGCTGGCGATGATCCAGCAGGCCGTCTTTGATGGTCAGATTGACGAGGCGATCGAGTACGCTCAGCAGCAATTCACGGAGATCATGGCTCAGGGCCAGTAACCCTGGCTGATCCCCTGAACAAAGGCAACCGGGTTTGGCCGCTTTGATGGTCAGACCCGGTTGCCGGGTTGCCCTGGCCAGTCAGGGGGAGAATAACCAACATGGAGACCGCACATCGCGAGACTGCCGACACAACCACACTCACACGCAATCCGGCGAGACGCCTGCCTTCACGCCGACAACTGGCTGGCCTGTTCTTTGTGCTGCCAGCGGTCACTTTCACGCTGCTGTTCTTCATCATCCCTCTTCTGATGACGGTCTGGATGTCCCTTCATGACTGGCCGCTGATCGGCACGCCCAGCTTCATCGGCCTGGACAACTACAATGCGCTTACCACTGACCGACAATTCTTTACCAGCCTCAGTTTCACGCTCAAATACACACTGCTGGTCACCCCGCCGATTTTCATCCTGGCCTTTGTGCTCGCCCTGCTGGTGAATCTCCCGCTGCGCGGTGTGGGTCTGTTCCGGACGGCCTACTTCATCCCGGTGGTCATTGGCCTGGGCGCGTCCAGTCTGCTGTGGGTCTGGCTGCTTAACGACCGTGTCGGGGCATTTAATGCCATCCTGCGGCAGCTCAACCTCCTTCAGGGATCACTGGTCTGGCTGGGTTCCTTTGATACCGCCCTGTTTGCCATCATTGTTTCCGTTGTCTGGAAGACGGTCGGCTTCACCATGGTACTCCTGCTGACCGGCATGCAGGCTATCCCGCAGGAGATCTACCAGGCGGCAATGGTCGATGGGGCCAGTTTCTTCGGACGGTTGCGCTTTATCACCCTCCCGCTGCTGCGCTCAACAATTGCGCTGGCGCTGGTGCTTTCGGTGATTGGCTCGATTCTGGCATTTGACCAGTTTTACATCATGACCCGCGGTGGTCCGCGTAACCAGACAATCACCGTGGTGTACTGGATATTCAACAATTCATTCACCTACTTCAAGATGGGCTACGGCGCCGCACTGTCGATCGTCCTGCTGGGCTTTCTGGTCATCTTGAGCATGCTCCAGCTACGTTTGCTGCACCGCGAGATCAGCTACTGAACCAGCCAGCAATGGGGGTGCACCTATGACTACCGCACACTCAGGCTCTTTACGCCGTCTCAGCACATGGAAGCCCATCCTCTCCCGCTTTTTGCTTTATCTGGTGTTTATCGCCCTGGCGGTGATCTTCCTTTTTCCGATTACGTGGTCTGTAATCACGTCCGTCAAACCCCCGGCGGAAGCGGCAGCTATTCCCCCGACCGGCCTGCCATCACGAATCACCTGGGACAACTATCGGAAACTGAATGAATTCGGGGTCGGCGCGCAGCGGTATCTGTTCAACAGCGTCGCTACGTCTATCATGACAGTGGCGGGAACCATCATTCTGAGTACCCTGGCTGGCTACGGATTTTCCCGGTTCTCGTTTCCCGCCAAAACCCTGCTCTTCCTGATGATCCTCGCCACGCTGATGATCCCGTTCCAATCGATACTCACGCCCCTATTCCTGATCCTCAGCCGGCTCCGATTACAGAACACCCTGCCCGGCCTGGCGCTGGTCTACATCACCTTCCAGCTGCCATTTGGCGTGTTTGTCATGCGGAATTCCTTTGATACCGTCCCCAGAGAACTGGAAGAAGCTGCGCTCCTGGACGGTTGTTCGTCGGTCAGTCTGCTCTACCGTGTCATGCTCCCGATCGTCCTGCCCGGAATCATCACGGCGGGCATCTATGCCTTCCTGAATGCCTGGAATGAATTCCTGGCTGCCCTGATCTTCATGAATCAGGAATCCATGTTCACGTTCCCGATTCTGCTCAACAGCGTCAACACCGGTCTTTATGGCGCCGTAGACTGGGGGGCGCTTCAGGCTGGCGTAACCATCTCGATCCTGCCCAGCATCCTGATCTTCTTGCTTCTCCAGCGATACTACATCCAGGGCCTCACAGGTGGATCAGTGAAGGCCTGAGCGCCAAACCACCTGACATAATCTGGCCGGATGTGGAGATGACATTGGCAGCATGGATAGGTCGGCTGTTTGCCAGAGTTGGAAGCGATCACCAGCAACAATTTGAAGAAATGCCGCCCATCAGATAGCATTGATGGAGGTGGCGGCAATGCAGATTCCCCGGTGTTTCAGTATAATCATCCGCAATTTACCGGATGCGCGGAGACTGTGACCCCAATCTGACTGGCCGCCGGATCCGATGAACCCCTGACCGGTGTCACTTTCTAAAGCGTTCGTAACACGTTCGCCCGGCATCTGGCGCTCTCGCAGGCCGCCAGCCGGTTGACCGTAGCAGATGGCAGCCAGGAATATCGCTGCCGGAGGTGTGAACCCATGGACATCATCCCCGGAATCATTGTTGGCGTCCTGCTTGTGCTCGGCCTGCTGGTCGCCTTTGAGTATCGCATCCGCCAGCCGGATGTCATTGTCCTGTACGAGTCAAAGGGCCAGATCGGCATCCGCAAGGGCCTCCTGTACCCGCGCCACTTCAGCCTGCCCCTGAAGCGCACCACCCACCCCCTCCAGCTGACGATTGAAGCGGCAGCCATCGGCAATTTGACTGTGCGTATCAAGCTGGTCGGATCCGCGGCACTATCCACCGAACACATCCAGTCGCTCATCCGGGTTGGCGGATGGGACAGCGAGGCCGTAGCCCGCGCCGTTGATCAGGTCGTCATCCTGCTGCAGGCACTGGTCAAGGAATATGCCGAGCGCTCCGAAATTCATGCCATTTCCTCGCCAGCCATCCTGAACCACCTCAACGAGCACCTGAAGCTCATTGAGGAGCGCTACGGCGTTGAGTTGATTTCCCTGGCTGTCCAGTCGCTGGAACCGACCGATCCCAAGATCGCCGAGGCCCTGCGCCAGCAGGAAGAAGCGCGCCTGCTGGAACAAACCGAGCAACTGAATCATCAGGCGCGCGTAACGGCGGCCAAAGCCAAGTACCGGGCCGACGAAGAAATCGCCGAAATGGAACACGCGCTTGAACTGAAGCGGGCCGAACTTAAGAAGATCCAGTTTGAGAGCGATGCGGAACTGGCTCGCCGGCGGATTGAGGATGAGCTGGCCCGCAGCCGCCTGCGGCTGGCCTTTGAAAAAGAGGAACTGGAAGTGTTGCGCAGCAGTCCGGAATTGCTGATGCTGACACCCCAGGCCGCCCGGCTGGCGGAAGCAAGCCAGGGCCTGAAGAACGCCAGAACCGTCATTTCGCTAACGCCGCAGGAACTCGCCAACAGTTCGGCGCTCTTTACCCTCTTCCGGAATCTCCTGCAAAAAGGCCCGGAATCCAAGGACGAAACATAGCCCGCGGCAACGGCGTAGGAAACCGGCCGGACCCTGCGGACACCATTGAAGCGAGTGCCCAGACATGTCCCATCCACCCGATCCCCTTGCGCTCTTCCGTCTGAAGCCGATCCGGGTGGCGCGCGTCTCCGAGGTCAGCGAAACAACCGCCGCCGCGCCTGTCCCGCCCGAAGAGCGCATCAACTTTCACATCGGGAATCCGCTGCAGGACCCCCGTCTGTCGTCCGCATTCCTGCGTGCTGCCCTTGGGCTGGACATCCGCCAGGAGGAACTGAACGACGCAAATCCTGATGCGATTCTGGAATATCTGGGATGGGAAGCCGCTGATAAGCCCAAACTGGAGTTTCTCATCCGCGCCATCCAGAAGGGCGCACCCTACATGCCACGGGGCGGCTATTCTTCCAAAGCCCCTCACGCCCTGATCAAAGCGTTCTGTTCCTGGTTAGAGCATCAGCAGGAATCGCTGCACTACGACACCGGAGAACAATCCGGCAGGCGGGAGATCATCCTGGCTTCCGGTGGCATCTGGGAAACCCTGCGCGTCATCCTGTTCACGCTGTCCTCCTACCTGGAGACCACACCGGCCCGCGTCCTGTGCTACGGTTATGATCTGCTGTCGTCCTTGAAGACAATTCCGGGACTGCTGTTCGAAGATCTCCCGGCCAACGAACGCCTTGCCGCCGAACGGATTGAGCAGCTTCTGTCGGAACACCCCCACATCCCCACCTTCCTGGTGATCGGCAGCGTACCGGGGGAAACCACTCGCCGCCGGCTGCGATCGATGAGCATCAAGTGGCCCCTGTTTTTCATCGAGGCCAACAATGCCCCCAATCACCTCTCGCTGGCGCGGGAAGCAAAACTCGTCCAGCGGGTCATCCGCCTGCTGACACCGGCGATCTTTTCACCACACCTGCAGGCACTCTCCACCGTCTTCGTTGCCGGCAACGCGGATTACCTCAACGCCATCGAAAACGTGCACTTCAACCTTAAGGGTACGCCCTCTGCTTCAGAGGTTGAACTGCTGCTTTACGTGCTTGATCAGCATCTCGCCAGCCCGGCCCAGAATCCGCCCCCGGCTATCCCTGAGACCCGGCCAGCCTTTGAAGGGCTGGCATTGGGAGGCGTTACGGAAAGCGCTCTGCCGCAACTGGCTGAGCAGATCGGCCAGCATCTGGAAGCGCTGCTGGACAGCTACACCCGGCGACTGGAGCATTCCTTGCAGGCGCTGGACGAGAAAAGCGCGCTGGTTGCCCGTCGTATTCAGAGCTTCTCCCCGGATCGCGTCCTGGATGAATTCGCCACCGTGGAAGTGCGGGAACTGCTCGACCTGGTCGTAGCGAATCTTCATGATCCCCACACCAGCCAGGCGCTGCAACGGAGTTTCCTGAGTGCCTTTGTGCGGCACCAGCCACAATACCAGCCCGAAGCCTGCCTGGTGGTGAGCGGCTCTTCCCGCACGGCGCTGGGTATCCTGGGCTTTCACTGCGGGATCACCGAAGTCGTCATCCCGGATCTCAGCTGGTCTTACGAGCAATGCTTCCCCTGTGTCCACGCCGTGCCGTTGACAGAGTCGCTGGAGCTGGACACCGAAGCGATCATTGCCCGACTGGAAGAACTGTGCTGGCGCGATCCCTCCTGGCGCCAGCGCGGGGCTGTAGCGCTCAACAACCCCCACAACGCCACCGGGCGCGTTTTCAATGAGGAGGCTGTCCGGCGGCTGATCACCTACTGCCTGGAACGTGACATTTACGTCATCGACGATCTGGCCTACCAGAATGTCGCGCCGGTCAACGACCTGCCACACATCAAGACGGTCAGGGAGATCGCGTCGGAACTGGTACAACTCGGGATGATCGCCGGGCACCATGCCGAGCGTGTGATCACCGTCCATTCCATGTCCAAGACCGACTGCCTGGCCGGGGCCAGGCTGGCTGTTGTGGAAATCCGCGACCAGCAACTGCGGCAACGCTACCAGGAACTCAATGCCCACATCCAGCCCAACCTGGCAGCCATCCTGATCTGCTACCTGTTCTACCGCGGGACGACGCAGGCTGTACGAACCTACTGGCACCTGCGTAATGCCATCTACAGCGAACGAACACGCGCCCTGCTGGCTGCGGTGGAGAACCTCCCACCGGATCGCAACCCGTTCCGGCTGACCATCATCCCGCCCACCGGCAGCATGTATCCCCTCCTGCGCGTTGGAATCCTGCCACCCGGCCTGTCCCTGGACTGGCTGGCGTCATCGCTGGCACGGCGTGGGATCGGCCTGCTGCCCCTGGCAACCTTTGCACGCACTGAAAAGGGCTTTGAAACTGGCAGGACCACCTTCCGCCTGACGCTCGGCGGCGTGGATAACGCAGAAACCCTGCATACCAAGACCCGCCGTCTGCTCATCGACCTGAACCGCCTGATCGCTGAAGAAGATGCGCGCTACAACCGCAGGCGGCTGTCGTTCCGTGTGCTGCCGGGCGCTGGCAGCCGTTCGGCTGAGCTGACCCAGGCCATGGATGCCATCTGCCACCGTATCCTGCAACAGTGCGAAAACAGCCGGGCCTGCCGCCGCCTGATGTCCCTGCCTCTGCTGGATGAAGAGCAGGCACGGCGCGAATTCCTGGAAGCTTATGCCCCGGAACGGCTGAGCGTATTCCGCACCCGGTTGCTTGACCGGGCGCTGATCAGCGACGAACTGATGCGCCAGGCGCTGGGCGATGGCGGCAGGCGGCTCGCCGAACGTCTGCAGCAGGAATTCATGAAGGATTCGCTTGAAAGACGCCAGGAACTATTCAGGCTGCGCTCGTATGACCGCACCGTACATCCCACACAGATGTACTCCCTGCAGGCGGAACTGGCCCTGGACGCCATCCTGGGCGCCCTGATCGGCGGGCAGACGGTAGCGCCATCGCTGATCGAAACGGCAGCGCAGGAACTGGTGAAGGAATACCTGGGACTGAATGTCAGTATCACCTCCCAGCAGGAAGCCGATGAAATCCTGCTCGATCTGGCGGCACTGACCGCCGCCGAGCAGTATGCCGAGTTATTCACCGGCGCTGCTTCGACCGCTTTCCTCTCCTTCTGGAGTGACTGGGACGGGAGCAACCGGCCCTCCGGCCAGGGGCACCAGCTGGTCGCCGCTGTGGTCATGGAAAATGTGCGGCGTATGGCGCACATCCTCGGCCTCCTGAGGCAGGTCGATCCGGGCGTGACCGTCAACCCTGAACTACTCACCGAGCTTGATCGTCTCGACCAGCGCAACCAGCGCTTCAGGCAACTGTTGAACGCCATCACCCAGCTGACACATCAGCTGGAGCATCGTTACCGTGGCATCCTCCCCTACGCCGTCGACTCAACGCCGCTGCAGCGGCTCGCCATGCGCTGGCATCTGCGCCGCGATCCGGCCAGGGTGCTGTGGCAGCACAATGACCGCTACGAACGGAAGATGCTGGAGTTACGGCAGGAGCGGCGCCAGACGCTGGAATACTACTTTGCCCTGAACAAACAGCTACGCAAGCAGCTTTTCGCCCTGATCCCGGCCATCCAGGCCAACCACACGGCGGCGCGTCTGCTGCGCGAGGTGGTGGATTACCGGGATATTTTGCAACGTGTGGTCATCACACCCCGCATCCAGCAGGCGTTGATTACCGCCCGTGACCAGTTTGCGATCGATACAACCGCCTACAACATCCACGAGATCAACGCCATCGCCGGGAAGTATGGCAACCCGGGCATGGCCATGGCCGTTCAGATCAGCCTGTCCACCAGAGCAGACACCCTGATCTCGCTCGACAGAAAGATGCGCACCCAGCTTGAGCAGGTGCGACGCGGCAATCCATCGGTTGATCTCCCATCGATCTGGTTGATCCCGTTGTTTGAGGATATCGAATCCATCCGCAATATCCGTGGCTACCTGGATCAGGTGTGGGATTACGCAACACAGAGCCGCCATACCGCCCAATCGCCCCAGAACCGCTTTGCCGAGATCACCAGCGAGATCTTCATCGCTGGTTCCGATCTCAGCCAGCAAGTCAGCCAGGCAACCGCGGCCTTCCTTTACCGCAAGGCCAAGTACGACATTCAATCCTGGCTGGTGGAGCATGGAGTCGCCGAATCCATACGCATCAAGATGGGCAGTGGCGAGCCGATGCAGCGCCAGGGTGGTTACTACTCGCCTGTGGCGGGCGAGCCGGCCTTCCAGAATTCCACCGATAGCAGGCAGCGATTCTCCCGCCACCTTTCCGCAGCAGCCCGGCAGAGTACGGCTTACGCTGTGACGCCACTGCAGGGGGTCTTCCTCGGCGGTGACCTGCGCACGTTCCAGAGTAATCTGTCGGAACAGCTGCGCTTCCTGCCGGTGCGCGATTTCGTCAGTCTGCTCCACCACGTGCGGAAATCACAGGAAACGCACCGCCGCGATCTGATCCGCGCCGCTGAAATGGCAGCGGAAAGCCGCCTGGTTGCGCAAAGCCGGAGCCTGCAGGAACTGGAGCGGTTGACCATCGGGACTCATGAGGTCATCTACGAACAATTCCTGGAGGAACTCACCGATAGCTTCCGGCACATCCTCTACGGTCGGGAAGAGGATGTGATCGGCATCCATGTCATTTCCTACTTCATTGCCAGATCCATGCCCCAGCTGCGGGACCGCCCCACCAGCCGCCGAACGCTGGGGAGAGGCGCGGAGCGCGGCCAGCGTATCCTGGCCAGCATCGCCGAGATCATCCCGCTGGCCAGACAGGGGAGCCTGCTACGGGCCATCGCCCATAACCAGGCACAAACCGCCGTGCTGGGCGTCAACCAGCTGACCACCGGTTTGTTCCGGGCGCTGGAGCGCTTCGCCCAGAAAGCCTTTGTGGAAGCCGAGCAGGAACGCATGATCGTCGAGCGTCTGTTGCCCTACCTGCCGGTGTATGAGATTCTGAACACGCTGCGGATCTACCAGGATCGCCGCGAGGAATTCCTGCGTTTCATCGAGCCGGCGTTCCCGGCGGGCAATTCCGCCTTTGTGGCTCTGCGCGAAGATAACGACGCCCGGCAACGCTACCTGCCCCTCTTCCAGCAGGAGCTTCTCCGCCGCCACGGGGTGAATGTCGGCGAGTTCTTCACCAACGGCGCTTTTAACCCCGATCTACTCCCCACCCTGCGGCCTGATCTGGCCGTCCTGTTACAGAAGAATCTGTTCAACACAGATATTGAGGTGTTGCTGGAAGGCGTGTCAGGCAGGATAACCGATGACTGGTGGATGGCGGTGAACCGGTTGCTTCAGGTGCCCGATCAGATTTATCGCTGGCGCTCGCTCATCTGGGAGGTGATCGGCGAATCGATCTACCAGCGTGTTCAGAGCTTCGCCGAACTGGCGACCGCCCTGTACACCTTCGCCTCCACCCGCTCGTTCAGCGCAACGCCTCCCGCCACGCGCGGGGCCAGGCTCTCCCCCGTCCTGACTGGCTTTTTCCGCACCGCCCGCGCCGATGACGAAATGCGCGACTTCCTCATCAGCGCCATCGAGTACCTGACCTCCATCACGGAAGGCAACCTGGAGATGCCTGTCAGCATCATCCGCGCCATGAACGACGTTGAGCGCATTGCCCAGATTGAGGAAAGCGCCCTCCCGCCGGAGAAGCAAAATCTGTTCCGCTACTGCACGCTCCAGATCGCCCGCCTGGCCGGGGAAAACGGCTAACCCGTCCGGGGTACACCAACAGCAGCCGGGGGGAGAACGGCAGAGCGCCATCCTCCTCCGCGCAGAATACAAAAACGGGAGGCTCGGTCTGAAGCCTCCCGTTACGTCATTCACGAGGTCAGGGCATGCACCCTAACCACCGGGCCTGTAACCGGTCAGGTGCTGGCAGACCGCCGCCGGGATACGGCCCAGTTCACAGTTGCGAATGATCTCATCATAGGCCGGGCTGTCCGGCGGGATTTCGATCTTGTCGATCGGGCCACCGACACCAGAGGCGCGGGTCACCCGTGGGACACGGAATTCGTAGCGGAACAGGTTATCGGGCAGGCGCTCAAGCACCTGGATCTCCTGGCGCTCAGGATTGCTGAAGGGTGCGGGCAAGCCTCCCTCGCAGAAGGCGATCTGGTCATTAGGCTCATCATCCCACCCGTCAAGCAAGGCCGGCGGGGCGAGGCGGCAGGCGGAATAAGAGAATCCCGCCGGGATGATAACTTCATTGGGCGTACCCGGATACAACGTCAGGTATCCGCTGATGACCTGGAACTTGAGCACGTCACCGGGCAGGATGCGGGCGAAAACCGTCGCGGAACTCAGGCGCAGCGATACGCCGTTCATGATCAGGTCGGCCTCAACCCCGGCGGGCGCCTGCATGAACAGACCAGCCGGCGTAGCCTGGTTGCACTGCGGTGCGCCGGAGCCGGTGCGCAGGTAGAACGCCTGCATGGGCGACAGGCTGTCCGGCCCGATCTCCGGTAGACCGGTCACATCTACCTCAAAGAGATCCTCGAGGGCCACCCAGCCCGCCTTCATATCAAACGCCACACGCACCCACAACCCATCCGGACTGAGGCCGTCGGCAAAGAGCGCCGTGCCCGCGGCAGCCGTCCCCAGCACTTCGGCAGCGGGATCGGGTTCCGCCTTTACTGCTGTCTCCTCGGCCACCGTAACGGGAACAAGCGCCTCCGCCGGGATGTAAAGAGCAGCTTCCGGCACAGCGCTCTCTACAACCGCCTCGCCGAAGAGCAGGAACAGCACGCTGGGGTCCACAGACAGTTCTTCCGACAGACCACGCGGGATGTTCGCCTGGACATTCAAAGCCGCCAGCCCCCACACCCCTTTCGTGACATCCATCGCGGCAGCACTGAAACTGCTATAATCCTGCAACGCCACCCATGAGCCGGGCACAAAGTCCCCGTCAACAGGATGCTCAGGATCATCCTCAAGCCGCGCCTGGACTTCCGGATACCCGTAACAGGCGGTATTACCCGTCAGGTTGGCGCAGTTCAGAGCCAGTTCCTCCTCAGCCAGGCGCACCAGTTGCGGGCAATTCCTGGGCTGGTTGCCCTGGGCTATGGCGGCGGGCGCACCGTCCAAACCTGCCAGGACTACCGACAGGATCAGCACGCCCACAATGACAGGATGTAGCCAGCGTTTCATCATCTACTCCTTACTTGCTCCCGGCGGAGCAATCCCATGCACAACGACCCTCACTGGCAAATAATAAGGGCAAATTGAAGTCTCTGCTGTGATTGAGGGATGATATTTCTCTAAGCACAAGTATAATAGTCTTTATGCCGATTCCGGGCAAGCTTCTCTTAGGTTTTCCGGCAAAGAGGAGATCGTAGTTAGTACGAATCACCCAAACGACTGACACTGCAAGTTGAAGCAAAGTGCAGGATGTCTCGATCTGATCGGGGGGAACTTCATCATGGAACTTGTCGATTATGTGAGGCTGGTCCGCAAATGGCTGTGGCTATTCATTGTAGCAGCTGTGCTGGGTGGCGGAGTAGCCTACGTCGTCAGCAGCACCCGGCCGGACGTCTACCGGGCGGAGACGATGATCTCGGTCGGTGGCTTCATCCAGTCACCTAACCCCGACTCAGCGGACATTCGCACCGGCGTTGACCTGGCTCAGAATTATGCCGTCCTGGCCAAGACTCACGAAGTCCTGGAGGCCGCCATCCAGGCGGGCGGGTTCCCGCTGACACCCAAAGAACTCAGCGAGATGTTGGAAACGCGGGTCATCGCCAACACTTCGATGCTGGTGCTCAGCGTCGAGTATACGGATCCGGTGCTGGCCGCCGATATCGCCAACCAGATCGCCCAGCAACTGATTCTCAAAAGTCCTTCCAATCTCACACCAGCCCAGCAGAGCCAGCTTGAACTGGCCAACGCGGAGATCGAAAAACTGAACATCCAGCTCCAGGATGCCCGCGCTCAGCTCCAGCTGGTGGACTCCCAGATCGCCAATGCGCAGACCCAGGGGGAACGCAACCTGCTTCCGGCGGGATACCCTGATGCAACAGATCAACCAGGCATCCAGTAACCTGGCGGAGTTTTCCGCCACCGTAGCCGCCCTGCAACAGCGCACAAACTCGCTGGATATCGTGGAACGTGCCCGCATCCCGACGGAACCAAGCGGCATGAGCGTGGCAGTCATTACGCTGGTGGGCACGCTTGTCGGCATTGGCATTGCCTGGGGGGCCGTCCTGATCATTGAGTACCTGGATGATACGCTCCGCTTCCCGGATCAGGTGCTGCAGACGGTTGGATTGCCGGTACTGGGCGCTATCGCCCGCTTTGGCAAGAAGAACGACGACTATCCCAGCCGCCTGATCACAGTCCGCGATCCATCCTCCGCCATCGCCGAGAGCTACCGTACCCTGCGTACCAACCTGCTGTTCTCAGCGACTCCGGGCAAGAAACTGGCCTACATCATCACCAGTGTCGGCCCACAGGAGGGCAAAAGCATCACGGCAGCCAACCTGGCCGTGGTGATGGCTACCGCCGGCCTGCGCGTCCTGCTGGTTGACGCCGATCTGCGTCGTCCCAAACTTCACCACATCTTTGAGATTTCCAACAAAGTAGGGCTAACCACTCTGCTGGCCGCCAAGCCGCTGGAGAAAGAATCGGCGTCACTGGACGAAATATTCCCCCTCGGCACCGCCTGCGATGAATGTCTGCAGGATACCCAGGTGAACGGCCTGCGGATCATCCCCAGCGGCTTTATGCCCTCCAATCCCACTGAGGTGCTTGGATCCGCATTGATGCGCCGCTGGTACGAAGCCTTCCTTTCCGCAAACAATGTGGATGTGGTGATCTTCGACGCCCCACCCGCCCTGGCGGTCTCCGACAGTGTGGCGCTGGCCGCCGCAACCGGCGCGACAGTGCTCCTGGTCGTGGAAGCCGGTCGCACGCGACGCCGCGATGTGTTGCAGGCTAAGGAGCAATTCGCTCAGCTGAATGTGGAGATCAAGGGCGTGGTCCTGAACCAGATCAACCTGCATGAGGCTGGCTACAACTACGGCTACTACTACTATTACTACAGTGCCGATAGTTCGCCCAGCGCCAATGGCAAGCAGCGCCAGCGGGCAGGCGCCACAAAAGTCCGAGCGGAATGAAACCGGACTCACAAATCACAGGCCGGCATGCCTTGGGAATCATGCCGGCCTGTTGATCCTGTCCCGGATCGCCCCCGGGTCAGGAGTTCCTGCCCGCTGCAGTGCGCACCTTTCGCAGCGCGACAGCGCGCAAACAGTGGGCAAGCGCTATCCTGCCTACATGGCCGCCAGCGCAAAGAAGTCCGCCGCCTCCAGCGCCTCACGCAGGGCCGCTACCTGGTCAGGTGACATCGACCGGCGCGGCAGGCGTACCCCACCACAATCGACTCCCAGCAGGCCCAACGCTGCCTTCAACCCGCCCATCAGATTTGTCTCCACCAGAACCGTGGTGACCCGGTTGGCCCGGAGCTGGAGATCACGAGCAGCTGCCAGGTCGCCACGCTGCACCAGAGCATTGATCTGCCTGTAAACACCGGGCATGAGATTCAGCGTGGAACCGATGAAGCCGCTGGCCCCCATCATGGCCGCAAATACACACATCTCGTCCATTCCGGAAAAGACTGTCCACCGCTGACCACCAAGCTCGACAATCTGGCGAAACTGGTGCATATCCGGGCCGGTATACTTGGTTCCGGCCACGTTGGAAACCGGTAACAGGCGGCGCATCAGAGCCAGCGGATCGACATTCTGGCTGAGAAAATAGGGGAAGACGGGCATCTCCGGCACGGCGGAGGCAATCGCCTGAAAGTAAGACAGCAGGCTGTTCATCTCATCAAACAGAGGCGGGATAATACTACTCACACCCGCCGCTCCGCTGGCTCTGGCATGGCGTGCCAGCGTGATCGCATCCACCAGCGCCGTAGCCCCAATGTGCACAATCACCGGGACCCGCCCATCGACCTCGTCGAGGACAGTCTCTGCTACCAGCTGGCGTTCTTCCACAGACATAAGAAGCCCTTCGCCCGTGGTACCACCCACATAAAAGCCATCGACCTGCTTGCCCAGTAGAAAGGCAACCAGATCCCTGATCGCCGCGACATTCACCCGGTTATCCGCCGTAAATGGCGTGACCAGGGCGGGCCAGACACCGTGAAAGGTAGGCATCAGCAATTTCTCCAGATGAGAAAACCAGACAGGCAGAGAACACTGGCATTAAAGCACCAGACGCGGATCAATGGCATCGCGCAGGCCATCCCCGATGAAGTTGATGCACAGCACCGTCAGGACAATCATGATGGCCGGTGGAATCCACATCCAGGGTAGATCCTGCAGAATCTGCAGGTTACGGGCTGCTTCCAGCATATTGCCCCAGCTAGGTGTTGGCGGGGGCACGCCCAGCCCCAGGAAGCTCAGCCCGGCTTCGATCAGGATCGCTTCGCCAACACTGAAGGTCACCATCGCCACCAGGGGCGCGAATACATTGGGCAGGATATGGCCAAAGATGATCCGCCTATCAGGTATGCCCAGGCAATTAGCAGCGACAACAAACTCCTGCCGGCGGAGAGTCAGGAACTGCCCGCGCACCAGCCGGGCCACGCGAGGCCAGCTCAACAAACCAATGACCAACACAATGCTGGTGACTGTGCGCGGTAGCAGGGCGGCCAGGGTGAGCATAATCACAATGCTTGGGAATGTCATCACCACATCGGTGACACGCATGATCACCATGTCGATCCAGCCGCCGTAGTAGCCAGAGATCGAGCCGAGCACCAGGCCGATAGATGTGGAGATCAGGGTCGCCAGCAGCCCCACGGTCAGCGAGACTCGCCCACCGTGAATGGTGCGACTCCAGATATCACGGCCAGTGCGATCGGTGCCAAACCAGTGCTCGGTTGTGGGCGGGCTGTTGCGCGCCTGCAGATCAATGGCCTGGTATGGATAGCGCTCAAAGACAGGCGCCAGAATGGCCATCAAGGCAATGCCAACCAGCACAAAACTGGAGACCATCGCCAGCCGGTGACGCGCAAAACGCCGCAGGGCGCGCTGCGTCAGAGAATCCGCCGCCCGGTAGGGCGCAGCAGTCAACGCATTGTTGGCAGAAGTGGACGGGTTACTCATAGCGAATCCGTGGATCGACGACCGCGTAAACCAGATCGGTGACGATATTGGCCAGCAGGACAACAATAGCGATCACCAGATTCATGCCCATCAACAGCGGGACATCGCGGCCCTGGACAGCCGTGCGGTAGAGCGTGCCCATGCCCGGCCAGCTGAAGATCGTCTCCGTAAAAACTGCGCCCACAACCAGATTGGGGATGCTGAAACCAATTACCGTGATCACCGGCAGGATTGCATTGGGAACCATGTGCCGCCAGATCACCCCTCGTTCGCGCAGCCCCTTGGACCGCGCGGTTGTGATGTAGTCGGAGCGGATCACCTCCAGCATACTGAAGCGTGTATAGCGCATGTAGCTGGCGATATACTGCAGGCTCAGGATCACACTGGGCAGGATGAGGTAGTGAATCGAATCCCACAGCGTTGGCACCCGATCCACCGGGCGCATCCCGCCGGCTGGAAACCAGCCCAGGGTGATCGAGAACACGTACAGGCCAAAAATACCGGCAATGAAGGCGGGCATGGAGATACCCAGGAATGACACCCCCGTCAGGAAGAAATCAATGAAAGAATACTGACGGAGAGCCGTCAGAATGCCCAGCGGGATGCCCGCCCCAACCCCGATGAGCAGGGCCGTCCCAACCAGCAGCAGACTGGCACTCAACCGCCGCCCGACCAGATCGGCAACCGGGCGCCCCTCCACAAAGCTGAAGCCCAGGTCACCCTGCACAACACTGCCAAGCCAGTTGACATAACGGACGGCCAGCGGCTTATCCAGACCAAAGCGCGCGCGCATCTGCTCCAGGGCGTCAGCGGTCATCTGCGCTTCAGAAGCGATGAAGTAATCGATCATATCGCCGGGTGCCAGTTCCGTCAGGATAAACACGATCACGGTTACAGCCAGCAGCACCGGGATACTGATCAGCAAACGGCGGACAAGATACTTGAACATAGCGAGCGCTCAAGCCAGCAGGTTCGTCGAGACACAGAACATCTCGGTGGGGAGCAGATCAGGCTGCTCCCCACCACCTCTTGCTCTGATCAGCGATCTTACTCGGCAACCGACCAGAGTTCAGCGTGATCCTCATAGGGACCGCCACCCGCGGCCGGGAACCAGTAGAAATCAACCAGATTGGAGGCCGCCACACCGTAACGGATGGACGTCCACATATAGCCTTCCAGCGCATTCTCGTTCTGGAATTTGCAGACTTGCTGCATCAGGTCCAGGAAGCGCCCTTCGTCCACCTCGGCGCGAGCCTGCAGGAGCAGATCCAGCAACTCGTCAAAGACCGGGCCAATCAGGGTCTCTTGCGGATTCTTGAGGTTCGGGAAGCCACCGGGCAGATAGAACTGCCAGGGGTAGACCAGCGTCGCGCCAACCCCACGATAGCTGATATCCCAGCCCTCGCCGGAGTAGAAGTAGGAGTTATACGTCGGCACGTCAACGGTCAGCGGCGTCACCTCAATGCCCACATCGGCCAGATAAGCCTGCATGGCCGACAGCGCATCCAGCGCCTGCTGGCTGGTGTAGTAGGTGTGAATATCGTAACTCACCCCGCCCTGCCAGCCGGCTTCCGCCAGAAGCTGGCGGGCCAGATCGGGATTGTATTCGTAAGCGTTGAGTTCCTCAGCGGGGGGCCACAATGCCGGCAGGGCGGCAATACATGGCACAAGCTGGACCGTCCCCTGCATGACGGTCTCAGCGATCGCCTGGCGGTCGATGGCATACATGATCGCCTGCCGCACACGCACATCCTGGAAAGCCGGGTTGCGCAGGTTGAAGATCAGGTAGTTCGTCACACCCGATGGCCCCTGGAAGATCTGGAACTTGGGGTTATCAGCCATCCGCAGGGCCACATCCCCGCTGACATAGGTGAAGTGAATCTCACCACTTTCCAGCGCCAGAATTGCTGAGGTCTCATCCTCGAAGTAGCGGTTGATCAGGCGATCCAGTTTGGGCGCGCCGTTCCAGTAATAGGGATTGGGCTTCAAGGCCCAGAACTGATCCTGCTCATATTCGTCATGCATGAACGGGCCAGTGCCGATCGGGTTGGTGAAGAACCAGTTGGTGGTCTGGTAATCGGCGGGATTCAGGTCGGCCAGCGCGTGCTTGGGCAGCACCCAGGCGAAAAGCATACTGTAAGGCAGGCGCGGGTTAGGCTCGACCAGGGCGATCTCGACCGTCAGGTCGTCAACAACCCGGATGCCTTCGATTTCCGCGGCGGTGCCGTTCACAAAAGCCTCGCCACCTACAATCGTGGTCGGCGCAAATTGCGAGAAGGAGGCAAACGATGTAGCCGCCAGCGGGTTAAAGGCCAGCTCCAGCGAGAACTTCACGTCTTCAGCCGTGAGCGGTTCGCCATCGTGCCACAGCACACCCTCACGCAACTTGAAGGTCCACACGGTGGCATCTTCGTTCGGCGTCCAGGAGACGGCAAGCTGCGGGGCAAGCCCGGAAGCGTCCTCGTTCCAGCTCACCAGCGGGGTGAAGAGCTTGATCAGCCAGGTACGCCCGGCTGAGTCCATGAACGGCCGGACCTGCGGCGCGCCGCCAGGGCCGACATCAAAGGCCCCGATAAGGGTCCCACCTCCGCCACCCTGGGCGAAGCTGCTCAACGGCATGGCCAACAGCGCGGCGACAACAAATAACAGACATACAAGGCGGTAACCGAGCTTCATTCTTTCCTCCTTAGGTAAAAGATCTCAAGAACCAACGGCTAAGGGGGGCGATCAGGGTTCACCTCCTGTCATGCGCCCTGTGAGACACACCGGGCGCCCGGCAGACGGTTTCCTGCAATCCAGTGTCCCTCTGGACACCGACCTGCGATCCCTGCCGGTGGCAGTCCAACCGAGACCGCGCACCGGCCCGAAACCTTTGAAACACAAAAATCTCTCGCCTGTGTCCGGCCATACGCGGGAATCGATGACATAACCGTGCTGTTAGCGTCAGAGGTCATGTCATACCTTCAAGTTAAAGATCTCTCCAGGTAACTGACGGGATCTTCCCGCTACGACGGGTATACGAATCCAACCATGCTTCTTGTATGAAGACCATGCCTGATCGAACCGTAACATCCTTCCAAAGGGGATGTCAACACTTTTTTCCACCAGGTGGAGAGTATTCCCATATTCTGATCCTGCAAAAGCCTTCCACAACGTGGAAATAGAGATTGCCCGGTAAGATCAGGCCAGGTACAGTTCGAGATAGGGGATTCTGTCGGGGCTGTGTTCCATGTACAGGCCGCGCAAAGGAGACTGCTCATGCTGAATATCGGGATCATCGGAGCCGGATCGTATGGGGCGCAGCATGCAGCGGCCCTGGCCGAACTGCCGGAAGCCCGCCTGGTCGCCGCCTGCCGGACGAACCGCGTTGCGCTGGAGGCGTTCGTGGCCCGGTATGGCGGGCGCGCCTATGTCGATTACCGTGATCTGCTGGCCGACCCGCATGTAGATGCGGTAGTCATCGCCACGCCGCACCATCTCCACACGGCCATTGCTGTGGATGCGGCGCAGGCCGGCAAACATATCCTGCTGGAAAAGCCGATGGCCCCCACCCTTGAGGAATGCGATCGTATCCTTGCCGCCGCAGCGCAAAATGGTATCAAGCTTATGGTCGGGCATCAGAATCACTTCGTCCCGGCATACCTGCAGGCCAGGGCCATCCTGGAATCGGGGGAAATGGGTGAGGTCGTCCTGGGTGTGAGCACCATGTCCAAGTACTGGTTTGAACCAAACCGCCGCGAATGGCACCTGGATCGAGCCACCGGCGGCGGCATGCTGATGACCGCTGGCATCCATTGTCTGGATCGGCTGACCTGGTTGATCGGCAGTCCCGTGCAGCAGGTGAGCGCCTCACTCTCCACACGCTTCCACAACCAACAGGCCGACGATACCGGCCTGCTCTTCCTGCGCTATGCCAGTGGTGCGGCAGGTGCGGTGGTCAGTGTCGGCTATGCCACCGGCGCGCCCAAGCACCTGACCGAGCTGACCTGCACGCGGGGGATGCTGACCATTGACTATGTGGGCGGTGTGTCGATCGGGCGCGATGAACAGTGGCGCACCCTGCCCGGCAGCGGCTCCACAACATGGATGCACGAAGGGCTGGTTAACGAGTGGCGGGCCTTCCTGCGAGCCATCGAGGAAGACACTGAGCCACCTGTGAGCGGCGAATATGCAAGACACATCATGGCCGTGATCTTTGCGGCGGAGGAATCGTCGGCGCGGCAGTGCGAGATCACTGTCCCCCCGCCAGCTGTGTGAAGAAACCCAAAGGTGGCAATCGTGCCCGATCCGGTGCTTGTTCTCACGCTCGACGATCTGTTTGTCGTGAACGAATATGCCTGTACCCGGGACGCTCCCACCCCCGGCAATGGCTCCTATACTGTCTGCCTGTGGTTCAAGGCAGATGACCTGGATCGCACCCAGGTGATCGCCCATCAAGGGGGGCCACCTGGCGAACCAGGCTGGCGACTCTTCATCGCGGAGCGGCTCCTGCACATTGAGGTATGCGACGAGCAGGGGCGCGTGGCGGAAGCGATCGCGCCGCTGGACAGGCCACGCATATGGTGTCATGTCGCAGCGGTCATCGATCGGACCGCCGGGCGGCTGATGATCTACCTGAACGGCACGCTGACGGGGGCGTGCCCCCTGCCCGGCGAGGCAATCTCCCCGCCAGCAGCGTTGACCATAGGCGGCTACACCGATCCAGCCGGCGGGCACTTTGACCACACCTTTGGCCGCAACGGCGCGGGCCTGGTTGACGATGTGCGGATTTACACGGCGGCCCTGCCGGCGGCGGAAATCGCCAGCTTCGTCTATCCTGCCAACCAGCCACCGGTCGCCCGCTTCTCAATTGCTCATGAGCAGGGTGACGCCCCCCTGACCGTGCACTTTGACGCCAGCGCCTCCTATGATCCGGACGGGACAATCCGCGCCTGGCTGTGGGATTTCGGCGATGGCAACAGCGGGTTGAGTCGGCAGGCAGCGGCGGAGCACCTCTACGAATACGGTGGCCGCTACCCGGTGCGCCTCACAGTTATTGATGAAAACCATGGCCAGGCGATGGCTGAGCGCACGTTGACCCTGCGCGGCCCGGCGAATCCGCTGCGCCCCGTACCGGTATTCGTCAACGGGACGGAAGGCCACACCTGCTACCGGATTCCGGCCATCGTCCGCGCGGCCAACGGCGACCTGCTGGCCTTTGCTGAAGGAAGGGTCGCCAGTTGCAGCGATTCCACGCGGGTTATCCGGATCGTCTGCAAGCGCAGCACGGATCAGGGCGCCACATGGGGGCCACTGCAAATAGTTGGACGCAACCTCATTGCCGGGGAGGAATACGCCGCACAGAACCCCTCGCCGGTGGTCGATACCGAACTGGGCACGGGTCGGGTGATTCTGCTGTTCAACAAACTGGAGAACTCTGAATGGGACCTGGCACGCGGAATCGGTCTCAATCGGATCGTCATGCGATCCAGCGCCGATCACGGACACACGTGGGATGATGAAACAGACATCACGCCCTTTGTCCACCGACCCTTCACCGCCAGCGATCCGGATGGCTGGCGTGTCCAGCGCCCGACCATCGGTCACGCCATCCAGTTGCAGCGCGGTCCGGTGCGCGGAAGACTGCTCTATGTCGGGATGTTCACACAAGGCGGGCGCAGCGTCTTCGACTCGCAAAACTACGTGTTCTGGACTGACGATCTGGGCCACACGTGGCAAATTGGCGGCGTGCTGCCCTGCGTGGGACTGAACGAAGCGATCGCCGTTGAGCTTGAAAATGGCCTGTTGATCAACAGCCGGGCCTATCGTGATCAGCGTCCGCTAGGCCGGCGGGCCATCACCCGCGCCACCTGGGACGCCAGCGGCAAGCCTGTCTTCAGCGACACCGTTCCTGATGAGACCCTGATTGATCCAGCCGTCCAGGCCAGCCTGATCCGCCTGACCTGGGCGAATGAGCAAGGAAGCGGCGGCCGGAGTCGCCTCCTGTTCTCCAATCCGGCCCATCCCCGCGCCCGGCGGCAAATGACCGTCCGCCTGAGCTATGACGAGGGACAGACCTGGCCCATCAGCCGCGTGATCGATACGGGGCCATCGGCCTACAGCGACCTGGTGGCCCAGGCCGACGGGCGCATTGGCCTGCTTTATGAGCGCGGCAACCAGGGCGGCATCTGGTACGTCAACTTCACGCTGGACTGGCTCACGCGCGGGCAGGATCGCCTGTAGCGCCCTCCAGGTAGCGGAAGCAATCCGGCAGAGCTTGGTGGCAACAGGGGGCAGGAATTGGCGACTAAGTCTCACTATTTAGTTGACTATCGCCGCATTTTCCCTACACTCTAGCTATATGCGCATTGTAGAAGGAGGTCAGAGCAACATGAGGAGATTGACTTTCTTGTTTGTGTTCGTTCTGATAAGTTTTCCGCTGGTGATTGGATCTCCCGGCGTGTCGGCGCAGGAAGGAGATATCCTGATCCTGGCCACCGGCCTTGACGATCTGATCACGCTCGATCCGGGACGGGCTTTTGAAACTACCAACCTGACCATTCATCATGCCACCTATGATACCCTCCTGGAGATCCGCCCTGACGACCTGACCACTGTGGTACCAGGCCTCGCCGAAAGTTACGAAGTTTCAGAGGATGGTCTTGTTTACACCTTTAAGCTGCGTGAAGGGGTGGTCTTTGCCTCCGGTAATCCGGTCACGGCTGAGGACGTTCGTTTCTCATGGACACGCCTGATTAACCTGAAAGGCAACCCTTCCTTCTACGCTGATCCGATCGCTTCTATCGAGGTGGTTGATGACCTCACCGTTCGGGTCACGCTGAAAGAACCGTTCCCGGCCTTCCCCAGCGTGGTCACCGCCCCCGCCATGAGCATCCTTGACAGCGCACTGGTGAAGGCGCATGGCGGCACAGATGCCCCGGACGCTGATCAGACCGATATGGCCAAGGACTGGCTGGATCAGAATTCTGCCGGTTCAGGGCCGTTCGTGTTGACGGGCTGGGTGCCGAATTCGGAAGTCACCCTTGTCCGCAACGAGAACTACTGGCGTGAACCCCCTGCCTTCGCTGGCGTCAAGATGCGCGATGTCAACGATTCCACAACCGCCCTGCAATTGCTTGAAAGGGGTGATGTTGATATCACCAATGTTGTGGATCGCGATCTCGCCCAGATGGTAAGGGATAACCCCGATCTGGTGCTGGAAATCGGCCAGACGCTGAACCTGAACTACATTGCCATGTCCCCCAGCACCAAGTTTGAACCGCCCCTGTGGGATCAGCGTGTGCGGCAGGCCATTGCGTATGCGATCGACTACGATGGCATCATCAATGAACTGCTTCAGGGATTCGCGGATCGACCGGCGGCCATGCTCCCGCTGGGAATTCAGGGATCGGATCCGGCGTTACGTTACGAGCGCGATCTGGATCGCGCCCGTGCGCTGCTGGCGGAAGCCGGCTATGCCGATGGGTTCGCCCTGACACTCAATCACGGCACAGGTACACCCGGCGGCATCCCGATCGAGACGTTCTCCGCGAAGCTGGCAGCTGACCTGGCAGAAATCGGCATCACCCTCAACATCGTGCAGGAACCAACGTCTAACTTCCTGACGGCCTGGCGCGCCCAGGAATTGCAGTTTGTCTTCAGCGGTTGGACTCCGGATTACCTCGATGCCACCATGTGGTCGGATTACTTCTCGTATGGCGATCGCGGTCCCGGCTTCCGCGTGATGATGGATTCGCCCACCATTGCGGAGCTGGCTACACGCGGGGCCTTTGAGGTCGACCGGGAAGCGCGGACGGCAATCTACCGGCAGTATCAGGAAGCCCATGTTGCTGAAGCGATCTTCATCCCGTTGTTCCAGCCTCAGGATCTGTATGCCATGCGGGCCGATATCCAGGGCTTCACCTTCCATCCGGTTTACTTCCTCGACTTTGCTACCCTGAACCGGGCCGGATAGCAGATCCAGCAACCGTCTGATCGCTGCGGGTGCTTGCCTGTACCACCGGGCACCCGCAGCATCCCTTGCTGCTTTGACAGGGAGTACAACGGTGAGCCTGTTAGCCTATGTCGTGCGCCGCCTGCTGCTGGCGATCCCTATGCTCTTCGGGATCTCGCTGGCCCTGTTTGTCATCTACAACATCGTGCAGGTTGATCCCCTGGTGATGATCGTCGGCGAACGGGCCATGGATAACCCGGAGATTGTCCAGGCCGCCATCCAACACTGGGGTCTGGATAAGCCAGTATGGCAGCAGTATCTGGTCTACGCTGGCAACCTGCTGCAGGGTGATCTCGGCCTGTCGTTTCTCACCCGTCGCCCCGTCCTTGAAGATCTGCTGCTATACCTGCCGGCCACTGTTGAACTGGCTATCAGTTCGCTGCTCTTCGCCACCGTCCTCGGGATTCCGCTTGGCGTCATCGCAGGTGTGCGATATGGCAGCAAACTGGATCGCGGAGTCTGGATAGTATCCCTGCTCAACGCCTCGCTGCCGCCCTTCTGGAGCGGGCTGATCTTCCTGTTTGTCTTCTACTACCATCTGGGGGTAATGCCCGGCCCGGGGCGACTGGCGCCCCGAATGGCCAGCCCTGCCCATATCACCGGCCTGTTGACGGTTGACTCCCTGCTAACCGGGAACTGGGAAGCGCTTGCCAGCGCCCTGCACCATCTCGTCCTGCCTACCGTCATTCTTGGCGGCTTCACCCTGGCCCTGGTTCTGCGGGTCACACGTTCGGCGATTATTGAGGAAATGCGCAAGGACTATATCCGCACGGCACGCGGCAAGGGGCTACCGGAGTCGCGTGTTGTGGTCAGGCATGCACTACGCAATGTCTTCATCCCGCTGGTGACCATCCTGGGCCTGGCCTTTGCCAGCCTGTTAAGCGGGGCAGTGATGACCGAGACCGTGTTCGATTGGCCGGGGCTGGGACAATACCTTGTCCGCGCAGCCAGCAACCTGGACTATCCTGCCATCCAGGGAGGAACGCTGCTCATTGCAGCAGTGTACATCATTGTGAACATGACCGTTGATATCCTCTACGGCTTTCTGGATCCGCGAGTACGTTATGGATAGAGTGACCGAGTCCGTTACACGCCCTGCCCAACTGAATGCAGCTTCTACAGGCCGGTTTCTGCTGGCGCTACAACACTCTGCCCAACGCTACCCGGAACTCTGGATTGGGGCTGCTATCCTGTCCCTCTGGGCGGTTGTCGTGCTCTTTGCGCCGTTCATTGCCCCCTACGATCCTCTAGCCCAGAATCTCTCCGATCGCCTGAAGCCACCTTCGGTGGCGCACCCTTTCGGCACTGATGAACTGGGGCGGGATATCTTCAGCCGGGTGGTCTATGGGGCGCAGATCTCGCTGCCGACAGCCACGGTTGTCGTCCTTATCTCGCTACTGGTTGGCAGTTTGCTGGGCGCACTGGGCGGCTATTTTGGCGGTATCCTGGACACGGTGCTGATGCGTCTAGCTGATGTCACCCTGGCTTTTCCATCTATTGTGCTGGCACTGGCTATCTCCGCCTTTCTTGGTCCCAGCCTGACCAACGCCGCTATCGCCGCCTGTATTGTCGTCTGGCCGGAATATGCCAGATTGATGCGTTCGCAGGTGCTGGTGGTGCGTTCGCAGGATTATGTAACTGCGTCGCGTTCCATCGGTACACCGGAGATAGGCATCCTGCTCCGCCACGTCCTACCCAATGCCTGGACGCCCCTGATCATCAAAGCTGCTCTGGATGTTGGCGGGATTATCCTGCTGGTCTCCGCCCTGAGCTTCCTGGGGCTGGGGGTTGCGCCGCCCACGCCGGAATGGGGGGCCATGATCTCACTGGGGCGCACAAAGTTCTACCAGTGGTGGCTGGCCACGTTCCCCGGCCTGGCTATCCTGACAGTCATCCTGGCCAGCAACCTGCTGAGCGAAGGCCTGCAACATCTCCTTGATCCTGGCTATCGCTCCTCAGGACGCTGAACCGCCCGGTCTGTCCCGCCACAGAAAAGACCAGCGATATGCTCACCGGCGCTGGAGATCACCTTCGATCATCCACTGCAAAATGATCTTACAATGAGGGAAAGCAGTGGAGTCCAGGAGGGTTATCATGACCGGCGTCAGGGTTGGCAGGGTCACCCATTACTTCGACCGCATCCGCGTCGCCGTACTCCAGCTGGAGCGTCCCCTTGCTGTCGGCGATCACGTCCAGTTCGTCAAGCGCGGCTATGTCCTCTTCGAGCAGGACATCACCTCCATGCAAGTCAACCACCAGAGCATTTCCGCCGCTCAGGCCGGCGACGAGGTCGCTGTCCGGGTGATCGAAGAGGTCAGCCGCAATACCGAGGTCTACAGGGTGTAGCCGCTGAAGCGCCACCTGCGTGGCCATCCACCTGCCCAGCAGCCCGACCACGAGGCATGGCAGGGGGAGGATTGTCCTGCCATGTGCCCGGCGCAATAGCAGGCCGGTAATTGGTGAATATCTTCACCCAAATTGACTTAAAGACAGACCCACCCCTATAATGGGGTATACCGCAGTACAGCACCTGTTGTCTGGATGGCCATGTGTCGAGGGTCAAGGGGGAACCATGGCTCCAGCAAACCAGAGGGAAGACCTGCCAACCGGCGCTGTGATGGTGATCGGCGGTGGCATCGGGGGGATGCGTGCCGCTCTTGATCTGGCAGATGCCGGGCTACGTGTGTATCTTGTCGAACAGACGCCCTGTCTGGGTGGCCGGGTGGCGCAGCTCGGCTTTATGTTCCCACAGCATGACTGTGTGCTCTGCCGGGGCACGCCGGATCATGGCTACGGCTGCACGCGCCCTTCGATCTCCCCCGCCTATATGCCTCACAACCAGCATCCCAACATCACTGTCCTGACCAGCACGCATGTCCTGGAAGTGCAGGGGCAGGCTGGCGACTTCACGGTATCGCTGCGCCAGGAGCCGCGCTATGTCGATCCTGCCCGTTGCACCGGCTGTGGGCGTTGCGCTGAAGTCTGCCCGGTGGAACTTCCCGATCCCTACCAGCAGGGGATGGCCGTACATAAGGCGATCCACAAAGTAGCCGTGCGTGCCGCGCCTGATGCCTACCTGATCGAGCGGGGGCCATACTGCGCCTCATGCGGCAAATGCGCTGAGGTCTGTCCCAGTGCCGCGATTGACCTGTCTGAATTGCCACGCCTGCTGACCGTGGAAGTTGGCGCGCTGATCCTCTCCCTGGGCTTCCAGGTCTACGATCCCACACCGCTGGAAGAACTGGGTTATGGGCGCTATCCCAACGTCTTGCATGCCATGCACTACGAGCGCCTTGCCAGTCGTTCCGGGCCAACCGAAGGCATTGTGATCCGCCCCTCTGATCACCAGCGCCCGCGCTCCATTGCCTGGCTGCAATGCATTGGTTCCCGTGACCAGCAGAATCGCTACTGCTCCTCTATCTGCTGCATGTACGCAACCAAAGAGGCCATGCTGGCCAAACAGCGGCTGGGCAATGATGTCGACTGCATGATCTTCATCATGGACGAGCGCGCCTTCAACAAGGAGTACAGCTCCTATTTTGCCAGGGCGCGGCAGAAACATGGCGTCCGCTATATCCACAGCCGGGTTTCCGGGATTCGGGAAGACCCGACCACCCACAACCTCATCCTGAGCTATGCGGATCCGGGCGGTATGTTGCATCAGGAAACGGTCGATATGGTTGTACTGGCCGCCGGGGTTGAGCCGCCGGATAACGCTCGCCAGCTGGCAGCACTCCTGGACATCGAACTCAACGAATACGGATTCTGCCAGACCGACAAGTTCACCCCCCTGCAGACAACGCGACCGGGAATCTTTGTCTGCGGCGCCTTCTCCTCACCCAAAGAGATCGCCGAGACGATCATCGATGCCAGCGGCGCCGCCGCCGAGGCCATGCGCCTGCTGAACGATCGGCTGAACACACATCCCTACTCCCGTGAATGGCCGTTCCTCGCCCCCAACGACCTGCCCCCGGAGCGCGATGTCAGCGGAGAGCCACCCCGTATAGGAGTCTTCGCCTGCACCTGCGGAGGGACGATCAGCGCCGTTCTGGACCTCCCTGCCCTGGTGGCACAAAGCGCGCGTCTACCCGGTGTAGTCACCGCCGAGATTGTCGATTTCGCCTGTTTTCCCGATCGCCTGGAGCGGATTCAGGCGCGTATTCAGGATGAAAAGCTCAACCGGGTTGTCCTGGCTGCCTGCAGCAACCGTACCCACGAGCCGCTCTTTCAGCGAGCAGTGCGTCTGGTTGGCCTCAACCCCTACCTGCTGGAAGCCGTCAACCTGCGGGAGCAATGCAGCCGTGTTCACCGCGATCAACCCGCCCTGGCCAGCCGCAAGGCCCAGGAACTGGTCCGCATGGCAGTTGGACGGGTCACGCTTGCCCGGCCTGTCCACAAAGATCGGCATCGTTGCCGCCCGACCGCTCTGGTGATCGGTGGCGGCGTGGCAGGGATGACCGCCGCCCTGTCCATCGCGGACAGCGGCTACCACGTCCACCTGGTCGAACGCACGGAGATGCTCGGCGGCAATCTGCTGCAGATCCACTATGTGGCGGAGGGCTACCACCCTCAGCGTCTGTTGCGTGATCTGGTCAATCGCGTCCGCGCTCACCAGCGGATCACCGTCTACACGCGTACAGAGGTCATCAGTCACCAGGGGCATGTTGGCTACTTCCAGGTTGTCCTGCGCACTTTGCTCCCGGACGGCACCACAGAAGAGCGACAGTTTGATTATGGCGTCACCATCGTGGCGACCGGCGGGCGGGAGACCGACCAGCACCCGCTCCTGGAGCTACCGGGCGTGATCACTCAGCGGCAGCTGGAAGAGAAGATCATCCACGCCCCGGAAGAGATCGCCGCCCTGAACGATGTGGTGATGATCCAGTGCGTGCGTCCGGAAGGTATGCCCGAATATTGCTCGCGGGTGTGCTGCACAAACGCGATGAAAAACGCCATCCGTCTGCGGCTGTTCAACCCGCGCTGCCGTGTCACCGTACTGTATAAGAACATCGTGACCTATGGGTTCCGCGAGGCCTACTATACGGAAGCGCGCAACCACGGTGTGGTCTTCATCCGCTATTCAGATGCCGATCCGCCACAGGTCATTCACGATGGTCATCATCTGCATATCCGGGTGCATGATCCATCCTTGAATCGTGATCTGGACCTGCCCGCCGATCTGGTGCCCCTGAGTATGGCTATCGCCCCCGCTGCGGACACAGAAGCGCTGGCGAAGATGCTGCGGGTGCCGCTTTCCAGCGAGCATTTCTTCGCCGAGGCGCAGATGAAACTGCGGCCAATGGACTTCATGCGGGAGGGCATCTTCCTGGCCGGCATGGCCCATTATCCCAAGTTCATCGAGGAAAGCATCAGCCACGCTCTGGCTGCCGCCGCGCGGGCGCTCCCCCTGCTGGCCCAACAATCACTGCACCTCGGTGGTGTGGTGGCCCGTGTCACGCCAGAGAAATGCGTCGGCTGCCTGACCTGCACCCGCGTCTGCCCGTTCGCCATCCCCCAGGTCATCCAGCAGGAAGGGCGCACCGGTGTCGGCGGACTCGGGGGCGCGGCGTTCATCGACCCGGCTCAGTGTCAGGGCTGTGGCACCTGCACCGCAGAGTGCCCGGCCAACGCCATCCAGCTTGTGCATTACACCGACGACCAGATAGTGCTCCGGGCCACTGGCGGGCTGGGAAGCTGGCTGCCTGCTACCGCGCCGGGGGAGGTTGCCCGATGAGCGCCCAGCAACCCTTTGAGCCGGAGATCACCGCCTTCTACTGCATCTACTGCGGCTATATGGCCGCCGATGCTGCTGGCATCATGGACGTGCAGTATCCGGCCAATGTGAAGTTCGTGCGCCTGCCCTGTACGGGTAAGACCGACATCCGCTACCTGCTGGAAGCGTTTGAGCAAGGGGCGGACGGCGTTTACCTGGTTGCCTGTCCGATCGGCAACTGCCACCACGTCCGCGGTAATGAGCGCGGACAGGCCAGGGTACAGCGCGCCAGGCAACTGTTGGACGAGATCGGCCTCGGCGGGGAGCGGCTGGAGATGTTCTTCATGTCCGGCAGCCAGGCCCAGGCTTTTGCTGCGGCGGCCCGGAAGATGACCGATCGCATCCGGGCGCTTGGCCCCAATCCTCTGAAGCGTGCCAGTCAAATTGGCGAAGCACCCCACCCCATAGAACCGGAACCCGACGACGAGATTGGCTGGCGGGGCAGGAAGCCCGGATCACCCTCCGGGCACCGTTGACCCGATCCGTACATCGCACTGCACATCATAAATGTCAATCCACAGGGGGGTGCCCCATGAGCAACCCCAATGGCAGGAATGGCAAGCGCCCTGATCGCCTGCCGACCGGCGCTGTGCTCGTCGTCGGCGGCGGGATTGCTGGCATGCAGGCCGCCCTTGATCTGGCCGAACAGGGCTTCCGGGTCTACCTGGCGGAGGCGCAATCGGCCATTGGCGGCAAGATGGCCCAGCTGGACAAGACCTTCCCCACCAACGATTGCGCCATGTGCACGATTTCGCCGCGTCTGGTGGACGTCGGACGTCATCCGAACATCACCGTGATGACCAACACAGAAGTCCTTGAGGTCAGGGGGCAGGCCGGGGACTTCACCGTTCACCTGCGCCAACATCCGCGCTATATCGAGCCTGAGCGCTGCATCGGTTGCGGCGATTGTGCCAGAGTCTGTCCGGTCATCGTCCCCGATTCCTTTAACGAAGGGCTGGCGGTCCGGCGGGCGGCCCACAAGCTCTACCCGCAGGCTGTGCCCAACGCCTATGCCATCGAGAAGCGCGGTATTGCCCCCTGCCGCGATGCCTGCCCTGCCGGGCAGCGCGCCCAGGGCTACATCGCCCTGATCCGCGAAGGCCGCTGGGAAGACGCGCTGCGCGTGATCAAGATGGACAATCCCTTCCCCGGCATCTGCGGGCGCATCTGCAACCACCGCTGCGAAACGGCCTGCAACCGTGGCCTGGTCGACGAGCCGATCAACATCCGGGCGCTCAAACGTTTCGTCACCGATAAAGTCTACGCCATGCCCCGCCAGCCGGTGGAACCCGTCCCGCGCCTGCATCCGGAGCGCGTAGCCATCATCGGAGCGGGGCCATGCGGCCTCACCGCAGCGCAGGATCTGGTCCGGGCCGGATATGGCGTCACCATTTTTGAGGCCATGCCCGTTGCCGGAGGGATGCTGCGCCTGGGTGTACCGGAATACCGGCTGCCGACAGCGATCATCGAGCGCGAGGTCCAGGACATCATCGATCTGGGCGTGGATTTGCGGCTAAACCACCAGGTCAACAATCTGGATGATGTCTTCGCCGAGGGGTTCAACGCCATCCTGATCGCAGTTGGCGCGCATGAGGGCATCCGGCTGCCGATCCCCGGCGCCGATCTGGATGGTGTGCTGATCAACACACACTTCCTGCGTGATGTGCGCCTGGGGCGCTACACGGGCGCTGCCACCGATGCACCACCACTGGGACGGCGGGTGCTGGTGTTGGGTGGCGGCAACGTGGCCATCGATGTCGCCCGTAGCGCCCTCCGGCTGGGCCGGGAGGTTCAGCTGGCCTGCCTGGAGGAACGCGATCAGATGCCGGCCCATCCCTGGGAAGTCGCCGCTGCCGAGGCGGAAGGCGTCGTCCTGCACACCGGCCGCTCCTTTGAGCGCATCGTTGGCGACGAACAGGGGCGCGTCTGCGGCGTCGAGTGCCAGCGGGTTGCTTCTTTCCACTTCGATGAAGGCGGACGTCTGAGCGTGGAGCGTGTGCCTGGTTCCACCCATGTCATTCCCTGCGATACGGTGATCTTCTCCGTCGGGCAGCGGGCCGGTTTGGCCTTCATCCCGGATGATGCCGGCGTTGGTCTGACTCGCCAGCGGACGATTGCCGTCAATCCAAACACGCTGGCCGCCACACGGGAGGGTGTCTTCGCCGCCGGGGATAGTGTCTCCGGCACGGCGTTCGTGATTGAAGCGGTCGCCAGCGGCCACACCGCCGCCCGCTCAATCATCCGCTATCTGCAGGGGGAGCACCTGGAACCCCCGCGGCGACCCGAGCTGCCGGTTGTGCGCCTGTCCGCTGCGGAACTGGCGGATCGTCTGGCGCGGGGCGAGATCGTGCCACAGCCCCGTGTGCCCATGCCGGAGTTGCCGGTAACGCGGCGCATCAGCACGTTTGAGGAGGTCGAACGTGGCTATGACGATCGATCGGCCCAGCAGGAAGCGGCACGCTGCCTGGCCTGCGGCGTTTGCTCCGAGTGCATGAGTTGCACATTCGCCTGCGGCGTCGGGGCCATCAACCACGACATGGTCGCCCGGGATCATACCCTGCAGGTTGGCGCGGTGATCCTGGCGCCCGGTTACCAGATCTACAACGCCACGCTATCCGGAGAATATGGCCTGGGACGTTACCCGAATGTGATCACAGCCCTCCAGTTTGAGCGGTTGCTCTCCGCTTCCGGGCCGACGATGGGCCACATTCAGCGTCCTTCCGACGGGCGCCGACCGCACCGGATCGCTTTCCTGCAATGCATCGGCTCACGCGATCAGAGCCATGACTATTGCTCCGCCGTTTGCTGCATGTATGCCACCAAAGAGGCGGTGATCGCCAGGGAGCATGATCCCGACCTGGACATTCAGGTATTCCTGATGGATATGCGCGCTTTCTCCAAGGGTTACTGGGCCTACTTTGAGCGCGCCCGCGACCGCTACGGTATCCGCTACACGCGCTGTCGCATCAGCGCCGTCCACGAGGAGGCCGACACACATGACCTGATCCTGCGCTACCAGGCGGAAGATGGCCCGCCCATCAGCGAGCGCTTCGATCTGGTGGTCCTCTCGGTAGGGATGGAGATCTCGGAATCGGTTCGCGCGCTGGGTCATCGCCTGGGCATCGCGCTGGATGACTACGGATTCTGTCACACGGTGCAGTTCAACCCGCTGGAGACCAGCCGTCCGGGCATTTATGCCGTCGGGCCGTTCCGCGAACCCAAGGACATCCCCGAATCGGTGGTGGAAGCCGGGGGCGCTGCCGCGGCTGCCGCCACCCTCCTCAGCGCCGCACGCTTCAGCCTGACCACCACCCCTCAGTATCCTCCGGAGCGCGATGTCAGCGGAGAGGAACCACGCATTGGGGTGTTTGTCTGCCACTGCGGCTCCAACATTGGCGGCTATCTGGACGTGCCCGCCGTCACCGAATATGCTGCCGGCCTGCCCGGAGTCATCCACGCCGAGGATAACCTCTATACCTGCTCACAGGATAGCATCCGCCATATTGCCGAAGAGATCGCCAACCGGCAACTGAATCGGGTGGTCGTGGCCAGTTGCACACCCTTGACGCACCAGCCGCTCTTTCAGGATTGTCTGCGTAGCGCGGGCCTGAACCCCTATCTCTTCGAGATGGCCAACATCCGGAATCAGTGCTCGTGGGTGCATTCGCACGACCGTGAAGTTGCCACCGCGAAGGCGAAAGATCTGGTGCGTATGGCCGTGGCCCGCGCCGCGCGGTTGGCACCACAACATACCGTTGATGTGCCCGTGCAGCAGGCGGCGCTGGTTGTCGGCGGTGGAGCGGCAGGGATGATGGCCGCCATCTCCCTGGCTGAGCAGGGCTTTGCCGTCCATCTGGTCGAGCAGGCGGCGGAACTGGGTGGCAACCTGCGTCACGTGTTCACCGCCTGGGATGGCCGTAATCCCCAGCAGGTGTTGCATAACCTGATCGCGCAGGTGGAAGCACAGCGGGCGATCACGGTCCACCTGCGCAGCACGGTCACAGCCACCGGCGGGCACATGGGCAACTTCCAGAGCACGATCCAGGGGCCGGATGGCCAGCAGTATACCGTCACCCACGGGGCAACCATCCTGGCCACCGGGGCGCAGGAGTACCGCGGGCCGGACTATGGCTACGGCTCCGATCCGCGCATCCTTACCCAGCAGGAATTTGAGGCACGGCTGGCCACGGGTGAGGATCTGCCGCACTCGGTGGTCATGATCCAGTGTGTGGGACCAGCCGAGCGATTCTGCAGCCGCATCTGCTGCACAGTAGCGCTGAAGAACGCCCTGGCCCTGAAGGCGCGTCAGCCAGACGCGCAGATTGTCGTGCTGTACCGGGACATCCGCACCTATGGCTTCAAGGAACGTCTGTATACGAAGGCCCGCCAGCAAGGGGTGATTTTCATCCGTTATGATGACGAGCACCGCCCGGAGGTCAGCCAGGGGGATCGGTTGCTCGTCCGTGTCCGCGATCCCGCGCTGGGGCGGCCACTGGCCCTGCAGCCGGATGTGATCATCCTGAGCATGCCGGTTGTCCCCCGTGAAGACGCGCGGCGGCTGGCGACGCTGTTCAAGGCCAGCATGGATAGTGACGGCTTCTTCCTGGAGGCGCATGTCAAGCTGCGTCCGGTGGACTTCGCCACTGACGGAATTTTCATGGCCGGCCTGGCCCACTACCCTAAGCTGCTGGACGAGGCCCTGATCCAGGCTCAGGCTGCCGCTGCCCGCGCAGCGCGGGTGCTTAGCCGGACCACCCTGACCGCTGGTGGGCGCGTCGCCGTCGTGGAGCAGGCAAAGTGCACCGCCTGCCTGACCTGTGTGCGGATCTGCCCGTTCGGCGTGCCGCAGATCAGGCCAGAACTGACCGGTGCAGGGGGCATTGCCGGGGCGGCCATGATCGAGCCGGCAGTCTGCCAGGGCTGCGGTTCGTGTGTCGCCGAATGCCCGGCCCAGGCCATCCAGCTGATGCACTACACCGATACACAGATGCGGGCCAAGGTTGGCGCCTTGCTGGGGGCGGGTGACTGGCGCTCCAATAGCAACAGCGCCAGACCACAAGGAGGCTGGTAGCTATGGAAGATGACCGGCATCACATCATCGCTTATTGTTGCGAACATTGCGCCTATGCAGCAGCAGATCTGGCCGGCGGGCTGCGTCTGCAGTACCCACCGTCAATCAAGATCGTGCAGGTGCCCTGCACCGGCCGGATCGAGGCCTTGCTGATCCTGCATGCGCTGGAACACGGCGCGGACGGGGTGATGGTGGCCGGTTGACTGCCTGGCGACTGCCATTACCTGGAAGGTAATGCCAACGCCAGACGCCGGATCGCCCGCCTGCAGGAACTGCTGACCGAGATCGGTCTGGAGGCGGCGCGCGTGCAGATGTTCAACATGTCAGCGGCCATGGCCGGGGAATTCGTTGCCGCAGCTCAGGAGATGCACGAGCGAATTGTCGCCTTAGGCCCCAACCCGCTCAGACGTCGGCCAGCCCGGCCATGACTGGTGCACTCAGGAGGAACACAGCGGCATGCGGTTTCGCAGGGAAAGTCATCGGCTAAGGCCCCGACCGGACAGACTGCTCCCGGAGGCCTGCCGCAGACAGACAGGGATGAGGAGGTGCAAACGTGATCATCGCTGAACAGAAGCCTCTACAGGAGATCAAATCACTGGTGGGGGAGGCGGCGCGCGTGCTGGTCGTGGGCTGCGGCACCTGTGTCACAGTCTGCTTTGCCGGCGGCGCACGGGAAGCCGCCATCCTGGCCGCGTCGCTGCGTATGTCCAGCCGCCTGGATGGCGCGGTCAAGACGGTGACTGATGTGACCGTCCAGCGCCAGTGCGAATGGGAGTACCTGGACACCATCGCCGGAGAGGTCAGCAGTGCGGAGGTGGTGGTTTCGCTGGGTTGTGGCATTGGCGTCCAGGCAATGGTGGAACATTTTCCCGCGGCATGGATCGTGCCGGGCCTGAACACCAGTTTCCTGGGGTTGCCGACCGAACAGGGTGTCTGGGCGGAACGTTGCGCCGCCTGTGGCGACTGCATCCTGGGTATCACGGGCGGCATCTGCCCGATCGCCCGCTGCTCCAAGTCGCTGCTCAACGGCCCCTGCGGCGGGTCAGAAGGCGGCCACTGCGAGGTCAACCCGGATATCCCCTGCGCCTGGCAACTCATTTATGACCGTCTGAGCGCCATGAATAAGCTCGATATGCTGATGGAGATCCAGCCCCCCAAGAACTGGCGCACAGCGCGCGATGGTGGCCCGCGGAAGATCGTCCGTCAGGATTTGCGGCTGCCCACCGAGGAGAGCTAGACCATGACCACACCTGTCTCCGGCAATGGGTATCTGGTCGGTTCGAACCTGGAACGCGTCCTCCGCGCAGGGCACTTCGCCGTCACTGCCGAGCTTGGCCCGCCGCAGAGCGCTGACGCAGCCGTCATCCAGCGCAAAGCGGCCCTCCTGAAGGGTTTGTGCGATGCGGTTAACATCACGGATAACCAGACGGCCATTGTGCGCATGTCCAGCATCGGTGCGGGAGCGCTGGTGATTCAGGCTGGTCTGGAAC
>FWPV01002417.1_pt1 | contig 46195 bp, 44 predicted proteins | sample 2228371 | NCBI WGS metagenome assembly FWPV01 (sample SAMEA103939776, study PRJEB20133) | metagenome | reverse complement strand
AGCAAGGTTGGTCAGGGGACCGACAGCGATCAGTGTCAAATCTCCGGGATGTTGGTGAGCGGTCTTTAGGATAAGTTCATGGGCAGGACCGGAAAAAAGAGACCACCAATTCTCTCCCTCTCTCAACTCAATTTTTGCTTCTCCGAGTCCGGTTTTTCCATGGACCGAATGGGCATGAATGGTATTTCCCTTTAATGGCTTGTCTGCCCCTTTGGCAATAAATGGTCTGGTTTTCGGCTGGATGAGGGAGAGAACTTTTTGGATGTTGATGAAGACCGTCTCCAGCGGGACATTCCCATTGACGCCGGTCACTGCCTTCACCTCCAGCTCAGGCGATTGAAAAGCAAGGATTAACGCAAGGGCATCATCCACCCCCACATCACAATCAATCAAAACTTTCTTTCCCATTCCATCTCTCACTTATTGCACTGAAATATGGATTCATCAACCTTTGAAAGATGCTCTCAATTAAACTGCTGGGTGGCTGCGAGGGTCAAATCACCCCGCCGGCTCCGATGTCATCGATCTTCCATAAATTTCAGTCATTTCAAGAAGCTGATCTGCCCGGGAGGGAGTTAACTGTTCAGGTAGAAACCTCCATTCCCAATTGCCTGTTGTGGTAGCCGGACGATTCATTCGACCTTCCTCTCCCAACCCCAATATCTCCTGTAAAGGAATGATCATTAAAGAAGATACAGACATCATACCAAGGCGGATCAGTTCCGTCGATATTTGTTCGGAGGTGACCTCTCTTCCAAGATAACGAAAGACTCTCTTTTTTTCTTCTGGAGAAGCTTCCTTCTCAAACCAGCCCCGGACCGTATTGTTATCATGGGTGCCTGTATAGACCACTGAATTAGGAATAAAGTTATGGGGGAGATAGGGATGGGTTGGTGAATCTTCGCCAAAAGCAAATTGAAGGATTCGCATGCCTGGAAAGCCAAAGCGGTTCATCACTTCTCTCACATCAGGGGTAATGATACCAAGGTCTTCGGCAATGAAGCAGGAAGCTGGAAATCGACTCAATAGTGCCGAAAAGAAGTCGTTTGCGGGTGCCTCCACCCAACGGCCATGGATGGCTGTTGTCTCACCCGAAGGGACTTCCCAGAAACCGACAAAGCCCCTGAAGTGATCGAGGCGAAGGATATCGAAAAGACGGAGATTGTGGGTGATGCGATCGAACCACCATCCATATTCCGTCTCCTTGAGGCGGGTCCATCGGAAAGTGGGGTTCCCCCAGAGCTGTCCGGTCTTGCTAAAATAGTCCGGAGGCACACCCGCCACCCCCAAAGGTTTCTTTTCATGATCGAGATTGAAGATCTCAGGATGTGCCCAGACGTCCGCGCTGTCGTAATTGACATAGATGGGCACATCCCCAATGAATCGGATTCCTCTCCTATTGCCTTTTTCCTTCATTGCGAACCACTGGGTGAAGAAAAGATACTGATAAAACTTCTCGCATTCGATCTCGTCCCGAAGTTTCTCTCTGATCGAATGCAGTCTCTCCGGATTCCTATCCCTCAACTCTTTTCCCCATTCACTCCAAGGCTTCCCTCTAAAGTGTCTTTTGAGACACATAAAGAGAGCAAAGTCTTCCAGCCATCCTGTATTCTCGTGGCAGAATTTTTCAAATGCCTCTTTCTCTTTTGCCCCTTTTTTAAACGATTCGTAGGCAAGGTGAAGCAAGTGATACTTATAAGGAATGACAGCCCCATAGTCACAGCGTTCGGTAAGAAAGGAAGGAACGGTTTCGATCTCACGATAATTTAGAAAACCGGATTGGCAGAGAAGTTCCAGGCTGATCAGAAGCGGATTTCCAGCAAAGGCAGAGGGACTGCTGTAAGGAGAGTTACCACAGGCTGGATCGGTTGGATGGAGGGGCAAGACTTGCCAGTAACTCTGTTTTGTTTGAGAAAGAAAGTCGATGAAGCATTGGGCAGAAGGACCTAAATCGCCAATACCAAATGGGGAGGGGAGGGATGTGATGTGTAACAGGATACCACTGGCTCTTTTTAACATCGATCGAGCGATTTCCTCTGATCTTTCTTGATACTTCTGGTGATCGTGGTCGGTATTATATCCAAACCGAAAGAAATTTACCAGATCGGCATCTTTTGATGTATAATGGTTATTTAAAAATGCGAAAGGTGGGAAAACCATGAAAAGGATTATCATCCCGGGGTCAATTTTCATGCTTTTCTGTTTCTTCTCTTCGTGCGCAGTCAATCCAGTGACAGGAAGACAGGAACTGATGCTTTTAAGCGAGCAGGATGAGATGCATCTGGGGAGGGAGACCGACCGTGATATCATCAGGCAATATGGCCTCTATGAAGATCCCAAATTGACAGCCTATGTTCAAGAGATGGCAAAGCGGATTGGCCTCGTCTCTCACCGGCCACATCTGACCTATGAGTGCAAAATCCTCGATGCGGCGGTCATCAACGCCTTTGCCGTACCAGGAGGGTATGTCTATTTTACCAGAGGCATTCTGGCTGTTCTCAACAGCGAAGCGGAGCTTGCCGGTGTCATGGGCCATGAGGTAGGGCATATTGCTGCACGTCATTCCGCCAGACAATACAGCAGAGCCCAGCTTGCCCAGTTAGGGTTGGGAGTGGGTTCCATTTTGGTTGATTCTTCTTTGATAACCGGCGTAGCCCAGTTAGGGGTCGGAATGCTTTTTTTAAGGTTCAGCAGAGATCACGAGAGAGAGGCAGATGATTTAGGAGTAGAGTATGCGAGCAAAGCAGGATATGATGCAATGGCTCTGGCTCATTTTTTTGAATCCCTTGAAAGGCTTCATCCAGAGTCAGATCGAAGTGGATTGCCTGGCTGGTTTTCGACTCACCCCAACCCGGAAAATCGGATATCCTCTGTGAGGTCAAAGGCAAAAGAATGGCAACAGAGATTAAACCTTAAAGAGTTCAAGGTGAACCAGGAAGAATATCTGAGAAGGATCGACGGTCTTCTCTATGGAGAGGATCCCAGACAGGGCTACGTGGCGGAGGGAGTCTTTTATCATCCCCTTCTTCGCTTTCAATTCCCCATCCCTGCCACATGGAAGGTCAACCATCGGCCCACCCAGATCCGAATGTCCAAAGAAGGAGAAGAGGCACTGATCCTGCTTCTTTCCTCTTCAGAGTCTTCCTCAAGGGAGGCGGTAAGGAACTTTGTCTCCAAAAACAACGCCCATGTGATCAGAACGGAAGTTCTGCAAGTCAATGGGCTTCCCGCCCAGCGCCTTATTGCAGATCTTCGCACACAGACAGCCATTTACAGGGTTCTGTCCTATTTTATTGAGAAGGATCATAAGGTTTATGCCTTCCACGGAATCAGTCCAATGAATCGGTTCGAAAATTATGTCAGAATTTTTGAGTCAACCATGGGACAGTTCAGAGAACTGACCGATCCCAAAAGGATGGAAGTCAAGCCAGACCGTATCCGGATCAAGACAGTCAAGGCAACGGATACTCTGGAAAACTGTCTCGCTTCGCTCGGGGTTCCAAAGGAAAGGATGAAAGAGGCAATCTTATTGAATGGTGGGGTGGCCAACCAGACGGTGATGGCAAACAGCCTGATCAAAGTGGTGGAGAAAGGGCGATGAAGATTCGACCACTGGTCGCAAAGGACCGGGAAAGGCTTCAAAGGATAGTGATGGAGACAGGCGTTTTTACCGATGAAGAGGTCGGGGTGGCGATGGAGTTGATCGACATTGTCCTTGCTGATGAACGTCAAAAAGATTACAGAATTGTTTGTGCCGTGGACGAACACGAGCAGGTGCTGGGATACATCTGTTTTGGTCCTGTTCCCATGACCCAAGGGACATTTGATCTCTACTGGATTGTGATTGATCCTGAAGTTCAAGGCCAGAAGATCGGATCAGGATTGTTAGACTATCTGGAGAAAGAAGTGAAACGGTTGGGAGGAAGGATGATCCTGGTGGATACCGCTTCTATCCCTTCTTATGAAAAAGCCCAGAAGTTCTATCTTAAAAAAGGATTTCAGGAAGTGGCGAGGATTTCCGATTACTATTGGCAGGGGAATGATCGAATCACCTATTGTAAGAAGGTGTAGGTGTTGAGATGCAGAGGCAATGATGGGATTTATGTCAAATCCAGATGGAGGAGAAGATTATGGAGAAGAAGCGAATTGGTGTATTGACAGGTGGGGGGGATTGTGCGGGATTAAATCCAGCCATCAAATGGGTGGTGAAAACAGCGCTCGACGATAGACTTCGTCAGACTCGAAAGAGGGAACACGAAGTCCTTGGAATCCGAGATGGGTGGAAAGGTCTGGTGGAACCTGAAGCAGAAGGGGAGCCTCGCGTTTCAAGGATATTCACTCTCACAGAGGAGATGGTCAGAACCTGGGATCGCTATGGCGGAACGAATCTGGGTACCTCCAGGACAAATCCCTATGACCCTAAAAATGACCGCTCCCAAAAGGTCCTTGAAAACCTGGAGCGTTTCAAGATCGATTATTTGATTGCCATTGGCGGAGAGGATACCCTCGGGGTGGCGAACAAACTTTATCGCGAGGGCGTGAAGGTGGTTGGCATACCCAAAACCATTGATAAAGATCTTTCCGGAACGGATTACACACTCGGATTCGAGACCGCCCTCAATGTGATCACAGAAGAGATTGACCGTCTTCGGACAACGGCAGGTTCCCATCGACGGATCTTTGTGGTAGAAACCATGGGGCGGCATGCAGGCTGGTTAGCCCTTGAAGGTGGGGAGTCGAGTGGGGCCTACATCATTCTCATTCCAGAATATGATTTCGATATGAATCGGGTGAATGAATTATTGATGGAGGGTCGTCGGAAAGGGACCCGATATGAGATCATTGTGGTTGCCGAGGGAGCAAAGCCATTGGGCATGGGCGAAATCATTAAGGAGAATGGTGTCGATAGTTTTGGGCATAAAGCATTGGGGGGGGTTGGAGAATTTTTAGCCAATCAGATCACGGCATTGACCAAGATCGAAACCCGCAGCATTGTTCTAAGCCATCTCCAAAGAGGAGGCGCTCCCTGCGCCTATGACCGCAGGATGGGGAGATATTTCGGGATTGCAGCGATCGATCTGATCGTCAAAGAGGATTTTGGAAAGATGGTGAGTTATCGAAATGGAAAGATCACTGCTGTCCCTCTTGAAGAAGCCGTTGGGAAATTGAATCTCGTCGATGTCAAGACCCAGTATGATACCGAGCGGTATAACGGGAGGAGAACGATTCTGGGGTATTGAATTGCGGATTTTGGATTGCGGAATCCGGAATGAATGAAAGGGATATTTTTATTTTAATTCCGAAATCCGGATTCCGAATTCCGCAATCAGAGAAGCCTCTGGTGTTCTTTCTTCATACACCGGTCCATGACCACTTTAAGGCCTGCTTTTTGCGCCTTCTCACATGCCTCTAAATGGATGACCCCTTCCTGCATCCAGATGAATTTGGCGCCCCTCTGGATAGCCTCGTCCACCACAGGAGGGACATCTTCCGATTTCCGAAAGATGTCAACCACATCGATTTGGATGGCCTCTGGGATTTCCAATAAACTGCGATAGACTTTCTCTCCGAGGATCTTCTCACCATCGGGGCGAACCGGTATAATCCGATACCCTTTGGCTTGTAAGTATTCAGCCACTCGGTAACTCGGGCGGTCCTCCTTCGGAGAGAGGCCCACAACGGCAATGGTCTTACAATTTTTTAGAGTTTCCTTTAAATCTTCATCCTTCATAGGTTCTCCTTTCTTGGAGCCACTCTTTTGAATCACCTTTTCAAACATCTTCCTCTGAGGCAGTGGTTTTTCCCTGTCCCTTGAGGATTAAAAATTGGGGAGAGCAGGATGTGGAAGACTCGTCAGAGGCTCTCCATGGGCCGCAGACCTTGAGGAACTTCTGTTTTCTTTCGGGACAGTCCCCTCCACGAAGGCTTCCAGGATGGTGTTAGGAGAACTTCCATCAGCAGGTATTCCGGTTTCGAGATCGACCCTGACAAGCGTAATCCCATCTGGTACCCTGAATGGCTCAACAGGACTATCCCGTAAAGCCTGATCCATAAAGGAGATCCAGATAGGCAGGGCGGCTCTTGCCCCGGTTTCGTTTTTCCCCAGAGAAGTCTTATCATCAAAACCGACCCAGACTCCAGCTAATAGGGACGGCGTATATCCAATAAACCAGGCATCTACATAATCGCTTGACGTTCCAGTTTTTCCAGCCACGGGTCTTCCTAACACCTTTGCTCTCTGTCCTGTTCCATGCTGGACCACTCCTTCGAGAAGATGGGTCATGATAAAGGCATGTTGCGGAGAGAGAACTCTCTCTCGAGAAAAAGAGGTGGATGGGTCAGGCTTTGGAGAGGGGATGGGCTCATCCTCATCCTCATCCAACTCCTCCTCCATTTCTGAAAAAGGGATGTTTTCTTCAAGGACTTCTCCACCCATGGTGACAATTTTTTTAATGAAGATGGGTTTAATCAATTCTCCGCCATTGGCAAAAACCCCGAACGAGGAGATCAATTCCAGCATCGAAACTCCAGAGGTTCCCAGGGCGATTGACAGATCTCTTTTAATCGGTGAATCAATTCCCATCCGTTTGATGAATTTCAGCGCATATCCCACCCCCACCTCTTCGAGGATCTTCACCGTAACCACATTTCTGGAATGGGCAAGGGCATTTCGAAAAGTGATGGGGCCCATAAAATTCTTGTCGTAATTTTTTGGAGCCCAGTAATGGCCTCCATCATAATCCGCATACTCCACAGGGGAGTCCATCAGGAGGGTGGAGGGCGTGAAACCTTTCTCAAGAGCAGCGGCATAGATGAGGGGTTTAAAAGCGGATCCCGGTTGCCTGCGCGAATAGACGGCACGGTTAAATTGACTTTCTGAAAAATCGAGCCCCCCCACCATTGCCTTAATATATCCTGTTTTGGGATCAGAACAGACCAGAGCGCCTTGAACCAGTGGTTGTTGTTCGAGGGTGAAGATAGGAGGCTGATCTTTTTTCGTTAGATCCTTCGCCCTGACATGGACAACATCCCCGGGTTTCAGAAGGTCTGAGGGCGTTTTAATGGGTCCAGGTTTGAATTGAGGGTGAGGTTTCACCTGGAGGGCCCATGCCATTTCATGATAAGGGAGGATTCCTCTGCGCCCCTCTACCCAGACCGTATAGGATTTCCTGGAGTCATCTTTGGAAAGAATGATGCCCTCGTACACTTCGCTTAAAGAAAGAGCCTGGAGCGGGGCTCTCTTTTCCGTTAAGTGATTTCTGACTTCCTCCGGGGAGAGCGTCTGGATGGGACCACGAAATCCCTGTCTCTTGTCGAGTTCTCTCAAACCCAACTCAACAGCTCTCTGGGCAGCCTTCTGGAGGCTGAGATCGAGGGTGGTATAAATCCGCAAACCTTCTTGATAGAGTTTCTCCTTCCCATACTTTTTTTCGACATAGCTGCGAACAAACTCTGTGAAATAAGGGGCTTTGCTGAAAAAGGCAAACTCCTTTGGTTGTATCTTCAGGGGCATCTTAAGGGCCTTCTCTTTCTGGCTCTCTGTGATGAATCCCAGTTCTACCATTCGGTTCAGGACATAATTCTGCCGTGCTTTAGCGCGGGGAAGATTATGGACCGGGGAATATCGACTGGGAGCCTTGGTCAAGCCAGCGAGAAGAGCGATTTCCGCAAGGTTCAGCTGCTCGACTCGTTTATTGAAGTAACTCTCTGCGGCGGCTTGAATTCCGTAAGCGCCATTGCCAAGATAGATATGGTTCAAATAGAGGTTGAGGATCTCCTCTTTCGTAAAATTCCGTTCCAGTGCGAAGGCATAGGCAATCTCTCGCAACTTCCTGAGAAAGCTCCTCTTGGGAGTGAGAAAAAAGGTTTTGGTCACCTGCTGCGTGATGGTACTACCGCCCTGGACGATCTTTCCAGCGGTCAAGTTTTTTAACGTCGCCCGGAGGATTCCTTTATAATCCACTCCGTGGTGTTGAAAAAAATCTGCATCCTCCGCCGCCAGGAAAGCCTCGATGAGTTTTTTAGGAATCTTCTCGTAGGGAATGGGGATGCGATTCTCTAACAGATATTTCCCCACCACTTCATCCTCTTCTGAGTAGACGATCGAATAAGTATTCGGACCTCTTTCCTTCAATGAAGCAAAATCCGGAAGATGCCTGGAGTAATAGAAAATCAGGAAGGCTCCTGATAAGGCGAGCAGAAAGGCGGAGGAGAGGAATGCCAGAATGAGATAAAAGACCGGCCCTTTTGCGGTTTTTCTCTTTTTCCGATATTTCGATCCTCGAATATTTTTTGCCATAAGGAATGGAGGAAGGAATCAAAAAAGGGAAAACCCCTTCATCCAAGGATTTTCCCTTCTTCGGGGACAATTGGAAAACTACTTCTTCCTTTTTGCCAGTTGCGCCTTAAGATCTTCGACCTGCTTTTTCAAGGCTTCGTTTTCCGCTGTGAGAGAAGTGATCGTCGCCTCTTTTTCAGCGGCTTTTTGAATCTCTTCTTTCAATTTTTGGACCTCAAGTTTCAGTTTATCATTATCTGATTTGAGGCTGTTGTTTTCTGCTTTCAATTTCTCGTTTTCTGCTTTGATGTCCGCTCCGCATCCGACAAAGGCTGTCATCAGCAATCCTACCAGAAAGATTGAAAGCAATATGGAAATGGCCCTCTTCATGAATTCTCACCTCCTTTATACTGATCTCGCCCTATCGCAAACCATTATAATTCCCTCGTCTTGAAAAATCAAATCGGATTTCATGTCCCTTCTGTACTTGGATCGTGGCAAAGTCGTAAGGTTTGCCCTGAGAAACCTTGAGCCAGAATCTACATCGTTACACTCAGTGCTTCTCCTCCTTGACGGAATTCCTTTTTTTTTATATTGTGGGTGGGTGAATAGGGAGAGAGAGATGGATGTTGGACAGATCCTTGTATTGACCGCACATAAATTTCCAAATCGGGTTGCCCTCATCTTTGAAGAGAAACGGATGACCTATCGAACCTTTAATGATCGAGTCAACCGATTTGCTCATACCTTGCTTCGCCTTGGACTCTGTCGAGGCGATCGAGTGGCTGTCCTTCTCTTCAACTCCATCCCATTGGTTGAGGTTTTCTTTGCCTGTGCCAAGGGGGGTGGCGTCTTCACTCCCATCAATTTTCGGTTTACCCCGGAAGAGGTTTTTTATATTCTCGACCATTCAGATGCCCGTTTTTTCATCTATGGAGAGGAGTTTACAAAATTGGTAGAACAGATCAAGCCGAGGCTCTCAAAGGTCGAATTCTGCATTTCTTTTAGAGAAACGGCACCTCCGGTTTTAAATTACGAAGCCTGTCTGAGAAAATCTCCAGAACAGGAACCAGACGTCTCACTGTCAGAGAAAGACGAATGTCAGATGATGTACACCTCTGGGACGACTGGAAAACCGAAAGGGACAATTCTCACTCACGAGAATCTTCTCTGGAACCTTTTAAATACCCTGTTAGGAAGGGAGGAAAAAGAAGCGGAGATTTCCCTCATCATGGGTCCTCTCTATCACACGGCGGCTCTCAATAACCACTTTTTAACCCGGGTCGCAATGGCAGGGACGAGTGTTTTGATTAAACATTTTGATCCGGCGAGGGTGATGGAGATCATTGAAAGGGAGAAGGTAACCGTCATCTCGGGTGCTCCAGCCGCCTACCATTTGATACTTTCCCTTCCGGAAATGAAATATGACACCAGTTCGATCACCAAATGCACCACAGGAGCGTCGATCCTCCCTAATCAAACAAAGGAGAGACTGATCAAGCTCTTTCCCAACCTCTCCGGCATTTATGACGTTTATGGTTGCACGGAGGCAGCCCCCTCGATTGCCATCCTCAAGGCAAAGGACTCGATGACGAAGAAGGAATGTGTGGGACAAGCAGTTACTTTCCTGAAAGTCAGAATTGTGGACGATCAGGACCACGATGTTCCCATGGGGGAAGTGGGAGAGGTGGTTTGTAGAGGGCCCAATGTGATGAAGGGATATTATAAGGATGAGGAAGCCACCCGGGAGGCACTTAGGGGCGGATGGCTTCACACAGGAGATCTGGCCAGGATGGATGAGGAGGGGTTTATCTACATCGTTGACCGGAAGAAGGATATGATTGTCAGCGGTGGAGAGAATATCTATCCCCGCGAGATCGAAGAGATCCTTTACTGCCATCCCAAGATCGAGGATGCGGCTATCATTGGCGTTCCGGATCCCCTCTGGGGAGAGTCGGTCAGGGCTGTCATCGTCCTGAAAAAAGGGGAGTCGATGACCGAGGAGGAGGTGATTGAATACTGCAAAAGTCATCTTGCCAGTTACAAAAAGCCAAAGTCAGTTGAGTTTGTGGACAGCCTTCCGAGAAATCCCTCGGGGAAGATTATTAAAAATTTTTTGAGGGAGAGATATTCTCAAAAAAACCATTCATAGCATCCACTTCAACACAGAATAAATGAGGGTGCTATATTGGTTTCCTTGGCAATGATGGTTGTAAAAGGTGATAGATGTTTTGCGATCGTTATAGCGTTTTCCTTTGAAGAAAGGTGTTATGAAAACTTCCAAAGCAATGGTTCTTGAAGCGCCGGGAAGAATGGTATTGAAAGAATTTCCAATCCCAAGGATCGGATCGGAAGAGGGGCTTCTTAAGGTGGAGATGGTCGGGGTCTGCGGATCAGATGTGGGTTCTTTCCGAGGGAAAACAACCCGGGCTCCTCGGCCCTATCCCATCATCATGGGCCATGAGATCTTCGGGACGATCGCCGAAGTTGGGGAAGAAGCCTCCAGAAGATGGAATCTGAAAGAAGGAGACCGAGCCATTGTTGAGTATGCCTTTGGATGCGGTGACTGTTTTGATTGCAAGGAAGGAGATTACATTCACTGTGAGAAGATGCTTACTTATGGTTCGATGATTTCCTGTCAAGATCCGCCCCATCTCTGGGGCGCTTACAGTGAATATCTCTATCTATCTCCGAAAACAAAGATTCACAAGGTGTCCCAACGTCTCTCGCCGGAAGTGGGCGTTATCATCTGTGCGGTTCTCGGAAATGCCATCCGTTGGCTTCAAATGATCGGAGGAGTGACAAAAGGGGACACGGTCGTTATTCAGGGACCGGGTCAGCAGGGGCTTGCAGGTGTCATCATAGCTAAAGAGGCTGGTGCAGAGAGGGTCATAGTGACTGGAACATCAAAGGATCGAGTCCGCTTTGAAATGGCCAAGGCTTTTGGAGCAGATGAGATCATCAATGTGGAAGTGGATGATCCTGTTCAGAGGGTGAGAGCGATTACCGGAGGAAGGATGGCTGATGTGATTATGGATGTCACTGGGAATCCGAAAGGGGCGACCACAGCCATTGATTTGGTTAAAAAGAAAGGGACAGTCATCCTTCCCGGACTTTATGGTATGGATCGGGAAATTCCTCTGATCCTCGATAAAATTGTTTTTAAGGAGGTGAGAGTGCAGGGCGTCTTCAGCCATCATTCCCAATCTGTCATACCAGCGATTCATCTTGCGGAGACTGGCAAATATGCATTGGAAAAGATGGTAACACATCGACTGTCTTTAGAAGAAGCAGAAAAGGCAGTTCGAATTGCAGGGGGAGAATTCCAAGAGGAGAACCCCATCAAAGTGGTGATCATTCCTTAAATTTTAAAACCCTTGACTTTGATGAAGGTTTATTGGTAAGGAGTAAATTGATGAATCCAACGTACAGGAGGGTGAGAATGAAATCTAAAAAGATAGTCGGTTTGGGATTGGGATTAATTTTTCTTTGGATGTTTCCATTGATTTCCTTAGGGCAGGAGAAAATAGACCTTAAGATGATGACTGGACCTGCGGGAGGGTCGTGGATTCCCCTGGGTGGCGCCATTGCCGAATTGATCCAGAAGAATATACCGGGAACAACGGTCTCGGTTTCACCCGGTGGAGGAATCGCCAATGTGGTTGGCGTGGAAGAGGGGAAAGCGGATATCGGCTTTGGGAACTCCAGTTCCAGCGTAGATGGGGTGGTGGGGAGGCCCCCCTTTAAAGCCCCCACCAAGAATGTGATGCAATTGGCAAACCTGTATCCCCAATATTTTCAGATGGTGGTATTAGAAGAATCTGGGATCAAATCACCCGCAGACCTTAAGGGGAAAGGCATCTGTCCAGGCCCCAAAGGGCATACCGGTGAACTTCTGGCCCAGCAGGTTTTGCAGATCTATGGTCTCTCCTACAAGGATATGAGCAAGGTGAATCATGTAAGCTATGCAGATGCCGTCTCTCTGATGAAGGACGGCCATGCGCAAGGATACCTTCTGGGGACCACTATTCCTGCCTCTTCCATCCTTGATCTGGCCACCACCAAGAAGATCAGGCTTCTCTCTCTCCCCGAAGACAAGATCAAGGAACTCCAGAAGATGAATGTGGGTTACCTGAGGCGGGTCATTCCCAAGGGGACCTATCCTGGAGTGGATTATGATGTCGTAGGGGTCGGATACTTTACCCACCTGGTCATCAGCGCAAAATTGCCGGAGGCATTGGTTTATAATATCACGAAGGTCCTTTCGGAGAATGTCGAGCGGCTGGCAGATGTCGTCAAGGATATGAAAGGGGTGACCGTAAAAGACCTTGCCCTCGATATTGGTGTTCCCTTCCATCCCGGTGCACTGAAATATTATAAGGAGAAAGGCGTCATTAAATAATATTCTTCACCTTCCCCTTGTTCCGGATGTTGCGACCTGTTGTATGAGGCGGGAATGGCCCTGTTCCCGCCTTTTCTGTATAATGCAATCCGCGGGAGGCTTGGTCTCATGCTGAAGAAAGTCATGGCGATCATCGCCATTCTGATGTCAGGTTATCACCTCTATGCCGGAGCCTTCGGCGCACCGGAAGCCATGATGCACCGTTCCATCCATCTCTCCTTCACGCTTGTTCTGATCTTTTTGGTGGGGATCACCAGCGGGGGAAAAAGGAGCAGAGGAAGGAATGGCCTTGATATCCTTCTCCTTCTCCTCACCTTCCTCTCTCTCGGCTACATCTTTCTCAATTATGAATATATCGTCACTCGATATCCGTATGTTCATCCTGTAAGCACCTGGGACTTTACAATGGGCCTGATCCTCACCCTGATTCTTTTAGAGGCCTCGAGAAGAATGCTGGGATGGGCATTGCCTCTGACTGCCATCGGATTTCTCCTCTACGCCATCTTCGGGAAATATCTTCCCGGACTGTTGAGACATACCGGATTCAGTCTTGACACGATTATCGACCAGCTCTACCTGACCACGGAGGGAATTTTCGGCATCCCGTTGGGCGTCTCTGCCACCTATGTGATCCTCTTCGTCATCTTCGGTGCCTTTTTGGAACAGTCGGGCACAGGTCAGTTCTTCATGGATTTTGCCACCTCTCTGGTCGGAGGGGCAAAGGGCGGTCCCGGTAAGATTTCCTGTGTCTCTTCAAGCCTCTTCGGAACGATTTCTGGGAGCGCAGTGGCCAATGTAATGGTGGACGGATGGTTGACCATTCCATTGATGAAGCGCACAGGATTTAAACACGATTTTGCGGCGGCTGTGGAAGCGACGGCCTCCACTGGAGGCCAGATCATGCCTCCAGTCATGGGTGCGGCCGCATTTGTCATCGCGGAGTATACCGGAATATCCTACATCAATATCTGCAAACATGCCCTGATTCCAGCCCTTCTTTATTACCTGGCCCTTTTCATGGCAATCCATTTTGAGGCATCGAGAACAGGATTGCTTGGCGTTCCGAAGGAAGAGAGGCCCAGACTGAAATCGGTCGTTGTGGCAAAGGGCCATCTTTTTATTCCCCTGGTCGTCATTGTCTATTTTATGTTGGCAGGGTATACGCCGATGTATGCCTGTATCTATGCTACGATCGCGGTGGTATTGATTGCTTTGATCCGTGCGGACACGCGCATGGGCCTGATGAAGATCTTAGGCGCACTCGAATTCGGGGCGAAAAACATGCTGCCCGTGGCTGCAGCTTGTGCCTGTGCGGGGATCGTAGTGGGTGTGATCAATCTAACTGGATTGGGGCTTAAATTTACAAGCCTGATCCTTTTCATCGCTGGGGACTCCCTTGCCCCTGCTCTCATCTTTACGATGATTGCAGGCATCATTCTTGGGATGGGATTACCTACCACTGCGGCCTATATTGTTCAGGCGGCACTCCTCATTCCGGCATTGATAAAACTCGGTGTGCCGGTCATCGCCGCCCACCTCTTTGTCTTCTATTTCGCCATCATTTCTGCCATTACCCCGCCTGTGGCGATGGCAGTCTATGCAGCAGCCGGGATCAGTGGATCCAATATTTGGAAAACAGGGATTGCAGCAATCAAGATCGGAGCAACAGGCTTTATCGTTCCATTTATGTTCGTCTATGGTCCCTCCCTTCTTCTCATCGGATCTTCAATGAATATCATCACGACCATCCTCTCTGCATCAATAGGTGTGGTTCTTCTTTCAGCCGGTTTGATGGGGTGGCTTTTGAAAGAGGCAAGTTATTCCGAAAGGGCGATGATGATTGCCGGGGCCATTTGCTTGATTAAACCTGGATTGTGGACAGATTTGATCGGACTCGGCCTCCTGATCGTGGTCATTCTACTCCAGAAGTACTGGCATCGTCCTGATTCATGAAATCAGAAAGACAAACGTTTTTTAAAGTTGATGGTGATGATGCATGTATCCGAGCAAGAAGCTCAAAAAAAAGGAGACTCGAACATTCCGTTTCTATAACCGAGTTTCAATAAAAGCTTCGACAACGATAACACGACATCCTTTTCTAAACAGGAGGGAGATGAATTGAGGAAAGCAGTCATCGTCAGCGCGGTGCGGACCCCGGTCGGCAGGTATCTGGGCATGTTGAGGGAAGTCCCTGCTTATGATCTAGGAGCCCTTGTTTTAAATGAGGTGTTGAAGAAAGCAGGGATGACACCCAATCAGGTCGATGAGGTCATCTTAGGGCAATCCTACCAGAACGGAGAATATGTGAATATTGCGAGGATGTCTCTCCTGAAGGCGGGATGGCCAGAATCCATTCCCGGGATCACTCTGGATAGACGTTGCTGCACTGGACTGGATGTGATCTGTCATGCGGCCATGGCGATCCAGTCCGGTCATGTAGAGGTTGTGGTGGCCGGTGGGGTAGAGAGTATGAGCAGTGCAGAGTTTTACCTTCCGGGTGAGATTAAATGGGGAATTGGAGGAAAAAAAGGAATGCCAAAGGGCCATGGCGATCTTTCACTCTGGGGCATTCCTTTTTACGATCGTATTCAGCGGGCAAGGGTGATGTCGCAGCCCGTTGAACGATATGGCATCCTTCCGACCATGATGTCCTGGGCGGAGACAGCGGCGAGGGAGGAAAAGATTTCCCGAGAGGAATGTGATCGCTGGGCTTTATTGAGTCATCAAAAGGCGTGTTCTGCGATGGCTTCAGGAAGGTTCGCGGAAGAAATTGTACCCGTTCCGGTGCCTCAACCTCAGGGTAGCGTGATGCTATTGGACCGGGACGAGACACCCAGAGCCGATACCACAATCGAACAATTATCCAGGCTTTCTCCCATCTTGGGAGGGGTCTGCACGGCTGGAAACTCTTCTTCGGAGAACGACGGTGCAGCCGCCTGTGTGGTCACGACCGAAGAAAAGGCAAAAGAGCTGGGGCTGAAGCCTCTGGCATCCCTCCGTGAATTTGCCGTGGCAGGGGTGGATCCGAGATACACCTATCAGGCTGTGGACATCGCTGTCAAAAAAGTTTTAGAGAAGACAGGGTTCAAAATGGAGGAGATGGATTTGATCGAAATACAGGAGGCTTTCGCAGCTCAAGTATTGGCCGATATGAAATTATTGGGATTGACCGAAAGGGATCACTCCAGAGTCAATGTCAATGGCTCCGGCATTTCTCTTGGCCATCCCATTGCTTGTACGGGGACGAGAGTATTGGTTACCCTCCTCTATGAAATGAAACGACGAAACAGTCGTCTGGGACTTGAAACCATCTGTGGGGGTGGGGGGTTAGGGATTGCTGCCATTTTCGAGAGGGACCCGGCGTGATCCTTTCTTTTTGTTAGAAGGAGCAAGACCATGTCATCGCAATTTTTTGATCTGACTCATATTACTCCCTTTGAAGGAAAGACTCCAAAGTTTGATGAGACGGTCTTTATCGATCCTTCGGCGAGATTGATCGGGGATGTCATCCTTGGACCTCATGTTTCCGTCTTTCCTTTTTCTCTTCTGAGAGGGGATAGCAATCGGATTATCGTAGGGGAACGCTCTGTCATCTTGGACAAAGTACTGATTGAATCGCCGGAAAATCACCTTGTGGTGATTGAAGAGGGAGTTCTCATCAGTCACGGAGCAATACTTCATGGTTGCATGGTCAGGCAAGGTGCGGTGGTAGGGATCGGTGCCATCGTTTTGGATGGAGCAGAGGTGGGAAGACATTCTATTGTTGGGGCAGGAAGTCTCGTACCACCGGGGATGAAGATTGCGGATGAGTCGCTCGTCCTCGGAATCCCAGCAAAGAAGATCAGAACCCTCACCGAAGATGAACGAAGAAGATCGGTAGATCAATTGGCCGAAGCCTATGAGAAGTCGAGAAAGTATCTGAAGTTATTTACCCCGTTAGAAAGCTCTGTATGATCCCTCCCGTTGGAAAGTTGAAGACTTTCAAAGGGGGTCTACTGGGAGTCAGGAGAGGGAATTGATGACGGATTGGATCAAAAGAGTATTGGTGGTGGGTGCAGGGACCATGGGCCATTCGATTGCCCTGGTTTTTGCACAGGGCGGCTATGAAGTCGATTTGGTGGATCTTGATGGAGATATCCTCAACAAAAGCCTCAAACTGATTCAATCCAATCTCCAAACCATGAAAGATGCGAAGATGATCGACGCAAAATGGATACCGGAGATTTTAAGTCGAATCCATCCCTCCATGTCCCTCGGGGTGGCCAGGAAGGCCGATCTGGTCGTAGAGACCATATCAGAGATTCCAAAGGCGAAGAGAGAGCTCTTTCAGACCCTGAATCGCCTCTGCCCAGGACGGACGATTTTTACCAGCAATACCTCCTATCTCAATGTCTTTCGATTGGCAAAAGACATCCGTGTAGAGAAGATGTTGATTTGCCACTGGTATGCCCCTCCGCACCTTATCCCCCTGGTTGACCTGGTCAAGGGTCCCGGAACATCCGAAAAGACGATGAAAATAGTTAAGGAAATCCTCCTCAAGTTAGGAAAGATGCCGGTCGAGATGAAGAAATTCATCCCAGGATATATTGTCAATCGTCTCCAGAGGGCTATGGCAAGAGAGATCTTCTTCCTTCTGGACGGAGGATATGCAAGTGCAGAAGAGATTGATCGGGCGGTGAAAAGCAGTCTGGGAATCCGCATCCCTGTTGTCGGGGTGGTTCAACGGTATGATTTTACGGGACTGGATCTCGCCCTCGCCTTTGAGAAAAATCCCTCCATCCATCTGGTCTCAAAAGAGAGAAAGCCAAAGACCCTGATCCAGCTGGTGAGAAAAGGATATCTGGGAGTCAAGTCGGGGAGAGGGTTCTATGACTACTCCTCAAAGAGGGTTGAAGAGGTTTTCCGGGAACGAGACAAAAAACTGATTGAGATGACCAGATATTTAAAAAAGCTGGGGGTAGGGTGTAGTTGACTTCTTGCCCTCATCCTTGTATATATTATGAAAATTGGCTCATCCAATCTGATCCTTTTCAGCACTTCCCCATTTCCCACAGGGAAGGATGAATCGACCAAAAGGAAAGGAGGAGATTCATGATGGGACGGTTAGGCTTGATGGGGGTGATGCTGGTCGTCCTGATGGTGGTGTTCTGTCCAAAAGGCCTGTTTGCTCAGGAACGTTATATTGTGAAATCGGGTGATTCGCTCTACTCCATTGCTAAAGATTACGGGGTTTCCATAGATGTTTTAAGAAAAGCGAATCGTCTCGATGGGAATCATCTCAAACCGAAACAGGTCCTCATTATTCCTATTTCTCAGTCAAAACCAGTCGTCAAATCCACTCCAAAAGTGACTTCTGGAAACCATTTCTATATGGTGAAGCAGGGGGAGAACCTTTATACCATTTCAAAAAAGACAGGGCTCTCCATCGACGAGATCAAAAGAATGAACCAACTCCGGACCGACCGACTCCAAGCGGGTCAGCGTCTCCTCATCCAAAGACCGAATGAACACGATGTTGAGGAGGTCGAAGAAATGGGGGATGAGGAGGAGGTCACAGAGAGCCTCCAGGGAGAGCACAAACCGAATGCAGAACCCATAGGGAAATGGAAGGACTCTGACGAAAGGAACCTCTTCATCCGAGTGGTCAAGACCTTTCTGGGTGTTCCTTACAAGTTGGGTGGCTCTACCCTGAGGGGGATCGATTGCTCTGCTTTTGTGAAAAAGATTTTTGAGATTGTGAATATCGAACTTCCCAGAACGACCCGGGAACAGCTTCGTATCGGGAAGAAAGTTGGACGCGATGAACTCGAAGAGGGAGATCTGGTCTTTTTCAGAACCCATCGTGGGAATCGGACCCATGTAGGCATCTATGTCGGTAATAACCAGTTCGTCCATGCCTCTTATCGGAGTAAAGAGGTCAGGGTGGATACCCTCGATGCTCCTTATTTCAACGAACGGTTCATGAAAGGGGTGCGCCTCATCGAGTTGGAGAAGGAGAGTTAAGACGATGATTCTTTCCATCAATCCAAAAAATCCTCAGTTAAGGTTGATTCGAAAAGTCGTGGAGGTTTTAGAGAACGGTGGGATCATAGGCTACCCCACCGATACGGTTTATGGACTGGGGTGTGATCTCTTTCACCAGGAAGCCATTCGAAAGATTTATCGATTAAAGAAAATGGAGGGGAAAAAACCACTCAGTTTTATCTGTGCTGATTTGAAGGATATCAGCCGTTACGCCTTTGTTTCCAATTACGCCTACAAAATGATGAAGAAGTTGCTCCCGGGACCTTATACCTTCATCCTGAAGGCGACGAAACTGGTTCCCAAGATTGCGATGACCAGGCAGAATACTGTTGGAATCCGTATTCCGGACAATAAAATCTGTCTCACCCTGGTCAAAGAGCTGGGCCATCCTATTATCAGCACCAGCGTCTATAAACCGGATGAAACCCTTTATAGTGATCCTGTCGAGATTGAGGAAAGGTTCGGCAAACAACTCGATTTGGTGATCGATGGGGGTATCATTGTTGCTGAGCATTCAAGCATCATAGACCTGACGGATGAATATCCAAAAGTGATTCGAAAAGGAAAAGGGGATGTCAGCCTTTTCCAATAAAAGACATGTATCCTTTATGAGGTGAAAGATGGGCCGAAAAAGCCTTCCACCGACTCCCTTGCTCTTTCCCACCCCGGTGGTTCTGGTCACCTGTGTGGATCAAAATGGAAAAACGAACATCATCACCCTTGCCTGGGCAGGGGTTGTCAACTCCGAACCTCCGATGGTGGGCATTGCCATTCGACCAGAGCGCTATTCTCATGGCTGTATCAAAGAGACAGGAGAATTTGTTGTCAATCTTCCTTCCGAGGAAATGGTGCGGGGAGTGGATGCCTGTGGAGTGGTGTCAGGCAGAGAGATCAATAAATTCGATCTGACAGGGTGGCTAACGGCTCCAGCGGAAAAAGTAAGTCCCCCTTTGATTGATGCCTCTCCGGTCCAGATGGAATGCGTGGTCAGGCAAGTTCTTTCCCTGGGCAGTCACGATCTCTTCCTCGGAGAGATCGTCGCTCTCCATGTAAAGGAAGAGGTGCAACAGGAGAGGGGTCGGATCGATATGCGAAAAGCTCTTCCCATTGCCTTCTCCCCAGGCTCGCGAGAGTACTGGAGTCTCGGAAAAGCCCTCGGTCACTATGGTTTCTCCAAAGGGAAACCTTAAGCAAAGAGACGTCGAGACAACGTGATCATTGATTGCCACACTCATATTTTCCCCGACGAAGTCAGGAAGCATCGAGAAGCCTTTTGTCAAAGGGATAGAGGGTTTGCTTCGATCTATCAGGACCTTCGGGCAAAGGTCATTGGAGCTGATGACCTCATTTGCTCGATGGACGAGGCAGGTATCTCCCAGTCCGTGATCTGCGGTTTTCCTTGGCATGATCGGGCGCTCTGCTCTTTTCACAATGAATACCTCCTTGAATCGGCCTCGCGCTATCCTGACCGGTTGATTGTTTTTATTCTCCTTCCTCTGATGGATGTCGAAGGGGCTCTCCGAGAACTGGATGAAGCAAGGAAACGTGGAGCAAAAGGGGTCGGGGAGATCGCTTTCTATGATCGCGAGATGACCTACCAGGATCTTGAAACGATGGCGCCGATTTTTAAAAAGATGGAGCAGGAGAAGATCCCCGTCCTTCTCCATACGAATGAGCATCTTGGCCACTCCTATCCTGGCAAAGGGAAGACACCCCTTGAACTTTTCTATCAGTTTGCATGCCTCTATCCAGCCCTCAGAATCCTTTTAGCCCACTGGGGAGGAGGTCTTCTCTTTTATGAGCTGATGCCGGAAGTTGCCAGAGCAATGGGAAATGTCTATTACGATACTGCTGCTTCTCCATTCCTCTATTCGAAGAAGATTTACGCCGTTGCGAAAGAGGTCGTGGGTGTGGAAAAGATTATTTTCGGATCAGATTTCCCGTTGATTCCTCCCCATAGGTATTTCAGGGAGCTGGAAGAATCAAACCTTTCCCTTCAAGATCGAGAGAAGATCCTGGGCTTAAATTTTTTGAGGTTTCTTAAAACGGAATAGATATTATGACACCTGCCGAACAAAGGTGGCTATGCCTGTTGCCAAAAGGGTCCCATCCTTTTTTAAGACGCTCGCTTTTGCCTTGATCAATTTTTTGTGCACTTCCGTAATTTCTCCGTGAATCTTGAGAGGTTGAAGGACGGGTACGGGTTTTTTAAATCTCACCTCAAGCGAGGCGACAATACCATTCAATCCCAACTCATAGACAAGATTGGCCATCGTTTCATCTAAAAGAGTGCAGACGATTCCACCATGGACGACGCCATCCCAGCCCTGATAGGTTGGTTCAACAGTAAATATGGTGTGGATCTTCTGCTTTTCACGGTCAACCTCGAACTTCATTTTTAAGCCGTGCGGATTTTTCTCTCCGCAAGCAAAACAACCTCCATTGGATACAAATTTCGTTGGATGTTCCACTTTGTTTCCCCTCTCTTCGATCACTGTTACCGCCACATCCTCATCCAAACCAGGAGAAAGAGTCCTGTTGACTTGGTTTCCCTTCTATCATATAGTCTGAACCATAAGGTTGTCAAATTTAGTTAGAAAATAGGCAACGCTAAACGGTTACGGCGAGGATGTCCGTATCGTCATTCGGTAACGTCTCCCGTCTAACACATTTGACGTAACCTTTTAACGCTAAACGAAACGGGCTTCTTCACCCTCACCGTTGTACCGTAACATTTTCATGGTTCGTGGGTGGCCTCGCGGGCAGGGGGAATTAGGTTGATGAAGAGAAGGGGTATGGTTGGAAACGGACAATATCTTCAGGTGGCGGTAACCGCAGCAAAAGAAGCAGGCACCATTCAGATGGATCACTTTGGCAAGCCTCAAAGGGTCACCTATAAAGGAGCCTTCGATCCAGTGACCGAGGTGGATCGGCTTTGTGATCAGGCCATTCAGAAAACCCTTCGTCTTGCCTACCCGGACCATGAGATTCTCACCGAAGAGAGCTCTTTCACCCAGAAAGGATCTCCTTGGCGATGGATTGTCGATCCTCTGGATGGAACGACAAACTATGCGAGGGGATTTCCAATCTTTTCCATTTCCATTGCCCTGGAAAAGGATGGCGAGATCCTCCTGGGAGTGGTTTACGTCCCGGTTCTGAACGAGCTTTTTCATGCTATCAAAGGAGAAGGAGCGTTTTTGAACGGCAAAAAGCTCTCTGTTTCTCAAACGGATGAGTTAAAAAGAAGTTTCCTGGCAACTGGTTTCCCCTATGATGTTCAGGATCGTCCAGAGGATTATCTTCCCTATTTTCGCCATTTCCTTCAGCAGAGCTTAGCCATTCGACGGCCTGGCTCTGCAGCCATCGATCTCAGCTATGTTGCAGGGGGCCGTTTTGATGGGTTTTGGGAATTCAAACTGGCTCCTTGGGACATGGCAGCAGGAGTCCTTCTGATCACCGAGGCTGGTGGCAAGGTGACCGATCCTCAAGGAGAACCTTTTGACATCTACTCCAGAGGACTCCTCATTGCATCCAATGGAAGGATCCACGGACAGATGCAACAGGTGATCCGAAAGATTCTTGACACGACTGAAAAAGAGCCTCATTGACCGGGATGGAAAAGCAGAGCGATCTTTTTAAAAAAGAAGGAGAGAAAGCCTTCAGAAAAGAGGCACCCCTTGCGGAACGGTTGAGGCCGCAGACGCTGGAGGAATTTGTAGGGCAGGACCATCTTCTCGGTCCTGGAAAAGTTCTCCGCCGGGCGATTGAGTCTGATCACATCTCGTCGATGATCCTCTGGGGGCCACCCGGCTCAGGAAAGACAACCCTGGCGATGCTTATTGCCACCATGACCCGTGCCAGATTCATTGCCTTCAGCGCGGTCCTTTCAGGGGTGAAAGAGATCAAAGAAGTGATCCATGAGGCAGAAGAAGAGTGGCGGTACAGAAAAAGAAGGACGATCCTTTTTGTAGATGAAATCCATCGGTTCAACAAAGCCCAGCAAGATGCCTTCCTCCCCCATGTGGAGAAGGGAACGATCATCCTCATTGGAGCCACTACAGAAAACCCATCCTTTGAAGTGATCTCGCCTCTCCTCTCCCGAGCAAAGGTCTTCACCCTGCGTGCTTTGACGGAGGAGGAGATTGAGACCCTTTTGAATCGGGCCCTGAAGGATTCGGAGCGGGGATTGGGAGAATTTCGCCCGGAGATTGATGAGGAGGTGATCAAAAGAATTGCCCGCATGGTCAATGGTGATGCCCGCATCGGTCTTAACACGCTGGAAATGATGGTGCTGACCACACCGCCTGACGAGAGGGGAATCCGTCGCCCCACCCTCAAAAACCTTGAAGAAGTTCTCCAGAGAAAGACCTTTCTTTATGATAAATCCGGAGAGGAGCATTACAATCTGATCTCTGCCTTCCATAAGAGTTTGAGAGGGAGCGATCCCGATGCGGCCCTCTACTGGCTCGGAAGAATGCTGGAGGCTGGAGAGGATCCTCTCTACATTGCGAGGAGGATGATTCGTTTTGCCTCTGAGGATGTGGGAAATGCAGATCCCCAGGCGCTGCAGGTTTCCGTAGCTGCCATGCAAGCCTTTCACTTTATTGGCCTGCCAGAGGGAAACCTGGCGCTTGCCCAGGCAGCCCTTTATCTGGCGACCGCACCCAAATCCAATGCCGCTTACAAGGCATTTCAGGCTGTCCAGCGTGATGTCAGGGAGCTCGAAAACATGCCTGTTCCTCTTCACCTGCGGAATCCGGTCACCTCATTGATGAAGGAGCTCGGATATGGAAGGGATTACAAGTATCCCCATGACTACCCTGACCATTTTGTTGAAGAGGAGTACCTGCCCGAGAACGTGAAGGGAAGAACCTACTATCATCCCTCAGACCAGGGCTTTGAAAAAGAGATACAGAAAAGACTGGAATCCTGGAGGAGAAGGAAGGGCAGAAGCCGTAAAATTGAGCCTTGAAGAAGACTATTGCTATTTCTGCTTAACGCCTTCACCGGTCATGGGAACAAAGATCACTGGAATGACGTCCATCGTCTCCATCTTTCCGGATTTCTTGACAATCTTTTTTAATTCCTGGGAATAGGTTCCTACCGGCACGACCAGGCGGCCGCCCTCTTTAAGCTGCTCAAGGAGAGGCTTGGGAATGTGGTCAGGCGCACAGGTAACGATGATGGCATCAAAGGGCGCCTCTTCAGGCCATCCCAGATAACCATCCCCCGCCTTTACCCGGATGTTCTGGTATCCCAGCTCGAGGAGCAGCTTTTTGGCCGATTCCGCAAGGGATTCAATAATCTCGATCGTATAAACCTCTTTAGCCAATTCCGCAAGGATGGCAGCCTGGTAACCTGAACCCGTGCCTACCTCTAAGACCTTCTCCCCTCCTTTCAGTTCCAGCAACTCTGTCATCAAGGCAACGATGTAGGGTTGAGAGATGGTCTGCCCTTCTCCAATGGGAAGGGGTTGGTCGGAGTAGGCTTGAGCCTCATAGGATTTTGGAACGAATCGATGGCGCTCCACCTTCAGCATGGCGGCAAGGACCCGTTCGTCTTTAATGCCCCGGCTTTTAATTTGAATTTCAACCATTTTTTGGCGCATGGCTTCATGATCCCTTCCGGAGTCAGGTGGGGGACTCCATCGGTCTCCACCACAATTGGCAGAGAAGACAAACAGGGCAATCCACACAAGGTTTATCAAACCTTTTCCCTTCATTAAAAAAAGGTTATCATAGTATTTAAAGTGATGTCAATTCTTCACCTTGGGTTGACGTCACCCCGGCAAAGGGGTGAGATTGTCCGAGTTGACAGAACTTTCATCTTTCTGATAACTTGTATGGAAACGCCATTGTTCCTTACCTATCCCGGAGGAACGAGGAAGATGAAGCGTTCCTTTACCCCGTTAAAAAGCCCCGCTGCTTGCAGCGGGGATGAAGGGAGTCTCCTGATTGAAGCGAACACGGGGTTTAACCCGCTGCGCCAGCGCTTGCGCGGCGAGTGCCCCCATGTGAGCCTTCCCGTTAGAAGGCCGGTGGGCTTCTAACGGGGTTTACTTTTTAACCAAGGCAAGAGGCTATGTGGATGATCTTCAGGAAAGTAATCCGTCTCCTTCTTCTTCTTGCGGTGGTCCTATCCTTTTCTACCCTTCAAGGCCAGGATGAAACCCGAAGTCGGGGAAAATCGAAGGAGATTATTTTTTTAGGGAAAGAAGAGACCAGATGGACCGAGGAACGTGACATTCCCCTTCCTCTGATCATTGCTCAGGGAGTCAAACAGGAGCCTCCCTCAGAAACAGTTGACCTTCGAGAAGACCAGATTGGTCCGATGAAAAAAATGAGTCCTCCCACGACCCAGCCGGGATGTGCCTACACCAGTCGCTTGACGAGGGGGATGACCAGTAGCGACAGAGCCTTTTATGAACGAGGAAGACATTCTTATCTGGCAGGAGATTATGAGCATGCCGTTCAACTTTTTCGGCGCTTGATTGAGGAACATCCCGAAAGCTTATTCAAAGGATCTGCCCTCTTTTGGATGGGAGAAGCAAGATATCAGCAGGAGAAGATTGAGGAGGCTTTCTCCCTTTTTAAAAGAGTGATTGATGAATTTCCTCAGAATGAATTCATCTCTTATGCCCTCTATTCTTGTGGATGGATTCAATTAAGAAAAGAACGGTTTGAGGAGGGAAGCCGATTTTTTCACCAGGCCTACGAAAAGAATCCTTCTCTTTCGATTGCTCAGTCCTCTCTGTTCTGGTCAGGTTACTGCCTTTATCAGATGGGCCGGTATGCAGAGGCGATCCAGGAGATCGAAACCCATCTTCAAAGATATCCAGAGGGCATCTGGCGACCCGAAGCAGAATATCTCCTCGGGATCAGTGCTTTTCGGCTCCAGAGATATGAGGAGGCCCTGACGCTCTTTAGAAACTTTTTGCGACGTTTTCCTCGACACCCATTGGAAGAGAGCGGCCGTTACGCTCTGGCATGGAGCCAGTTGGCACTTGGACAGTATCCCGAAAGTCGAAAAACGTTTGAAGCTATTCTCCTGAATTTCCCTGCCACGACCCTGTCCGATCCGATCCTCTGGGGAGTCATGAAGACCTATCTTGGAGAAAAGGATGTGGAGAGGGCGACCCAATTCTATCAAAGATTTCTTTCCCAGTTTCTGGTCTCACCTTGGGCGGAACGATGCCTGTTCGATATCGGACAATACTATTTCCACCAGAAGGAGTATCCCTACGCCGTCTTTACCTTCAGGCAATTTCTGCGGACTTATTTAGAAAACGACCTTCAGGAATGGGTCTATTTTATGTTAGGGGAATCCCTGTTCAACCAAAAAGATTATGTCAGTGCCATCGAAGCCTATCGTCAGGTTTTGTGGCTCAAGAGAAGGGCACAACTCGAAGATCGGGTTTACATTCGATTGGGGTATTGCCACTTTCTTTTGAAACAGCATGATGAGGCGATCGGGTATTGGGAGAGGCTCCTCAAAGAATTCCCAGATCACCCCGAAAAGAATGAAACCCTTTACTGGTTGGCCGAGAGCCATCTTCTTCGGGAGGACTATCGACATGCCGTTCAATACGTGGATCAACTGAAGGATGTTCCCTTATTCTATCCTAAAGCGCTCACCAGCCTGGGATGGTATCACTTCCAGAGAAAGGAATGGAAAGAAGCCAATCATTATTTTCTGAAGGTCTTGGCTGAATTTCCAGACCATCGGGCCTCCCCTCCGCTTCTCTTGTTAATCGGCCAGTGCTACTTAAATCAGAACCATTACGATCAAGCCAGAGGGCATCTGGAACGGCTCCTCCTTTCTCCTGATGAAGAAGGAAAGGAAAAGGGGTATTATCTCTTGGGGTGGATTGCTTATCGGGAGGAGCGGTTTGAGGATGCCTTGAATTACTTTCAAGAACTGCAGGGTTCTTTTCCGTTCAGTTCCTATCGGGATGAGGCGCAATACTGGATCGGCTGGTCCTATTTCCGAAAGAAGGATTTTCAAAAAGCAATTGACGCCTTTCGGAGGGTGGTGGAGCAGTTTCCTAAAAGCCCTTTGATTCCTTCTTCACTCTTGAAGATGGGGGATAGCTACTACAATCTGAAACAGTATGGCAATGCCATCCAGTTTTATCAACGCGTGATCCGGGAACACGGCAAATCCAAAGAAGGTCCGGAAGCGGAATATGGCCTCCTGCTTTCATACCTCCAGGAAAAGAAGTATGACCTCTTTGTCAATCGGGTGGATGCTTTTGTCAAACGTTATCCCCAACATTCCCTTGCCAGTCAGGCTCTGATGCAATTGGGGGAGTATTATCAACAGTCCCGAACCCCCGAGAAGGCAATCAGAACCTATCAAGAAGTGATCCGGCTTTACCCCAATAGTCTCTGGTCAGAGGAGTCTCAGTTTCGGCTGGGGCTCCTTCTGAAAGCAGAGAGACGGCTGGCTGAAGCCTCAGAGGAGATGGAGCGATTTATCAAACAGTATCCGAAGAGTCATCTCCTGATGGAGGCTCATCTGGAGGCAGGTGATTTGCACCTTCTACTCAAAGCTTACCCCAGGGCTTTGGAACATTTTGATCGGGTGAGACGGCATTCAGGAAGGGCATTGCTGATTCTGAAAAGTAGTTTTGGGATGGAAGAGGCTTATCGCGGCCTCGGGAGATTGGAGGAGGCTGAGAAGATCTTGAAAGAGGTGATTGATAAATTTCCTCAAGAAGAGATGTGGCTGGAAGCCCACTTCCGCTTGGGGTCCCTTATGATGACCCAAAAACGATTTTCAGACGCCATCGTTTCTTTTTCTACCGCCCTGAAGAGTGCTGAAGAGAGGATCGCCAGTCAGGCACAGTTCAGGCTGGCGGAGGCTTACGCGGGTGCAGGCAACCGGGAAGCAGCCATCCTGCAATTCTCAAAAGTCCTTTACCTTTATCCGCATCTGACGGACCTGGTCGAAGAATCTCTTCTCAAGCTGGGCGCATTATACCTGGAGGCAAAACGGTTTGCCGAAGCCAGACAGGTCTATCAGAGACTCTTGGATAGAACGAACCGAGAGGAACGAAAGCGGATTGCCAGACAGATGCTCCATCAGATTCAGGAGGAAGCCACACGTCCATGAAGAATAGACAGGAGGGCCATCGGAGTAAATGGTTTATCTCCTTCATCGGTCTTCTCATCGCCGTCATGCTCCTGACCCTCATCCTTATCCTTTTCGGACCTTTTGAGAGAATGCCTTTTGAACGGGAATGGCGCACCGTTACGCAAGAAATCAAAAGGAGTCTCGGTTTGAAACAGAGGGATGAGGTTCCCCTGGAAGAGAAGAGAATCCGGGAGGAAGTAATTCTGAGAAAGATGGACGAGGCGAGTGCGGACCAAGACTGGAGATCCCTTGCCCCTGATTACCCCAAGCCAAGAAAAATTGAAGGTGCTACAGAGGAAGAGAAGTTCAAAGCGCTCCGCCAGAGTCCTGAATTTCAGACATTAGAAAGAGAGCTGAAGGACTATCTCAAGAGGAGAGAGGAACAACTGATTCCTCTCCCTCCTGTTCCCTCCCTGAGTGAAGCGACAAAGATGCCTAAGATAAAGGATGGAGGGGAAGAAAAGATTATTGAGAAACTCTTGATCGTTAAAGAGAGACCCTCTTCAGAGAAACCATTAGAGGAGAACCTTCAATTGGGGATCAAGGGCCCCCTCCTTTACCGGAAAATTTTAGAGAGACCACCATTGCCACAGGTGAAAGTCAGGGTCGAAGTCGAAATCGAGATGACCCTATGGGTGTTGCCCAATGGAATGGTGGATCGGGTGATTCCAACCCTGAAAGGGGATGCGGAATTAGAAAGGATAGCGAGTCAATACCTTAAACAGTGGCGATTTGCCCCTCTACCGAAGGATCAACCTCAGGTGGAACAATCCGGAACCATCCCCATAAAATTTAAACTCCAATAGGATGATGGCAATACACCTCAGGAAGAAGTTTCTCTTCTTTTTCATTATCGGGACCTTTCTCCTGTTTGGATTTTTTACCTTTTTCGGAGACAAAGGAATCGTCCACCTGTTAAGGTTGAAAAAGGAGTTAGCCAGACTCAAAGAGATGAACGCCCAGATGGAGGAGGAGAATCGGCGGTTAAAAGAAGAGATACGGAGGTTACAATATGATAAAAAGTATATCGAGGAGATTGCCCGAAAAGAGTTGGGACTGGTGAAAGAGGGGGAATTGATTTATCAATTCGATCTGCCGGAGGATCAACAAGGTAAAAAGAATGAGTGACACTATCGTAAACGATTCTGAAAAGGAGTCATTGCGAGGACCGAAACATGGCAATCTCGTAAGATTGCTTCGCTTCGTTCGCAATGGCAAATAGTAGATGTCAACTTTTAGTCGTTCACTATCCTATGACCTTCGAGTCATTCGAGCATACCAGGAGGAGTCAAAATGAAATATGAAGGGATGATTTTTAGACCTCCCAGTGAGGCGGAAAGTCTCATTCTTCAGGTGACCGTAGGCTGCTCATACAACAAGTGCACTTTTTGTGGAGCCTATCAGGGGAAACGTTTCCGGGTGAAAAGCTTCGAAGAGATTAAAGAAGATATTGATGAGATGAGTCCTTACAAGATTCAAAGGGTCTTTTTAGCTGACGGCGATGCCCTGGTCATTTCACAGAAAGATCTCATCCGCATTCTCGATTATTTGAAGGCGAAATTAAGGGGGGTGGAACGGGTGGGGATCTACGCCAATGCGAGGGATATTCTGAGAAAGGATGTGGAAGAGTTAAAAGATTTGAAGCAGAGGGGGCTGGGGATCATCTACTTAGGGCTCGAGTCGGGAGATCCGGAGGTGTTAAAACGCATCAGGAAGAATGCCACGGTGGATCAGATGATCCAGGCTGCGCGGAAGGTGAAGGATTCCGAAATCCTTCTTTCTGTAACGGTGATTTTGGGCTTGGGGGGCGTGAAGGGCAGCCAGACCCATGCGATGGAAACCGGGAAGGTGCTGTCAGAGATGGATCCAGACTATGTCGGAGCCCTTTCCCTGATGATTGTCCCAGGGACTCCCATCGAGCAAGAGATTGATGAGGGACGGTTGGTCTTACCCACTCCTTTCGGTTTAATCCAGGAACTTGAGACGATGATCGAGCACAGTCACATGACCCATTGCTTCTTTGCTTCCAATCATGCATCGAACTACCTTCCCCTTCGATTCTGGATTCCGGAAGAGAAAGAAGAAGCCCTGCGGCGAATCCGTGAAGTCCTCCGCAGGCGTGATCCAGCTTTACTGAGGCCTGAATTTCTGAGAGCCCTCTAAGAGAGATGGTGGATTGGGTGATGGGGAGATGGAGTGATTCGAATTGAAGAGGTATTGCGATGAAGGACTTTGTGGATATAGAGACTCGAGTGAGATATGCCGAAACCGATCAAATGGGAGTGGCCTATTATGCCAATTATCTTATCTGGTTTGAGATCGGAAGGGCAGAGTTCTGTCGGAAGAAGGGATTTCGGTACGCTGATCTCGAAGCCCAAGGCTTTCGCCTGGTCGTTTCTGAAGTGTCCTGCAGATATCGAGGGTCAGCAAAATATGATGAGGTCATTGTGGTTCGGACCCAGTTGAAAAACCTGAACAAACGGAAAATCACTTTTGCCTATCAGATTCTTCGTGCAGATGGGAAGGAGGTGATTGCCGAGGGAGAGACGCAACACCTGAGCGTGGATACCAATGGAAAGACGAAGAGCCTTCCAGAGGTATTCCTTCGTTATCTCGCCCAATGAGGCGAAGCCTCTCCCCTCCGTTTTCTTGAAAATGGCACGGTCATGGGATAATCTCTTTCAAGATGAGTGGAAAGAAAATTCTCATTATCAGGCTAAGTGCTGTGGGGGATGTGATCCGGACACTTCCGGCAGTAAAGGCCATCAAGGCTTCTGACCCCTCCGCCTCGATTACCTGGGTGGTTGAAGAACCCTCCAAAACTTTTCTCGAAAGCCAGCCGGAGATTGACGAGGTTCTCCTCTTTCCAAGACGAAGATGGTCCGAGGGCATGAAGTCCCCTCAGGGCTGTGTTCGGACCATCCAAGAGGTGTACTTCTTTTTTCGGGATTTACGGGCAAAAAGGTTTGATCTGGTCCTGGATTTTCATGGCATCCTCAAAAGCGGCATTCTCTCTTTCCTCTCTGGATCTCCCCAACGAGTCGGGTTTGAACGAAAATCGAGCAAAGAAGGGAATTTTCTTTTTTCAAATATTAAAGTAAAACTCCCCGAGACAAGGATCAGTCGATTTGAAAGGAACTTTAGTCTTCTCACAGGAATAGGTTTGGATGCATCTCCTAAATTCTATCCTCTTTTCATCCCTGATCGAGATCAAGAGTCTATCCGGGCTTTTTTGAATTCCCTGGGTTCTCTCCGTCACCCCATTATTGCCATCCACCCCGGGACCAGCGCAAAAACAAATTACAAAAGGTGGTTTTTCGATCAATACGCTCGCTTAGCAGACCGGTTAGTGCGAGAACTCCATGCCACCATCCTGTTGACGTGGGGACCTGGGGAACTGGAATGGGTGGAGAGTATCAAGAGATGCATGGAAGAACCTTCGTTCCTCGGGCCTCAGACCCATTCTCTGACCCAATTAGGAGCGGTTTACCAGAGTTGCGATCTTTTTATTGGCGGAGATACAGGCCCTATGCATATTGCCTCTCTGATGGGAATTCCCGTGGTTGTTATTTATGGTCCGACCGATCCGGTGTTGAATGAGCCTTTTGGACCTCATAAAAAAGTCATTAAGAATGTGGGATGTAATCCTTGTAGGGACCGCTCCTGCAAGAAACTGAAGTGCCTAGAGGAAATTACGGTCGATGATGTTTTTAAAGCAACAAGAGAGGTATTGGAAGAAAAAAGGGGACAGGCTACTTTTTAAGTGCCAAGAAAAATTGCAAAAGAAAAAGTCAAAAAAGTAGCCTGTCCCCTTTTTTAGCTGGTGGTATTGACTTCTCTGGGTGAATTTAATAATTTTTTATGTTTATAAGGAATAAAGCTTTGAATCCAGAATTTAGCAAAGTAAACCGGATCTTAGTGCGGGGAGTCAATTGGGTGGGGGATACGATTCTTACCTACCCTACTGTTCAAGCGTTGAGGAGACAATTTCCCAATGCAAAGATCACCATGATGGTGCCAAGGTATTTGGTCGATCTCTGGAAGACTTGCCCCGATGTCGATGACCTCATCCCTTTTGAGAAACGAAAAGGGGTCCATTCTGTTTTTGAAGATTTTAGAATCGGTCGTCTCCTCAGGAGGAAGAAGTTTGATCTCGGCTTGATTCTGCCGAGGTCTTTTCGTTCTGCTTTTCAGGTTTTTCTGGCTGGGATTCCTGTCCGGATTGGATACGAGGATGAAGGCAGGTCTTTTCTCCTGACCCATGGGATCTCGAGAAAAAAAGAGGTCCTCCAAACCCATCGAATTCACTACTACCAGGAACTGCTCCGCATCTTAGGGATTCAGAAGGATTGTTCTCCGCCTCATCTTCATCTTCGCGAGCAGGAAAGAAGGGATGGGGAGGCGATTTTAAAGGCGAAGGGTCTTTCTGACGGAAGGCTGTTGATCGGCATCAATCCAGGAGCAACCTATGGGTTGGCAAAATGCTGGTCCCCCGATCGCTTTGGCGAACTGGGAAAAAAGCTCTCCCAAAGATGGAAAGCACAGGTGCTGATTTTTGGGAAAGAAGGAGAAAGGGAGATAGCCAGGAAAATCTTAAAATATTTAGGTAGCGAAGGGATTGATTTGACAGGGCAGACGACTCTCCTTCAGCTTGCGGCACTTCTCGAAAAATGCTCCCTTCTGGTCACCAATGATACAGGAACCATGCACGTGGCTTCGGCGGTGGGCACGCCGGTGGTGGCTATTTTTGGACCCACCGATCCCAACGCCACGGGGCCATATGGAGAGGGGCATGTGGTGGTCAAGAAAGAGATCTCCTGCAGTCCCTGTTTTAAGAGAATCTGCCCGACAGATCATCGATGCATGGAAGGGATCACGGTGGAAGAGGTGGAAGAGGTGGTCAGTAAGAAATTAGAAGGTTACCGATAGAGATGATGAACGGAGAACGAAGGACGAAGGACCAGGGAAGAGGGGTGAGGGATAAACTTCCCATCTCCGTCTATGTCCTGACCTTTAACAATATGAGAACCATTGAGAGGTGTTTGAAGAGTCTCCATTGGGCAGAGGAATTGGTAGTCGTTGACTCCGGAAGCACGGATGGAACTTACGAACTCTGTCAGCGATATACAGACAGACACTATCGAAGAGCATTTCAGGGCCATCGTGACCAATATCAGTATGCGGCTGATCTGACCACCCGTGAATGGGTCATGTTTGTCGATGCCGACGAAGAGGTCCCGAAGGAGTTGGTTGAAGAGATTGGGGACAGATTCAGGGAGGGTGCTGAAGGGGTCGATGGGTTTTTCATCTATCGCCAGACCTACTATCTTGGAAAGTGGATTCGATACGGAGGATGGTATCCAGATGGGGAAATCCGTCTTTACCGGAGGGATAAGGGCAGATGGGAGGGAGGGCTTCATGCCAAGGTGGTGGTGGACGGGAAGGTAGAGGTTTTGAAAAGTAAATATCTCCACTACACCTATCGGGATATCTCCGATCAGATCCAGACGATTGATAAATATTCCAGGATTGCGGCTGAAGATATGGCCCAAAGCGGAGAAGCCTTCAGCCTCTTCAAACTCCTTTTTCACCCTCCCTTTCGTTTTATTAAAGAGTACCTTTTGAAAACAGGCTTCCGGGATGGGCTGCCCGGGCTGATCATCGCGATCTCGACCATGTTCTATGTCTTCATCAAATATGCGAAGCTCTGGGAAATCCACATGTCAAAAAAGGAGAATAAAGATGGCCCTCAATGAGAAGGCCTTTCAAGGAAAGAAGGTTTTGGTGACAGGGGGGTTGGGTTTCATTGGCTCGAACCTTGCCATCCGGTTGGTGGCGTTAGGAGCAAAGGTGACGATTGTCGATAATATGATGCCCCGGTTGGGTGGGAACCTCTTCAATGTGAAGGAGATCATGGATCAGATCCAGATCAATTTCAGCGATGTCCGGGATGAACATTCGATGGACTATCTGGTGAAAGATCAGGATTTCATTTTTCACCTGGCCGGTCAGGTGAACCATGTGGATAGCATCCGGAACCCCATTCAAGATCTGGATATCAACTGTCGGGGGACGCTTGTCCTTCTCGAGTCCTGCCGAAAATATAATCGTAAGGTGAGGATTGTCTTTTCTGGAACCAGAGGAGAATACGGAGCCAGTGTAAGGCTTCCGGTCGGAGAAGACCATCCAACCAATCCCAAAGGCATCTATGCCGTCACCAATCTCTCTGCGGAAAAGATGGTTCTGGTCTATGACGATGTCCACAAGATCTCTGGAACCTGTCTTAGGATAACCAATACTTATGGCCCCCGGCACCAGATGGCCCACGATGAGTATGGTGTGCTCAATTGGTTTGTCCGGAAAGCGATCGATGATGAGATGATTCCAGTATTTGGAGATGGGCATATTTTAAGAGATTTTCTCTATGTGGATGATCTGGTTGAATGTTTTCTCCAGGTGGCTACCCATCCCGAAGCGCGGGGAGAGGTTTTTAATGTCGGAACTGGTCTTCCTATCAGTTTTCTCGACCTGGCAAAAAAGATTGTAGAGATTGCAGGTACCGGAAGGGTTGCCTTCACCGAATTTACAAAGGAACGAAAAGAGGTAGAACCCGGGGATTATTACACGGACATTTCGAAGATTAAAAGGATCGTTGGTTGGGAGCCAAAGGTCAACCTTGAGAATGGGCTTCAGAGGACAATTGAATTCTATCGTCAATACAAGAAGGAGTACTGGGGTTAAACAATTGCGGAATGCGGAGTGTGGATTGCAGAATATGAAAAACAAATCACAAATCTTTCTATTCCGCATTCCGAATTCCGAATTCTGGAATCCGCATTTGAGGTAAGGATGGTTCCTTTTATTGATTTAGCAAGACAATACAAAGAAATTGAGAGCGAGATTCTTTACGCCACAAACCGGGTCTTTGAGAAAGGTCAGTTCATCCTTGGAGAGGAGGTCTCTGCCTTTGAAGAAGAGTTTGCCCGGTATTGTGGCGTTCGGTACGGCGTTGGAGTCAATTCTGGAACGGATGCACTTTATCTGGCATTAAAAGCGGTTAATATCAAAGAGGGTGACGAGGTGATTACAGTCGCCAATTCTTTTATAGCCAGTGCTTTAGCCATCTCTTTTACAGGAGCAAGTCCTGTCTTCGTGGAGATTGACCCCGATACCTACACGATGGATCCAAACGCCTTGGAGTTTTTTTTAAAGAAGCAGTGGCGAAAGAACATAAAAGCCATTCTTCCTGTCCATCTTTATGGCCATCCTGCCCAGATGGATTCTATTAAAGAGATTGCTCATCGTTATGATCTCACGGTCATTGAGGATGCCTGTCAGGCCCACGGGGCGGAATTCAAGGGGAGGAAGGCAGGTTCCTTCGGAATCATGGGGTGTTTCAGCTTCTATCCGACGAAGAACCTGGGCGGGTATGGAGATGGTGGAATGGTGGTGACGGATGACAGAAGACTCTATGAAAAACTCCGGCTTCTTCGGTGTTACGGAGAGTCTAAAAAATACCATCATATCCTTCAGGGAGGGAACAGCCGTCTTGATGAACTCCAGAGTGCGATTCTTCGAGTCAAGTTGAAACATCTCGATCGATGGAACGATCAAAGAAGAGAGAACGCCCTTCTTTATAAGAAGAAACTTGAAAGGGCAGAGGTGGTCTGTCCGGTTGAGGAGGAAGGAAGCCATCCCGTTTATCACCTCTTCGTGATTCGGGCAAAAAAAAGAAATGCTCTTCAGAAGTTCTTAAAAGGGAAGGGGGTTGAGACCCTCATTCACTATCCTATCCCCATCCATCTTCAGAAGGTTTACAAGGATCTGGGATACCGGAGGGGTGATCTTCCTCTCACCGAAAAGTCTTCAGAAGAAATTCTTTCTCTTCCTTTCTATCCGCAAATAACCGAATCGGATATCGAGGAGGTTACAATCCAAATCGCCCGCTTTTATCAAGGGTGATAGTGGAGTGTGCCATCATATGGGGACCATACTTTGAAATGGATCATGGAATGGATTGGATACGGCTCGATCTTTAGAAGCTTGTTGATGTCATGAACCTAACAAAAACATGAAAATTCTTCACCTCTTCAGTGACTGGAAATGGACTGGCCCTTCAGAACCTATCGTGAACCTATGCAAAGAATTGGAGAAGAGAGGCCACGATATCACTTTTGCTTACCGTAAACCTCCCATTCCGGTTGAGGATAGCATCGAGAAAAGAGTATCCGGCATCGGGATCAAGTCAACCGACCAGTTTCACCTGGATCGTCCCATCAAGTTTTATCTTCCCTCCTCTGTCAAAAGAAACCTATCTGACCTCTCTGCCCTGACTCATTATCTTGTTCAAGAAAAGTTTGACATCCTCAATGTCCATCAAACTCATGACCATCTCTTAGGAGGGATTGCTGCAAGAAGATCGAAAACGGCCACCCTCATCATCAGGACCGATCACAAACGGGATGCCCTCCCTTCAGGAATCGGGAACCAGTTTCTCATCTCCCATTATACAGATGGGATACTCACCTTTTCAGAAAAGATCAGGGGAAAGGACGCACAGCATTTCGGGCTTCCCCTTGAAAGGGTAGGGAGGATCACGCCGGCTCTCAATTTGGAACGATATGATCCACATAGAACCTATCGAGACATGAGGAAGGTTTTTGGAATTGCTCCTGACGAGATCGTCATCGGGATGGTGGCACGATTCCAGAAATATCGGAGAACAGAGGTTTTTCTTAAATCTATCAAACGGATCGTTCAGGAATATCCAAAGATCAAAGTCCTTCTGGTAGGTCGGTCCAGCCAGATGGAAGAGAGTGTCATCAAACCGATGAAGAAATTTGGCGTCGAACAGTGGGTTGTTTTGGGAGGGTATCAAACCGAGCATTACCTGGACACACTGGCATGCATGGATATTTTTGTATTCTTGATGGCTGGCTCGGATGGAACAGCGAGGGCTTTGAGGGAGGCCATGGCGATGGGAAAACCAGCGATCGTGGCAGACAGAGGCATGCTTTCTGAGCTGGTGCAGCACAACACCACAGGTTTTGTGGTTCAGGATTCTCCTGAAGAGCTGGCTCAGGCAGCCCTTCAACTCTTACGAGATCCTGAGCGGAGAAGGGCAATGGGGAAAGCCGCTGCCGAGAGGGCTCATCGGGAATTTCGTTTGGACAAACAGGCCGAAGAAGTCGAGAGATTTTATCAGGAGATCATTAAACTTGGAAGATGGAAAAATCGATAACGAATGACACGAATGGTAACGAATAGCACGAATATTTTATGACGAATGACACGAATGATAACGAATCACACGAATATTATTTACCGTGACCTGTCATACCAAATTATGTCAGCGATATTCGAAGTCCATAAAACCCTGGGACCAGGCTTTGTTGAATCTATTTATGAAAAGGCATTAATAGAAGAATTTGCAAAGGAGGGAATCAAAGTCGAGACGCAGAAGGTCATCGATGTCATCTACAAGGAAAAGAAGATTGGAAAACATCGACTTGATCTTATCGTTGAAGACAAAATTGTTATAGAATTGAAATCAGTTGAAAGGTTCGCACCTCATCACACAGCTCAACTATTATCGTATCTGAAAGCGAGTGGTTATAGACTGGGCATACTTGTCAATTTTTCGAAGGCTAAAGTTGAGTATCGGCGAGTGGTGATGGGGTGAATCCATTCTATTCGTGAAATTCGCTGTTATTTGTGATATTCGATCCTATTTTATTCGTGTCATTCGTATATTTATCATTCGTGTGATTCGCATATGCGGTTTGCCACAGCCATTCGCCATTTTTCTCGGAGCAAGGGGGGGGCGGAACGATATCTTGTGGATCTCTGTACCCGAATGGCACGAGAAGGCCATGAGGTCCATGTTTATGCGGAAGACTGGGAAGAAGACAGTGGCGGCATCTTTCTCCACAGAGTGAAGACGATCTCATTTCCCAAAAGCCTCTGTCTCCTTTTGTTTGCCAGGAGGGCGACCAGAGAGATGGAAAAAGGCAATTATGACCTTACGCTTGGGGTAGGAAACACACTTAAAGCCGATGTGCTTCAACCCCACGGTGGGGTCCACTGGGCCTGGTTCTGGAGAAGCCTGAGAGCCTATGACCATCCCATATTATGGTTGATTAAATTCTTAGGCAGGGTGCTAAGCCCGAAACAATGGGTTCAGGGATACATCGAGGGGAGACCCTACCGAAAGGGAACCTTTAAAAAAATCATCGCCATCTCCCATATGGTGAAACAGGACATCATGAAATGGTATCATATTCCGGAAGATCAAATTGTGGTGGTGTATAATGGGGTTGACATCGAGCGGTTCCATCCGAAAAATAGCCAGTATCGAGAGACCATCAGGAAAAGGCATGGCATTGCAGAGGAATGTGTTATCCTCTTCGTTTCAAATAATTTCAGGATGAAAGGGTTGACCCAGCTGATGAAGGTATTGGCTCAGCTGAAAGAAAGGGGATGTTCTCCTTTCAAACTTTTGATCCTTGGACGGGACCGACAGGAACCCTATCAACGTCTGGCTCAACAATTAGGCCTCCTGGGAGAAGTTATCTTTGCGGGATCAACCAACGAACCTGAAAAATACTATGGAGCAGCAGACCTTTTGGTCCATCCCACCTTTTATGATGCCTGTTCGCTCACCGTGTTAGAAGCACTGGCCAGCGGACTTCCCGTCATGACTACCCTCTGGAACGGTGCCAGTGGGGTTATCACACAGGGACAAGAAGGTTTCATCCTTCCGGATCCACAAGATCTCCATTCCCTTGCAGAGAGGCTCCTCTTCCATTTAAAAAGAGAGAGTGGGCAAAGATTGTTCTTGACCCAGGGCGACCTCCAAAGATATTCCGACGCAAAGAACTGGCAGGCATTGAAGGATATATTTGAGCAGGTTGCCTCGGAAAGGAGCCCTGCCTTATGAAGAAGAAGCGATTCTGGTATCCCCTGATTAATATTAAAAATCGGTTTTTATTTGGAGCCTATGGAAAGGATGTTTATATCGAACCCGGAGTGGTCATTAATCGACCGAGATTTGTCCATATCGGGAATCATGTGAGAATCAAACGGAACACCAGCATCAATCTTCACCCCGAGGATAAACGTTCTTCACAGGGGCTTCTTTTTATCGGGGATAATGTGATTATTTCAGAAGGGTGTTTCATCAGCGCCTGTCATCGCATTGTCATCGAAGAAAATGTTGGAGTCTCACCCAATGTGATGATTATCGATAACTCGAGAAAACCAGGGGATGTCATCCGCCCCAGCAAAGAGCAGGAGGTCGAGGTGGGTTCGGTGCGTATCGGTGCCGATTCCTGGATCGCCTACGGAGCCTGTGTTTTTCCCAATGTCACGATTGGAAAGCATTGTATCGTCGGCGCTCTTTCGGTAGTGACCAAAGACATCCCCGACTATTCGGTGGCAATGGGATCGCCTGCCAAGGTGGTGAAGCGGTTCGATTTTGAAAAACGACAGTGGATAAAGGTGAAAGATGGGGGAAATAATCTGGAGTGATCTTTTCAGGCATCGTGATACGATCCACCGCCGTTACCCTGATATTTGGCACCTGACGATTCTCCGAAAGCGGCTCCCCTTGATGCTACGACATATCAGGAATGGGGAGAGAATCCTGGATATTGGAGCGTCCCATCGGGATCTTGAAGGGCGATTAAAGAGATATTATCCGAATCTTATCTACCAGAGCATGGATATCGACCAAACGCAATTTCACGACTATTACCGATTGGAGGATATTGAGGGAAAGTTTCATGTCATCCTTCTCTTCGAGGTGATCGAGCATCTCACCTTAGAAGATGGCGTGAAGATGCTTGGAAGAATCTATGACCTTCTTGAAAAGGGGGGGAGGCTCATCCTGACGACCCCCAATGTTTTTAACCCCAGCCGTTACTGGCGGGATGCCACCCACAAGCAGGCTTACTGTTATGACGAGTTGGGAGGGCTTCTTCTGGCGAAGGGATTTGAGATAAAAGAAATGTACAGAACCTATAATGATGCTTTCCATCGATATCTCTTCCGAGTCTATGTGATGTCTTCGATCCACCGATATTTAGGAATCGACTTTGCGAAATCGATTTTAATTGTGGCTTTCAAAGAAGGGAAAGAGGAAAGGTGAAGGTTGTCTTTCTAACCCATTCCAGTGACCAGGGCCATCGATTCCGGGTCGAACAGTATTTTCCCCTTCTCCGAAATCATCACATCGAACCCTTGTGGCAACCCCTTCCGCATTCGATGAAAGAACGTTTGTCCGTTTATCAGACCCTCCCCCGTTTTCAGGTGGTGTGTATTCAAAGGAGATTGCTTTCCCCTCTCGAATTTTCATGGGTTCGAAAGAAATCCAAAAAGATTCTCTTCGATCTTGACGATGCCATTATGTATCGTTCCTCCAGCTCCCCTCATCCCCATTCTTTTTCGAGGTGGTTCAAATTCAAATGGATGGTCAGGGGAAGCGATGCCGTCATTGCAGGAAATCATTTTCTCCGGGAGGAGGTGCTCAAAGCTGATCCCAGGAAAAAGGTATTCGTCATCCCCACTCCGCTTGACTTGAGTGCCTATCCTATCAAAAAGGAGGTTCACTCCTCTTCTGAAGTGATCCTTGGATGGATTGGAACCAAAGGAAATATAAGGTATCTTAAGACCCTGGAGCCAGTGTTTCGGGCCATTGCCACTCAATTCCCAGCGGTGAAATTAAAAATAGTGAGTGATGGGGACTTCAACTCCGAGTATCTTCCCACGGTGAATAAATCCTGGGCCCTTCACGAAGAGAATCAAGACCTCGTATCGTTTGATATTGGACTCATGCCTCTCGAAGATAACCTCTGGTCAAGAGGAAAATGCGGTTTAAAAATTATCCAGTATTTGTGCGTTGGTCTTCCTGTGGTATGTTCCCCGGTCGGGATCAACCAGGAAATCATTCAGCCTGGTGTGAATGGGTTCTGTGCGAAAAACCACGGAGAATGGTTGGACTGTTTAACCACTCTCATACAAAATAGTGACCTCAGGAGGGAGATGGGTCTTCGAGGAGTCGAAACCGTTCAAAAGGGATACAGCCTCGAAGTGAACTTCCATAAAATATTACAGATCCTCCATTCGCTCACTTAGAGGATGATCTTCCATGAAGGTTCTTTTTTTAATTCAAGGGTTCTCCGTTGCGGCCAGTCGTTATCGAGTGCTTCAATATCTTCCCTATCTCAAAGAGAACGGCATTGAACCAACCGTCCAGCTTTATCCGAGAACGCTGAAGGAACATCTCGAATGGTTTAAGATGCTTCCCTCCTATGACATCGTCTTTTTGCAGAGAAAAAGATTGAATCAGCCCAGACTTAGCATCCTTCGAAGGCGAGCCAGGAGGATCATCTATGATTTTGATGATGCGGTCATGTACCGGAATTCCAAGGCAGATCAACCCCTCTCCTCCTCGCGAAGAAAGCGATTTATTCAGATGATCAGAGCTTCCGATTTTGTGATTGCAGGCAATGAATTCTTGAAGAAGGAAACCCTTGCCTTCCATCCCAACGTAGAGGTCATTCCCTCTCCCATTGACATCAGCCGCTATCGACCCAAGGATTATCAGGTCCTCTCCGAGAGGATCACGCTGGGGTGGATTGGAGACCATGGTTCGATCCACTATCTTGAAAGCATGAAGCCGATTTTTGAGCGGTTGGGGAAGAAATACCCCCATGTGGATTTAAAGATCGTCTGCGATATCTTTTTTGATTGTGAATCGATGAGGGTGATCAAAAAGGACTGGAAAGCTGAAGAAGAGGTGTCAGACCTTCAGAGTTTCGATATTGGTTTGATGCCTCTCATGGATGACCCCTGGTCCTGGGGGAAATGTGGATTGAAGATCATTCAGTATCAGGGCGTTGGCGTTCCCGTTGTCTGCACGCCAGTCGGAATCAATCGAGATCTGGTGGAGGACGGTGTGAATGGTTATTATGCCATGACTCCCGAGGAATGGGAGGAGAGACTCACCCAATTGATTGAGGATGCCAAATTAAGGGAAAGAATGGGGATGGAAGGACTGCGACGGGTCCTAAAAGATTATACCCTTCAAGCCTGCGCCCCCAAATTACTTGCCGTTCTGCGGCGGGTGGCTGAAAGTCCCAGAGAGGGGAGCATTTCGTGAGAGAGGCTGTTGTCAATTACGTAAGATGGGCGATCGGGCAGTTTCCCTACGAGGAACCCATACTGGATACCTGCGCGGGTTGGGAACCAAATTATTATCAGCCCCTTTTTCCAGGAAAAAGGTATTTGAAACAGGACATGCAGGATTTCGACCCGCCCTGCATTGATATTTTGTGTGATATTACGGATATGAAACCTATTGCTGACGAAAGCATCGGGTTAGTGCTCAATCTCGAATCGCTTGAGCACATTGCTTATCCTCAGAAAGCCATCGATGAAATCTATCGCATCCTTAAGCCTGAGGGACTTTTGATCTTGACGACGGTGATGCATTTCAAAATCCACCATGCCCCCAAGGATTATTGGCGATTCACTCCGGAAGGACTGGAGCTGCTTCTGGCGAGATTTAAGATCTTAGATTGCACGCTGGAAGGGAACCTCAAGAGACCCAAAGGCATCTGGGTCACAGCCCGTAAAACTTCGGCGAAGGAGGAATGGGGGAAACTCCCTCCTCTCAGGGTCGTTAAGAGCGATGATGGGATATGGAATAAGTGGAAGAGGAGGATGGGGCGAGAAAGAAAGAAATGCTTCTGATCCCGTGGAGCTATGAAGAGGGTAGAATCGCCTTATCAAAAAGTCACTGTTGGGGAGATGAAGGGTTGGATACGGAGAGACCTGCTCGATCTTCTTCCATCCAACTTCTTCGACGACCCTGTGGCCTCTGCCATCGCCTCCGGTGGTCAGTGCCTCCGGGAATCGAGATGGCGATGGTCGGGATTCTTAGAATTACCCAAAGGGAAGAAGGTCTTTCTGAAGCGGGACAGGACGAAAGGCTGGAAAGAATCATTGAAATATATGATGTTTCCTTCAAAGGGAAGGAAGGAATGGTTTATCGCCTATCAAATAGGGAAACGGCAACTGAAGATTCCAAGACCGATGGGCTGGTTGGAGCGTGTCCATCAAGGGGTTGTGAGGGAAAGTTATTACCTATCGGAAGCCATCCCTTCGAGGGGTGCTTTGGCAGATTCAACAGACCTCCTGAGAGATGAAAAGATCTCAACGGAGTTGGTGAGGCTCCTCATCCGTATGCATCGCTCGGGTTTGCTTCACCAGGACCTCCATGCGGGAAATTTCTTATACGATGGAGAATCTCTATATCTCATCGATCTTCATCGGGCAAGGCTCCTCCGTTCTCTCTCCTTAAGGCAAAGAATGTGGAATATTGCTCAACTCTTTCATTCGCTCAGAACGGTTTGGGGTAAGAAAGATCACGAAGCTTTTCTTCTCGAATATTTTGAAGGCGATTCGATCGCTCCATCCAAATTCAAAGTGTATCTCGAGCAGGTTTACAGGGATATGGATCGTCTTCAAAGGAGACAGTGGGAAAGCCGTACCAAGCGTTGTATGAAAGAAAGCACTGAATTTTCTGTGAAAAAGGAGGACGGAATCACTTATTATCATCGTCGGGATTTTCCTTTTGATCGTTTAAAAGAGGCAATTGCTGTGCATACTGAGGCTGTCCGGAACGCTTCGTCTTCGCTGGTGAAACAGAGTCAGGAGGTGACCGTTTCTGTCTTTCAAGCAGGGGAGGGCAGGATTTGTGTGAAACAGTATGCCGTGCCTCAGACATGGAATCGGTTCAAAGAACGATTCCGGCGCTCCAGAGGACATCGAGCATGGATCGGAGGGAACGGATTACGAGTGAGAGGTGTTTCCTCCATCAAACTCCTTGCTTTTGGGGAAGAAAAGAGCCGTTTCGGGAAGATGGAAAGTTTTTTAATCATGGAAGCGCCGGAGAAGGGACAGGAAATGGATCGCTTTCTGTGTCAGGGATTTGATGGGGAAAAGGAAAAAAGAGATTGGATTCAAGCCTTTGCTTTCTGGCTTGCCTCCCTTCACCAGAAAAAAATTTACCATCGAGACATGAAGGCCTGTAATATTTTCGTTTTTAAAAAAAATCACGGCTGGGATTTTCACCTGCTTGACCTGGAGGATGTTCGGTTCAATCAAGAAGTGGATGAAAGGAAGTTATTTAAAAATTTACTTCAACTGAATACTTCCATCCCTTCTCTCCTCACTCCGAAGGATCGGCTGCGATTCTTAAAAGGGTATCTCCACCACCGTCCAATCCTCCAAAATAAGAAAAACTTTCTCTTGCGGCTGTTGAAACAAAGCAGAGAGAGGGGCACTGTCTATGTTTCCCCTTACGGGGTGGTTGAGGAGAAATGCCATTGAAGGAAAACATCCCTTCTTCCAAACCTTGGGCTTATGGAATGGTCTCCCTCTCAAGAGATGAGATTCACAAGAAAGTGATCGAGATCGCTGAAAGAGAATCGCGAGGAAAAGCGCTGGATGTGCCTACCGGGACGGGTATCCTGGCAGAACGACTGAGCAAGATGGGGTTCGAGGTCTCCTGTTGTGACATCGATCCTTCTTATTTTTCTGCACCCGATTTACATCTCGATATCGGTGATCTCAATCAATCACTTCCTTATCCCTCGGCTTCCTTCGATTTGATTACCTGCGTGGAAGGCATCGAACATCTGGAAAACCCCTTTAATGCCATTCGGGAATTTTCCCGAATCCTCAAGCCCGGAGGAAAATTGATCTTGACCCTGCCGAATTACCTTAATATTGAAAGAAGGTTGAGATTTCTCGTCACCGGACTTTTTTCCAAACTTCCTTCCCCCAAAAAGTTGGGGCGGGAGCGGTTTGAGCACCTTTATATGCTTCACTTAATTCCACTGACCTACCCCATCTTGGAAGTGATGATGGAGCATTCTCAGTTTAAAGTTCTCCAAATCGAAAAAGACAAAGAAAAGAAACGAATGAAGTGGCTTCTTCCCCTCGTCTGGGGGATCCGGGGATACTGTTTCTTCTGGTCAAAAGCGAAGAAGGAAGATTATCATTTAAAGGAGACTCTTTCTGATCCTTTGATGATGGGAGGCAATACGCTGATTGTGGTTGGGATGAGGGAAAAGGGATGAGGGTGGGATATTTTATAAGGAATTATGTATTGAGAGGAAGTGATGGAAAACCTGCCATCTCCGGAGGGGTCAAGGTGGTCTCCCAGCATGTGAAGTTGCTGAATGAAGCGGGTATCGAAGCCTTGCTTTTGACCAGAAACGTTCAGGCCTACTCGGAACTTAGGGAGTTGAATCTATTCGATCAACCTATTGTCTTAGATAAAGAAGAGGATATCCCAGATTGTGACCTCTATGTAGGCACATTTTTTAACGATGTGAAGATGTTATTTCAGAGGGGAAAGGGACGGGTTGTCCATCTCTGCCAGGGGTATGAACCCATCGACTATCGATCGAGAACCGAAGAAAAAGTGATCACAGAAAAATATTCGAGAAAGGGCATTTTGTTCTTATGGCGATATGCAGATAGATGGAAATTTAAAAAGCGTATTCAAGAGATCGAGTCCATCTACGCTCTACCAACCATCAAGGCGGCTGTTTCAAAACATCTGGTTGAATTAATAGCTAAACGGTATCGCCAGCCCTGTTTCCTCGTCCAGAATGGTATTGATCCGAAAATATTTTATCCCAATTTAGGGAGAAAGTGGGGCGATAACAGCAAAATAAAGATATTGTCTGTGGGACCGATCAATGTGGGTTTTAAGGGTATTCCAGACACACTCCAGGCAATCACGATATTAAAGTCGAAAGGAATACCCATCGAATTGATTAGGGTCTCTCCCCATCCTCCTTCTGAGAGGGAAGAGCTGGGAAAGGTTGTTGATCGGTATTATATGAATCTGAAGGAACAGGAAATGGGAGAATTGTACCGCGAGGTCGACCTCTTTATCTCCACCTCTCTTGAAGGAGAAGGGTTTGGGTTGCCAGCCATGGAGGCCCTTGCATGCGGCGTTCCTTCCATTCTGACAGAAATATCAAGTTATCTGAATTTTGGAGAGAAAAAAGATTTTGCCTATTTTGTCCCTATCCACCAGCCAGAACGGGTCTCTCAAGGAGTTTTGGAACTGATTGAAAATCAAAGCCTAAGGGAGAGGCTTCAAGAAAGAGGGATATTCGTTGCAAAAAATTTTACTCTCCGTAAAACCAAAGAAGATTTGTTACATTTTATAAAAAACTGTTGATGATGCCAAATTTAATCCGCCATGCTTCAGAAGGAGTCCACAATCATATATTGGAATACCTGTACGGGCACCCTCGAGGGTTGGTTCTGGA
>FWPV01002416.1_pt1 | contig 46215 bp, 41 predicted proteins | sample 2228371 | NCBI WGS metagenome assembly FWPV01 (sample SAMEA103939776, study PRJEB20133) | metagenome | reverse complement strand
GCGTTGGTGTGGGTCAGGACATGGGTCCAGGTCAAGCCGCCGGTGTCGGACAGGAGAACCCCCTGGTGATTCCAGGCCGGGTCCCAGGCGGTGGTGGCGGCGTAGGCCACCTCCGCCGTCGCCCCGTCCGGGAGAAGGGCTGTGACCGAGCAATAGTTCCCGGTGACGCCCGGACCGTTCCACACAATCTGGAAACTCCCCGCCTCTCCCCCGGTGGTGCTGCGGGCGATGACCGGCCGGCCGGTCGAGGCGTAGTTGTTGTCGCCCCCGACAAAGACCAGGTTCGGGTCTACGACGGAGAGGACCACGCGGTGAGCCTGATAGGCAAAGTTCCAGCTCCCTACCTCGTGCCATACCAACGCCCAGGTCTCACCGTGGTCAGAGCTGCGATACAGTCCATAGCGCCCGTGCTCATACCCCGTCCCTCCCAGGCCGGCGAAGACGATCTTCCCATCGGTGGGGTGCAGGGCCACGTCCAGCCACTCCAGCCCCCACGTGCAGGTGAGGACCTGGGTCCACGACACGCCGCCGTCGCCGCTGCGCCAGACGTTGCCGCCGCCGATGGCATACAGGTAGGGCATCCCCCGCCGGCCCACCAGCCGGGTGACCGTGCCCAACGTCTGGCTGCTGACCACGGTCCAGTTCAGGCCGCCGTCGTCGGAGCGCAAGATGCGGTATGGTTCCGGCGCGCCGCTCAGTACCCCGGCGGCGTAGAGGGAGCTGCCGGGCGGCAGGGTGGTGTCAATCGTCACCGTGCCGGTCACCACCTCCGCCCCGGCCTGCACGGCGTATTGGTACACCCCGTTCCCCGGCACTTCCCACCCCTCCTGGCAGGCGGTCAGGAGGACCCTGGTGGGGCAGCGGGGGTCGCCGGTACGTTTCAGACAGCCATCCCAGGTGGCATACTGCTTGCCGGGCGGCTGAGAACCGTTCCACAGGGTGCGGTGATAGTAACAGATCGGGTCGGGGGACGAAACCCTCACCTGCACGGTGGCGGTCTGGTTCAGGGTGTAGTGGAGGAAGGTCTCCTCCTGCCAGCCGTCGTTGTTGGGGGAGAAGGGGTCGGGGTAGTCGTAGACGTCGGTCAGGAGGGGGGTAATGGGCGTTGGCGTAGGCGTGGGCGTATAGGTCGGGGTCGGGGTTTGGGTGGGAGTGGGCAGGGGGGTGGACGTCCGGGTTGGCGTTCGGGTGGGGGTGGGGGTGCGGGTGGGGGCGGGGCCGGGGCCGGACGGCGTGGGGGTGGGGGTGGGTGTAGCAGGGCAGTCAGGCGGGCTGGCCCACCAGACGGTGAACCAGGGGCGCGGCTCTCCGCTCCCATCGCGGTAGGCCTCGTGCCAGTTCTGCTCCTCATCGTCGCCGGAAACGTTGAGGTTCCAGGCGGCGGCGTAGCGGGCCAGCCGCTCATAGCAGTAAAAGGCGTTGAGCGAGCGGGCAGCTTCCCAGCCGTCCCCTTTGTCTTTGTCTTCCAACGGGTTGCCAAACCCTTGTAAGGGCGAGGCCAGGTCCGCTTCGATGATGATGCCCCCTTTCTTCCAGATTCTTTCTTGCATTTCCTTTGGGAAGTATGCTGCTACGTGCTGGCCGTTAAAGTCAACGTCCTCATACCAGCAGTGTGACCAGGGTTCGCCCTCCCGCGCCCAATAGTTGTTCCAGGCGTAGCCGTCATTCCAATCATCGCTGCCAAAGATCTTTTCCATCCACGCATAACCGGGTTTCTTTTCCTCCGTTTCCTCATTTTCAACGAGTTGCTCTTCGCATACCTCGTGTTTTACCTCATATCCTTCAGCATAGAGGTTCTGGGCCATGGGCGGGGTCAGCACCCGGGCCGGACACCGCTTTTTGACTTCGACGTAAACGGCAGCAAAGTATGCGTCCATCTGTAGCCACGCAGTATGCTGTCGAATTTGTTCTCTGGTATACCATTCCAAATTGGGTTCATTGGCGGGCAGAAAGCTCACCTGGTCGCCGAGCCCACCCCAGTTGTAGATGGCACAGATCTCGTCCGCTATATGACCGGCACTCCGTTGGCCACCAAGTTCGCAAAAATCGTCCGCAGGACCAGGCACAAGCTGATCTCCCTCAAAGTAGCCCGGCGATGGATGGATGCGGATCACGATCTTGACGTCAGGTTGCTCCGAGGCTTCGCGCAAATAGCTCCACACCGCTTGGTGAGAAGGGTCGGTTGGGACGAATACTTTGGCGATACTGCAATTGGGTGTAGACCGATCATACTGGTACACCTGGTCGCTCATAAACACGACGACGTCCGGCCAGGCTCTATCTTGGCGAATCATGGAAAAGTAAGCCTCATGCCACTCTTCGCCGCCCGAAACATTGCCCAGGTGAACGCCACGACCCGCACCCCCTACAGCAACCAGGGAGGATGCCGACCCTGTGACGATGCCAACGATGAGTAGGGTCCCACAGAGAACCAGGTTCAGTCCAATCCCAAGATAAACAGCGATGTTTCTTCTCATTTCTTTCTCCCTTTCATCTCTGAAGTGGACCTCACTGTTCTATCCTGGCCGTGTACAGTCTGTATGACCACTTTCCACTACCGTCCACGTCTAACAACGCCTCCCATACTACCCGGTTCCCGGAGATGAAGATGGCAGTCGTCCGATCCAGGAAGGTCAATTCCTCTCCCTGCCACAAGTCGTACAACACCTTCCCTCTCTGCCAGTGGTAAACCAGGATATCGCCAAAGAGGCGCAGGGAACTGGGGCCAAAGTCGCCGGACATCACCACCGAGGGTTGGGATTGGGGATCGTCCAGGTCGAGACTCAGCACCTGGTATGTGGTATAGTCCGCGCTCGGTGGGGTCGTCCACACCACTCGGCTGCCGCTGATAGCGTGGTAGGTTCCCGCCGAACCCATGAGGGGATGATTTACCTGTCCCAAAACCCGGTCCTCGCCGCTTTCCAGGTCATAGACTCTCAGGTCGGCAACCTGTTCCTCCGGCGAATACTCTGTCCCGTCCAGGTAGATGACCCACCGCCCCGAAATGCGCGCAAATCCTTGCTCTCCCGGGCGTTCGGCGATCGTCCACCGCTGCCCGGTTCGCAGATTTTGGGCAAAGACGTCACCTCTGTATTCGTCCCAGACCATTACGTCGTCTGACAGGTCCAGTTCAACGGGGTACTTGGCCTCTATCGTGTGTTCGGCATCGGTCTGCCGGTCGTAGATCCTGAGCCACCTCTGGCGCGAGCCATCGGCCAGTTCAGTGCTTTCGACCCCCACTGCCCAGCGGCTTGAGACGAGAGCCATAGGCCTGGCATAGGTCTCTATCACTTCTCCAGAAACCAGGTCCAGCAATATGGTCTGGTAGGTTCCGTTGACCTCGACGTCTCCCACGACAATGTTCCCCTCCAGGCCTTCCAGCCGGAACCCTTCTGGTACCTGCACCTCCACCGCCGCGCTCAGGTGGCGGGGGCCGGGCGTCGCGGTCGGTGGGGGGGGTGCCTGCGCCGGGGCCGCAGGCACAGGCGGCGTGGGCATGGGCGTGCAGGTCGCCGTCGCGACCGTAGGGAGTGTCACCACCGGGGGTGGCCTCTGCCCCCGGAACAGCAGGCTCAATCCGATCGCCAGCCCGGCCAGCACCGCCAGGTAGGCTATCCCTTTCCACCGGTCACCTCTCATCGCCTTTCCTCCTTGCATATATATCTAGGACTGAGCCCTTCCCGTGCCTGAACAGGCGCGGGGGCAGTTGCCCGATTCAGCCCGTCAGTTGACGGCAGGCGCAATTGGAGTATAATGGCTCTGTCGTTGCGGCGTCGAGTGTCCGGGCACCCAGGTTGTCGTTTCCGGGATGTGCGCCAAGCCGTATGTGCCGGACAAGATCGCCTGTTTAGCAGCGCAGGCCCCTTCCAAACTATTGCAGAAAGGAGGTGAGACAGATGGCAATGAAGATCACGGAGGAGTGCATTAGCTGCGGCTCGTGCGCGCCTGAATGTCCCGTGCAGGCCATTTCCGAGGGCGATACCCAGTACATCATTGACCCGGAAGTGTGCGTCGAGTGCAAGGGCTACTACGACACATCCCAGTGTGTAGAAGTGTGCCCGGTGGATGCAATTACAAAGGCATAGGTTGAACACGCCCCCGGCCCAGCGTTCCGGGGGCGTTTTCCTTCTGACAATCGAGCGACCGACCCCATACACCGCCAGATGGCGGCGTCGCCCCATAGGCGCCCCATAGGCGTTAACCTGAACGACTCAAGTCGAACTTGGGACTCTGGTGTAGACGCCCCTGTCTGCTCAGGCGGACAGCCGGCCAAAGGCCCTTCAGGGTGTGACTTCAATCGCCAGCCGTTAAGCCACCCCTACCCACTGTCGGCCACGGAGGAACGCCTGGCGGTTCAGCTCCACATGCCGGGGCGGCACCCGGGCTTCGATGACCTGTAGCCAGGTCTCCACCGGCACATCCAGAAAGACCGACAGGGCCCCCAACAGCACCACGTTGGCCGAGCGGGCATTGCCCAGTTCCTTGGCGATAGCACTGCCCGGCACCACATGCAGCCGGTCGGTAAAGGTGCCATATACCGCCTTCAGATCCTCCACCGGTGGATAGTGCGCCCCCCCCGAGGTAACGGTGATCGGCTTGATGGCATACTCATCCACAATAGCCATCCCCCCCGGCCGCAAAAACTCGGCGTAGCGCAGCGCCTCGGCCCGCTCCAGAACCAGCAGCACGTCCGCTTCCCCCAGACCGATGAGGGGGGAATAGACCCGCTCGGCATCCCACCGGATGTGGGTGTTCACACTGCCGCCGCGCTGGGCCATGCCGTGCACCTCCGACTTTTTGACATCAAAGCCGGCGGCCAGCCCCACCTCGGCCAAAACGTTGCTCGCCAGGATGGTCCCCTGCCCGCCGACGCCGGCAAGTAAAAAGTTGTAGCTCTTGTTCACCTTACCCTCACCCCCTGCCCCTTTCCAATCTAATCCCTACCCTCCACCTGGCTGCGGAACAGGATCGCATGGCGGGGGCACACCTGAGCACACACCTCGCAGCCGGTGCACAGCAGCGGATCGATCTCTGCTTTGGGCCGCTGCGTCTTCTCGTCCAGTTCCTCGCTTTTCAAGATCGCCGGGCAGCCGATGCGGAAACACATGGTGCAGCCGTTGCATTTTTCCGCTACCACCTTCAGTGGCAGCCACCGCTGCCGCGCGCTGGGCAACAGGGCACACTCGGCACGGGCAATGAGCACGCTGGGGCCGTCGGCCTGGAGGAACTCTTTTATCGTCTCGTCCAGAGCCTTGACGTCGAAGGCCGACACCGTCTTGACCCGCTCGATACCCAGCGCCCGGACCAACGGTTCGATCGCAATCGGCGGCGTTTCCCGCATCTGAAGGGTGTAACCGGTGCCCGGATTTTGCTGGTGGCCGGTCATGCCGGTGGTGCGGTTGTCGAGGATAACGGTGACAACATTGCTGCGGTTATATGCCACATTGAGCAGCGCCGGCATGCCGGTGTGGAAAAAGGTCGAATCGCCGATGACGGCCACCATCCGCTCACCGATGCCAGCCTGCGCTGCGCCGTGGGCCTGGCCGATACCGGCCCCCATGCAGCCACAGGTATGGACGGCTGACAAGGGGGGCAGCAGGCCCAGCGTATAGCAGCCAATGTCGCCGGTCACCGGCACCTTGCGCTTGTTGAGCACGTGAAACAGAGCCCGATGCGGGCAGCCGGGACAGAGGACCGGCGGGCGGGCCGGGATTTCGGGCTTTTCCGGTTTAGCCACCGGCACACGCGCCGATTCCGGCAGCAGCCCGGCCCGGATGGCAGCCTCGCGCACCACGCGCGGGTCAAACTCGCCGCACATGGGAAAGATGCTCTTGCCCTCGCAGGGAATGCCCAACAGCTTGATCTCTTCCTCCAGAAAAGGGTCCAGCTCCTCAATCACGATCAGGCGCTTCACCCTGGCGGCAAAGTCGCGGACCAACCCCGGCGGCACAGGGTAGGTCATACCCAGGCGCAGGATCGAAGCATGGGGGAATATCTCTTTGGCATACTGGTAGCTCACGCCGCAGGTGACGATGCCCAGGCTCTCATCGCCCCACTCGATGCGGTTGAAGGGAAAGGTCTCGGCGAAATCAGCCAGTTTTCGGATGCGCTCCTCGATGACCGGGTGCTTTTTACGAGCATTGCTCGGCACCATAACATACTTGACCGGGTTGCGGGGGAACTGGCCTGGGGGATTCGCCTCCACTCTCCTCTCGCCGCTCCCCAATTCCACCAGAGTGCTGGAATGGGAAATGCGGGTCGTCAGCCGCAAAAAGACCGGCGTATCAAACTGCTCGCTGATCTCCAACGCCACCCCGACCAGGTCTTTGGCCTCCTGGCTGTCAGATGGCTCCAGGCAGGGGATGCGGGCAAATTTGGCATAGCGGCGGTTGTCTTGCTCGTTCTGCGAGGAATGCATCTCCGGATCGTCGGCGGTGACGATGACCATCCCTGCCTCCAGGCCGGTCATCGAAGCATAGAACACAGAATCGGCGGCCACATTGACCCCCACGTGCTTCATGGCTGCCAGTGACCGTCGCCCGGCATAGGCCGCCCCTATCGCCACATCCACGGCCACCTTTTCGTTAGGCGCCCATTCAGCGTAGACGCCAGGAAAGCGGGCAAACTCTTCGAGGATTTCGGTGCTGGGGGTACCCGGATAGGCCGAGGCAACCTGGACCCCTGCCTCCCACGCTCCCCGGGCCACCGCTTCATTTCCCGATAGCAATCGCTTCATCGCCTTCACCTCCATTGGTATTTTGATTATACCACGAGTGACCCCCAGCTCAAAATCATGGCCGGGAGCGTCACAAGTTTGGGACAACTCCTGCGGAGTTGCCCTACACCTTGCCTAACCACCTGCCCTTTTTGACTTTTGTGGCCAGATGGGCTATAATCTCGCCCGCATTTAGCAGGATCACTGAGGGGGGAAGACGACGTTGGCCAATACAAAATCAGCTATCAAGCAGATGCGCAAAGCGGAACGGCGACGCAAGATCAATCAGGTGCATCGTTCCCGGGCGCGAACATTTGTGAAAAAGACACGGCGGCTTATCGCCGAGGGCCGGCTCGAAGAGGCAGAGGCCATGAGCAAAGAAGCCATCAGCGCCCTGGACAAGGCAGCTCAAAAGGGTGTCATTCACAAGAACAATGCGGCACGCCGTAAATCGCGCTTGCTCAAGCATCTAAACCAGGCCAAAGAGCAAACGGCCTGATTTCCCCTGCGGTTCGCCCCAGGGAAAACCAACCCGGTCAGAAACCCGTTTTCGGCAACCTCCGGTTGCGGGCGAAACCGGGTTTCTTTGCGTGTTAGGGAGACAGGATTGGCCTACCCACTGTATGTCGCTCTGGTCTGGCACATGCACCAGCCTTACTACAAGGATGGTCAAACGGGGAACTATATCCTGCCCTGGGCCCGCCTGCACGCCGTCAAAGACTATTTGCACATGGCCGAGGTGCTGGCCGACCATCCCGGCGTACACCTCACCTTTAACGTTGTCCCTTCTCTCCTCGATCAGTTGGTAGAATATGCATCGGGTCAGGCCGTGGACCGGATCCTGGCCCTCAGCCTGCAAGAGACCTGGTCGCCCGACGAAAAGGCCTACCTCCTGGCCAACTGCTTCAGCATCCACTGGGACAATATCATCCGCCGCTATCCCTGCTACTGGCAGTTGCTCCAACTGTGGCAACAGGCCCCCAACGAAGCCCTCTTTTTTGCCGACAACTATTACCGCGATCTGGTGGCCTGGTTCAATCTGGCCTGGATCGATCCCAACTGGCTGGAACGAGACCCGCTCCTGCGGGCTATGGTCGAAAAGGGCAGCAGGTTCACCCTGGAGGATGTAAGAGCCATCCTCGACCGGCAGCGCGAGATCATGGGCAAAATTTTGCCCCTGTACCGCGATCTGGTGGCGCGCGGCCAACTGGAGCTATCCGTTTCACCTTATTATCACCCCATCCTGCCGCTGGTGATGGACAACCGCTATGCACGGCGAGCCAGCCCCGGCCTACCCTTGCCGGATGCCCCCTTTGCCCACCCTGAGGACGCCAGCGAACAGATCCGCCGCGCCCTGGACACCTATCGCAGCCTCTTTGGAGGCAAGCCCCAGGGCCTGTGGCCGCCGGAGGGAGCCGTCTGCCCGGAGATCGTCTTCCGCCTGGCCCAGGAAGGGTTCGGCTGGTTCGCCTCCGATGAGGCGGTGCTGGCCCTGAGCCTGGGCGAATGGGTGCAGCGCGACGGCTACGGCCATGTCACCAACCCCCGGTTGCTCTACCAACCCTACCGCACCCATGTCGGCGACCGGCCCCCGGCCATCATCTTCCGCGACCGGCTGCTGTCGGACCGGATCGGCTTTGAGTACAAGCAATGGAACGGCTATGACGCCGCTGCCGACCTGATCCACCGCCTACACCGCATCCACGAAAATCTGGACGACCCCCAGCATCCCTACCTGGTGAGCATCATCCTCGACGGCGAAAACTGCTGGGAATATTACGAGCACAACGGCGACCCGTTCTTGCATCACCTCTACCACCTGCTGGAGACCGACCCGAACCTGCAAGCCGTCACCGTCAGCGAATACCTGGCCGAGCACCCTCCCCGCGCCGAAATCACCAGCTTGTACACCGGCTCCTGGATCAACCACAACCTGGAGACCTGGATCGGCGAGGCGGAACAGAACCGCGCCTGGGAGTACCTGAGCCGCACCCGCGACCGACTTGTCGCCTGGCAGCGAGAGTATCCCCTGGTAGATTTGGACGTGCTGGAACGAGCCTGGGAGGCCATCTATATCGCCGAGGGGAGCGATTGGTTTTGGTGGTACTATAGCCGCAACACCTCGGACCAGGAGCTGCTGTTCGACGCGACCTTTCGCGGGCATCTGGCCTCGGTCTATACCACCCTGGGCTTGCCTGTGCCCGACTGGCTGGAAACGCCCATCACCGGCCTGGCCGCGCCGTCACACCACCGACCGCCCGGCGCCTATATCACCCCCCACCTGTCGGCTGCGGCCGTAGCCTCGCTGGAGTGGACCGGGGCCGGCTATCTGGAGCCGCTGCCGTCAACCGGGGCAATGCAAAGGGGCCACACGGTTTTCAAACGGCTTTATTACGGTTACAACCCCGCCGACCTGTTTCTGCGACTGGAGCTGAACGAACCGTTGACCCCCTATCAGGTGGCCTTGTATCTGGCGGTTCCCCGACAGCGACCGGTCAACCGCCGGGTGCGCCTGGCCGATACCAATCCGACGCTGACGCTGAACGGCATGGGCCTGGGTTGGGAGATCCTGCTGTCGCCCGGTCGCCACGAAGCCACCCTCAACCGGGCCGATGGGCAGGAGGTGTGGCGACCGGTTACCACGTTGACCGCCCTCGCCGTGGGCGAACAAAACGTCGAGCTGGCGGTATCGCTAGAGGGGCTGGGCCTGCGTCTGGGCGATCCGGTCGAGCTGGTGGCAACCCTAAGCCGGGACGATGTGCTGGTCGAGGCCCTGCCCACCTCTGACACGTTATGTTTCAGCCTGAAGCCGATGGGCTAAAGAGAAGGTTGACAAACCCGGCTTCCGGTGCTAAAATTCCAGCGATGAATCGAGATACGGTGCCACTGCTGATCATGACCGGCAGCAGTGAGGAGAGCGAGCCAGAGCGGATGGTCAGCCTGGTCCGCCAGGCCATTACCCTGGACCTGGTAGATCGGGCATTGACCGTGCCGGTGCTAGGGCCGGTGGTGGTGTCCACCAATTCGCCGGCCCTGGCCGAGCGGCTGGCTGGATTGTCGGTCCATGTCGAGCTCGACCCGTCGGACAGGCCCTTCCATTTCGGGCAACGGCTGAACGAACTCATCGCCCGCTACAGCATGGAGCGTTGCTTCTATCTGGGGGGCGGGGCGGGGCCGTTGCTGCCTGCCGCGGAGATGCAGGCCATCGCCGAAACGATGCTGGCTGCCGACCGGTTGCTGATCACCAACAACTTTTATTCCTCCGATTTCGTCGCCTTTGGGCCGACCTCGGTGCTGCGCAGCTATCCGCCGCCGGTTAATGACAATGAGTTGGCCTGGCTGTTGGGAGAGAAGGCCGGTCTGCCGATCCGTGAGCTGCCCCGCAGTGGAGCCACCCAATTCGATGTGGATACGCCGCTGGACCTGCTCACCCTGTCGGTCCACCCTGGAACCGGGCCCCACACACACAGGTGTCTACAAGGCATGGCTCTGGATACGTCGGCCCTGGAGATGGCATTGCCCTTTTTCCTCGACCGCGACGCCGAAATCCTGGTGGCCGGGCGGGTCAGTTCGGCCACGTGGAGCTATCTGGAGCGGGAAACCGCCTGTCGCACGCGGGTCCTGTCGGAAGAGCGAGGGATGCGGGCCAGCGGACGGCAGGCACGGGGCGAGGTGCGCAGCCTGTTGGGCTATCACCTGGAGGCGGTGGGAATAAAGCGGTTTTTCGCAGAGCTGGCGACCTTGGGGCAGGCGGTGTTTCTGGACAACCGGGTGCTTATGGCCCATCGTGGGCTGTGGCCCTCGGCTGCCGACCGATTCTATTCCGACCTGCGCCGGCCGGAACAGATCGCCGAGCCTTTCGTGCGGGAATTGACCGAGGCGGCCATGGCCGCCCCGGTCCCGGTCATCATGGGCGGCCATTCCCTGGTATCGGGGGGGATGTTTGCCCTGGTGGAGGCAGCCTGGGCGCGGGGGCACGACGTGCCCCGGCACATCGTTCCCCAAGCCCTCTGAAAAGTCCAAAGAATCGAGGCGAACCATGGGAGAAAAAGGGTACACAATCCTTGTGGCTGATGACGAGCCGGAAGTCATCAACCTGGTGCGCATCGTGCTAGAAGCGGAGGGCTATGCCGTCATCGCCGCCGCTGACGGGGAACAGACCTTGGCCCAGGCCCGCGCCCATCAACCAGACCTGATCCTGCTGGACGTGCGGATGCCCAAAATGGGCGGCCTAACCGTGCTGAACTACCTCAGCAAAGACCCAATTCTAGCGGCCATCCCGGTCATTATGCTCAGCGTGGTGACCACCTACCCCGAGATCCGATCGGCCCTGGAGCAGGGAGCCATCGCCTATATCTCCAAGCCGTTCGAGCTGCGGGAGATGGTGCGGCTGGTAGGCCGCGTCCTGGCCATGAACGCCGCCGGACGGGAGAACCTGCGGCAACATGCCCTGAACGACATCGGCAAGCGATAGCCGGCAAAAAGCAGGATGGCACGCCGGCCGGGCCTGGATCACCGCGAGCTGTGCGAAAAGCTGGAACGGTGTGGCCTGCCGACCCGGCCGCCCCCCATCCACCGCCTGGCTGATAGACATTCAGCAACTTGCAGCATGAACCGGGAATCGGAGCTGATTCCAGTCAGAATCATCTGAAATACCAATGGAGGTACTTCTCATGTCAGACGAAGAGTATTGGAACAGGTTCCTTGGGGCCGACATCGGCCAGGTGGACCCCGACACCGAGCTGATCATCGGTTTCGAGGAGGAGCGCCAAGCCCGCAAGCTCATCATGATCCCCTCTGAATCTATGGCCCCCAAGGCGGTGCGCCAGGCGTTGGGCAGCGTGTTCAACAATGTCTATGCCGAAGGCTACCCCCCCCTGCGCATGACCCGCGACGAAGAGGCGATGCTGCTGGATATTCCTCACCAGCTAGCCTACTACCGCCGCTACGCCGACCGCCGCTTTTATAAAGGGGTGGATTATGTCCACTTTATCGAGACTCTGGCCCAACGGCGCTGTGCCACCTGTTTTGCCAACGAACAGGTAGCAGCCAAAGATATCTATGTCAACGTCCAGCCGCTATCGGGTGCGGCGGCTAACCTGGCCGTCTACGATGCCGTGGTCGAGGTGGGTGACGTGGTCATGGGCATGAACCTCTACCAGGGTGGCCACCTGACCCACGGCAGCGAGTTCAACTTTTCCGGAAAACGCTATCGTGCCATCGGCTACGGCGTCAGCAAGCGCACCGGCCGGCTCGACTATGACGAGATCCGCGACCTGGCCCGTCAGTACCGGCCCAAAATGATCATCGCCGGCTATACCTCTTATCCCTGGGCCCCTGACTGGGCAGCGTTCCGCAGCATTGCCGATGAAGTGGGGGCGGTGCTCCTGGCCGACATCAGCCACCCGGCCGGCCTGATCATCGCCGGGGCCTTCCCCAGTCCGGTGGGCCTGGCCCACGTCATCACCTTCACCACCCACAAGACCCTGTGTGGGCCACGGGGCGCGGTCATCATGACCACCGACGAGGCGCTGGCGCAAAAGATTGACATGGCCGTCTTCCCCGGCGAGCAGGGAGGGCCCCACCCCCAAAAGTTCGCCGCCATGGCCGTGGCCTTCAAGATCGCCCAGACCCCCGCTTTCAAGCGATTGCAATGGAAAATCCGCGAGAACGCCATGGCCCTGGCCGAGGGTTTGCAGAAGCGGGGCCTAAAGCTGGCCTACGGCGGCACAGATAGCCACTTCTGTATGCTCGACCTGAACGGCATCAAGACCAACACCGGCTTTCCACTGCGCGGTGAGCCGGCAGTGCGCATTCTGGATATGGCCGGCATCGTCGCCAACAAGAACACCATCCCCGGCGACGAAGTGACCGCCCTGGCCATGGGCATCCGCCTGGGCACGCCCTGGCTCACCCAACGCGGCTTTGGTCCGGCAGAGATGGACGAGGTAGCCCGCCTCATCCACAAAACGGTGACCAACATCCAACCCTTCAGCTACATCGGCCTGGGCGGCGAGCTGCCACGGGGCAAGATTGACCTGGACATCCTGGAGGAGATCAAACACGAGGTGGCCGCGCTGGCAGCCAGAGGCGCAGCCGAAACACAGGACAAGGGCAGCCGCTATCCCCACTATTACAAGCTACTTCATGTTGCGCCGTGCCTCTTTCCCGGCCTCAAGCGGGTCGCCGGCCCTGGCCTGGAAGCAGAGCTGAAGGCCGCCCGCACCGGCGTGGTTCTCTTTGATCTGAGCGACGCCGGCCTGTTGCAGGTCATCGGCGACCGGGCTGAACCGGCTTTGCAACAGGTGCTCACCAGCGATATAGCAGCCCTCAAGCCCGGCCAATCCCAGCTCGCCTTTTTGCTCAACGAAGATGCTCAGGTGATTGACGATGTCGCAGTCTTGCGCCTGGAACCGGATGCTATCGGCCGCGACCGGTACCTGATCAGGACCAACCCGGAGAACCACGAGCGGGTCAAAGCCTGGCTGCGGGCCATGGCCGACGGCTACACCCTGTTCGACAGGGGTGACCTGTTCCGCAAAGTAGAAGGCCCCATCATCGTCGAGGACCTGCGCATGGTGGAACAGAGGCCGTGCACCTTGGTGCTGGCGTTGCGCGGCCCCAAAGCGCGAGAGGTTTGCCAATCAAGTCAAGCTCATCAATTCCACCTTGCCGATGACTATGTCGAGCTGGCGGTGCCGGCTGACCAGGTGCAGGCGGTATATGACCGGTTGATCGCGGCGGGAGCCGTTCCCGGCAGCAAGGAAACGTACCAGGCCCTCCGCGCCCAGGCCGGCCTGCCCGATTATAGCCGGCATCCCGGCTACAACCCCGATTCGGGACGGCCCACAGGCCAGGAGCTGTATAACGCCGGCCACCAAAACCGGTTCGAGCTGCGCAAACCCTATTTCGTCGGCCAACACAACATCCAATACCCGATATCCGCTCCCCAGCTTCCCACTTTTCAATGGACCGAACCCCACGATGCCCCCTTGCAGCGCACTCCTCTCTACGACTGGCACAAAGCCCACACCCGCAAACTCATCCCCTTTGCCGGATGGGAGATGCCGGTGTGGTACAGCGGCGTGCTCGACGAGCACAACGCCGTGCGCAAGGCAGCCGGGCTGTTCGACGTGGCCCACATGGGGGTGTTTGAGGTCTCTGGCCCTCACGCCACCGAGTTCCTGGACCTGGTGTTGACCAACTATGTCCGCTGGTTCGAGCCGGGGGAGAGCTTTTACAGCTACCTGCTGGACCAGGATGGCCGGGTTATTGACGACCTGTTCGTCTATCGCCGCCGTAAGGACCTGTATCTGATTGTGGTCAACGCCGCCAACGCCGACAAAGACTGGGCCTGGCTCAACGCCGTCAACGACGGCACGGTGCTCCTGGACCGAGAGCGGCCTCACCTGCGCGTGCTGCGCCCGGCCACCATCCGCAACCTGAAGGACCGCGCCAGCGGCGCAGACATGCGCGTGGACCTGGCACTGCAGGGGCCGGCCTCGCTTTCGATCCTGCAAAGCCTGGCCGCCGATCCTCGGCTCAAGGAACGGTTAGCGCGGGTGCGCAAAACCGGGCTGATCGAGTGTGAGCTGGCCGGGTTCGACCTGATCATCGCCCGCACCGGCTACACGGGGGAAGACATTGGCTACGAGATCTTTGTGCACCCCGACCGGGCCGTGGCCTTGTGGGAGACGCTAATCCGGGCCGGCGAGCCGTTCGGCCTGCAACCGGCCGGGCTGGCCGCCCGCGACTCGACGCGCACCGAAGCCGGCCTCCCCCTCTACGGCCACGAACTGGCCGGACCGTTCGACATCTCGCCGGTGGGCGCCGGCTTTGGCTCCTACGTCAAGCTGCACAAACCCTACTTTATCGGGCGGACGGCCCACATCGAGCGGGAAAAGGCGCGCACCATGGAAGTGATCCGCTTCCGCATGAACGACAAGGGGGTGCGCATGCCTAAGGGGGGCGACCCGGTGATCAACAAGCGGGGCCGGGCGGTCGGTTGGGTGACCAGCGCCGCCATAGATGTGGATGGGTTCATCCTGGGCCTGGCCTACATCGAAAGCCGCTACCATCGCCCAGGCGACGAAATCGGCATCTTTAGCCTGCCCGCGAAACCGGTGATGGAAAAGGAGGACAAGGCCCGCCTGGAACCGGGCGATCAGGTGCAACTGCCTGAGCTGGCCACCATCCTGCCCCGCTTCCCCGATGCCGCCGAGCGTGCCCGCTGGCGGGGCGAGTCGGGAAAATCGTCGCCTGACCTTCAGGTCACAGGGGAGTAAACGCCAGAGGTTCCCGCGAAATACATATGGACTGCTGAAGCCTTGCTTCAGCAGTCCATATGCGTCGGGCGTGGGCAGATGCTACACCAGGAACTTGCCATCCTGGGCAAACAGCACCCCGTCTACCCACACCTCGCCGCCCTGCCGCAGATCGCAGATCATATCCCAGTGAATGGCCGAGCGGTTCCGGCTGCCGGTCTCTGGATAGCCGGCGCCCAGGGCCATGTGCACCGTCCCGCCGATCTTTTCGTCAAAGAGGATGTTCTTGGTAAAACGCTGTATGCCGCGATTGGTGCCAAAAGCAAACTCTCCCAGGTAGCGCGCCCCCTCGTCGGTGTCGAGCATGGTCAGCAGGAATTCCTGGTTTTTGGCTGCGCTGGCCTTGACCACCTTACCCCCCTCGAACCACAGGCGGACATCCTCCACCTCGCGGCCGTTTGTGCAGGCCGGATAGGTAAAGCGCACATGGCCGTTGACACTATCCTCCACCGGCCCGGTAAAGATCTCGCCGTCGGGAAAGTTTTCGTGGCCATCGCAGTTCACCCACGACCGTCCCTTGATTGACAGCGTGAGATCGGTATCTGGCCCTACCAGGCGCACCTGATCCTTATCGGACAGCCAGTCAACCAACCGCTGCTGCGCTCTGGAAACCTCCTGCCAGGCAGCGATGGGGTCCGGTTCGTGGACCAGCGCCGCACCATATACAAAGTCCTCGAATTCGCGCAGCGACATTTCGGCATCCTGGGCAAAGGCATTGGTAGGATAGGCCGTGCCTGTCCACCTGAGTTCTTTTTTGGCCGCCCGCTCCAGGAAACGCTCAAGGAGGGGGCGGCGGGCGGCTGAAGCCCGTGCCTGCCTGGCCGGGTCCACATTGGTCAGGGCCTTGGTATTGGTCTCGGTCCAGACGCTGATCCGGGCATCTATCTCCTCGATGAGCTGGCGATCTACAGGAGCCACAAAATCCAACTGCTCATCGCTGGCATACTTGAAAAAGATTTCGTTCACCTCGTCCAGGCCAAGCCGCAGCCAGGGGTGGCCACCTCGCTCCAACACCCGCTGGTACAAGGCCAGAATCAAGGGGGTCCCCGCTGGGGTGCCTTGAATGACCACAAACTGCCCCGGCTGAACACTCACCGAATAGTCCACCAGGATGCGCGCCACTGTTTCGACACGTGGGTCTGTCATCTTCTCCTCCCTCATTCAGGATAGCAGGAGTATAGCACTGCCTGCAGTCCACGTCAAGCCGGATGCCAGACCTGACCGGGACAACGCGGACACGAAAATGAGACGACCCATGCTCCGTGGTTTGACGAAATTGGCGTTCTCGCATACAATATGTGCTCAGCGCCTGGCAAGGGCCTGGACGAGGATAAAGCGTGTTTGAGAACCTGTCGGACAAGCTACAAGACGTATTTAGCAAGCTTTCTAACCGGGGCAAGCTCAGCGAAGCGGACGTGGATGCCGCCCTGCGCGAGGTCCGGCTGGCGCTGCTGGAGGCCGACGTCAACTTTAAGGTCGTCAAAGAGTTTATCGCCCGCATCCGGGAGCGGGCAGTGGGGGCCGAGGTGATGAAAAGCCTGACGCCGGCCCAACAGGTGATCAAGATCGTCCATGAAGAGCTGATAGCCACGCTGGGTCAGCCGGCCCATCTGAACCTGTCGGGGCCGACGCCCCACGTAGTCATGCTGGTGGGCTTGCAAGGCTCAGGCAAGACGACCACGGCGGCCAAACTGGCGCTGACGCTGCGCAAAGGGGGCCAGCGCCCGCTGCTGGTGGCTGCCGATACCTACCGGCCGGCGGCCATCACCCAGCTCGAGGTGCTGGGCAAACAGCTCGACATCCCGGTCCACAGCGAAGGCGCCAAGGTCCCGCCCCCCCAGATCTGCGCTAACGCCCTCAAGCGCGCCCGCGACGCGGCGTACAGCGTGGTCCTGATGGACACCGCCGGCCGGTTGCACATCAATGACGAGATGATGCGCGAGCTGGAGCAGGTCAAGGCGCGCACCAACCCCCAGGAAGTGCTCCTGGTGGTAGACGCTATGACCGGCCAGGACGCCGTACGCGTGGCCGACGAGTTTAACAAGCGAGTGGGGCTCACCGGGCTGATCCTGACCAAGGTGGATGGCGATGCCCGTGGTGGCGCTGCCATCTCGGTGCGCGCGGTGACAGGGGTGCCCATCAAGTTCCTGGGGGTGGGCGAAAAGCTCGATGCCCTGGAGGTTTTCCACCCCGACCGCCTGGCAGGCCGCATTCTGGGCATGGGCGACGTGCTAACCGCCATCGAAAAGGCCCAGCAGGTCATGGACCAGGAACAGGCGCTGAGGGTAAGCACCAAGCTGGTCAAAGGGGAGTTCGACCTGGAGGACTTTCGTGACCAGCTTCAGCAGTTGAAAAAGATGGGGCCGCTTAGCCAGCTCCTGCAGATGATCCCCGGCATGTCCAAGCTCACAGCCGATATCGCCCCAGAGGTCACCGACCAACAGCTAAAGGTGATCGAAGCCATCATCAACTCGATGACGCCTGAGGAGCGGCGCGACCCGCGCATCATCAACGCCAGCCGTAAGCGGCGCATTGCGCGGGGGTCGGGCACGACGGTCATGGATGTCAACGACCTGCTATCTCAGTTTCGGCAGATGCAGCGGATGATGAAGCAACTGACCGGCGGTGGGAAACATGGTCGGGGCGGATTGCGGGGACTGATGTCTATGCTTGGTGGATTGGGTGGATAGATACGATAAATCGCAAAAAAATCAAGACCAGCCAGACTAGAAGGAGGTGTCTAGAGAGAAATGGTAAAAATCAGATTGCGCCGGGTAGGGGCCAAGAAACAACCTCATTACCGCATCGTCGTGGCCGATTCGAAAGCGCCCCGCGATGGCAAGTTCATCGAGACGATCGGCCACTACAATCCGCGCACAGAACCGGTGACGATGGAGGTAGACACCGAGCGGGCGCTATACTGGCTTGGTGTGGGGGCCCAACCCTCAGAGGCCGTCAAGCGCATGTTGGACAAGTTGGGCATTCTGGCCCAGGCTGCAGCCATCAAGCGGGGTGAGGTGCCTGTGGCCCGGGCCACACCACCAGCCGAGCCCGTCGGGGCCAAGGCAAAAGTGTTCAAGGCGGAAGAAGAGGCCCTTTTTGTGGAAAAAGAGGGCCAGGAAGAGGAGGAACCGGCCGAAGCTGAGGAGTGGGGGCCGGAGGTCGCCGTAGCCGAAGAATCCGAAGATCTGGATGAGGACTGGGACCTGGACGTCGAGGAGGACGAGGACTTCGACGATGAGCTTTTTGAAGAAGAAGACGACGAGTAAACCCTATTTCACCCCAAATACCCTAGAAGGAGAGCAGAACATGAGCATGAAAGAGCTGATCGAGTACATGGCCAAGGCCCTGGTAGATGAACCAGACCAGGTCCACGTCGAAGAGATCGAAGGTACCAGCGCGACCATCTATGAACTGCGCGTGTCGGCCGAAGACATGGGTCGTGTCATCGGCAAGCAGGGGCGTGTGGCGAATGCCATGCGCACATTGCTGCGAGCGGCGGCTGCCCGGCAAGGGCGGCGCGTCACCCTGGAGATCGTCTAGTGGGGTCGCGCCTGGTCCGGACCAGACCACCTGCTGCAGAATCGGGAGGGGGCTCAGGGGGGCAACGACGCCTTCCTGAGCCCCGTTACTTGGCTATCGGCCAGGTGGTGGGGGTGCACGGCGTGCGCGGGGAGGTCAAGGTCGAAATCCTGACCGAGGACCCACACCGCTTTGGCCGCCTGCAGCGCGTCTTTGTCGGCCCGGATGGTGAAGAGCCATCCCCCTGGCCTCTGGAGGGCTACCGGCTGCACCAGGGGCGAGCCTTGCTCAAGCTCCAGGGGTGCGACGACCGGAACACCGCCGAGATGTTGCGCGGCCTTCTGATCCAGGTGCCTTTGGAAGAAGCCATCCTCCTGGAAGAGGGGGAGTATTACGAACATCAGATCCTTGGCCTGGAAGTGTGGACAGAGGCCGGCGAGTTCCTGGGCCAGGTGGTCGAGATCCTCTACACCGGGGCCAACGATGTGTACGTGGTTCGCGGTCCCGGCCCGGCCGACGACGAGATCCTGCTGCCGGCCATCGCCGACGTGATCCACCAAGTGGACCTGGAAGCCGGCCGCCTGGTGGTTGAGCTGCTCAACGGCCTGCGATAATTGTCCCCGTCGTAGCCACTTTGACAAATCCCTCCGTCTGGTGTATCCTATCGCCATCAGCCCATTCAGGGACAAAATCTCAAAAGAGGCGGAGAGGTGTCCGAAAAGGAGGTTCGTTATTGGGTCGGCTTTAACAAAGTATCGGGCATTGGCGCGGCTCGCTTGCGCGCCCTGCTCGACTATTTTGGCGACCTGGAAACCGCCTGGAATGCACCTCCCCACGATCTACAACAGGCTGGCCTCGACCGGCGCTCGTTGTCTAACCTGATCCAGGTGCGCGATACGCTGGACCTGGAGGCTGAAATGGCCCGGCTGAAACAGGCCCGGGTCCAGGTGCTCACCTGGGATGACCCCGACTACCCCCGCAATCTCCGCCATGTCTATAACGCGCCCCCTGTCCTCTATGTCCGTGGCAGCCTCGATGCGCGGGACGAGTGGGCAGTGGCCGTCGTCGGGACGCGGCGGGCCTCGGTCTATGGCAAAGAGGCCGCCCGGATGATCGCGGCCGGCCTGGCCCAGGCCGGGGTGACTGTGGTGAGCGGCCTGGCTCAGGGAATCGACACCGTTGCCCACCGCGCCTGCCTGGATGCTGGCGGGCGGACCATCGCCGTGTTGGGCTGCGGTGTAGATGTGGCCTACCCCTGGTCGAACGCCCGCCTGGCCGCCGAGATCGCGGAACAGGGCGCGTTGGTGAGCGAATATGCCCTGGGCACCCGGCCAGAGGCGAGCAACTTTCCCCCACGCAACCGGATCATCAGCGGCCTGGCGCTGGGCACGGTGGTCATCGAAGCCGACCTGGGCAGTGGGGCGCTCATCACCGCCGACTTTGCCGCCGAGCAGGGGCGGGAGGTGTTTGCCGTGCCGGGCAGTGTGTTCGCCCGCAACAGCCGGGGCACCAATCAGCTAATCCAGCAAGGGGCCAAGATGGTGTGTACCGTGGCCGACATCCTGGAAGAGCTCAACCTGACCATGGTCAGCGAACAGGCCCAGGTACGGGCGGTGATCCCCGACAACGAGATCGAGGCGGCGCTGCTGGACCATCTTTCCACCGAGCCGGTCCATGTGGACGAGCTGGGTCGGGCGGTGCAACTGCCCATCGCCCAGGTGTCGAGCACTCTGGCGCTGATGGAGCTCAAAGGCATGGTCCGCCAGGTGGGCGGCATGAACTATGTGCTGGCCCGCGAAGGCGGCGTCGAATACAAGATCGAGTAGCAAGTAGCAAGCCTACTTGCCACTTGACGAGACAAGGAGGTCTCTGTGAACGATCGTCTCTACGCTGTCATCATGGCCGGTGGGGTTGGCACACGGCTGTGGCCCCGCAGCCGGACCGCCACCCCCAAGCAGTTCCTTGATCTGCTGGGCCCACGCACTATGCTTCAGGAGACGGTGGACCGCATTGAACCGCTAATTCCGCTGCACCGCCTGCTGGTTGTGTGCAGCGCCGAACATATAGCCGAGGTTCAGGCCCAGGTGCCCGGCCTGCCCCCGGAAAACATCATCGCCGAACCGGGGCCACGGGGCACCGCCCCGTGCGTCGGTTTGGCCGCCATGGCCCTGTGGCAGCGCGATAGGGAGGCCTCCATGGCCGTTTTTCCCGCCGACCACCGCATTGCCGATGCAGCCGGCTTCCGGCAGGCCATAGCCAGAGCAGCGCAGGTTGCCCAGAAGGACTATTTGGTGACATTGGGCATCACCCCCACCTACCCCCACACCGGCTACGGCTACATCCAGCGCGGCGCCTCTCTGGACCTGGTGGGCAATCCACCGGCCTTTGTAGTGCAGCGCTTTGTCGAAAAGCCGGACGAGGCCACGGCCCGGCAGTTTGTCGCCAGCGGCGAGTATTATTGGAACGCCGGCATCTTTATCTGGCGGGTAGCAACCATCCTGGCCGAGGTGGAGCGCTTGTTGCCCCAGCTCTACGCCGGGCTCCAGGCGGTGGGCCAGGCCTGGCACTCTCCCCAACGGTCAGCCGTGTTGGAGCAGACCTGGGAACAGGTGCCCCGGACCACCATAGACTATGGGGTTATGGAAAAGGCAGCGCGGGTGGCCGTGCTGCCGGTGGAGATCGGCTGGGACGACGTGGGCAATTGGGCTACCCTCTCGGCGCTGTTGGAGGCCGACAAGATGGGCAACGCAGTGCATGGCAACGGCCATTCTCTGCTGCCGGATACAGCCGGCACCTATGTCTATACCTCGGCCGGGCGGCTGGTGGTCGCCATCGGCCTGAAAGATTTTGTGGTGGTAGACACGCCGGATGCGTTGCTCGTCTGTCCCAAAGACCGGGCGCAGGCGGTGCGCGAAGTGGTGGAGCGGCTGAAAGCTGAAGGGCTGCAAGAGTATCTGTGATCTGGCTGACTCGTTTCAGTTTCAGTACGGGGCCGGAGAACTTGACCTTTCTGGCAATTTTACACACTTTACCACTCCGCACCATTGCAAAGGCGCTGAGCGTAGCGGTCGCCGGTGATGACATTGTTTTGCATGGCGCACCTGCCGTGTCCAACACTCAGGAGCGCCTGCGCATTAGAAAAACAGCTTCGCCAGCCGCAACAGCCCCTGGTTCCAGGCCACCCGGTGGGTAACGCCACTGCTGCCCAGGGCAGCCTTGTTGTCCAGATACCAGCGATAGTTTCTCAGAAGCGCATCCACGTTGGAGAATTGCGGCTTGAACCCCAAGACCCGCTCGGCCTTTTCCACCGACACAAACGAATCGGTGGTAATCGTATCGTAGGTCCATTGGTACAGCGGCGACAGGTGCAGCCGCTCCAGGATGCGGAGCACCGTCCGCGCCGGCGTGGCCGGAATCGAGATCACGCGCCGGCCGTATCCGGCCTCATCCAGGACGGCCTGGAATTCCTCGCGCACGGTGGCGAACTGCCCGGCACCGATGTTGAACACGTCGTTGGTCACCTCTTCAGGGCCATTGGCAACCAGGACTATAGCCTGGCAAAGATCCTCGACATCCAGAAGTTGATAGCGGTTGCGACCACTGCCGAGGATGGGAAAGTTTTTGCCCTCGCTGGCCCACTCGTACAGCAAGGCAAATACGCCGAGGCGCTCTGGCCCGACAAACGACTTGGGGCGCAGGATCGGAATGCACAGGCCCTTGCGACGATACTCGTGGCAGATCTCTTCAGCCTGGACCTTGCTCTTGCCATAGGGGCCGACGCCGCTCAGGGGGTCATCTTCCAGGAGCGGGTGGTGATCGGGAATGCCATAGACGGCAGTGCTGGAGATGTGGATTAGCCGCCGGACCCCGCGCCGATAGGCCGCTTCGAGCACAGTCCGCGTGCCATCTATGTTGGTGCTATAGATCTCTTCGTGGGGGTACAGGGGCAGGGCCGCCGCAGCGTGGACGACGACGTCTACATCCTCCAATGCCCGTTCCACTGCATCCGGGTCGCGGATATCTCCCTGAATAACCTTGACTTTATCTACAACGTCGGGATAACGGAAATCGGCAATGTCGAGGGAGGTGATCGCATGGCCCCGCTGGACCAGGAAGCGGATGAGATTGATCCCTAAAAAGCCGGCGCCGCCGGTGATCAGAAATCGCTGCGTCATCGGGCTGCTCCCGTCAAGTTCACCGGCATTCAACCCTTTCCCGATCGCTACAGGGCCGGCAGAGCCTTCTTTCTCCGGCGGCAATCAGGTGGGTTTCGACGACCAGCTCGCCGCAGTTGTCGCAAGGGACAAGGGCTGAAGTAAAAGGGGACTCTGGCCATTCGACGGCCACGCGTGTCACCTCAAAGAGGGCCTCAGGCGCCAACTGGAGCAGCGTCAGGATGCGCCGATCCAGCAGGGCCTGGTAGCGGGCCGTCTGCGCCAGGGTTGCCTGCCCGGCCTGGATAGCCTGCTCCAGGATCAGAAACTCGGGATCGGGCGGCAGGGCTCCCGGTTTGAGGGCCAGGCGGAGGCCAGCCCCTTCCCCGCAGGCAAAGGTGTAGATGTGTCGGCCATGGTCGTGCAGGCGCAGCCGGCGGTTGGCCAGGGTACAGCCGGTCACTTGCTGCACAGCATCCACCGCCGAGGTGGTATTCTCGACGATGGCACGCAGATCCCCTCCCCATAGCCTCTCCACAGCCAGAGCCTCAAGGGCATACCGGCTGGCCCGGTAGCCGATGGCCAGATCGGGACACAGGTGGCCGTGAAAATCGGCCACCTGTTTGAGCCGCAGGTCAACGAGCATCGTCTCTTCTTTGTCCTCCTCTTCTACCCGAAAATGAAGCACCCACTGGCAGCGCCACAGGGAAGAGCTCTCCTGCCGGATCGGATCCAGGTAAAGGGCATAGACCGCCTCTCCAACGCGCACCAGATAGAGCACCGAGGGGGTATCGGCCGAGTCGCGGAAAGAAGCGATCACCTCTGTGATCTCGTAGCGCCGGCCGCCATACCGAAAGCTTATGGGCAACTGGAGGGTGTTGTCATATTCCACCTCGACCTGCTGCTGGATTGGCTCTATGCGGTCGGCGTCAATCTGGTGAAGAATGGCTTCCCTGCTGAACATGCTGTTCCCCTCACCCGGACAAGCCGGAACCAAAACCATGTCAGGTGTTGCGCCCGCGTTCGATCCACACCAGGGCGGCGCGGCTGCGGCGGTAGATGCCGAGCTGCCCATCGCGCCGTTCGGCCAGGGGCCGGACGCTCGGCCTCGGGCAGGTGAAAGCGACGCCACCAAACCGCCACTTATTGTTACTGCAATTAATCGCAAGAAGTATACAGCACAAACCGCCCTTTGTCAAATCGAGAGAGGGAGATGGCCAGGGCTGCCGGCAGGTCCGGCCCGGTGGGGGAAGGTGCAGGCCGGGCCACACAAATACACCGCGCAGGCCCTGGTCGCCGGCCTGATGGAGGTCGGCGCGCTGTTTATCGGCGATTAGGGCTGCGGCAGCGAGGCCCCCCTACCATCTGCACCGTTCCCCAGACCTCAGCACTACTGGTGCCGTAAACTGGACGAGAGGCCCATTTGGTGTTATCATTTGAGCAGGTTGCAGACAGGAAGCAAAAGGTGATGAAGAAAAATGGCCGGTGGTAAGGGATAGCCGGCCTGGCGATAGGCCTGGGGCTGCTGTTCCGGGGGCAAAAACCAACCCCAATGGAAGCGGCGATGCGATGCTACCCTTTAGGCTAGAATCGGCTAAAGCCTGCGCAACACATAGCAAGAAATAGAAACATGTAAAAGGAGGACAACACACAATGGCAGAAGCATTAGGCATGATCGAAACGAGGGGCTTTGCCGCCATGGTCGAGGCCGCCGATGCCATGGTCAAGGCGGCCAAAGTCGAGCTGGTCGCCTATGAAAAGATCGGCGGCGGCTACGTGACCGCCATCGTCCGCGGCGACGTGGCTGCCTGCAAAGCGGCGGTGGAAGCCGGCGTGCGCGGCGCGGAGAAGGTGGGGGAGGTGGTCTCGGTGCACGTCATCCCCAGGCCGCACGTCAACATAGACCTGGTGCTGCCCCTGGGCCGCCGCGAGCAGGTGCTGAAGGAACTGGGCGAGCTAGGAGAGTAACCGTCCTATGAACCTGTTGCGCGAGCTACCCCCTGGGCCTGATGTTCCTAACGTCATCTATGTCGTCGTAGAAGTGCCCAAGGGCAGCCGAAACAAGTATGAATACGACAAGGTACGGGGCTTTGTCAAGCTGGATCGCGTGCTCTACTCTCCGATCCACTACCCGGGCGACTATGGGCTGATCCCCGGCACCCACTACGACGACGGCGATCCGCTGGATGTGCTGGTCATGGTCAACGAGCCAACCTTCCCCGGTTGTGTCATCGAGGCACGGCCCATCGGCCTGTTCCGCATGCTGGACCGGGGGGTGTCTGACGACAAGGTGTTGGCTGTGCCTGCCTACGATCCTATCTTCCAGGACTACTACGACCTGCCCCACATCCCCCAGCACTTTCTGGCCGAGATGAAGCATTTCTTTCAGGTATACAAAGAGCTGGAAGGGATACAGACCCAGATACTGGGCTGGGAGCGGGCCGGCGTGGCGCGGGAGCGGATCCTCTACGCGGTGGACCTGTACCGGCAAAAGTTTGGCAAGGCCGGACCGGAGGGGTAAGCTTGGAGGTAGTGCCCGGTCTCCACTGGGTAGATCACATCTGGGACACCAAAGTCTATATCCTGGTCGAGGCGGACCGGCTGGTGGTGATTGACACCGCCACGCCGGGCCGGGCGGGAGCTGTGTGGCGGCACCTCGCTGCATTGGGCTATCCGCCCGACGCGGTGGACGAGATCTGGTTGACCCACGGCGACGTAGATCACATGGGCAGCACTGCCGCCCTCAAGGCCGGTTCGGGGGCCAGGGTGGCCGCCCATCGCGCCGATATGCCGTTGGTGGAAAGGAGGGCCGACCGCGAACTGGGGCCATTTCCCCTGTCCAGACTCTGCCAGAAGCTATTCAACCAGGCCGTCCGCCGCATCTATCAACCCGTCAAGGTGGACCGCCCGCTGCAGGATGGCGACGACCTGGGCGGCTGGCAGGTAATTCATGTGCCCGGCCACACGGCCGGCAGCGTGTGTTATTACCACCCGGCCCGCAAGATCATCATCGTCGGAGATGCGCTCAACTACAAATTCGGGAGGCTGGGAGCGCCACCGTACCTGTTTACACCAGATATGGCCCAGGCTCGCGCTTCCATCCACAAGGTGGCCGCCCTCGATTTCGAGGTGTGTTGCTTTGGCCACGGCCCGCCGCTGCTCCACCATGCCCGGCAGCAGGTGCAGGCCTTTGCCGCCACCTTGTAACCTGGACCACTGGGGCCATGCTCCAGCAGTCCAAAAAGGCACGAGGCCCTCTGTTTCTTGGTTTCTTGGCGACTTGGTGGTAAGATATTCCTGTTAGCTGCGGCTCGCCCGGGTTAGGTGCCAGGCGTTTTGACAACCTGCCTGAGCAAGCGCCTGGCCCCTGAATGGAGAGAAAAGTATGCTGTTAGGCAAAGTAGTAGGCACGCTCGTTGCTTCGCGCAAGGATGAAAAGCTGGAAGGCTTCAAGTTCCTGGTAGTCAAGCGCCTGAACATCGAAAACCAGGAAACCGGCGACTATGTCATCGCCGCCGACGCGGTCCAGGCCGGCCTGGGCGATGTGGTGATGTACGCCACCGGTTCGTCGGCCCGGCAGACGGTGCTGACTGACAAAAAGCCCTGTGATGCGGTCATCATGGCCGTGGTGGACACCTGGGAAGTGAACGGTGTGGTCAAGTATAAAAAGGAATAAGGTGTCTGCAAGAGCACTCCCCAAGGCTGGCTACGGAGGTCGAATAGATGAGTGACAAAGGGACAATCCTGATCGCCGACGACCGGGTAGAAAATGTAGAGCTGGTCTGCGACCTGCTGACCCTGGAAGGCTACCAGGCGGTCAGCGCCTTCAACGGCCTGCAGGCTCTGGAAAAGATCCAGGAAACCAAGCCCGACCTGGTGATCCTGGACCTCGACATGCCGGTGATGAACGGCTACGAGGTCTGTGCCCGGCTCAAGGCCGATCCGGCGACGGCGAGCATCCCGGTGCTGATGCTCACCGCCTGGGCCAACCCGGCGCAGACGGTGGTTGGCCTGCAACTTGGCGCGGACGATTACATCGCCAAACCCTTCGACTATCGAGAGCTGATCCAGCGGGTCAAAGTCCGGCTGAAGGCCAAGCGAGAGACCGACCGGCTGCGGGCTGCCCAACAGGCGATCCGCGACACCTTTGCGCGCTATGTCTCTCCCCAGGTTGTGGAACGACTCCTGGCCGATCCAAGTCAGGTGCGGTTGGGTGGCACACAGCAACCCCTCACTGTGCTGTTCGCCGACCTGCGGGGGTACACTGCCGTGGCCGAAACGTTGCCGCCAGAGCAGTTGGTGGACATGCTAAACGGCTACCTGACGGTGGCCGTGCAGGCTGTGTTGGCCTATGAGGGTACCGTGGGTCGCTATGCTGGCGATATGATCATGGCTATATTCAACGCCCCGCTGCCACAACCCGACCATCCGATCCGGGCAGTCCGCGCTGCGTTGCAGCTAAAGAAGGACCTGGCCCGCTACCATGCCGAGCTGCCGACCCACCTGCGCACGGATTTTGGCATCGGCATCGTCTCGGGCGAAGCGGTAGTCGGCAACATCGGGGCGCGGGAGTGGATGAACTACACGGCCATCGGCGACACCGTCAACCTGGCACAGCGCCTGGAGGAGGCCGCCCTGGGTGGGGAGATCCTGGTGGACGAAAAGACACGGCAGACCCTCGGCCCAGCCGTCCGGGTTGATCCCAAGGGGGTGATGCCTATTCGTGGCCGACATGAGCCGGTAATGATCTACAGGCTGCTGGGCCTGGTCGGTCAGTAACAAGATGTAGGAGGCAAGGAGTAGAGGGGGTGACGCTCTCTCTTGACGAACGACGCATCGCCGAGATCGTACAGCGGGTGATAGCCGACCTGCGACCGGAGGGGAGCCCGATCACAGCCAAGGGACAGCCGCCGGTAGGCCCGCCGGCCCCAGACACAGCCGGCAGAAGCGGAGGGCCACAGCTCCCGGCGGCATCCGGCCAGGATGGTGTCTACCCAGATGTGGATAGTGCCATCGCTGCGGCAGCCGCCGCCCAAAAGCGGCTGGCCAACCTGCCCCTGGAACGGCGAGCAGCGATCATTGCCGCCATGCGCCAGGCAGCGACAGAGAATGCCCAGGTTCTGGCCCGGGCCGCCTGGCAGGAAACCGGCATGGGCCGCTGGGAGGACAAGCTGGAAAAGAACCTGCTGGTGGCCGAACGCACCCCGGGCACCGAGGTGCTGCAGGCCACCGCCTGGACCGGCGACCGAGGGCTGACGTTGGTGGAATTGGCTCCCTACGGGGTCATCGGAGCCATCACCCCCAGTACCAACCCCACCTCAACTATCATCTGTAACGCCATCGGCATGGTCGCGGCCGGCAACTCTGCCGTGTTCAATGCCCACCCCGGCGCCAAAAACTGCTCGGCGCAAACGGTGCAGGTGCTCAACCAGGCCATCCGCCGCGCCGGCGGCCCGCCCGACGTCATCACCTGCCCCGCCGAACCGACCATCGAAAGCGCCCAGGCCCTGATGCGCCATCCAACCATCCGCCTGCTGGTGGTCACCGGTGGGCCGGGTGTGGTGCGCGAGGCGATGCATTCCGGCAAGAAGGCGATCTGCGCCGGGCCGGGCAACCCACCGGTGGTGGTAGACGAAACCGCCGACCTGGAGCAGGCAGCGCGGGACATCATCAAGGGGGCATCGTTCGACAACAACGTGGTCTGCATCCTGGAAAAAGAGATCATTGCTGTAGAAACGATTGCCGACCAGCTAAAGGCCATCATGCTCCAGCGGGGAGCCGTGGAGATCAGCTCCTGGCAGCTCAGCCGGCTGATGAAGGTTATCCTGACCGAGGATCATGGTCCCGGCAAACATGGTGTGGTCAACAAGGCGTTCGTCGGCAAGTCACCGAGCGCGATTTTGCGCGAGATCGGCGTTTCTGTGGATGATAGGGTGCGGCTGGTGGTGGCCGAAACCGATGCCCAACACCCGTTGGTGTGGACCGAGCAGCTCATGCCGGTCATCCCGCTGGTACGGGTGCGCTGTGCCGATGAAGCCATTGACCTGGCCAAGGCGGTGGAACAGGGCATGGGCCACACGGCCATGATGCACTCTAAAAATCTGGATGCGCTAAGCCGCATGTCGCGGGAGATCAACACCAGCATCTTTGTCAAGAATGGCCCCAGCCTGGCCGGCCTGGGCTTTGGCGGCGAAGGGTTCACTTCCTTCTCCATCGCCAGCCCCACCGGCGAGGGCCTGACCTGTGCCCTGCACTTTACCCGGGTGCGGCGCTGCACGCTGGTGGATGCCTTCCGCATCGTGTAGCCATTCAATCTATTCAGGAGGTAGAGGATGAAGGAAAAAGTATTCTTTCTGATGGCCCTGTTGCTGACCGTGACCCTCGTTGGGTGCGGGGCAAAGCCCACCGCGACTCCATCCACCGACGCCCCCTACGTAGTGGATGAGTCCCTATCGGCGGAAGAGCATTTTCAGAAAGGCAACGAGTTCGCCCAGGCAGGTGAATTCGACAAGGCGATCGCCGAGTATCTGGCGGTATTGAAGGCAGACCCCAACAACACCTCGGCGCTCACCAACCTGGGGGTGGTCTACTACAACATCGGCGACCTGGATCAGGCAATTGCCCAGTATCAGAAGGCGCTTCAGATCGCACCGAACGACGCCGACATCCACTCCAACCTGGCCGCTGCCTATGTGCAAAAGGCTCAGGTGGGCCAGACCACGCCCGATTCCGCATTGATGGGCAAGGCGCTGCAAGAGTATCAGAAGGCCGTGGAGCTCAGGCCCGATCTGGCCGAAGCCTATTTTGGCCTAGGGGTCATTTATGTTACCTTGGGCGAAAATGACAAGGCCATCGCTGCCTTTGAAAAGTTTCAGCAGGTGGACAAGGGCACCGACAAGATTGCCACCGAGCAGGCCGCACAATATCTGAAGCAGCTCAAAGGGCATTAGAAAGAGTGGGGCAACGCGCCTTCCAGGCACGTTGCCCCGGTGAGCGTTCAATGTACGAGCTGACAACGCTAGACAACGGCCTCCGCGTCCTGACCGTGACGATGCCCCATCTCCAGTCGGTCAGTTTGGGGTTCTTTCTGGCCGTTGGTTCGCGCTACGAGAGCGAGGCCCTGTCGGGGGCTTCCCACTTTATCGAGCACATGCTGTTCAAAGGCACAGCCCGCCGGCCCACAGCCCGCGACATCGTTGAGGCCATCGAAGGCAAGGGCGGCCTGTTTAACGCCAGCACCGGCACGGAGCTAACCCTGTACTGGGCCAAAGTGGCCGCCGACCACCTGCCGGAAGCCCTGGACGTCCTCAGCGACATGCTGCGCCACGCCACATTTGACCCCACAGAGGTGGAGAAGGAACGGGCGGTCATCACCGAAGAGATCCACTATTCGCTGGACACACCCGACAGCCTGGCCCAGATCCTGGTGAACCAGCTCCAGTGGCCTAACCACCCTCTGGGCCGTGACGTGGCCGGCAGCCAGCAGAGCGTCGCCCGCCTGAGCCGCGACGACCTGCTGACCTACCTGGCCGACCACTACCATCCCAACAAGACGATCCTGGGGCTGGCCGGCCAGGTGACCCACCAGGAAGCTGTTGCCCTGGCCCGGGCATACCTGGCCGACTGGCAGCCAGGCCCACCTGCTGCCTGCGAGCCGGCCCCGACCGATCACAATGGCCCCAACCTGCACATCGAGTTCAAAGCCGTAGAACAGGCCCACCTCAGCTTTAGCTTTGCCGGGCCTTCACGCTGCGCCCCAGACCTGTTCGTGGCCCAGTTGCTGAATGTGATCCTGGGTGAGGGCATGAGATCGCGCCTGTTCCAGGAGGTGCGTGAGCGGCTGGGGCTGGCCTACGACATCGAGTCGTACATCAGCACCCTACAAGACACAGGGGCGCTCGGCATCTATGCCGGAGTTGGCACCGACCAGGCCGAAGTGGCCATCCGCGCCATTTTGGGTGAGCTGGACCGGCTGCGGCAAGACCCGGTTCCCCAGGAGGAGCTGGAAAAGGCGCGACAGTTCATCAAGGGGCGGCTGGCCCTTTCGCTGGAGGATTCGTTCGCGGTGGCCTCCTGGTACGCCCGGCAAGAGCTCCTTGGGCCAGAGGTGCTCAGCCCAGAAGAGGTTATCGCCCGTTTTGAAGCGATCCAGGCGGCCGATATTCAACGCCTGGCCCAATCTATCTTTCGGGAAGAGCGGCTAAACCTGGCGATAGTCGGCCCTTTTGCTGACGGTAACACCCGGTTCCGCCGGGCCGTGCATTTCTGAGAGATGGGGTAATTACCTACCATAGCGATTGAATTCGCCGCTGATGGGCGTACAGCCGGTCGTTCCCCTACGGGGACGCCGCTGCCGCAACCTCGATCGCTATCAGTTACTCTTTAGAGCAGGAGGATTTGAAACGTCGTGGCCATCAAACTGTTGATGAGTTGGGACATCCGTCCCGGTAAAGAGCAATCCTACTTTGAGTTTGCCATGCAAACCTTTGCCCCGGCCATGATGAAGATGGGCTGGCAGCCCACGGAGGCATGGTATACCCTGTACGGCGACGCGCCGCAGATCATGACCGCCGGTGTGGCCGACAGCGTAGAGAAAATGCGGGAGATCCTGGACAGCCCCCAGTGGGCGGAACTGAAAGCTCGCTTGCTGGAATATGTGACCAACTTTCAGTACAAGGTGGTGCCGGCCAGCGGCCGATTCCAGATATAAAAAAACCCTCCCGCAGAGGCAACCGCTCTACGGGAGGGTTGAAGCTGATTCCTAATCTTCATTGCCTTTCGAGGCAGACGTCCCTGTCGTCGTCTCCCCGCCGGCCGACTCCTTCTTCTCTTTGGTCGTCCCCAGGGTGGCCGAGGAACCACGGCGGTTATCGGTGACGTAGAACCCGGACCCCTTGAAGATGACACCCACCGGTTGGACGACGCGATGGACCTGACCGTCGCATTCTGGACAGTCGGTCAGTGGGGCATCCGTCATGTGCTGCATCCGCTCAAAACGTATACCGCACGAATCGCATTGGTACAAATAGATTGGCATCTCTCATCACCTCCCGCTGCTTCCTTTCTCGCCGCTCTATTATACTCAGGTTCGCTCCGGGTGCAAAACGAGAGCCTGCCTGTGACCTGAATCCCAACCCCTTCCCTGCACCTGTGGCGGCGGCTGCAAGACAAGCGGAGAAACTGGCATTGGCTGCCAAAAAGCCCTATAATGAGCACACCCGATAACCAGGGAGGACGTGTATGTCCAAGTACCGGCGAGGGCCACTGCTGGCCTTGGGGGCGATGATCGCCCTCTATAGCCTCTATTTCAGCTGGTATACCCTGACGGCCGATGCCCGCTGCCAGACGCGGGGCTTTGACCTGGCCATCTACAATCAGACGCTGTGGAACACCATCCACGGCCACTGGTTCCGTTCCACCTTTGAGCCCGGCTGGGAAGTGCTGCTGGCCGATCACGTGGAACCGATCCTCCTGCCCATCTCCCTCCTCTACCTCCTGTGGCCGGATCAGAGGATGTTGCTGCTTGTCCAGACATTTGGCCTGGCCTTGGGAGCCCTGCCGGTCTACTGGCTGGCCCGCGATGCGCTGGAGGCAGCCCGACATGCCCCCTCCCCCGCCGACCAACAGCCTGCGCCCCCCTGGCCGATCCAGCTTTCGGCCCTGGCTTTTGCCGCTGCCTATCTGCTTCACCCAGCCCTGCACTCTGCCAACGCCTTCGAGTTTCACCCTAGCGCCCTGGCAACCCCTCTGCTTCTGTACGCCCTCTACGCCATGCGACGACGGAAAACCGCCCTGTTCCTGGCCTTTATCCTCCTGGCCATGAGCACCAAGGAGGTCATGCCCCTGACCACCTTTTGCGTGGGCCTTTATGCTTTTCTCATCCATCGGCAGCGGGTGGCAGGCGCGGCCACGACTGTAGTCAGCGTCCTGTGGTTTGCCCTGACCGTGTTCGTCGTCATCCCTCACTTTAATCCCCAGGGCCAATCCCATTATTTTTCCCGCTACTACAACTGGCTAGGCGATAGCGGCTGGGAGATCGTAATCCAGGTGCTCACCCACCCCGGCCTGGTCTGGCAGCGTCTGAGCGTCCAGACCGGCCCCGCCTACATGGCCCGGTTGCTGGGGCCGGTGGCCTACCTTTCGCTTCTGGGCCTGCCGACGCTGCTTTTGGCCCTTCCCGCTCTGGTGCTCAATGCCCTGAGCGCCGCCCCTCCGCAGCACAGCACGGCCAGCTTTTTCCAATATGCCGTGGCGATCGTGCCGTTCGTCATCGTCGGTGCGATTGATGGAACCGCCTTTCTGGCCCGCCGGGCAGGCAGCCTGCTGGAGCAAAGCCTGCCGTCCAGGTGGCAACGGCTGCCCCCACAAACCGCTGTGGCAGCCTTCCTCTCTGGGCTGGTCCTGGTCGCTGCCGTGACCGTCCAGCGACAGCATGGGTTTCTGCCCTTCAGCCGCGACTTTTACCTGGCCCCACCGTCGGACCGGGTCGCTGCCCTCAAAACGGTTGTCCAACAGCTCCCGCCCGAAGGGAGTGTTTCAACCGACGTCTACCCTGTCCCCCGCCTCAGCTACCGCGAAAGCCTGTACCTCTATCCGGAGCGGCAGGATGCAGACTATATGGTCGTTGATGTGTTCTACCGCGATGCGCCCTTCCACGCCAGGGACCGTTACGATGCCATCCAACGCCAATTGGAGGGCGGCGAATATGGCGTGCGCGACGGCCGCCACCGCTATCTGCTCCTGGAGCGCGGGCTGAACCGACCGATTATCCCCGATCCCTTTTACGACTTTAGCCGGGCCGGCGATCCGGCGCCGCAGGTTAGGGTGACCGTGGATTTTGGCGAGCTGCGGCTCGTTGGCTATGACCTGGTGTGGGAACGGCCCATCATCCCCCGGGCCTATTTGGTCTTGTACTGGCGGCTACGCAGCCCGTAGAACGCGATCTGCGGCTGTTCTTTGTCCAGACCGACCCCTCCGGCCAGCCGCTGGCCGGTACCGAGATGGAGTTTGTCACCTCTGTCCGGTATCCGCCCTCCCGCTGGTCTGCAGCCGAGGTGATCCGCACCGAGACCTATCACTGGGACCTGGAGGTCCCGGGGCAATTCGGCGTGGCAATCGGCGTTGTGGAGGGGCCAGGGTTCTGGGATGTGGAGAAGCGGGTCCGTCCGGTGGTACAGGGTGCGCCGGGGCATCTCCCCCTGGTCCACGGCGATACGCTGCTGTGGTTGACCACCATAGAGGTAACCGACCAGTTCGCCACCCTCAAAGCGCCGGCGAGCCCCCATGTCCCATAGGGCGCCGTGCCCCGTGATGTTGGCCTATATACTTGGCATCTGGCGCAAGACGTGGTATACTCTGACCGCACCGGATGAAAGCAAAAGGAGACGATCATGGACCTGGCCGTGTGGCGCGACATTTCCCTGCTGTGGCTGATCTTTTTGACGCTGATCCCGGCCCTTATCGTCGGCGCAATCCTGTTCTATGCCATCACGGGACTGCGCCGGCTGCGACAGTTGGCCAAGAAATACCTGCCCCTCGCCCAGGAGAAGGCGGCCCTGGTGGCCGACAAGGTGGAAAAGATCGGCTACCAGGCAGTCAGCCCGTTCATCGCCGTTCAGGCGAGGGCTGCGCAGGTGGGCGGTATTACCAGATCGATCTTGTCAAGGAGGAAGAATTCATGAATCCCAAGCAAAAGAGCGTTGTTGTGGGGGCAATTTTGGGCGCAGTGTTAGGGGCGCTGGGGGGGTACCTGTTCACCCGGGGCCTGGACCTGCCCCGCGAGGAGGAAGGGAAAGCCCAGGCTCTCTCCCTGCGGTCGGTGCCGCCCGGCGAGATAGTCAAGCTATTTATCGCCATCATGGGCGTCCTGCGCGGCATTGCTGAGCTGGGCGAGCGGCTCTAAGACAAAGCCGACAGAAGGGTTGACACCATCCCGATTCATAGTTATAATTTTGTCCCGACAGTGGCTCAGTGGCGAGCGACTGGCAGGTAAGCGTGCAAGGAGGCATGAACGTGTATGAAATTTTGGTGAAAGAAGACCTGGCCCCTGTGACCAGGTTATTTGTGGTCCAAGCCCCGGCCATCGCCCGCAAAGCCCAGGCCGGCCAGTTTGTCATCGTCCGTATCCATCAAGAGGGAGAGCGTGTCCCGCTGACCATCGCCGATTACGACCGCGAGCAGGGAACGATTACCCTCGTCGTCCAAGAGGTGGGCAAGACGACGATGCAGATGGGCACTATGCAACCGGGCGACCACCTGGCCAGCGTGACCGGCCCTCTCGGTTTGCCCAGCAGGATCCAGCAGTATGGCACGGTGCTGTGTGTCGGCGGCGGCGTGGGTATTGCCCCCCTCTATCCTATCGCCCGGGCGCTAAAAGAGGCGGGCAACACGGTGCTGACGATCATCGGTGCCCGCTGCAAGGAGCTGTTGTTCTGGGAAGAAAAGATGCGTTCCGTCAGCGACGAGCTGATCGTCTGCACCGACGATGGCTCCTACGGGCGCAAGGCGCTGGTCACCATTCCCCTGAAGGAGGTGCTGGAGGCCGGCCGGACCATTGACCGCATCTGGGCCATCGGTCCGGCGATCATGATGAAGTTCTGTGCCCTGACCGCCCGCCCCTTTGGCGTGCCGATGGAGGTCAGCCTCAACTCGATCATGGTGGACGGCACCGGCATGTGTGGCGCCTGCCGCGTCGAAGTGGGGGGCTACACCCGGTTTGTGTGCGTGGACGGCCCTGAATTCGACGGCTATCAGGTGGACTGGGACCAACTGTTGGCCCGGCAGCGCATCTACCTGGAGCAGGAAAAGCAGGCCGTAGAAAAATGGCAACATGAGTGCCGGTGCAACGGCTAGGGAGGAGACAACGATGTCCGAGGCGATCAAGAAAATGTCCCAGGCCGAGCGGCTCAAAATCCCGCGCCAGCCGATGCCAACCCAGGACCCTCAAGTTCGGGCGCACAATTTTGACGAGGTGGCACTGGGCTTTCCTGAGGAAACGGCCATGCTAGAAGCGGCCCGCTGCCTGCAATGCAAAAAACCGACGTGCATCGCCGGCTGTCCGGTGGGGGTCAATATCCCGGCCTTTATTGAGCGCCTGCGCGAGGGGGACCTGCCCGGCGCGGTGCGCTCCCTCAAAGCCGACAACAACCTGCCGGCCATCTGCGGCCGGGTCTGCCCCCAGGAGACCCAATGCGAGTCGGTGTGCGTGGTCGGCAAGAAGGGGGAACCGGTGGCCATCGGCCGGTTGGAACGCTACGTGGCCGATTGGGACCTGGCCCATCCCTCGCCGCCGCCCTCTGTGCCGCCGCCCAGCGGCAAAAAGGTAGCCGTCATCGGCTGCGGCCCGGCCGGCCTGACCTGCGCCGGGGACCTGGCCCGCTACGGTCATCAGGTGACCATCTTTGAGTCGCTGCACGCCCCTGGCGGCGTGTTGATCTATGGCATCCCCGAGTTCCGCCTGCCCAAACGGATCGTCCATGCCGAGGTGGAATATGTCCGCAGCCTGGGGGTGGAGATCTGCCTGGATACGGTCATCGGCAAGACCTATACCCTGGATGAGCTGTTGAACGAGCAGGGCTACGATGCGGTGTTCCTGGGCACCGGCGCCGGCCTGCCGATGTTCATGCGCATCCCCGGCGAGAACTATAACGGCGTCCTGTCGGCCAACGAGTTCCTGACCCGCGTCAACCTGATGAAGGCCTACCTCTTTCCCGACTGGGATACGCCGGTCAAGGTGGGGCGCAAGGTGGCGGTGGTCGGGGCCGGCAATGTGGCGATGGATGCTTCACGCTGCGCCCTGCGGCTGGGAGCCGACGAAGTGCATATCGTCTATCGCCGCTCGCGTGAAGAGGTCCCCGCCCGCGCCGAGGAGGTGCATCACGCCGAGGAGGAGGGGATCCTCTTTGACTTTCTCACCAATCCGGTCGAGATCTATGGCGATGAGAAGGGTTGGGTGCGCGGCATGCGCTGTATCCGCATGAAACTCGGAGAGCCGGATGCCAGTGGCCGCCGTCGCCCGCTGCCCATCGAGGGCTCCGAGTTCGACATGGACGTGGATATGGTGATCATGGCCCTGGGCACGCAGCCCAACCCCCTGGTCTTTACCGAATCGGGGGGGCTGGAGCGGACGCGCCACGGCACGGTGGTGGCCGATGAGGAGACAGGCAGGACGACCAAGGAGCGGGTGTGGGCCGGGGGCGACATTGTCACCGGCGCGGCGACGGTCATTTCGGCCATGGGCGCCGGCAAGCGGGCTGCCGCCGACATAGATCGCTTCCTGCGGGGAGACGGCCCGCCCTGGCCGGTTCCCTGATCGCGCCATAGCAGCATCTGCAGCCGAATCCCTTTTCCATAAAAAGCGCCCCTGCCTGGTGTTGGGCAGGGGCGCTTCATCGGATCGGAAGGTGGGTGCGGGCGTTCCGCCCCCCAAAAACCCTACTCCTTGGCCACTACATTCACCTCCGGCAGCAGCAGATAGGGCATGCACAGCCCTCCATACACCCACAGCGTCTCGCGGCTGACCGCCGTTACCTCTCGCAGCAGGTCATACACGTTGCCGGCAATTGACACATTCTTTACCCGCCCCACGATCTCGCCTTTTTCGATTTTGAACGCCAGGCTCAGCGGGTTGGAAAAGGCGCCGGAGATGATGTTGCCCTGGCCGAGGCCCAGGACATCTTCGACCAGCAACCCGTACTCGATGCCGGCAATCATCTCGGCCAGAGGGGTGTTGCCTGCATCCAGGAGCAGGTTGGTCGGTTCGGGGGTTGGCGGCTGGAACAGCCGGCGCGATCCGTTGCCGGTTGATTCGACACCCGATTGGGCAGCCGTCTTTAGATCGTACAAAAAGCCCTTCAGCACCCCGTTCTCGACCAGCACGTTCCGGCGATGGGGTATCCCTTCGTCATCATAGGGGGCGCTGCCATACTTGCCATCCAGCGTCCCATCGTCCACGACGGTTACCTTGTCGTCGAACAGCCGGTCACCCACCTTGCCTTGCAGGGGCGAAATGCCGGTAAACACATTCTTGCCGTTCAGCCCTTCCAGCAATGGCAGGCCCAGCACCAGCGCCCCGGTGGGCGAAAACAGCACCGGCATCCTCCCGCTGCGCATCGTGGTGAGCGTGCAGGCCAGTTTTAGCTTGTCTACCAGACGGCGAACGGGGGCCAGATAGTCTGCTTCCCAGACGGTTGTCCCCAGCATGTCGTACAGGATCAGCACGTCGTCACCCTCGATGCGGTCCACCTCCACCCCGATCGACAGGGGGGACCGCCGGTAGGAAGCTTTTGCCCCCGTCTGGTTCTGGATCTGGACCTGTTGCACGCTCCGGTTAAGGCTGAGATTGACCCGCACCTCTGGATCGGCCGACAGGATCAGGTCAACGATCTCCTGTCCGATCTCTACCAGGCGGGCTATAGGCAATTCCGAGATGGCCGGGTCGAACGCCTTGACCTGGGGGGCGGCTTGTGGCGGGGGGAAGGCGATCGGCACCACGTCGCCAAAAGCGGCCGACTCCAGGACGTTGGTCACCAGGCGATCCAATGCCCTTTCGTCGCTGGAGGCAGAAAAGCCCAGCCGGCCGTTGCGCACCACGCGGGCGGCGATGCCGCTGGTCTCTTCGACCTTGCCGGTCTTGAACCGGTTGGCCTCAAACTCGACCGTGGTAGATTCGACTTGAATGTGAACGACCTCGACCTGTTCGGCCTGGGTCTGGAGTTGCTTCAGAATGTCCATCTTTTTCTCCTCTACTTTCCGCCAATGACGACGTCTTGGATGCGCACGTGCGGCGCGCCAAAGGCCACCGGCAAGGGGGATTGGTTCCCTTTGCCACAGCCACCGGCGCGGTTGATCCATTGAAAGTCGTTGCCGATGGCGTCAATGTTCATCAATGTGGTGAACAGGTTGCCGGCCAGGATGACATCCTTGACCATCTCGGCGATCTGGCCGTCGCGGATCATGTAGGCATAGCCGGAGCTGAAGGAAAAGTTCTCCAGGGCGGTCTGCCCGCCGTAGGCATCGCAGGCATAGACGCCCAGCTTGATCTCTTGGACCATCTCTTCAAAAGGGGTCGTCCCGGCTTCGATGGCCGTATTGGTCATGCGGACGATGGGCGGATGGCGGTAGTTGACGGCGCGGGCGTTGCCGGTGGGCAACTCGCCCATCTTGGCCGCCGTCTCGCGGGAGTGCAGCCGCCCGACCAGGATGCCGTTCTTGATCAGGTCGTTGCGGCGGGTGGGGGTGCCTTCGTCGTCGTAGCGATGTGTGCCGCGCAGCCCGGGGATCGATCCGTCGTCGAATACGGTCAGGAAATCCGGGCCAAAGCGCCGGCCCAGGACCATCATCTCCCGTGCCTTGGGGTTTTCGTACACAAAATCGGATTCCGACAGGTGGCCAAAGGCTTCGTGGATAAACACGCCGGCCAAGACCGGGTCAATGATCACCGGGTATCGCCCCCCGACCACGGTTTCGGCACGCAACAGGGCGACCGCCCGCTGGGCTGCCATCTCGGCCAAATGCTCACAGCCTTGCACCAGGTCAAAGCCACGCTGTTCTGAGCGGGTCTCGCGGGCGATCTGCACATTGTCCCCGTCACGGGCTATCGCAACGATAACCAGGCTCACCATCGGCCGTTCCTCTTCGAGAAAGGTGCCGTCGGAAGAGGCAAAGGTCAGGTGGGTGAAGGAATCGCCGTAAAAAGTTTGGGTGTCTACGATCTTGTCGCTGAAGGTGAGGGCGATCGTGTTATAGCTCTCGGCCAGCGCCTTCTTTTCGGCCAGCGAGATGCCACGGAAATCACGCTCTCCACCCAATGCAGCGGTGATCCGTTCCTGCGCGACCGGGATTGGTGCCAGCTCAATCGGCTGTTCGCTGTGAGCCGCCCGGGCGCACTGGTAGGCCTGTTCCACCCTGGCCGGCAGATCGTCCAGGCTGTTAAAGGTCGCCACCCCCCAGCCGTTGTGCCGGCACAGGCAGCGCACGATCCCGCCTGTGTCAACCACTGCGCTGGCCGTTTCCAGGTTCTTGCCGCGAAAGGCCACCGTGGTGGACTCGCGCCGTTCGATGCGGATTTCGGTATAGTCCGCTTTGCTGCTTTTCAGCGCAGCTTCGATCCTGTCTTGCATAAGAGCCTCCTGTTAGACATGCAGTTACGGGTAACTTGGCTATGTTAGACTTTGCCGAAGGTGGCCCTCACCCCTGCCCTCCGCTCCGCGTCGGGCACCCCCCAGGGGATGAGAGCTTGCCGCTGACCAATCTAACAATATCAAGCATTATATCGCAGCAGGAAAAAGAGGTCAAATAAGATAATCTTGTTAACCGCCCCGTTCGGTCATGTAGGGCGGTTTTGCTGCTGAAAAACCCTTGTCTGAACCAGAGACACCGGGAGCGCAGAATGTTTCAAATTTGTCCTCCGTGCCTCTGGGGTGAGGCGCAGGGGCTTTAAAGGTCTATGAAACGGCTTGACCGGCAGCAATGTATCTGATATAATGGATTCATAAATGGCCAAAGGTGGGGGATGGCTTTTGCAGACAGGCCTTTGCCGGGGCGATTTTGTTGGTCCTCACTTCTTCCCCGAACCCTTTTACCCAGCCATCTGGTGAGAGAAGGGTGAGAGGGTGGCAAATGTTCCCCTGTCAGGTTGGGAATCGAATGGGAAGGCAATCTCCAATGTGGTGGGTTTGGTCGGCAGAGTAGACGATGACGGCGCAATTCAGTTGCGGCTGATAGACGCCGATCCAGGGAGCGGCGCGGCAGGTCAGCGCCAGGCTGGTGATGAGCCAGTGGGGCAGTTTGCCGCTGAGGACAACGCCCAACCCGGCCGGCAGAGGGGGCAGGCTTAGCTGGTCGAGCTGGCTGTAGTCCAGGTAGTCATCGGGCAGAACTCCTTGTAGGTGAAGGAAATCGGGTCCTTCATCGCTTTGGAACTGAAGGGGGGATTGGGGATGGGGCGGGTGGATGGGCAATGACCTGGCTTTTACCCAGCCCAGCCGCACGTCAAACTGCACAAAGGGAGCCGGGGCAGCCAGCAGGGCCACGGCGGCATACAGCCAGTTGGGGCCGCGCCCGTAGAGGCCCAGGGGCACCGCTTCAGGCAGATAGTCGAGCACGGCGGGCAGGTGGTGAGGGTGCCAGGTGGCTTTTTCGCCGGTGGAAGGGACTCCTAGCGTGCGGGCCAGGCGGTCCAGGTCTACGGTGGTCTCGACCGGGGCAGAGGCCAGGTGGGCGCGGCGGATTTGGTCGGTGGGGTAGTCAAAGAGGCGTGCCACCCGTTCGACCAGGGCAGCAAAGGTGGGGCCGGAGGCGGTTGAGCCTCGCTCCAGGCCGGTGATGACCCCGCGCAGGATCGGCCCGCCGTCGGTGATCTGATCTTGGCCGTGCAGCTGGGAATGCAGATCGGCTATCGGGATCAGCCCGTGGCGGTTAAGCATGGCCTGCCAGGCGTGGCGATCGGCCTCGGTGCTGGTGAGCAGGATGGCATGGGAACAGCGGTCAAAGATCCGTTCCTGGTCGGGAGTGGGACGGCCGCCGACATCTACGAGCAGCGGCAGGTGGCGAGCGGAGATGTCGCGGCAGATGCTGTCCACCCATTGGGGGGTGCCCTGCCCTTTGACCCGGATGTGGCGCACGAGATCCTGGTCGGCTTCGTTGGCCCAATCTCCTTCGCCATCGGGATAGGCGCGCAGGGCGTAATGCTCCACGCCGCGCTCGCGGAGGGCGTGGCTCAGGCTGTAGATCAGGACCGACTTGCCCATGTGGGGCGGGCCGCCGATCAGAATGGCGGGAAAGAGTTCCATCGGTCAACCTCCAGGGAGAGAGGATTGGTGCAATGAAAGAGAAACGCCCGAGTGTGTTGTTGAGCACGATGGGAGGGCAAGCCCAGGTTGTCACCTTTGCGTTGGACGTCCTGTTGGCCCAAGGGGAGGAGATTGAGCAGGTGGTGGTCCTGCACCTCTCGCCGGACGATCCCCGGGTGCACCGGGCATTGGCCCAATTGGGGCAGGTGTTTGCCGCCGATTTTTATGCCCATGCCGGTCGTGCCTGTCATTTTCGGCACGTGCTGATCCGAGATGGCGACCGCCCGTTGGTGGATATTCGGAGCGAAGCGGATGCGACGGCTACCTGGCGGGTGGTGCATGAGGTCATTTCGACGCTCAAAGCGCAGGGATGGCAGGTGCATCTGTGTCTGGCCGGCGGGCGGCGGATGATCGGGTTGTTGGCCCTGTCGGTGGCGATGTTGATTTTCGAGCATCACGACCGGGTGTGGCACATGTACACCCCGCGAGATCTGCTGGAGCGCGCCCGCGATGGGGCGATCCTGCATGCTCGGCCGGAGGACGGGGTGCGGTTGATTCAGGTACCGATCGTGCCGTGGGGAGCGTACTTTCCGGCGTTGCGGGCGTTGGCTCAGGCTTCGCCGCTGGAAGCGGTGGCCGCGCAGGTGCAGTGGATGGATGCCGAAGAGCGGGCGCGCTGTCAACGGGCGATAGGCCAGTTGACTTCGCGGCAGGTGGAGGTATTGCGCGCCTTTGCTGCCGGCCAGGACCCCCAGCAGGTGGCCGAGACTTTGTGTGTGACGGTCAAGACGGTCCATGCTCACAAGACGGTGATCCTCGACGAATGCCGCAATGCCTGGGGCCTGCCCGAGGGCACGCGGCTGGACTATCATTTTCTGCGCGAAAAGTTTGGGCGCTATTTTGGCCCGTAGCGATATGGTAGCATAGAAAGGGGGGAAGAGCATTGGAATCTATTCTCAAATTTGTAGGAAGAGAGACTGTTGAGCGGCGGGGGGGTGATCGGGTATACTACCGGTGAGGGGGTGGATTTCCTCGCCGCCGTCACCGGCCAGAAAGGCCCAGGCCAGCCGGTCGCGCCGCCCCCTCCCCCCTGGCCCTCTTCTCTCTCGCCAGGTGGGAGAGGGGAGGAGTGGGAATCGCGCAGGTGGCTGCGGTGAGACATGAAATGAAAGGAGGCAAAGGATGCATGAATTGACTGTGACGTTGGAGACGGTGACGCCGCTGTTTGGGGGCAGAAACACCTTGCATTAAGAACAGGAGGCTATGGATGACCGAAACCACATTTTTAGCTGGCGATGTGGATGCCATCAAAGAGTTCGTCTTTGAGACCATGTCTCTCCCGCAGATTCGCGGCGGCAGTGAATTGTTGCTAGAGTGCGAAGAGGAGATCCAGGGGAGATTACAGAAGCAGTACGGCTATCAGGTAATCTACTGTAGTGGCGGGAGTTTCCTCCTAAAGGCTCCACGCGAAAGTGTTGTAGAGATCAAGCAGGCCATTAAACGCCTCTATCTTGACAAGACCGGCGTGGCTACTGTCACTATCGTTAGCGAAGAGAGCCTTTCTCCCCAGCCACCGACTACTCCGGCAGATGGTTGGGCTGGGCGGATCTGGAAGGCAGCACAGGATGCCGTCGCAGCTGGAGAGTTCAGCTGCAGGGTCTTTGCCTTAGGGGCCAGGATGCGGGCAGCGAAGACCCAGAAATCCTGCGCTCCGTTTTATGAAGCCTTTCCCTTTGGCCGGCGCTGTGACCGGTGCGGCAAACGCATGGCCGATCATGCGGACCCGCTAGAACCAGATAAGGAACTATGCTCTGTATGCCAGATGCGAGACAGCAAGGGCAGGCGACGAGACCGCCAGGAGGTGCGAGGCAAATTCAACCAGAAATTCTGGGAGCAGTGCAGCGGTAAAGGCTACCAGGCAGAGCAACCGGTGGACCTTGATACCCTGGTGCGAGAAGCCCGGCGGGGTTACCTGGCTTTCCTCTATGCTGATGGGAACGATATCGGTCGTTTGCTTCAGAAGGTGCGCTCTGAGGAGGAATATCAGGCGCTCTCCGCGGCCCTGGTCCAGGGGACCGAGCAGGCTGTCTATGGTGCCCTGCAGACAGTATGTGACCAGGCCCTGCGCCGCAATGAGACATGGCCCTTCGACATTGTGAATATCGGCGGCGACGATGTGACCCTGCTTATCCAGGCCGGCTACGCCTGGGAGATTGCGGTGGAGTTTCTGGAACGGTTCGAGCAGGAGGTTAACGAACGGGTTCGGAAGGCTCTTGGCGGATCCCTGCCCGAGGGATGGACCAAGATCACGGCTTCATGCGGCATCGCCATCGCCGATGTCAAGTACCCCATCCGCTACCTGGAGCGCCTTGCTACCGACCTGCTCAAGAAGGCGAAAAAAGTAGCAAAGGCTGACCGTGTAAGTGCTCTCAACTTCTTGTGGCTGCCCACGCCGGTGGCCAGCGAAAGCGCCGATCCGTTGCTGGCCTACTACTCTCGTCATCCCGCCGGGGACTTGCCGATGGAGTTGACCGCCCGCCCATATGATCTGGAGCAGGCACGTCAGCTCTCGGACTCGGTAAAGGAAATCGCGCCGTGGCCCAGAACCTTGCGCCACCATTGGGCCGAAGCCCTGGAACAGGGAGTGATGGTCTCGGTGAATGCCATCCATTACGATATTGCCCGCCGCTCGCAGGAGAAAAGAGAGGCCATGTACCAGACCTTGGCCCAAGTGGGTAAGATGGCGGCAGGAGGTAGCACCAGCACAGAGATCCCGGCACCGATATGGTATCAGTCTACAGAGGGCGGAAAGACTGTTTGGCGGACGGCACTGCTGGATGCGCTGGAACTGGCAGAGTTACAGGCCATGCGCCCCGATGTTGAGGAGGAAGCAGAATGAACCAACTTAAGGTAACGATTGACCTGGACCTACGGACTGCCTTTCATACCACCGGCAACCGTCGTCGTCTTGGGGCGGATAAAGCGTTGGCCCTGGATGCGGAAGGGTACCCTGTGATCCCGGCCACGACGATCAAGGGTTTCCTGCGGGAGAAGGCCGAACTGCTCCTTCGCTCCTGGGGACATCGGGTCTGTACCGGGCCCGACCCGGCCAATATGTGTGATGGCTCCGCCCCCTGCCTGGTTTGTCGGGTTTTTGGCAATCCTCACCTTGTCTCCCCTTTGCGTTTTGCCGATGCCAGGTTGACTGTCCCAGATGTCAGCACAGTGGAGACGGCTGTCCGCAGCGGGGTAGCGATCAGCCGTTACCGTCGGGCCGCCTATCCGCAACGCCTTTTCTTTCAAGAGACTACTCCGGCAGGAGGGAGTCGGTGGCGGGCGGAATGCGTAGGCTTTTTCTCTACAGCCCACCAGGCCCGCGTGGCTGCCGCAATACTCTTCCTGGCTTCACGGTGGGGCACCGCTATTGGCGGGGGCAAGACCCGGGGACTGGGATGGGCAGAGGAAATCCGGATGGAGGCTGCCCTGGATGGGGTCAAGATTTCTGAGGAGGACCTGACCCGGTTCTGGCAGACCTGGAAGGAGGGGAAAGATGTGGCTGAAGATTAGACCGAAGGAACCCCTTGTCCTGGGCGAGGTGCGGGCCGATTCCCAATTTCTGACCAGCCAGACCTACATACCGGGTTGTGTTCTGCGGGGTGCATGGGCCGAGTGGCTGGTGCAGCAGAGGGTGCCCCATAGCCAGATTCTGGCCACAGTGGGGCAACTTCGCCTCGGAAACTTCTTCCCCGCCGCGGACTGGCGCCCGGTTGACTATGCCCTGCCGTTGCCGATGAGCGCAATGAGTTGCAAGCGAGAGAGCGGTTTTCTCGGCGAACCCCTTCCGACACACCGGGGACACGGCGTGGTGGATGTGCTGTTGCCTCATCTGGCCTACCGGCTCCTGGAGCAGCGCGGAGCGCAGTTTGCGGTCCCCTTTACTGTGGACTGCGCAAAATGTGGTGGTCGCCTGGAGACCTGGAGTGGTTTTTATGCCGTGTACAACGATGGCGGCGCCCAACGCTACGTTCAATTCCGCCCACGGTACCACGCCCAAACGAAGGTCGCCTTGAGCCGCCTGCGCCGCGCTTCGGCTGAAGGGATGTTGTACACGGCTTCGGCCCTCAGCCCGCGGACGCCCAGGCCAGACCAGAAACGAGGAGAGACCGCCCTCGTGTTTATCGGACGTGCTTCTGGTGATTCCGAGGCCCTGGCGAGTCTCAAGCAGGCCATACAGCACATAGCGCTGGGAGCCTTGCACAGGCGAGGGTATGGGCGCGTCGAGGTAGAGGAGACGGAAGTGAACCTGCCATCCCTTCCAGATCGTCTCGGAGCCTTCAATCGCATCCTGGGGGAACTCTGGAACGATATCCGTCGCCTGGCCGCTAATGCGACGGCCTTGCCGGATCAACCTGACGGCCTCTACTTCTCCGCGGATTTGCTGGCTCCGGGCGTGTTTCATGAAAATGGCATACCTTCCTTGCGGCCTGTGCTGCAGATCGGCGGGCATGAACTGACGCCCATCTTCTGGATGACCCGCCCGGATATGGTCAGCGGCTGGTCTACTGCATGGGGCCTGCCCAAGCCGACCAACCTGGCCGCCCGGTTGGGCAGCGTCTATGTATTCCGATGGGAAGGCTCACAAAAGGACCTGACACCCGCCCTGCAAACCCTGGAGGAGCAGGGGATCGGCGAGCGGCGGGACGAGGGCT
>FWPV01002414.1_pt1 | contig 46219 bp, 37 predicted proteins | sample 2228371 | NCBI WGS metagenome assembly FWPV01 (sample SAMEA103939776, study PRJEB20133) | metagenome | reverse complement strand
CTGGAGGCCATCATCGAGTATGCCCAGCCCAAGGCGACGTCCGCGCCGGCCGCTCTGCCCGCGCCTCAACCGGTGGACCTCGCTGCGGCCGGCCTGGTGATGATCGAAACCAACCCGGAAAAAATCGCGCCGCTGCCCATGGTAGAGGAAACGCCACGGCGCCGCGGCGCGCGGCCCAAGCCGGCCTGGGCGCAGACCCAAATGGCAGCAACCAGCGAACCCCTGGTGCAGGTGGAAACCCACGCCGCCACCCCGCCTCAATCCAGCTGAAACCCTCCAGAGCGAAACGCCGCGCAAGGCGTGGCGTTTTGCCCTCGCCGCGCTCGCGCGTCAACCCAACCGGCTGCGCAGATGGGCCAGCAAGCCTTGCGAGGCGTCCTGCACCATGTCCAACACCCGATCGAACCCGGCGGCACCGCCGTAGTATGGGTCGGGTACTTCACGCTCCACGAAATTTACGCTGTGGGACATGAACAGCGCGAGCTTGTGCGCGTGCTCCGGCGGGCACTTCGCCTGCAGATGCGCCAGGTTGTCCCTGTCCATGGCGAGAATGTAGTCGAATTCGACGAAATCGCGCGGCTGCACTTGGCGGCCGCGCAGGCCACTCAGATCGTAGCCGCGCTTCGCGGCGGCGGCCTGTGCCCGCGGATCCGGCGGCGCCCCCACGTGGTAGGCATGCGTGCCGGCGGAATCGACCTCCACGTGCGCCGACAAGCCTGCCTGTTCCAGATGGAAACGGAAGACGCTCTCGGCCGTCGGCGACCGGCAGATGTTGCCCATGCAGACGAACAATACTTTAACTTTCGTCACTTTCAACCACTCCGAATAGCTGCTGCTTGAGCAGCTTGAGTTTGTCACGCAGTTCGGCAGCCTTCTCGAACTCAAGGTTCCGGGCCGCATCGAACATGGCTTTTTCCACCCGTTTCACTTCCCGTGTCAGTGCCTTTTCGCTCAGCTGCGCGTAGCTCGCCTGCGTCTGCGCCACCCGTCGCTTCTCCTGCTCCGCATCGGTGTCGTAGACCCCGTCGATGATGTCCTTGATGCGCTTCACGACCCCCTTGGGGGTGATGCCATGGGCGGCGTTGTAGGCAAGCTGCTTCCTGCGCCGGCGCTCGGTTTCGTCGATGGCCCGGCGCATGGACTCGGTCACGGTATCGGCGTAGAGGATGGCCGTGCCATTGAGGTGTCGCGCGGCGCGGCCGATGGTCTGGATCAACGAACGCTCGGCGCGCAGGAAACCTTCCTTATCGGCATCCAGGATCGCCACCAGCGAGACCTCGGGAATGTCGAGCCCCTCGCGCAGCAGGTTGATGCCCACCAGCACGTCGAACACGCCCAGGCGCAGATCGCGAATGATTTCGACGCGCTCGACGGTGTCGATGTCGGAGTGGAGATAACGCACCTTGACCCCATGTTCGGCGAGGTAGTCGGTGAGGTCTTCGGCCATGCGCTTGGTGAGCGTGGTCACCAGCACGCGCTCGCCCCGTGCCACGCGCAGGTTGGCTTCCGACAGCAAATCATCCACCTGGGTGGAAGCCGGACGGACGACCACCTCGGGGTCCACCAGACCAGTGGGCCGGACCACCTGCTCCACGACCTGCCCGGCATGCTGTGCCTCGTATTCCGCTGGGGTCGCCGACACGAACACGGTCTGCGGCATGAGGCGTTCGAACTCGTCGAAGCGCAGCGGCCGGTTGTCGAGCGCGGAGGGCAGGCGGAAACCGTATTCGACCAGATTTTCCTTGCGCGCGCGGTCGCCCCGGTACATGCCCCCGAGCTGCGGGATCGTCACATGACTCTCGTCGATGAACATCAGCGCGTCGGGCGGCAGATAATCGATCAGGGTCGGCGGTGGCTCGCCCGGCTGCCGGCCCGATAGATGGCGCGAATAATTCTCGATACCCTTGCAGAATCCCAGTTCGTTGAGCATCTCCAGGTCGAAACGGGTGCGCTGTTCGATGCGCTGGGCTTCCACGAGCTTGCCCTGGCGCTGGAAATACTCGATGCGCTCGCCAAGCTCGGCCTTGATCGCCTCGATCGCGCGCAGGGTGGTGGCCCGCGGCGTCACGTAGTGGCTCGATGGATACACGGTGAAGCGCGGCACGCCATGCAGCACATGGCCGGTCAGGGGATCGAACAGCTGGATGGATTCGATCTCGTCATCGAACAGGGTCAGCCGGACCGCGGTTTCGGCGTGTTCTGCCGGAAAGATGTCCAGCACATCCCCGCGCACGCGGAACGTGCCACGGCGGAATTCGAATTCGTTGCGCTCGTACTGCATCTCGGTGAGGCGCCGGATGGCATCCCGTTGCGCCAGACGTTCCCCTTCACGCAGGTGCAGGATCATGCTGTGGTAGTCCACCGGATCGCCGATGCCGTAGATCGCCGAAACCGTGGCGACGATCACCGTGTCCCGCCGTTCGAGCAGCGCCTTGGTGGCCGACAGCCGCATCTGCTCGATGTGCTCGTTGATGGACGAGTCCTTCTCGATGAACAGATCGCGGGCCGGCACATAGGCCTCCGGCTGGTAGTAGTCGTAGTAGGAGACGAAATACTCCACCGCGTTCTCCGGAAAGAATTCCCGGAATTCTGCGTAGAGCTGCGCGGCGAGCGTCTTGTTGGGTGCCATCACGATGGCGGGACGGCCGAGCCGCGCAATCACCTGGGCCATGGTGTAGGTCTTGCCCGAACCAGTGACGCCCAGCAGGGTCTGGTATTTGAGCCCGTCTTGGAATCCTTCTACCAGCTTGGCGATGGCCTCAGGCTGGTCACCGGCGGGCGCGAAGGGCTCGTACAACCGGTACGGACTATTGGGAAATGTGAGGATCAAGAGTAAAATGCCGCGTTTTCAAAACGTTAAATTGTAGCACGGCACCCTTGCCGGCCCTGGAACCACCGTGGAACTGTCCAAACGCGTACAAGCCATCAAACCTTCCCCCACCCTCGCCGTGACCGCCCTCGCAGCCGCGCTCAAGGCCCAGGGAAAAGACATCGTCGGACTGGGCGCCGGGGAACCCGACTTCGACACGCCGGCACACATCAAGGCTGCGGCCATCGAGGCCATCGAGAAGGGTTTTACCAAATACACCCCGGTGGATGGCACCCCGTCTTTGAAGGCCGCCATCGTCGCCAAGTTCAAACGCGACAACGGGCTCGACTATGCACCCAACCAGGTGCTGGTCTCCTGTGGCGGGAAGCAGAGCTTCTTCAACCTGGTCCAGGCGGTGGTCGATCCCGGCGACGAGGTGATCATCCCTGCGCCCTACTGGGTGTCCTATCCCGACATCGTGATCCTGGCCGACGGCAAGCCGGTCTTCGTCGACGCCGGCATCGAGCAGGGGTTCAAGATGAATGCGGCGCAGTTGGAGGCGGCGATCACGCCCAAGACCAAGCTCGTCGTGATCAACAGTCCCAGCAATCCCAGCGGCGCGGTCTATACACGCGATGAGCTTGCCGCGCTTGGTGCAGTGCTGCGCAAACATCCCTGGGTGTTGATTGCCACCGACGATATGTACGAGCACATCCTGCTCGACGACAGGCCTTTCACCAACATTCTCGGCGCCTGCCCTGATTTGTACGACCGCACCCTGGTGCTGAACGGGGTCTCCAAGGCCTATGCCATGACTGGCTGGCGCATCGGCTACGCGGCCGGCCCGCAGGCGATCATCGCCGCGATGACCAATGTACAGTCGCAGAGCACCTCGAATCCAACGTCGGTCTCGCAGGTGGCGGCCGAAGCCGCCTTGAACGGTGACCAGTCCTGCATTCAGCCGATGCTGAAAGCATTCCGCGAACGCCATGCCTTCGTGGTGGAAGCCCTGAACAAGATGCCCGGCGTACACTGCTTGCCCTCTGGGGGTGCTTTCTACGCCTTTCCGGACATGCGCCCTGCCATCGCACGCCTGCACGCGCAAGGCCGCATCCCGGAGCCCAGCGACATCGCGCTTTCCAATCATCTCCTGGAGCAGGCGGGCGTGGCCGTGGTACCCGGTTCGGCCTTCGGCCTCGACGGCTACCTCCGGCTGTCTTTTGCCACCTCCATGGACAATCTGCGCAAAGCCCTGGACCGCATCGGCCAGGCACTCATTTGAAGAGTTTCTCGATCGCCTGACCGGCCCGGGAGCCGAGACTGGTGCCAACGCCGGGACCCAGTATGACGGTGCCGGCCGCCGCGCCAGCCAGCGCTGCGGGATTCGGGTAGATGACCGGGTCGCTGACGGTGCCGGCGAGATCGAGGGGAACGGCGAGGACGCCGGCAGTGCCCTTCAATTCCACCTGGATGGTGCCGGAAAGCGCTTTGCTGGGGGCCACATTGACCTGTCCCTTTGCGCTCAATGCGCCGGCGCTCACGCGCAGGTCGCGGACTTCGTAACGTCTGCCCACCACCTGCAACATGCCCGAAAGTTCGTCGAAGCGCGTCCGCCCGCCGCGGGTGCCCTGGCGTGCGAGAGACTTCACCGCTCTCTCCAGATCGACGCCATTGAGCACACCGTTGTTGACCCGAAAGCGAAACGTCGCGCGCAGGCCTTCGACCAGCCCCGCCGGTTCCCGGGCGGCCATCGTGTAGCCACCGCTCGCATGCAACTGGCCGCTCAGGCGTGTCTTGAGTCCCAGCGCGCCCATCAGCGGTTCGACTTCCACACCGCCGAGTTCCGCCACGCCCTGCACTTTCCACCCCTTGCCCCAATCGACCTGGAGCCTGCCACCGCCCTTGCCGCCGTAGAGCCGCGCCTCGAGTCTGGACAAGGTCAATTGCGATCCGGCCAGAGTGCCCGCTGCCTCGAGGCGCTCGAAACGAACCCCAGGCTGCATGGGCAGCAGCCAGTCGTGGGCGCGCAGCGCCAACGCCTGGTGCGTCGCCGTGGGTTGCAGGTCCAGCCTGAAGTGCCCGTCTTCGCTGGCGAGCGCCACCGATTCGATACCCGCGTCGCCCAGTTGCACGTCTCCGCGCAAGGGACCCCACTGGATCGCATCCAGATTCAGACGCACATCGCGCAGGTGCACCTGCTTAACGCGCAAGGCGGACGGGGTGGCCGCCTTGTCCGGGCGCTTCGCCAAGGCCCCCAGCAGCGCAATCAGGCGCTCGTCGATCACCACCCCTTGGACCACGACCGCGCGCAGCACTTTGGTTTCGTCAAACAATGACAGCAGGGCCGGGTGGATCGAGAGTGACCCGATCCGAATGGCGCGGTCCGCGCCGATTTCGATCCCCTGCGCCCGCGCACCCGGCACGGGCAGCACGGTGAGCCTCAAATCGGCGATACTCACCGGCTCGCCCAAGGCTTCGCCTGCGCGCTTTTCGAGTTGCGGGATGTAACCATGCACGGGGAACAGGAATGGCACGGCGGCGGCGACCGCAAGGACCACGCCGAGCACGATCGCGGCGGCTTTCAGCCAGCGCATGGGCTTCGTAAGGTGCTGATTGGTTGACCGGAAATGTGCGAGTCGCTATTATACGCGGCTTCGTGTGCGCCTTCCTTGCGCCCTCTCTACCTTCCGGCGTAGCTCAGCGGTAGAGCAGCGGACTGTTAATCCGTTGGTCGTTGGTTCGATCCCAACCGCCGGAGCCAAGCTCCCCGCAGCGCCAGGGTGCCCTCGGCTCACGTCTGTACCGACTGCTTGATGGCCAGCACTGCCTGGTTGCGCAATGCCTTGAGCAAGCCGAGTTCCTTCTCCGGGATGGTGATTTCGCCGGCCCTGGGTCGGTCCGCATAGATCAGGCCCACCGCTTTGCCTTTGATCGTGAGCGGGAAGATCACGAAGGTTTTGGCCGGCACGTGCCGGCGATACCACTCCGGGATGCGGCATGCGATCTTCGGGTCGTCGATGTCGGAGATGAGGACGTCGGCATTGTTCGCCAGTGCGACGAGGAACACATCCTCTGCGCCGGTCATGGGAAAACTGAATGCCTTGAGCAGCTCCCGGATGTTTTCACCAAAGCCGAACTTTCCCGTCATGCGGCCGCTCTTCCCGTCGCGGATGGCGAACAGCACGTGCCTGAAATCCATGCCGCTGTACATGGTTTCGAGGATCATGCGCAGGATGTCATTGACACCGACACCATCATCCACCAGTGAGCTTGCGATGTCCTGCAAACCCGCCGTCAGGATCGACTGGGCTTCTTCGGGTGTTTTCCGCTGCACATTGCCTTCGAGCGTGGTTGCCCTGTCCAACACGGGCACCGGCTCATGCAAAACGGTGGCCGCCAGCGCCGTCTGCGTCTCACTTTCCGTGGCCACCGCGGCTGTGCCTGGCGCCGGTGCCTGCTGTCTCCACTGGCGCGCCTTTTGGGCAAACGCGCTTTGCTTCAAGTTCACGTTGACCACCTGAGCGAAATGGGTGATGTCCTGCAGGGATTTGTCCACCAGCGCAGCAATCTGCCGTTCGTTTACCGGGAGACATTCGCCGAAGCGACCCAAAAGCCTCGCCATCGCCTGCCCCCGTTCCGTTGCCGTTGTCGTCGTGATCACTGCCGCAAGCTCGTTGGAGAACCCCGCCAGGATGCGGAGGCGGTCGGTATCGGTGGTCCCCGGCCTGACTTTTTCCGATGGCAGGCCTCGCATGGATGAGACCATCCTGTCCGGAAACCCCCACCTGCGCGCAATGCCGATGCCCAGCTCTTCGTAGGACAGCCCCAGCACTTGGGTTGCCGCCCGCTGTTCGTCAAGCCCCTTGTGTTCCACGAGCCTGGCGACCTCGGCCGCCTCTTCCGGGAAGTAGAACAGTGCCAACATGCTGCCGAGGGAATGAAACATGGCGCAGATGAATGCCTCTTCGGCGTCCTTGATCTGTGCGCGCGCGGCCATTTCGCGTGCGAGCATCCCCGAGAAAAGCGCCCGAATGAACGCGTCCTTGAGCTGCTGTGCCTGCCCCTTGTTTTGCAGTGTCTCGAACAGCATCAACGAAAGGGCCAGGGAGCGCACCGCGTCGAAACCCAGGATCACCACCGCACGCGAGACGGTGCTGATGCCATTGTTGTGCAGCGGGCTGTAGGTCACCGAGTTGACGAGCTTGAGCAACTTGGTGGTGAGCGCAATGTCCTTGAGGATCGCGTTGGCAAGCTTGTTCACGCTTTCCTTGTCGGAGGCGGCAATGCGGTTGATCGTGCGGATGGACTCGGACAAGGCCGGAAAGTCGCTCTTCATCCGCATGCGCCGCACCAGGAAGTCCAGGGTGCTGTGCCCGCCTGTCTCGCCGCCGGCGCCTGCCGCATCGGCTGCCAGAAACGATACCAGCGCTTCCCGCATGGCGAGCGCATCGGCGTAGCGCTGAGCCGGATCCTTGCGCAAGGCCTTGGCCACGATGTCATCGAGGCGCTCGTCGATGCCGTCCCGGTAATTCGACGGCGCGGCAATCTCCTCGGTCACGATGCGTCGCATCCGCTCCTGCACGTCGCGGCCAAGCACTGCAGGTTGACCGGTCAGCATTTCGTGCAACACCAAACCGAAGGCGAACAGGTCCGAGCGCGGACCGAAGCTCTCCTCGACGATATATTCCGGCGCCATGTAGCCCGGGGTGCCCATCAGATAGCCACGCTTGGCCTGGTTGGCGTCGATGCGGCCGGCCACACCAAAATCCATGATCCGCGCCACGCCGCTCGGATCGATCAGGATGTTCGACGGCTTCACATCGCGGTGAACGATCCCCTGGGCGTGGGCATAGGCCAGCGCATCGAGAATCTGTACCGCCCACTCGGCGGCGCGCGTCGGTGGAAGTGCCCCTTCCTGATTCAGCACCTGCCCCAGGGTTGGCCCGTCGATGTACTCGAACACCAGGTAGGGTTGGCCCTCGTGTTCACCCGCGTCATACAAGGTGACCACGTTGGGATGGGAAAGCTTGCTCACCGTCCGCGCTTCGGCAAGCAGGGTATGGATGTTCTCCGCCCGCTTTTCCGGCGCCATGTAATGCAGGGTTTTGATCGCCACCTCCCGGTCGAGATGCGGATCGTGGGCCAGGTAGACCTCGCTCTGGTTACCCTTGCCCAGCAAACGCACGATCTCGAAGCGGCCGAGGCGACGAACGGCGGTGCTGGCAGCGAAAGAACAGGATGGCGGCATGGGCTGTCCAGGTCGACGCCGGGATACCGGCGGTTCTGCCATGCTATCGGCCGGTTTTTGCCGGGCTTGATAGGGCAGATCGCCCACTCGGGGGCCCGGTGGGTGGCCGAAGGACTCGGGTGCTTCTCGCCCGGGCTCGGCCGCCGTCAGCCGATGATCTCCACGGGGGTTCCGACGGGCACGAGGTCAAATAGCTCGAGGATGTCGCGGTTGCGCATGCGCACGCAGCCATGGGAGCCGGGCACGCCCATTTCCACCGTGTCCGGGCTGCCGTGAATGTAGATGAAGCGGCGCATGGTATCGACTTCGCCCAGACGGTTGAAACCGGGCTCACAGCCCGACAGCCAGAGGATGCGGGTGAGGATCCAGTCCCGCTCCGGATGTGCCGCCCCCAGTTCCGGCGTATAGACCTCGCCCGTGGGACGGCGCCGCACGAAGACGGTGTTTTCCGGCTGCCCCGCGCCGATCTTGGCCCGAATGACATGTCTGCCACGGGGGGTGCAGAAACTGCCCTGGCGCTCCCCGGGTCCGTTGGCGGCCGTGGAAACCAGGTAGCGCTTCAACACGCAATCATCTTGATCACGTAATTCAAGAGTTTGCGTATCAATATTAATCCTAATTCTCAAGATCTGGACGTCACTCGCTTCGCCGCGAAAAAACGTGAGAGTATCCCACCGCAGTCCTGGGCCAGGATCCCCTGAACCACAACGGTGTGATGATTCAGGCGCCGCTCGCCGAACAAATCGACGACACTGCCATGAGCGCCGGTCTTGGGATCGCGTGCCCCATACACGACGCGCGCGATGCGCGCGTGCAAGATCGCGCCCGCACACATGGCGCAGGGCTCGATGGTGACGAAGAGCTCGCAGCCCACCAGACGGTAGTTTCCCAAGCGGGCCGCCGCCTGGCGCAGTGCCTCGATCTCGGCGTGGGCGGTCGGGTCGTGGGCAGAGATCGGCCGGTTGTAGCCACGGCCCACGATGGCGCCGTCCTTGACCACCACTGCCCCGACCGGCACCTCCCCGGCATCCCAGGCTTTTTGCGCCTCGGCCAGGGCCTCGCGCATGAAAGCCTCGTCACTCGCTGATCCCACGGCGTCATTATGTCACCGAAGATGCGCGCCAGGCCAAGCCCGCCGCACGCGATTGGCTCGGTCGCCTGTCCAACCCTGACGCAAACAGCAAAAAGAGACCCGTGGCGGCAATGATCAACACACTGCACCTGCCGTGACGCGGATCCCGTGGCACTTTACCCTGGCGTGAAGCGGGGGGTCTTGTCATTGCCTGCTGAACCGGTGGCAATCCCATCGGTCTGACCGCAAGGGCCGAATTCCGAGGCGGCTCCCCCCAGCCCCTCGGCCTCTCATCTTTGACCAGGAGACTTCGAATGAGCCATCGACTTGATGCTTTTCTGTTCGGCGTATTGGTGATGCTGCCCCTGACCGTGCTCGCCCACCACGGCTGGAGCAGTTACGACTCCAGTCAGACCCTGACCCTGACCGGCAAGATCGTCGAGTCGGGCTATGAGCACCCACACGGCTTCGTGAAACTGGAAAGCGGGGGCAAAACCTGGATGGTCATCCTTGCCCCACCCTCGCGCATGGAACGCCGGGGCCTGCCCGCGGAGGCCATCAAGCCCGGTGCCACGGTCACGGTGGTGGGCTATCCCCATCGTGAGATCGCCAACGAGTTGCGCGCCGAACGCATGACCGTCAACGACAAAACCGTCGAGCTGCGCTGATCATTGCTGCGGGCGGTCCGGCCGTGCTGGTCTGGCTCGAAACCAGCGCATTGGCCAGTGCCATGCGCGAGGCGCCTTGGCTTTATCCGGGGGTGGAGATCCTTCACATCCTCGGCTTCGTGCTTCTGGTGGGCAGCGTCGGCCTGCTGGATCTCCATCTCCTCGGGGCCGTGCGCGGCGTAAACTTTGAGTGCCTCGCGCGCGCCCTGCTCCCATGGTCGTGGGCGGGCCTCCTGTTGGTGCTAGCCACCGGAATACTGATGTTCGCCGCCCATGCGACGGATTTGGCAGCCCATCCCGCCTTCCGACTCAAACTTGCCTTGCTGGGCATCGCCGCGGGAAACGCATGGCTCTTTCATTTCCCTCCTTCAAGGCACTCCCGGTCGACGGGCAACCTGCCGACTCAAGCGCCCGGCCACGCGCATGTGGCGGCCACCGTGTCCCTGTCTTGCTGGATCGGCGTCATCGTCTGCGGCCGCCTGATCGCCTATCTCTGAGTCAGTCGCCCATCGGGGCAGGCAGCCGATTCCATGGCGATCATGGCTCATTGGTACAATGGCACACGGTCCCTTCCCGGAGTCCAGAAATGCCCATCCATCCGCTTGCGGGTCATCCGGCGCCCGCCAATGTACTCATCGATGTCACCCGCTTGCGTCGCGCCTATTACGAGCTTACGCCGGACCCCGCCGTGCCAGAGCAACGGGTGAGTTTCGGCACCAGCGGGCACCGGGGCAGCAGCTCGCGCCGTAGTTTCAACGAGGCGCACATCCATGCTGTGGCACAGGCGATCTGCGATTACCGCCGTTCCCAAGGCATCATCGGCCCCCTCTACCTCGGTATGGACACCCACGCCCTGTCGGCCCCGGCACAGCAGAGCGTACTCGAGGTTCTGGTGGCCAATGGCGTGGAGACGGTGCTGCAAGCGCAAGGCGGTTATACCCCTACCCCGGTGATTTCCCGCGCAATCCTGGTGCACAACGGCCGCCCCGATGCGCCAAGGGCGGACGGTATCGTGATCACGCCCTCCCACAATCCACCCGACGACGGCGGTATCAAGTACAACCCACCGAACGGGGGGCCTGCCGACACCGACGTGACCGGCTGGATCGAAGCGCGCGCGAATGCCCTCCTCACGGCCGACAACCGAGAGGTGGGCCGCATCCCGGCCGCCGATGTGGCACGATCGCCACTGCTGCGCACGGAAGATCTCGCCGGCGCGTACATCGCCGATCTGGAAAACGTCATTGATTTCGATGCCATCCGCACGGCCGGTGTGCGCATCGGTGTCGATCCGCTGGGGGGAGCCGCGGTGCATTACTGGCCGCAGATCGCGGCCCGCTACGGAATCGACCTCACCGTCGTGAACGACAAGGTGGATCCATCCTTCGGCTTCATGACCCTGGACTACGACGGCAAGATCCGCATGGATTGCTCGAGCCCCTACGCCATGGCCAGCCTGGTCAAGCTCAAGGATCGTTTCGACATCGCCTGGGGCAACGACGCCGACGTGGATCGCCATGGCATCGTGACACCCTCCATGGGGCTCATGAATCCCAACCACTATCTCGCCGTCGCGATCCACTACCTCCTCACCCACCGTCCGCGCTGGCCTGCCGACGCGGCCGTGGGGAAAACGCTGGTGAGCAGCGCGCTGATCGACCGCGTGGTGGCAGGTCTCGGCCGCAGGCTGCTGGAAACGCCCGTGGGCTTCAAATGGTTTGCGCCAGGCTTGCTGGACGGCTCGCTGGTCTTTGGGGGCGAAGAAAGCGCGGGGGCCAGCTTTTTGCGCCGTGACGGCAGCGTCTGGACCACCGACAAGGACGGCATCATTCTCGGTCTCTTGGCGGCCGAGATCACCGCGGTCACCGGCCACGACCCCGGGAGGTACTACCAGCGTCTCACGGCAGAGTTCGGCGCGCCCTTTTATACCCGTATCGACGCGCCGGTGACGGCAGAGGAGAAGGCCGCGTTCAAACACCTCACGCCGGAGCGCGTGGGCAACGCCACCCTCGCCGGGGATCCAGTGACCGCATGCCTGACCCATGCCCCCGGCAACGGTGCGCCCATCGGGGGATTCAAGGTGATCACCGAGAATGGCTGGTTCGCGGCCCGCCCTTCGGGAACGGAAAACCTGTACAAGCTGTACGCCGAGAGCTTCATCAGCACGCAACATCTCGAATGCATCGTGCAGGAGGCGCAGGCCATCGTGGCAGACGCCCTGCGCGGCTGAAGCAGCGTCTGGCACAGGACTTGCTGCCCCTGAGCGCGAATCGCCAGCCTGATCCCGCTGCGCTGTCATCCGGAGGATCCCCATGCCCGCCGCACCCCAAGCGACTGGACCCCTCGATGCCGAGGCACTGACGCGCATCGACGCCTTCTGGCGCGCCTGCAACTATCTCGCCGTGGGGATGATCTATCTGCGCGACAACCCACTGCTCACGGAAGCGCTCGCCCCCCATCACATCAAACACCGCCTCTTGGGCCACTGGGGTGCCAGCCCGGCCCTCTCCTTCGTCTACACGCACCTCAACCGCGTCATCAAGCGTGACGACCTCGACATGATATTCATCGCGGGCCCCGGTCACGGGGCCCCGGGTGTCCTGGCCCCTGCCTACTTGGAAGGGACCTATTCCGAAATCTATCCCGACAAGAGCGAGGACCTGGAAGGCTTGCGCAGGTTTTTGAAGCAATTCTCCTTTCCCGGGCATATCGGCTCCCATGCCACACCGGAGACGCCCGGCTCCATCCACGAGGGCGGTGAACTCGGCTACAGCCTCGCCCACGCCTTCGGCGCGTGCTTCGACAATCCGGATCTGATCGTTGCCTGCGTGGTGGGCGACGGGGAGGCCGAAACGGGACCCTTGGCGACCGCCTGGCATTCCAACAAATTCATCAACCCGATCCGCGATGGTGCCGTCTTGCCGATCCTGAGCCTGAACGGCTACAAGATCGCCAACCCGACTCTGCTTGCCCGCATCAGCCACGAGGAAGTGGAGGCCCTGTTCCGCGGCTATGGTTACGCGCCCCATTTCGTGGAAGGCGACGACCCGCCCACCATGCACCAGGCCATGGCCGCCACGCTCGACACGGTCATTGACCAGATTCGTGCCATCCAGCGCCAGGCGCGTGCAAGCGGCGTGGCCACGCGCCCGCGCTGGCCCATGATCGTGCTGCGCACGCCCAAGGGCTGGACGGGGCCGAAGTGGGTCAATGGCCACAAAGCCGAGGGATCATGGCGCTCCCATCAGGTGCCGCTTGCCGACGTACGCACCAACCCGGCCAGCCTGCAACAACTCGAGGCATGGCTGCGCAGCTACCGTCCACAGGAACTGTTCGATGCCACGGGCCGACTACGGGCCGAACTGCGCGCGCTGGCCCCCTGCGGCCCCCGACGCATGAGTGCCAATCCCCACGCCAATGGCGGCCTCTTGCGCCGCGAGCTGAAGCTGCCGGACTTTCGTGCCCATGGCGTCGCGGTGGACGCGCCGGGCAAGGTGTTCCACGAGAATACCCGGCCTTTGGGGGCTTATCTGCGCGAGGTGATGCGTGCCAACCCGACCAGTTTCCGGCTGTTCGGCCCGGACGAAACCGCCTCGAACCGGCTGGATGCCGTGTATGAGGTGAGCAAAAAGACCTGGATGGCGGAGATGCGCCCGGAAGATGCGGACGGCGGCGAGCTCGCGCCGGACGGGCGGGTGATGGAAATGCTGTCGAAGCATACCCTCATCGGCTGGCTGGAGGGCTATCTGCTCACGGGGCGCCACGGCTTTTTCCATACCTATGAAGCCTTCGCCCACGTCATCGACTCGATGTTCAACCAACATGCGAAGTGGCTCGACACCAGCAAAAACCAGGTGCCGTGGCGCGCGCCGGTTTCGGCGCAAACGATACTGCTCTCCTCCACGGTGTGGCGCCAGGATCACAATGGTTTCTCCCATCAGGATCCGGGCTTCATCGACCTCGTCACGAACAAGAGTCCGAGTGTCACGCGCGTTTATCTGCCACCGGATGCCAACACCCTGCTCGTGATCGCCGATGCTTGCCTGCGCGCCACGGACTGCATCAATGTGATCGTCGCCGATAAACAGAACCATCTCCAGTTCACCAGCTTAGACGAAGCCATCGTGCACTGTGCCAAAGGGATGGGCATCTGGCCCCGGTTCAGCAATGATGCCGGCACAGAACCGGATGTGGTGATGGCCTGCTGCGGCGATGTCGCCACCCAGGAGAGCCTTGCCGCGACCGCCATCCTGCGCAGTCGGCTACCCGATCTCAAAATACGCTTCGTCAACGTGGTGGACCTGTTCCGACTTCAGCCGGCCAGCGAACACCCCACGGCTCGACGGAACGGGACTTCGACAGTGTGTTCACCACCGACAGGCCGGTGATCTTCAATTTCCATGGCTACCCCTGGCTGATCCACAAGCTTGCCTACCGCTTCAGGAACGACGAAAACCTGCATGTGCGGGGCTACAAGGAGCGCGGCAACATCAACACGCCCCTGGAACTGGCGATCCTGAATCAGACGGACCGCTTCACACTCGTCATCGACGTGATCGATCGCGTCCCCGGGCTCGCGGCCCGTGCCGCTCATCTGAAGGAGGAAATGAAGGACGAGATCATCCGCAACCTCGCCTATGCCCACGAGCACGGTACCGATCGCGAAGAAATCACCCGCTGGGTGTGGCCCGAATGACGGCACGTCGCCGCAGCTAAATACCGGACGGCGACCACAGCATGGTGACGGCCCGGCTCACTCCCGCTCCATCATCAATGGCGCAGTAAGCGCCTTGATTTGTCTATTGTTTTTCCACATCGAGTTTCGCAATACCCTGCCGTATACCCTGACAACAGCCGCAGCTTGGCTGGCGACGGAGGGGTGGCGTTTCCGAAGAACGAGCGGCGCCGGATCACAGCGCCTTTTCCACCGCTTCCATGCCGACCTCCCTCGGCCGACGAAAGGCGGAGGCCACCTTCTCGCACTGGTCATCCGGCACCCCGAGCTCGTCGAAGACCACCCGCCATTCGCGCGTGACCGAGGCGACGCGTTCGATAATGGCCGCCGCTTCCCGCTTCAACAGACCGAAGGTGCCATGGGCCGTGAGGAGGTTGTCCAGCGTCGCGAGCCGCCCCCGGGGACCGACGGAGAGGTGAAGATACCGCTCCGCCGCCACCTGGGGCCGCGGCACCACGTCGTAGAGCGGCGAGAGTCGCCACCCCTTGCCGGCGTCGTTCCAGACGAAGGCATGGTTGCGCAGATGGTCGTCGTCGTTGGAAACGAGGATGTTGAAGGCGATGCGGCCGTAGAGTTCGCTGCGGTCGGCCTGCACCTGGCCGTCGACGCCGAAGCGACCGATACGTTCGGAAATTTCTTCGTAGCGCGCGCCCAGGGATGCGGACTCGTCCCTGGCCAAAAGGGTGAGCGCGGAAACGGCATGCCGGCGGACGAAGCCATCCCCCTTGGCTTTCCGGTCGAATCGCTCGATGAGCATCACAGCGCGACCATCCGCCAGCCTGACGAGATCGGTCGGCGGCACATCGAGGCCCGCGCGACGCGCGAGCTCCAGGCAGGCCCGCTCCACGGCCGGCACATCGAAACCGTCGTTCCGGGCCGGAAATTTGGCCAGGTATTGCTCCCCGCGATGGATGACCAGGGCCTTGGGCCGCGCCCCGCCCATCGTGCCGCCCGTGAAGATCGGCTCCAGCTGCGCGGGGACGGGCAGCCCCTGCTCGACGCGCTCGACGGCCTCCATCAGATAATCCAGTTGCGCAATGGGCGGCAGGATGCCATCTGCTTCAGGGCTGTCCAGGGTCGGCCGGAAGTCGAGGGCGCCGAAACGATGCGGGCCGGCATGGAGCAGATAGACGGACTCGGGCACCGAGTCGGGCGGCACCTTGAGCCGCGCCTCGATCACGCGCCGCCCCCAGAAGTCGGGAGCGGCATCGCGCACCGCTCCGAAGAGCGGCGGATGGAGCGGCTCATAGGTCGCCTCGTCGCCCGGCAGGCAGGAAAGCGGCAGGCTCAGGGGATCGACTGGCACGGCATTAGGCCGCCCCAGATACCGGCGTCCGTAGCCGAAGCGGCTGGCGGTGGAATCCGGCCCCGTTTCTTCGAGGACGAGCCTGCCCGCCGGGACGGCTTCGAGCTCGCCCGGCAGATAGATGAAGAGGTAGCCTTCCCAGCTCATATTGTTCAGAAGTCGAAGGCGTCGCGCTTGGCGGCACTGGGACGGGCGCGCAGGCGGACAGCGGCAGCCCGCGGCTGAACGGACAGTTCGGGAGACAGCGCGAGCGCATCCAGGAGCCCCAGGCATTCCAGCGCGGAAAGCCAGGCGCCCATGCTCACGGAAACGTCGCCCCGCTCGATCTTCATCCAGGTGTAGGCGGACATCCGGGCACGCTCCGCCGCCGCCGCCTGGGTCATGTTGCGGGCAAGGCGGGCCGTCCGGATGACGGGCGCGAGCCGCTTGGCGGCCGCCGCGACCTCGCTGGAAACGAATTTGTCTTCCTGGCGGCGCATATTGCTTACTATTGACTTAACGCACTTAGTCTAGTTAGTAAGCAATACAAAGTCAATTATCTACAGCGACTGCCGCGACATTTTCCGCAATCATCAGACCATTCGAGTCCAGTGAACCACAGAATCGCATACTTGCGACCATTGAGCAGTTCGCGCCGCTGACGGGTAACGGTGGCATGGTGCCAGACGGTGTTTGTGCTTTGCTTCAGGCTTGTCATGCCGGTGTCGACTGCCCCTGCGGCGCATACTCGCCCAGCCCCAGGAACAAGGGTCCGAGAAATTTTTCGTAATTGCGCCAGCGCTGCACCGAACTCCGATAGACCGGCTGACGCACCTGGGTGACGCTTGCCGTGCGGACATTGCGCATGGTCTCGTGGAAGGACAGGCAGGCAGCGTCCCATTCCAGGCCGATCCAGTCGATGAGCCGGCGTGCCTGGCTTTCGACATCGGCGACGATATCCTCGTATGCCACCTCCAAAAACGCGCCATCCGGCAACACGGCCCGCCAATGCGCCATCAGGCGCGCGTAATCGGCATAGTGTCGGCCGAGCTCGTAGAGGTCGTAGGTTGCATCCTGATGATGGTTGAACAGGCGGGTGAAGCAGGAGACGCAGGTATCCACCGGATCGCGCGCGACATGGATGATTTTCGCGCCGGACAGGATCAGCGGGATCAGCCCGAGGGCAAGATAATTGGCCGGCATCTTGTCGGTGATGCGGGCGGCATGAGGCGCGCGCTGGCGCAGCCGAAGCACATAGTCCCGCCCCCAGGCGGCGGCCGTCTCGCGCGTGAGAGCGGCAAGATTTTCCGGAAAAGTCTGGCGCGTGCCGTCCAGGGTCTGCTGCTGCACGATGCGCAGCCAATCGCGCAACTCGCCCGCGCCATGGACGGCCGGGTGGCTGGCGATGATCTGTTCCGTGAGCGTGGTTCCCGAGCGCGGCATGCCCAGCACGAACACCGGCACCGCGGACGGATCGCCCGCCCCGCGCAGCCGTTCGACAAAGGCGCGGTCCACCACCTCGATGATCCGTTGCACACGCGCCGTTTCGGCGTCCGGGTCATAACGAAGCGTGGCGCGCTTGAGCCGCGCGCCCTCGAGGAAGTTCCGAAAGGCGCGGTCGTAGTCACCGAGATCGTCGTAAGCCTTGCCGAGCGCATAATGCCAGTTGATGCGCCGCTCGCGGCTCCACGTCGCCGCTGCTTCGGCCATCGCCTCCAACGCGGCCAGATTCGCATCTCCCGGCTCAACCTTGTGCGCCTGGGTGAGTTGGAAGCGTGCGCCGAGACTCTGGGCGGGCCTGGCCGGATCGCTCAGGGCGACGGCCCGTTCGAAGAGCGCCACCGCCTCTTCGATCCGGCCTTCCTCCAGCCGGAGGGTGCCCATGCCGACCAGGGCGTCGCCCGTTTCCGGAGCGAGTTCCATGGCCTGTCGATAGGCGGCCTCGGCCGCCGCAGCGTCCTCCAGCTCCATCGCCAGCGTGCCGCGCAGACACCAGGCATCGGTCATTTTCGGCGCGACGGCGGTCGCCCTCTCGACCACAGGCCATGCCTCCTCGGCGCGTTCCAGATCGTGCAAGGCCCGGCCAAGGCCGATCAGCGCTTCCGGATAATCAGGCCGAAGCGCCAGCGAACGGCGCAGGAGCGCGACAGCCTCCTCGCCGCGCCCCTGCTTGATACGCACCAGACCCAGGTTGCACAGCGCCTCCGGATAATCCGCGCGCAACGCCAGGGCGCGCAGCAGCGGCGCCTCCGCGGCCTCGGCCTGATCGTCCTCGACGAGCACGGCCCCCAGGTTGGACAGCGCCTCGAGGTAATCGCCATCGACCGCCAGCGCTTGGCGATACCAGGCGGCCGCCTGGGCCAGGTCCTTGCGGGCGCGGGCAATGCTGCCCAAGTTGTTGAGCGATTGCAGCCGTGTGGGTTCCAGTGCGATCGCGCGCTGGTGACAGGCCTCGGCTTCGTCATAGCGGCCGGCATCGTAATAGGCAATGCCGAGATTGCTATGCGCCAGCCCCAGTGAAGGATCGAGGGCCACCGCGCGCTCGCCGTGATGGATGGCTTCCCCGATGCGGCCCAGCTGGCGCTGCATCTCGGCCAAATTGCTGTGGAACACTGCATTGTTGCCCTCCTCGGCGATCGCCCGTCCGAGCAGATGCACGGCCTGTTCCCGTCGTCCGGTCTGCCAGGCATCGACACCCTGCCGATGCCAGGCATGGGCAGCGGCATGGCGGTCTGGCGCCGAGCCGGCTGCCGCCTCCATCGCGGGCGTCCGGCCAGCGCGCGTCGAGGTTGCGGGCAGCGCAGCAAAAAGCCGTTCGGCATCGTCGGCGGGACGGAACGCCTTCACCAGCTCGTAAAGCGGCTTCAGGTGACGGGCGAAGTGGCGCCAGCGCGCCACCGAGCTCGTGTAGATGGGTTTGCGCACCTGCGCCACGCTGGCGGTCCTGACCAGCCGCTCGTTTTTGTGGAACTCGAGACACGCCGGATTCCAGGGCAGGCCGACGAATTCGAGCACGCGCCGCGCCTGTCCCTCGGTGTCCGCCACCATCTCCTCGTAGGACAGATCCAGAATCGTGCCGGGCGGCAGCACCTCATGCCAGTGCCGCATCAGCGTCATGTAGCGCCGGTAGTAGCGTCCGAGCGTGCCCAGATCGTAGGCGAAGTCCATGGTGTCGGTGAACAGCCGCGTGTAGCAGGAAAAACAGGAATCCATCGGATCGCGCATCGCGTGGATGATCCTGGCATGGGGCAGGGCGAGGTGGATCAGGCCGAGGTAGAAGAAATTCGCCGGCATCTTGTCGGTGATGTACCGCTTCTGCGGCGACAGCTTCCACACGCGCCGGAGATAGTCGCTGCCGATGCGCTCGATGTCCGCCTGGGTGAGCGCGGCAACCGTCGCGGTGAAAGGTCTGCCGGCATCGGACCGCGTGGCGTTCCGGACGACTTCGCTCAAGTCGCGCAGCTCGCCGGCGCCGTGCACCGAGGGATGACTGCACAGGATCTGCTCCAGCAAGGTCGTTCCCGAGCGCGGCATGCCCACGATGAAGACCGGCGTGCGCTGCGGATCGGGCTTGCCCCGCCAATCCTGGCGTGTAGCGAAAAACGCCTTGTCGAACACGCGCAGGATGTCCGCCACCAGTGCATCTTCGCGCGCCTCTTCCATCGGACGTAGGGCATGCTGCAGGCGGTTCCCTTCCTCATAGGCGGAAAAGGCGCGGTCGTATTCGCCGATATCGTCGAGCGCCTTGCCGAGCGCAAAGCCGTAGCGGATGCGGGCATGCTCGGAAAGCCGCTCGCGGCGGGCATACAGGCCTTCCAGCATCGCCAGGTGCGGATCGTCGCGGGTGTATTGCTTGAGCGATGAGAGGTTGTAGTGCGCCTCGACGAATTCCGGCCGGGCGGCGATGGCCGCCTCGAACGCCGCGCGCGCCGCGTCCAGCCGGCCCTGTTCCGAATAGATCGCACCGGCGTTGTTCTGCGCCTCGGCATGTGTCGGGTCGATGGCAATGGCCTTTTCGTAAGCCGCCAGCGCCTCCTCTTTGTCGCCCAGCTGCTCCAGGGCCGAGCCGAGATTGTTCCAGGAGAGGTTGTGCCGCGGATGGAGCTCAAGCGCCCGCCGATAGCACGCGATGGCTTGGCGGTAGTCCTTCGCATCGGTGTAAGCCAGCCCCAGGTTGTAATGCGCATCCACATCCCCCGGCGCGAGCCTCACCGCCCGCCGTCCTGCCGCCACCGACTTTCCGATCTGGCCCGCGCGGCGGTATAGCTCGCCCAGGTTGCGATGGTAGAGCGCCACCTGGTCATTCACCGCGATCGCCGCTTCCAGGCACTGGATCGCCAGGGGCAGATCGCCACGGTTGAAAGCGGCAAGCCCAAGCGCCTGCCAGGCGGCGTGGTCGTCCGGATGGGATTGGATGCGGGCGCGCAGGGCGCTTTCGTTCATGACCGCCATGGTGGCACGCTCAGGGCTCGTGCAGCAGCTCGCGCCAGCGGTCCGCCCAGCAACAGACATGGTCGAAATCGGGAATGACGCGCAGGTTCGCCAAAGCGTCGCCGCCCAGGGCCGCCGGCCAGCCGCGGGCGAGCGACGGCGGCACCACCCGGTCGCGCCCGCCGAGGAAATGGCGCTGCGGCAACCCGCGCAGGGCTTCGGCGGCATCCGCGGCATTAAGCGAATGGGCCAGCGCAGAAACGCGATGGTGCCGCGTCCAGGCCGCATGATCCAGGTTGCCGGCCACGGTCACCAGCCGGATCACGTCCCTGCGCCTTCCGGCGAGAAGCGCGGCAATGTTGCCGCCCCCCGAATACCCGACCAGGATGATCCGCGCCGCGCCGAAACGCCGCTTGATACGGTCCACCGCCGCATCCATCGCGTCCACCACGTCCGCGGCGAAGCGCTGCCCGGTCCAGTAGCGCTGCGGACAATCTTCCGGCTTTGCCATGACGAACTGACACGGACGGGCCAGATACGCCGCATTGCCTGCCGGATGAGCCAGGGCCAGACGCAAGGCGAGCGGATCGCGCGGCGTCGGGTCTGCCGAGGGCGTCGTCCCGTTCAGCCAGGCGAAGCCGTCGCCTTCGAGGTAAAGGGTCAGCGTCTCGCCGGGCGCAGGTTTGCGGGGAAGGTAGGCGACCAGATCGAAGCGGCCCGCGGACAAGGTTTCGCGTTGCCAGTCTTGCGCGGCGGCCAAGCCATCGGCATGGGCCCTGCGCGCCTCCGGGGTCGGAATGCTGGCGCAGGCCGCCAGCACGGGAAGCAGCAGGACAACGAGTAGCGCTCGTTTCATGCCGGGATTGTAAAAAAGCCGGCGCCGTATCGCCAGCGCGCGAAGGTCGCGACTGGCGATACGGCGCCTCCGGGGCGCGCCCGTCAGAACTGCCAGCGCAGCTTGACGCTCGCGCTCTGGTTCAGAAAGTCCTGGCGGTATTCGGCGTCGTAGCGCAAGCTCACCTCCATGCCGGAGGCCATCTGGCTGACCAGCCCCAGGCCGCCGCGCATGAGCCACGGGCTCGGTTCCAGACCATGGGTGGTAAAGGCCGCGCCCGGCGCCCCCGCGTAAGCCGCGGTAATGCTGGCGCGCTCGTTGAGCACGTCGTAGCCCAGCCCCACGTTGGCGGTAAAGGTGGTGCCCGGTCTCAACTCCTTGGCGTATTTGCCATCGACGGCCAGGATCAGCTCATCCGCGCTGCGTTCGCGCACGTTCAGGTTGAGCGCCCCGGCACCGGTTTCGCTGTAGCCCTCGTCCTTGATCCAAGTATAGTCGGCCCGCACCGATGGAGTGAAGCTCGCCGTCTCGCTCAGTTTGAAGCTCTTGCCCAGACCGACGCCGGCCGTGGCGGTGAGACTGTCGTATTTCGAGCGGGCGGTGAACCCGAAGGCAGGGAGATCGCGCCGCCCCTCGTTGCGGTTCCGGCCGAAACCCAGCTGGAAGTTGAGCTCGGTATCGGCATCGATCGCATGACTGCCGTAGCCGATGAGCTGATAGACATCCACGTCCGTGCTGCTCGGAGCGACTGAGGAATTGGCGTCGGCGTTGGCCCTAGCATAGGCGAAGGAGACGCCCAGCCGGGCAGTGTCCGACACCACGCCATCCACGCCCAGGGCGATACCGCCGGTGCGGGCTTGATAGCCGGAAACGCCCTTGCGGTCGTCCTGGTCGGCCCAGGAGCCGAACGGCTTCATCCAGACACGCTTGTCGCCGTAGAAGGTGTCGCCGGAAGAGAGTCCCCGGTTGGCCTCCTGCCGGGCCTGCACCACGCGGTTGATGCCGGTGATCGCCGCCATCGCCGCGATTTGCGAGCCGCCGGTCAACAGCGGCAGGGTCTGGGAAACCGCATCGCTCACCTGCTGCCCGGTCGTGAAGGTGGCGAAGGTCTGGATCACGCTGTCCATGCCGGCATTGCCGGTAGTGCCATTGTTGGAGAAGTCCGCAATCAGGCTGTCGAACACGGTGGCCGCGCCGGTGGCCGGCGCGTTGCCGGTCGTCTGCACCGCATCGAGCACGGTGGTGCCGCCACCGCCACCGCCGCCGGTGGCAGTGAGCACGAGATCGAGTCGGTTGGCAAGGTAGTCAGGTGTGAAATCGAACAGCAGGGAATTGTCACTGTAGCTGGTAAAGGTGCCGCCGAGGCTGGCCGCGCTGATGACACTCACCCGGTTACCCCAGCCATGACCGGCGGTCAGCGTGCTGGCGTCCACCTCGAGCGTGCCGCCCAGGGTGACCGTGCCGGTGACGTTCAGAGAACCCACCTGGCTATCGGTCACCTGGACGTGGTAGGTGCCGGTGTTGACGAAGTCGCCGACAATATCGACGGTCCGCCCGGCAAGCAGCTTCAAGGTGCCGTCATTGGTGAAGCTCTGCACCTCGAAGCGGTTCATGTTGATCGGCGAGAAGGTGGCGCCGCTTGCCACCGTCAGCGGCGTGCTCGGCGCATGAACGACACGGTCGAAGAGGGCCGTGTCGTTGCCTTGGATGGTGATGCTGTCGAGGGACGCAGTGTTCTCGACATACACGGCATAACGGTCGCTGCCGCTGCCGGTGATCTCGCCGCTGTTGGTGAGACCGCCCGTGACGGTACTGTCCGTGATGTAGATACCCGTTGCCCCGCTGATGGTGCCGGTATTGGTGATGCCGTTCGAGATCGTGGTGCTGCTAAAGAGGCCAAGCCCCAAATTGTGGCCACTCAGGGTGCCGTGGTTGGCGATGCTGTGGATGATCGAATCGCTCACATACACGGCATCGCCGGTCGATCCGCTGATAGTGCCACCTGCCTGGTTGAGGATGCCGCCCTGGATGTGGCCGCTCCTGATCAACATGCCATTTGAGGCCCCGCTGATCTGCCCGCTGTTGGTGATGGCTCCGGTGATCGTCGAACTGTAGATCTCGATGCCGCCATCGGAGCTGCCGCTGCCAATGATGGTGCCGGCATTGATGATGCCCCCCGTGAGGGTGGTCTCGGACACCGAGATACCCGTTAGCCCGCCTTGGATGCTGCCGTTGGCCTGGTTGACGATGTTGCCGAAAAGCTCGCCCCCGACCTCGATGCCGGCCCGCTGGACACCCCTGATGGTTCCACTGTTGTCGATGTCGCCGTTGAGCGTGCCGTTGAAGCTCAGGTTGATACCGTATACACGCCCCTGGAGTGTGCCGGTGTTGGCGATGCCGTCATTCAGTGTGCCGCCACCGGCGATGCGAATGGCCGATTCATCGCTCCAAGTCGTGTCGCTGGCGTCGATGCCGCCGGTGTTGGTGATGCCACCGGATACAACGGCTCCCCCCCCGACAATTTCGATACCATGGCCATAGGCGGAGATCGTTCCGCTGTTGGTGATGCCACCGGAGATGGTGCTGAAAGCATAAATTTGGATGCCGCGCCCGCCGCCCGTGTCCGTCTGCTCGATCATGCCCGCGTTGCTGATGCCGCCCGTGACCGAGCTGTCATGCAGGCGAATCCCGGTGTTGCCACCACGGATCACGCCACCGGTCTGGTTGACTATCCCGCCGTCAATGGTCGAGTTGTATCCATACAGACCGGTGTCCGTCCCCAGGATCTGCCCGCTGTTGGTGATACCGCCCTGCACGCTCCCGTTGTAAATGGTGACCGCGCCCAAATCTGTCACGTTGCCCAGAATAGTCCCTTGATTGCTCAGGCCGTTTTGCAGCGTTCCTTGCACCCAGACGCCATAATCACCGCTGATGGAACCCGTGCTGGAATTGACCAAACCACCCCCGAGCGTCGCACCGTCCTGGATCTGAATGCCGGCTCTGTAAGCACCCGTTGCGCTAATGCTCCCGCTGTTGTCGATCGATCCGGCCGTGTGTGGAGAGAGCACATTCACGGCCTCGCCTGACGTGGTAATTGAAGCCCCGTTTTGCACCACGAGGCTTTCTCCAGCACCCAGTGAGCATGCATCTGTAACAGCGCCCGTGATCGTGGTTGTCCCTCCTCCACAACTGTCCGCCCAGGCTGCGGACTGCCCCGCCAGCCCCAGCGCGACGGCGACGGCGGCGGCGAGCGGCTTTACCCGGCCGCCGGCTTTGCCGCGACTTCTGGCGGTCTCGGGGGCGACCATCCAGCGCTGGTGAATGGCATTCCAGACGAGACGATAGGCGTGGTTGAGGCTCGGGCGTTTCATGCGGTGGTTCTCCTTGCTAAGGCCTTTTTCAGGGTCGAACACGCCAGAGAATACCCACCACCCCCTTGCGAACATTTCCAATTATTTCAGCGAGCCAAGGGACCCGCTGGCGCTGACTTCGACATCAGGCCAGGGTCAAGGGCAGCACGAGCCGGTAGCCGATGCCCCGCTCCGAACGGATGGCGGGCGTAGCCAGGCCGTGCGCTTCGAGCTTCGCGCGCAGCCGGGTAACGATCACGGCAAGCTGTCGTTTGCCATCCTCGTCGAAGGGTTTTTGCAGAACGTCGAGCAGCTGCCAGGATTCGAGCAGCCCGTCGGGGGCAAGGGCCAGCGCGCGCAGCAGCGCCGTTTCCGCGCCGCGCAGGGCGAGCGTGCCTTTTGCCGTGTGCAGCACACCGGCCTGCACGTCCAGCTTGGGCATTTCGGACGGCAGCCTCACGGGAACGAGCCGCCGCGCCAGCGCGGCGACGGCGGCGACGAGTTCGGCGCTGGAGGTGGGTTTGGGCAGGTAGATGTCCGCGCCGTGCTCGTAACCGGCCACGCGCTGCGCGACGCTATCGCGCACGGTGAGCATGACGATGCCGACTTCGGGCTTGCGCTCGCGTAGGCGGCGGGCGAGGCTCAGGCCGTCTTCGCCGGGCAGGTTGAGGTCGAGCACGGCGATGTCGATGGGTAGCGCCGCGCAGGCCTCGCACAGCGCCTCGGCGCTCTCGAAACCCGTCACCTGCCAGCCGGGCTGCGCAAGTGCGTCCACGGTCATCTCGCGCAGGGCGGCGTGGTCTTCGACGACGACGATGTGCAGCGGGGCGGGCATGACAGGCTCAGGGCGGACTCAGGGGCAACCAGAGGACGAAGCGGATCGGTCCGTTGGACTGTGGCGGATGGTAGCGAATTTCACCGCCCAACTGGCGGGCGAGCTGATCGACGAGATACAGCCCCAGGCCGGAACCCGTCTGGGCGTGGGCCGCCGGGGCGCGGTAATAGCGCGCGAACACCCGCGCCGGATCGGGCGCGCCGGCCGGGCTGGGGGCGTTGGCGACACTCAGCTCCAGCCCGGCGCGACCGTCGGCGTGGGCACGTAAAGCGAGTTCGACTTCGATGGGCCGGTCGCTGGCGCCATATTTGAGGGCATTGTCGATCAGGTTGGCGCACAGGCTGCGCACCAGGGCCGGATCGCTGATAAGCGGCGGCACGGGCTCGATGCGGGTGCGCAAGCGTTCGGGGGAATTTGCTTGGGCGAGGCATTCCGTAAGCAAGCCGGCCAGATCGCAGGCTTGCGGCTTGATCCGAATCTCGCCATTGTCCAGCCGGTCGGCATAGCGCGAGCGGTCGATGACCCCGGCGATGTCGCGGATCGCCGTGTCGGCATGGCGGCGCAGCCCGGCTTCGCCGCTCATGCGGTCGAGGGCGAGGCGGATCACCGCCAGCGGGGTTTTGAGTTCGTGCGTGAGCATGGCGAGCAAGGCCCCCTGCCGCTCGCGAGCCAGGGTTTGGGCATCGCGTTCGGTGCGTGCGGCTTGCGCGGCGGCCAGCGCCGCATCGCGCTCCCTCTGGACATGGCGCAGCCGCTCGAAGAGCGCAAAGTTAAAGGCGACGAAGGCGAACAGCGCGCCCACCTGGAAGCTGTGCAACTGCCAGCGTCCGCCGGGCAAAAAGCCCTGAAGCGAGAGGATGGCAACCAGGTAGGACAGGAGGCTCAAACCATAAGCCAGGCCAAGAAAGCCGCTGCCCGCCAGACCTTGCCGCCACAGGCTGGCGGTGCGCACAAGGCCGAGCACCGGAAACAGCAGGCTGAACAAGGTTACAAGGCGCGCAGCTTCGGTGAAGTAGCCGAAGAGGTAGGCAACGAAGCCCGCGCCGGAGAGCCCCATGACGCCGAGAAAATAGCCGTTCATGAAGGGCTGGCGGCGGTCGAGCAGCAGGATGCGGCGGTGAAAATCGGCCGCCATGGCGAAAGTGACGAAGACGAGCACGGAAACCCAGTGGTCGCCCACCTGCGGCCAGTCGGGCGCGAAATAGACGGCGACGAAGCCGTTCAAGCCGAACAGGAACAGCATCACGGTCGCCAGGTAGGCGAGAAAGGCCCGATGCGTGGCATCGTGCCGCCAATGGCCGTGCCAGAGGTTGACGAGCAGCAGGGCGACGAGCGCGCCGTAGTAAAGCCCGAGAAACAGGGTTTCGTGCGCGGAGTCGCCGACGTATTCGCCAGGCGCGTATGCCTTGGGCAGCACGAGCGAGGTGCTGGTGGTGGCCACCCTCAGATAGACGGTTTGCGCTTTCGCCTCCGGAAAGAGGATGCGAAAGACGAAGCCGCGCACCGGCAGGTCGCGCGCGGCAAGCGGCCAGCGGTCACCAGCCTGCCGCACATCAAAGCCCCCGTCCCCATCCGGCACATAAAGGCGCAGGTCGTCGAGATACGGCGGCTGGATTTCCAACAACAGGCGATCCCCCTCGCGCGGCGGCGCGAGCGTGAGCCGCAGCCAATGCACGCTGCGCGTGTAGCCGGCGGATAGCCCCTGCGGCGCCGGCTTGAACTCGCCGGCGCGCTCGGGGCGGCTCACCGTGTCGATGGTCTCGCTGCCCATGGGGTCGGCGAGCACGGCCATCTCGGCGATGAAGCCCCCCATCGCCCAGGCCGGCGCGCTGCACAGCCAGAGCAGGAAAAGCATCAGATGGCCGCGAGACATGAAGCCCCTGCCCGGGATAGGCGCCGGGTCACTCCCACTCAATGGTCCCCGGCGGCTTGCCGGTGATGTCGTAGACCACGCGGTTGATGCCGCGTACTTCGTTGATGATGCGATTCGACACCTTGCCAAGCAGCGTGTAGGGCAGTTCGGCCCAGTGGGCGGTCATGAAGTCGCTGGTGACGACAGCACGCAGCGCGACCACGTAATCATAGGTACGGCCGTCACCCATCACGCCGACGCTCTTCACCGGCAGGAACACGGCAAACGCCTGGCTCGTCTTCTCGTACCAGCCGGCCGCTCGCAGCTCCTCGATGAAGATGGCGTCTGCCCTTCTGAGCAGGTCCGCGTATTCGCGCTTCACTTCGCCGAGGATGCGCACGCCCAGGCCCGGCCCCGGGAAGGGATGGCGGTAGACCATGTCGTGCGGCAGGCCGAGCGCGATGCCGAGTTCGCGCACCTCGTCCTTGAAGAGCTCGCGCAGGGGCTCGAGCAGCTTCAGGTGGAGGGTCTCGGGCAGGCCGCCCACATTGTGATGGGACTTGATGGTATGGGCCTTCTTGGTCTTGGCCCCGGCGGATTCGATCACATCCGGGTAGATGGTGCCCTGGGCCAGCCATTTCACATTGGGGAGCTTGGCCGCTTCTTCCTGGAACACATGCACGAACTCGCGACCGATGATGCGCCGTTTCTCCTCCGGGTCGGTGACCCCGGCCAAAGCCGCCATGAAGCGCCCGGACGCATCGACGTGGATCACTCTCACGCCCAGGTTATTGGCGAAGGTGGACATCACCTGCTCGGCTTCGTTCAGCCGCAGCAGGCCATTGTCCACGAACACACAGGTCAGTTGCCTGCCGATGGCGCGGTGCAAAAGCGCCGCCACCACTGAGGAATCGACACCGCCGGAGAGGCCTAAAATCACTTCGTCCGAGCCGACTTCGGAGCGCACCTTGCCGATGGCTTCCTCCACGTAATCCGGCATGTTCCAGTCGTGGCCGCACCCGCAGATGTCGTGCACGAAGCGCTGGATGATGGCCTGACCCTGCAGGGTGTGGGTGACCTCGGGATGGAACTGCAGGCCATAGAAGTGACGCGCTTCGTCGGCCATGCCCGCAATGGGGGTGGCGGCGTTTTCGCAGATGATTTTGAAGCCGGGCGGCAGCGCCGTGACCTTGTCGCCATGGCTCATCCAGACGTCCAGCCAGCACTTCCCGTCCGGATCGCAACGGTCCTGGATGTCGCGCAGCAGCGCCGAGTGTCCCCGTGCCCGCACTTCGGCGTAGCCAAACTCGCGGTGGGTGGCATTCTCCACCTTGCCGCCCAGCTGCGCCGCCATGGTCTGCATGCCGTAGCAGATGCCCAGCACGGGCACGCCGAGCGTGAACACCACGTCCGGCGCTCGCGGGGTTTCTTCCTCGTACACGGATGCCGGCCCGCCGGAGAGGATGATGCCCTTTGCATTGAAGTCGCGGATGAAGGCCTCGCTCACATCATAGGGGTGCAGTTCGCAGTACACCTCCGCCTCGCGCACCCGGCGGGCGATCAACTGGGTGTATTGGGAGCCAAAATCGAGGATGAGTATCTTTTCGTGCATGATGCTGTGGATTTCCCTGAACGCAGCGGCGCAGGGCGACGGCGGATGCGCTGGCGCGTCGCCCCGCGTACCTCGTGGATGGAAGCACGCGCCCCCTATTCGACGCGATAGTTCGGCGCTTCCTTGACGATCTGGACGTCGTGCACGTGGGATTCACGCACGCCGGCAGAGGTGATTTCCACGAAGCCGGCGCGCTCATGCATGGCCGGGATGCTTTCACAGCCGAGGTAGCCCATGCTCGCGCGCAGCCCGCCCATCAGCTGGTGAATGACGTTCAGTACGGAGCCCTTGTAGGGCACGCGACCTTCCACGCCTTCCGGCACCAGCTTTTCCTTGTTCGCTTCGCCCTCCTGGAAGTAGCGGTCGCTGGAGCCCTGCTGCATCGCGCCGAGCGAACCCATACCCCGGTAGGATTTGTATGATCGACCCTGAAACAATTCGATCTCACCCGGTGCCTCTTCGGTTCCCGCCAGGAGGCCACCGAGCATGACACAATGGGCGCCGGCCGCGATGGCCTTGGCGATGTCACCCGAATAACGAATGCCCCCGTCGGCAATCAGCGGCACCCCGCTGCCAGCAAGGGCGTCCGCCACGTTGGCCACGGCGGTGATCTGGGGCACTCCGACGCCGGCGACGATACGCGTGGTGCAGATGGAGCCCGGGCCGATGCCGACCTTCACGGCATCCGCGCCATGATCCACCAGCGCCCGCGCCGCATCCGCCGTGGCGATGTTTCCACCGATCACCTGCACCTGAGGAAAATGCCGCTTGATCCACTTCACTCGATCGAGCACACCCTTGGAGTGCCCGTGCGCGGTATCCACTACGATCACATCCACACCCGCTTCCACAAGCGCTTCGACGCGCTGGTTGGTGCCCTCACCCACCCCGACCGCCGCACCCACACGCAGGCGCCCGAGCTGATCCTTGCAGGCCAGCGGGTGTTCACTGGATTTCTGGATGTCCTTCACGGTGATGAGGCCACGCAGCTCGAAATCGCCGTTCACCACCAAGACGCGTTCCAGACGGTATTTGTGCATGAGCGCCAAGGCCTCTTCGCGCGTAGCACCTTCCTTCACCGTCACCAGGCGCTCCTTGGGGGTCATGATGTTTTTGATCGGCTGATCCAGGTTGCTTTCGAACCGCAGATCACGGTTGGTGACGATGCCCACAACCTTGGTTCCGTCCACCACGGGCAGCCCGGAGATCTTGTGCATCCGGGTCAGCTGGATGACGTCGCGCACACTCATGTCCGGGGCAATGGTCACCGGGTCCTTCACCACGCCGCTTTCGAAGCGCTTGACCTGCTGCACCTGCACCGCCTGCGCCTGCGCGGTCATATTTTTGTGGATGATCCCGATACCCCCTTCCTGGGCGATGGCAATCGCCAGCCGCGCCTCGGTTACGGTGTCCATGGCTGCGGACACGAGGGGGATGTTCAAATCGATGGCGCGGGTAAGCTTGGTTTTGAGACTGACGTCCCGTGGCAGAACATCGGAGTAGGCGGGAACCAGCAGGACGTCGTCGAAAGTCAGGGCTTTTTGGTGAATCAACATGTTAGATACCCGTCCAAAAACAACATTATAAGGGATGTACCCAGGGCGGGAAACGCGCGCGCCCGAACCAGCCGCCAATCCCTATGAAACAATTGACGAATTTGCCGCGGCACGGTAAGGTTTCCGCCTAGCGTAAACGCTCAATTCCAAATAAACGCGATCCAAACCAACCAGAGGAGTCGATGACAATGCAAAAACAGCTTTTCGTTGCCTTGGCCGCCGCCGGCCTGCTCGCCCTGACCGGCTGCCAGACCACCGAGCCGCCCAAGGCCGCCCCCGCTGCCGTATCGCCGGAAGCCAAGGCTGCGATCGACAAAGCCGAAGCCGACGTGAAGATGGCCAAGAGCAAGGGGGCCCTGTGGACCACGGCCGAGAATGCGTTGAAAGCCGCCAAGGACGCTGCCGCAAAAGGCGACAACGCGACCGCCATCCGGCAGGCCAATCTCGCCAGTGAGCACGTCAAGCTCGGGCTCGAACAAAAGGGCTACAAGTTCTACGACGTGAAATAGTCACGGGCAGCACAGACGAAGGCCGTCGCGAGACGGCCTTTTTTTTCGGGGGTAAGGAAGATGAACGTCCTGCTCGCAGCAGCGATGCTATTGATCGCGACCTCGGCACAGGCCCAGTTGTACAGGTGGGTGGATGAATCCGGCAAAGTGCATTACACCGACACCCCGCCGCCACCGAAAACCAAGTCCAGCAAAACGCTTGCCATCCCCAATCAGCCGGCGGCCGAGCCACCCGCGGGCAAGTCGGTCGCGGAACAGGAGCGGGATTACCGCAAGCGCATGAGCGAGGCAGCCGAGGCCGAAGCGAAGAAGAAAACGGAAGAGGAACAGGCCAAGGTGCGCGCCGCAAACTGTCAGGCAGCGCGCAACAACCTCAAGGCCCTCGAAGAAACCGGGCGCGTGTTTACCTACGACGCCAAGGGCGAGCGGGTCTACATGGACGACGCGCAACGCCAGAAGGCCATGGATGACGCACGCAAGGCCATCGCCGAGTGGTGCAAGTGAGGCGGCCTAACCGGCAGGCAGGTCGCCGCCGCCTTTCTTCATCGCCTTGCCCTCCTCGGCGCGCTTGCGCCTGACCTCCTTGGGGTCCGCGATCAACGGCCGGTAGATCTCGACGCGGTCCTTGTCCCGCAAAGGCGCATCCAGCTTGCTGAGCTTGGAAAAAATGCCGACTTTGTTCTTGGCCAGGTCGATTTCCGGAAAGCGCTCCAGGATGCCGGAACGCCGGATCGCATCCTCCACCGTCGCCGTGGGGGCCAGACGCACCGGCAGGATCACCTGCTCATCCGGCCGCGCATAGGCCACTTCAACCGTAATTTCATCTGCCATAGATTTTCTCCGCACGCGCTACGAATGCGTCCACCAGAGTGTTGGCAATCATGCCGAATACCGGCCGCACCAGGGCTTCGATCAAATGGGCCGAGAACTCGTAGTGCAAGCGGAATTCCACCTTGCAGGCATCCGTCCCCAAGGGCAGAAAGCGCCAACGTCCCTCCAGATACCGAAACGGTCCCTCGCGCAAGTGCATCTCGATGCCATGGGGGGCCCGCCGCACGTTCTCGGTACTGAAACTCTGCCGAACATTGTGGTAGGCGATCTCAATCGTGGCCACGATGCGGGTCTCGTCGCGATAACTGACAGACGTCCCGCCGCACCACGGCAGAAATTGCGGGTAATCCTCCACCCGATCGACCAGTTCGAACATCTGCTGCGCCGAGTATTCGACCAGCACCGACTTTTCAATCAGCATGACGCAGCGGGTGCCCGGCAGCCCCGGGAAGCCTTGAAGCAAAAACTGATAGAATACGCGATTTCGCGCCGCGATTCACGCGCCCATGGCGATCATCCAGAACAAGAAGGCTTTCCACGATTATGTCGTGGAGGAGCAATACGAGGCCGGTATCGTGCTCGAGGGCTGGGAGGTCAAGGCGATACGCGCCGGACGGGTGCAGATCAAGGAATCCTACGTCATCATTCGGCAGGGGGAACTGTATCTGATCGGCTGCCACATCAGCCCTCTGCCCACCGCCTCCACCCACGTCAAGCCCGACCCGGTGCGCACCCGCAAACTGCTGCTTCACGCCCACGAGATCCGGCGCTTGATCGGCAAGGTGGAGCGTGCCGGCTACACGCTTGTGGCGCTCGATTTGCACTACGCCAAGGGTCGTATCAAGGTCCAGATCGGCCTGGCGAAAGGCAGGAAGAAACACGACATCCGCGAGATGGAGAAAAAGCGCGAATGGGAGCGCGAAAGGCAGCGGCTGCTGCGCACGCCCACGGTATGAGGAAGAATGGGGCGACGGATGGGGATCGAACCCACGACACCTGGAGCCACAATCCAGTGCTCTACCAACTGAGCTACCGCCGCCACGGCCGCGACGACGCGATCCGCTTGCCGCGCGCGAAAGGCGGCAATTATGGGCTAGCCACGCTCATAAATCAAGGAATGGCCTGCCCGACAGGAATCGAACCTGTAACCCCCAGCTTAGAAGGCTGGTGCTCTATCCGGTTGAGCTACGGGCAGCGGTATCGGGCAGGAACGACGGGCGAAAGAAAGGCACGATCAATGGGGTCGGGGTGGAGAGATTTGAACTCCCGACATCCTGCTCCCAAAGCAGGCGCGCTACCAGGCTACGCTACACCCCGAGGCCGCTGCACTATAGCGGCTGGCCCGGCAAAAATCAATCCGCGCATGGGTTTCATGGCGCCACGGCATGTCTCTTTCAGTGAATCGACCTGATTGAACCGATCCATGACTGCACACCTCATCGACGGCAAGGCCATCGCCGACCAGACCATACTGGAGATCAAGCATCGCGTCGAGGCGCGCCGTGCCGCCGGCAAAGCCCCGCCCGGTCTGGCGGTCATCCTGGTGGGTGACAACCCCGCCTCGACCATCTACGTGCGCAACAAGCGCCGCGCCTGTGAGCGCGTGGGCATCGTCGACCATGCCCACGATCTGCCTGCGTCCACTACCCAAGCGGCGTTGCTGGGGTTGATCGACCGGCTCAATGCCGATCCTGCCGTGGACGGCATCCTGGTGCAACTGCCGCTGCCGCCGCAGATCGACAGCCGAACGGTTATCGAGCGCATCGACCCCGCGAAGGACGTCGACGGCTTTCATCCCTACAACCTAGGCCGGCTGGCACAGCGCGCGCCCTTGTTACGCCCCTGCACGCCCTACGGGGTGATGACCCTCCTGCGCCACACCGGGGTGGCGCTCAAGGGGCAGAATGCAGTGGTGGTGGGCGCATCCAACATCGTGGGGCGGCCGATGGCGCTCGAGCTGCTCCTTGCCGGCTGCACCGTGACGGTGACCCATAGTGCCACGCGCGACCTTAAGGCGCACGTACGGCGTGCAGAGCTGCTCGTCGTGGCCGTTGGCAAACCCCGCTTCGTTCCTGGAAACTGGATCCGCGAAGGGGCCATCGTCATCGACGTCGGCATCAACCGGCTGCCGGACGGCAAGCTGTGCGGCGACGTCGATTTCGAGCAGGCGGCCCAGCGTGCTGCTTGGATCACCCCGGTGCCGGGCGGCGTCGGGCCGATGACCATCGCCACTCTACTGCAGAATACGCTGCAGGCGGCGGAGGCGCGCGACGGCGCCTAGGCAGCATGCCAGCGGCGCAGGAGGGCCAAATCCACGAAACCCTGTCCCTGACTGTCCCCCTGCACCAGCCTGAAGGGGGCGTCAGGCTCGCCCAGGTCGCTCAACACCGCCAGCGCCCCGGAAAAATCGTGTCCGGCGGTGTATTCGTTGACCGTCACCACGGTCTTGAGTCCGGCACCCATGGAGGCGCGAATGCCATTGTTGGAATCCTCGAACGCAAGACAGTCCTGTGGCGCGAGCCCCATGCGCGCCATCACCCAGAGGTAGATGTCTGGTGCTGGTTTCTTCGCCGGTACGATATCCCCCGCGCCAATGACCTCGAACCAGTCCTGCGCATGGGCACCGAGGCTATGATGCAGCAATGCGGTGACGTTGTCCGGCGTGGTGGTGGTGGCAATCGCAAGCCGTAGACCCGCCTCACGCGCCTCGGTCAGCAGCCGTTTGACACCGGGCCGCAATGGGATGCCGCCCGCCGCCAGCATCTCGGTATAGTGCCGAGTCTTGGCCTGATGCAGGGCGACGACGAGATCCTCGAAATCGCCCGGTTTGCGGTAGTCGGGGCGCTCAGCGTCGACATAGTGCTTTATTCTTTCCTTGCCCCCGGTGACCGCCAGCAGCCGGCCGTAGGTCGGTACGTCCCACTCCCAGTCCAGGCCAAACTCCCGAAACGCGGCGTTGAACGCCAGTCGATGACCGTCCCGTTCCGTGTCCGCCAGCGTACCATCCACGTCGAAAATCAAGGCTTCAAGGGGCATGGGGCAGAGTGTCCAAAAACTTGCGGCATGGCCGAAAAAATGGTATCAAGCTAGTTTTTTCAACGGGATAGAATGACGATGTCCGCAGAACTGCACAAGACTTTCGCCCCTTACACGCCGAAGAAGGGTGAAGCCTACATGAGCGCCAAGCAGCGCGCGCATTTTCGCAAAATCCTCGAGGAGTGGAAAGCCGAGCTCTCCCAGGACATCGACCGCACCGTGCATACGATGCAGGATGAGGCCACAGTCTTCGCGGACCCCAACGATCGGGCCAGCCAGGAATCCGACATGGCCCTGGAGCTGCGCAACCGCGATCGGGAACGCAAACTGATCAAGAAAATCGACGAAACCCTCGCCAAAATCGACTCGGGTGAATACGGTTATTGCGAGAGCTGCGGCGTCGAAATCGGCCTCAAGCGCCTGGAAGCGCGGCCCACCGCCACCCTCTGCATCGACTGCAAGACGCTCGACGAAATGCGCGAGCGCCAGGTGGCCAAGTAAGCGGCCGTTTCGGTCACGGTTTCTCGACAGCGCTCTTCCGCTCCGATGACTGCCCTCAGCGGCCTGCCCGATAGCGATTTCACCCGCAAGCTGCATGGCACGCTGTACGGTATCATGACGTGGGAGCAACTCAGCCGTTTTTGGGCAAAAATCGATGCCGAGGCGGGCTGGTATCTCTACGCGGTGGGCCAGGCGCTACCTACGGCACCGGCGGATGGCGCGAGCGTGCGCACCTTCATCGCCGAGCTGGACGCCCTCCTGCGCAAAGAGCATCGCGAGGAGTACTGTAGCATCGTCTACGCTGACGATCTTGAGCACCCGAGCTTCGTGAAGATCTACGACCCCAATCACCTCGGAAGTTCGTGCGGATCCTCCAAGGCACCGATACCACCGGGCTGGGTGATGAGCCTGGTGCCACCGGTCGAACTCACCCCATCTTGGATCGTACCCCAGAATCGCAAACGCTGGTGGAACGACCTCATGGCCGCCCTGCGTTGATCGAGCCCCGTCCCGGACACTAAAAAGGCAGCCTGCGGCTGCCTGTTGGCTGGGGCAGTCGGAAAGTCCCGGGAACTACACCTGCTCCGGTTTCTTCTCCGCGGATGCCGGCGGTTCCAGCAAGGCCTTCATGGACAGGCGCAGGCGCCCTTTCTCATCGGCCTCCAGCACCTTGACGCGCACCGACTGGCCTTCCTTGAGATGGTCGCCCACGCTGTTGACCCGTTCATGGGCGATCTGGGAAATGTGTAACAGCCCGTCCCGACCTGGCAACACGCTCACGATGGCACCGAAATCGAGCAGTTTCAGCACCGTGCCTTCGTAGACACGACCGACCTCGACCTCCGCGGTCAGTTCTTCGATGCGCTTCCTGGCCGCCTCGCCCGCCTCCATGCTGGTACAAGCGATGGTCACCATGCCGTCTTCCGCAATGTCGATCTGGGTGCCCGTCTCTTCCGTCAAGGCACGAATCACCGCACCGCCCTTGCCGATCACGTCGCGGATCTTCTCCGGATTGATCTTGAGGGTGATCATGCGCGGGGCAAAATCCGAGAGTTCTTCCTTGGATCCCGGCATGGCCTGCTTCATCAAGCCTAGAATGTGCAGGCGCCCCTCCCGTGCCTGCATCAGCGCAACCTGCATGATTTCCTTGGTGATGCCGTTGATCTTGATGTCCATCTGCAGGGCCGTCACCCCTTTTTCGGTTCCAGCCACCTTGAAATCCATGTCCCCCAAGTGATCCTCGTCCCCCAGGATATCCGTGAGCACGGCGAAACGGTTGCCCTCCTTGATGAGACCCATCGCGATGCCCGCGACATGCGCCTTGACCGGCACACCCGCATCCATCAGTGACAAACAGCCGCCGCATACCGAGGCCATGGAGCTGGAACCGTTGGATTCGGTAATTTCGGAGACGATGCGGATGGAGTAGGGAAACTCGTTCTCATCCGGCAACACGGCAATCAGGGCACGCTTCGCCAGGCGCCCATGACCGATTTCGCGCCGCTTCGGCGAGCCCACGCGCCCGGTCTCACCGGTGGCGTACGGAGGCATGTTGTAATGCATCATGAAACGCTCGGAGTAACTGCCCTGCAAAGCATCGATGAGCTGCTCGTCCCGCGCCGTACCGAGGGTGGTCACCACCAGCGCCTGGGTTTCGCCCCGGGTAAACAGCGCAGAACCATGCGCACGCGGCAGGACGCCCGTGCGAATCGTGATCGGGCGGACGGTGCGGGTATCGCGACCGTCGATACGGGGTTCGCCGGCCAGAATCCGCCCCCGCACCACCTTCGCCTCGAGGGCGTGGAAGGCATCTTTGATGGTATTCTGGGCCAGGGTATCCATGTCTTCGGTGATGAGCTCCGCAAAGACCCTCTCGCGCACTTCATCAACCTTGGCCATGCGCGCCTGTTTCTGCGTGATACGGTAGGCATCCTGCAGCGCGGCTTCGGCCAACTGGCTCAGGCGTTCCATCAGGGCCGTATCCTTGGCAGGCGGCGCCCAGTCCCAAGGCTCGGCACCCGCTTCGTCGGCAAGCTCGTTGATGAGCCTGATGACCGCCTGCATCTGTTCGTGGCCGTAGACCACTGCCCCGAGCATGACATCCTCCGGCAATTCCAGGGCTTCGGATTCCACCATCAGCACGGCCTGCTCGGTCCCTGCCACCACCAAGTCCAGGGCCGACGTCTTGAGTTCGGTGATGGTGGGGTTGAGGATGTACTGCCCGTCCTTATAGCCCACGCGGGCCGCGCCGATCGGGCCCTGGAATGGCACGCCGGACAGGGTCAGAGCGGCGGACGCACCAATCATGGCCGGAATGTCAGGATCCACCTCCGGGTTACACGACATCACGGTAGCGACGATCTGGACGTCGTGATAGAACCCATCCGGGAACAGAGGACGGATCGGACGGTCGATCAGGCGCGAGGTCAGGATTTCTTTCTCGGAGGGTTTGCCCTCGCGCTTGAAAAACCCGCCCGGAATACGCCCGGCTGCATAGGTGCGTTCCTGATAGTCGACGGTGAGCGGAAAGAAATCCTGTCCCGGCTTGACGTCCTTCGCGCCGACGACCGTCACCAGCACGCAGGTATCATCCATGTTGACCATGACCGCACCGCTGGCCTGGCGCGCGATTTCGCCGGTCTCGAGCGTCAGCTGGTGTTTGCCGTAGGAGATGGTTTTCTTGACGTGTGGCAAGGTGGAATCCTCTAACAAATTAGCCCGCAACGCGGGCTAGGAAACATGAAACAAAAAAGCGCGGTATCCACCGCGCTTTCGCGATCACTTGCGGAGGCCGAGACGATCGATCAGCGCGCGGTAGCGATCTGCATTCGAACGCTTCAGATAGTCCAGCAGCTTGCGCCGCTTGCTCACGAGGCGCAGCAGGCCCCGCCGGGAATGATGGTCCTTCGTATGTGTTTTGAAATGCTCGGTGAGGTCATTGATGCGCGCGGTCATCAGCGCCACCTGCACCTCGGGAGAGCCCGTATCGCCCTTGGCGCGCTGGTATTGGCCAACGATCTGGGCCTTGTCTGCGGTGGTTACAGCCATTGCTCTGATTGCTCCATCGTAAAACGGGAATTCTACCCGGTTCCCGGTCAAATTCACAAGCATTTTTCGTGACTTGCGTCAGGGGCGCGAGACTGCTGCCCCATTTCGGCGACAAGCCGCCGGGGTGCCAGACGGCCTTCTTCGTCAACCTGCCCCACTCCTATAAACCTCTGTTTATCATCATAAATCTTGTAGGTCTCACCCCGGGACAAGCGTGGCAGCCAGACGGGTTGACCCCGCTGCAGGTAAAAGGCACTTTGCACATCGAGGCGCACGCCCGGCAGGCCCGTCAGCAGACAATCGACCGGCATCAACCATCGGTCCCGCCTCGCTCCATCCAGTGCGGAGAGCGCATCCAGGGTCACCGCCTCCTCAATCCTGAAAGGACCGACCGCCGTCCGCCGCAGCGCGGCCAGATGGGCCCCACAGCCCAGTGCTTTACCGATATCCTCCGCGAGAGTACGGATATAGGTGCCTTTGCTGCAATGGACGCTCAACAGGAGCTGGTCCGCGCTACGTCCGAGCAATTCCAGGGCATGGATGGTGATGGTGCGTGGCGCGCGCGCCACGTGCTCACCTTGGCGAGCGTACGCATACAAGGGCCGCCCGCGATGTTTGAGCGCGGAATACATGGGCGGCGTCTGCTGGATCGCGCCGACGAAACGCGCCAGGGCCGCCATCACGGCGGCGTCGGTGACCGCGACGGGGGCGCGGGTCAGCACGGTCCCCTCGGCGTCGCCGGTGTCGGTGGTGACACCCAGCTGCACCCGCGCCTCGTAGTGCTTGTCCGCGTCGGTCAGATACTGTGCGAACTTGGTGGCCTCGCCGAAACAAACCGGCAACAGGCCGGTGGCGAGCGGATCGAGGTTTCCGGTGTGGCCAGCCTTGGCAGCCTGGAAAAGGCACTTTGCGCGCTGCAAGGCGGTGTTCGAGCTGAGTCCGGCCGGTTTGTCCAGCAACAGCACGCCATCCAGGGTACGCCGTGGTGATCCCATGGCCTGCAACGGCGGACTAGACGTCGTCGCGCGGGTGACGCGCGTCTTCCGCAACGGCTTGGTCGATGAGGCGGTCGAGTTGCATGCCGCGCTCGATGGACTCGTCATGGATGAAATGCAGCTGCGGCATCACGCGAAGCTTCATCCGATGGGCGACCTGGCTGCGCAGAAAGCCTGCGGCCGAATTGAGGCCGGCCAGTGCCTGCTCAACCCGGCTTTTGTCGCCCAGCAAGGTGAAGAACACCTTCGCATGAGCATAATCGGCGCTGACTTCCACATCGGTCAGCGTGATCATCCCCACGCGCGGATCCTTGAGCTCCAAGCGCAGCAATTCCGCCAGCTCACGCTGGATCTGCTCCGCAACACGGCGCGGCCGCGTGGCATCCTTGGGCATGGGATTCCGGTCCCTCCAGCCGCGCTAAAGGGTGCGCGCGACCTCGACGACCTCGAACACCTCGATCTGGTCGCCTTCCTTGAGGTCATTGAAATTTTTCACCGACAATCCGCACTCGAACCCGGCTTTGACCTCCCTGACGTCATCCTTGAAGCGCTTGAGCGAGTCCAATTCGCCTGTGTGGATCACCACACCGTCCCGGATGACGCGCACCTGCGCGTTACGCCTGACGATGCCGTCCGTGACATAGCAACCCGCGACGGTACCCACCTTGGAAATACGAAACACCTGACGCACTTCGAGCATGCCCAGTTCCTGTTCTTTCCGTTCCGGGGCGAGCATACCCGTCATGGCGGCCTTGATTTCGTCCACCGCGTCGTAGATCACGTTGTAGTAGCGGATATCCACACCGTTGGCCTGGGCAAGCTTGCGTGCCTGCGCATCGGCGCGCACGTTAAAGCCGATGATGACCGCCTTCGATGCCAGGGCGAGGTTGACATCCGACTCGGTGATCCCACCTACGCCGCTGTGGATGACGCTGATCTTGACCTCGTCCGTGGAAAGCTTGCTGAGGGCATGGGTCAGCGCTTCCTGAGATCCCTGCACGTCCGCCTTGATGATGAGGGCGAGCGCCTTGGTGGTGCCCTCGGCCATCTGTTCGAACATGGTTTCGAGCTTGGCGGCCTGCTGCTTGGCCAGCTTCACGTCGCGGAATTTGCCCTGACGGAATAGGGCGATCTCGCGTGCCTTGCGCTCATCCACGACGACCACGGCCTCCTCGCCCGCTGCCGGCACGTCCGACAACCCGAGAATCTCCACCGGAATGGACGGTCCCGCCTCCTTGACCGGCTGCCCATTTTCGTCGAGCATGGCACGCACCCGCCCGAACGCCGCGCCTGCCAGCACCACATCACCCTGCCGTAGCGTGCCGGACTGCACCAGCAACGTCGCCACCGGGCCACGCCCTTTGTCGAGCCGGGATTCGATCACCAGGCCTTTGGCCGGAACGTCACGCGGCGCCGCCAGCGCCAGCACCTCGGCTTGCAGGAGCACCCGTTCGAGCAGCTCGTCGATGCCTTGGCCAGTCTTGGCCGAGACCTCGACGAACATGGTGTCACCCCCCCACTCTTCGGGGACGACGCCTTGGGCAGACAATTCCTGCTTGACGCGCTCCGGATTGGCCTCCGGTTTGTCGATCTTGTTGACCGCCACCACCAGAGGCACCCCCGCCGCCTTCGCGTGGTGCACGGCCTCGATGGTCTGGGGCATCACGCCGTCATCCGCGGCCACCACCAGGATGACGATGTCGGTTGCCTTCGCGCCGCGGGCACGCATGGCCGTAAACGCCTCATGGCCCGGCGTGTCCAGGAAAGTCACCATGCCGCGCGGCGTCTGCACATGGTAAGCGCCGATGTGCTGCGTGATGCCCCCGGCCTCACCCTGTGCCACCCGCGAGCGGCGGATGTAGTCCAGCAGCGAGGTCTTGCCATGGTCCACATGCCCCATCACCGTGACCACTGGCGCGCGCGGCAGGCGTTCGGCCGCTTTCGTCTGCGCCACTTCCTCAAGATACGCTTCAGGATTGTCAAGTGCCGCAGGCTTGGCAATGTGCCCCATCTCCTCCACCACGATCATGGCGGTCTCCTGGTCGAGCACCTGGTTGATCGTCACCATGGTGCCCATCTTCATCAGCGCCTTGATCACCTCGGCGGCCTTGACCGCCATTTTGTGTGCAAGGTCGCCGACTGAGATCGTCTCTGGCACGAGAATTTCCCGTACCAAGGGTTCCGTCGGCGCAGTAAAGCCATGAACCGTCTCTTCGCCAGTGCGATGCCGGGTGGATTTGCGCTCGCGCCAACCGGTACTGAGCGTGACATCACCGCGCACCTTGAGCGCGCGTTTTTTGGGACCTTCCTCGGCCCAACCCAGCGCCTTGCCCTTTTTGGCGCCCTTCTTACGTTCCGCCTCGCTCTTGGCTGCACCGCCTTCAGCAGGCTTGGTGATGTGAAGCGTGCCTTCGGTTTTGACTTCCGCGGCAGCTGGCGGCTCCGCGGCCGGCGCTGGCGCTGGCGCTGCGGGGGCTTCCTCCACCGGCGCCGCAGTCGCCGCCTTCTTCGCCTGTGTCCGCCGTTGCTTGGCCTCCGCCTCTTCCTTCTGACGCGCAATCAATTCGGCCTGTTTGCGCGCTTCTTCCTCGCGCTTGGCCAATTGCTCCGCATCGAGAATGGGCTCGGCCGACACTTCCGTCGCCGCGGGCACCTCGGGCGCCACAACGTCACGTTTGACCAGAACGCGCTTCTTGCGCACTTCGACCTGAATCGTGCGCGCCTTGCCACTCGAATCCGCCTTGCGTATCTCGGTGGTTTCACGTCGCGTGAGCGTGATCTTTTTGCTGCGTGTTTCCTTCACGCCATGGGAGCGGCGCAGATAATCCAGCAACTGCGTCTTGTCCTGCTCGGTGAGCGGATCTTCGGCAGCCTGCTTGTCCACCCCGGCCGCTTTCAACTGCTCGATGAGCAGTGACGCTGCCACGCCCAACTCCGAGGCAAACTGCGCTACGTTCATTTGCGGCATTCAAGCCCCTCCGTCTAACCCGCTTGACTAACCATTTGCCTGGCCGGCCGTAAACCACGGTGCCCGGGCCGTCATGATCAGCGTCTTCGCGCGCTCCGCGTCCATACCCGTCATCTCGACCAAATCATCCACGGCAAGATCTGCCAGCCCTTCGACCGTGGCCACGCCATGTTCGGCCAGCAATCCCACCGTATCCGGGTCCATACCTTCCATCTTGGCCAGATCTTCCTCGACGCGCTCCAGCTTTTCTTCCTTGGCGATAGCCTGCGTCAGCAACACGTTGCGTGCCCGCGCTCGCAATTCATTGACCGTTTCTTCATCGAATGCCTCGATCTCGAGCATCTCGGACAGCGGCACGTAAGCGATTTCCTCGAGGGTGGAAAAACCCTCCTCAACCAGCACCGCGGCGACCTCTTCGTCCACGTCGAGTTTCTCCATGAACTCTTTGGTGATGCTCGCGGCCTCGGCGGCGCTTTTCTGTTCCGCTTCCTCGCGGGTCATGATGTTCAGCGTCCACCCGGTCAGCTCCGAGGCGAGCCGCACGTTCTGTCCGCCGCGTCCGATCGCCAATGCCAGTTGGTCTTCCTCGACGACCACGTCCATGCTGTGCTTTTCCTCGTCCACCACGATGCTGGACACCTCGGCCGGCGCCAAGGCATTGATCACAAACTGCGCCGGATCCGGAGACCAGAGAACGATGTCGATCCGCTCGCCGCCCAGCTCGGCGGTCACGGCTTGCACGCGTGAGCCACGCATGCCGATACAGGTGCCCTGGGGATCGATACGGGGATCATTTGATTTCACGGCAATCTTCCCGCGTGCGCCGGGGTCCCGTGCCGCAGCCTTGATTTCGATCAGACCCTCCTCGATTTCCGGCACCTCGAGCTCGAACAGCTTGACCATGAACTCCGGCGCGATCCGCGACAGGATGAGTTGTGGTCCACGCGCCTGACGGTCGATTTTGAGCAGATAAGCCCGCACGCGATCGCCGATGCGCAGGTTTTCCTTTGGGATCATCTGGTCGCGCGGTAGCACGGCCTCGATGCGGCCGGATTCGATGATGGCGTTACCCCGCTCCATGCGCTTGATGACGCCGGTCACCAGATGCTCTTTGCGCATCAGGAAATCGTTCAGGATCTGCTCCCGCTCCGCTTCGCGAATCTTCTGCAGGATCACCTGTTTCGCGGTCTGAGCGCCGATCCGCCCGAATTCCACCGGCTCCAACGGCGCCTCGATGAACTCACCCACTTGCACCCCCGGCTGCTTGACCTGTGCCTCGGAAAGTGGCACCTGTCGCGCTTCGTCGAGATATTGTTCGTCTGGCACGACTTCCCAGCGGCGGAAGCTCTTGTATTCCCCCGTGTCGCGATCAATCTCCACGCGCACGTCCACGTCCTCGTGGAAGCGCTTTTTGGTTGCCGATGCGAGGGCGAGCTCCAGTGCACTGAAAATGATCTCCTTGTCGACATTCTTCTCTCGCGACAAGGCATCGACGATTAGCATCATCTCGCGACTCATAAGCCCACCTCCAAATCAAAACACGGGGACCAGGCGAGCCTGTTCAATGTTCGCCAGGTCATAGATTTTTTCCACCCCGTCCACAGTCAGTTCCAGTTGCCCATCGTGCAACTTGCCAAGAATGCCGACGACATTGCGGCGGCCGTCGATCGGTATGCGCAGCCGCAGCTGGGCCTTCTCGCCCCGGAATCGCACGAAATCCGCCTCCTTCTTGAGGGGTCGATCAAGGCCGGGAGAAGACACCTCCAAACGGTCGTAGTCGTAGTCCCATTCCACTGCCAGAAGCCGGGTCAACTGATTGCTCACCAAGGTACAATCATCGATGGAGATTCCCGCGGGCTTGTCGATGAACACCCGCAACAGGCGACCGCGGTTGGCGAACGCCAAGTCCACCAGCTCGTAGCCGAGGCTGGTCAACGTCTTCTCCAACAGTTCCCGTAGCTCCATACGCTCAACACAAACAAAAAATGGGCTGAAAGCCCATCCCCTGTTAAGAGTGGAATATTATAACCGTAAAACAAGGACTAATGAAAGGATTCTGCAGCAGAACCGCGGCTCGCCCGGATAGCTGCGAGATCGCGATAGAGGGAGGGGGGCGATTGGCAAACGAAGTTGCGCCGGTCGCACCCAGCCCCGGGGGCCATGCCCCGAGGGCGCGAATACGGGGCGCAAAGAGGTCGCGACCGGCCGCCAGGACCCGCGAAACGGCCACAGGAAACGTTTCCTGCCTGCTCAGGCCACCCGCAGCAGAGGGATTGATGCAGGTTTGCGCCTCCTTCAGGTCCGGTGGCTAAATGTTTGGGCCAGCGAGGGTGGCGATGGCACACCGGCTTTGCAGTGGTTGCCCCACGTGCAAAGGAGCCGCCGTGCCGGTGGACAGGGCGTTCGGAGGGTGGCTTGGGCTGCCCCACTTTCGGGCCGGCCGGGCTTTGGCCTTGACTTGCTGTGCAGGAGAGTCTGGGGCGTATACGATCTTTGATGGGCGCGAGCCCATAGAAAGTCGGAATCCCCATGTGGGGCAACAGGCGGCGGGCGCCGTGTCTGGTCATGCCCCAAGCAGGTCATTTTGCCGGGCACACAAACGACAAAGCCCTCACGAGGAGGGCTCTGTCGTTTGGAGGGTGCCTGGCGGTGACCTACTTTCGCGCGGGGAATCCGCACTATCATCGGCGCGAGCCCGTTTCACGGTCCTGTTCGGGATGGGAAGGGGTGGGTCCAGGCTGCTATGGCCGCCAAGCGTAACGGGTTGCCGTGTCGTCTCTGTTTGCAGTGACGCCACGGCCGATCTGGAAGAAGTCTTAAACAGCTGCTGGATTTGATTGCGGCTTCACAAGCCGCTTGAGGTGATAGGATCAAGCCGCACGGGCAATTAGTACTGGTTAGCTCAACGCATTGCTGCGCTTCCACACCCAGCCTATCAACGTGGTGGTCTTCCACGACCCTTCAGGGGGGTCCGGCTTTATGCCCCCTCGATCTTCTCAGGCGGTGGTATGGGATGCTTTGCCTCGCTTTGCTCGGCTTGCGCATCCTGCTCATCGCTTCCATTCAGGCGATATAGAGGATGCTTTGCCTCGCTTTGCTCGGCGAAGCGTTTTGTCACACACCTGGGAAGAGGCATAAAGCCGGCCCCCGGGGAGATCTCATCTTCAGGCGAGTTTCCCGCTTAGATGCTTTCAGCGGTTATCTCTTCCGCACTTAGCTACCCGGCGATGCATCTGGCGATACAACCGGTACACCAGCGGTGCGTCCACTCCGGTCCTCTCGTACTAGGAGCAGCCCCCGTCAAATCTCCAACGCCCACGGCAGATAGGGACCAAACTGTCTCACGACGTTTTAAACCCAGCTCACGTACCTCTTTAAATGGCGAACAGCCATACCCTTGGGACCGGCTACAGCCCCAGGATGAGATGAGCCGACATCGAGGTGCCAAACACCGCCGTCGATGTGAACTCTTGGGCGGTATCAGCCTGTTATCCCCAGAGTACCTTTTATCCGTTGAGCGATGGCCCTTCCATACAGAACCACCGGATCACTATGTCCTGCTTTCGCATCTGCTCGACTTGTCAGTCTCGCAGTTAAGCACGCTTATGCCATTGCACTATCGTCACGATGTCCGACCGTAACTAGCGTACCTTCGAACTCCTCCGTTACGCTTTGGGAGGAGACCGCCCCAGTCAAACTGCCTACCATGCACTGTCCCCGATCCAGATAATGGACCTAGGTTAGAACCTCAAACACACCAGGGTGGTATTTCAACGTTGGCTCCACCGAGACTAGCGTCCCGGCTTCAAAGCCTCCCACCTATCCTACACAGATCTGTTCAAAGTCCAATACAAAGCTACAGTAAAGGTTCATGGGGTCTTTCCGTCTTTCCGCGGGGAGATTGCATCATCACAAACATTTCAACTTCGCTGAGTCTCAGGAGGAGACAGTGTGGCCATCGTTACGCCATTCGTGCAGGTCGGAACTTACCCGACAAGGAATTTCGCTACCTTAGGACCGTTATAGTTACGGCCGCCGTTTAC